>JGI12210J13797_10371698_pt1 | contig 38109 bp, 37 predicted proteins | sample ElkSlonscriptome_3_FD_13797 | JGI IMG/M metagenome (IMG submission 13797) | reverse complement strand
GGATCGCCCATCGACGATGTTCCTGCTGGATGATCTGGACGCTGCGACATTAGGCGCGATGATCGCGTTTCATGAACACCGCACCTTCGCCAATGCGGTGCTGATGGGCATCAACCCGTTCGACCAGTTCGGGGTGGAGCTGGGCAAGGCCATCGCCAATCAGATCGACGCAGGCGAGGGCACATTTGATGCGAGCACGCTTGCTTTGATGGAAGCCGCCGGTTTGCGCTGATTTTTGCCCGCTTTACTTACATCGCCTGTCGCTTGCGCTGCGCTAATCTGCGGTGTGGGGATGGATCAGCCAGCCGCAGCTGGTCGAATTTGACTTTGGGTGGGAGTTTCTCAAGGTGTCCGCCGAACGCGTGTAGGGCGCGCAGAGGTCGCTTTTGAAATGCAGGTTGGAGCCAACGGCCAGCCGACCAATTGCGAGTTGGTGGACAAGTTTCGCAAGAATTATGTGAATTCCAAACTGTGTGAAGTCTTGATGGATCACCACACGTTTGAACCCGCGCGCGATGATGAAAATGCTCCTGTCCCCGGCGTCTACCGTTCGTCGCTGTCCTATATGGATCTGCGCGAAAAGTTCTGATTTTTGGCGATCCAAAGAACGTCAGACAGGCAATTTCATTGACACAGGCCCGCTTAGCGCCCATTTGCACCTGCGAACGCGAGTAAAGAGCCAGCGTGAAGCGGCGCTCATCTTGATGATGCGCCCAGCGGCCTCGCCTCCCTAAACCCAAAACTTCCCTTTTCACGCGGGCGGTTATTTTCCCCCGCGAGCGCCGCTGTCATCAGCGTTGCGCCTTCGCGTATTTATACGAGTTTTCATGACACAAACTAACGAAACGCCTCTTTTCGAGGATCTGGGGCTTTCGCAGCCCGTCCTTCAGGCGCTTGACCTGAAAGGGTATTCCACGCCGACGCCAATCCAGGCGCAGGCCATTCCGCCCGTTCTGGAAGGACGCGACCTGTTGGGTATCGCGCAAACCGGCACCGGTAAAACCGCTGCATTCATGCTGCCCGGTATCGACCGGCTGCGCGGCTCGGACAATAACATCCCGTTCAAATCGTGCCGCATGCTGGTGCTTGCGCCGACGCGTGAACTTGCAGGGCAGATCGCTGCTAGCGCAAAGGATTACGGCGCACTGGCCGGACTGAAAGTTCAGTCGATCGTCGGCGGGACGAGCGTAAACAAGGATCGCAACAAACTGCATCGCGGCACCGATATTCTGGTCGCCACACCGGGCCGATTGCTCGACCTGATTGATCAGAAGGCGTTCAACCTTTCCGGTGTCGAAATCCTGATCCTTGATGAAGCGGACCAGATGCTGGACCTCGGATTTATCCACGCGCTGCGCCGGATCAACCAGCTTGTCCCCAAAGAACGTCAGACGCTGTTTTTCAGCGCCACCATGCCCAAGGCGATCAAGGAGCTGGTGAAGAATTATTGCAACAATCCGGTGCAAGTTTCGGTCACGCCGGAATCCACCACGGCAGAGCGGATAGACCAATATCTGTTCATGGTGCAGCAGGATGAGAAAACCGCGCTGCTCGAAACGATCCTGACCGGCCGTCACAAGGTGCCTGGCGATTTTGAGCGCGTGCTGATCTTTACCCGCACAAAGCACGGCGCGGATCGCGTGGTGAAAAAGCTTTCGCAAGGCGGCGTGCGTGCCAACGCCATTCACGGCAACAAGACACAAGGGCAGCGCACCCGCGCGCTTGAGGAATTTCGCAAGGGCAAGAACGGCATTCTGGTTGCCACCGATGTCGCCGCGCGCGGGATTGATATTCCCGGCGTCAGTCACGTCATCAATTACGAACTGCCCAACGTGCCGGAACAATATGTTCATCGCATCGGCCGCACCGCGCGCGCCGGTCGTGACGGGATCGCGATTGCCTTTTGTGCCGAGGATGAGCGCGCTTATCTGAAAGACATTCAGAAGGTGACAGATGCAAGCATGGATCGCCTTGAGTTGCCGGAGAACTTCCGCGCAGTGGTCGAAGGGGTTGGCCCGACAAAGCCTCCGCCCCGCGGCCAGACCCGCGTTTCTTCCAAGAAAGTGCGTGTAAAACCGCGCGGTGGAGAGACTGGCGCAGCAGACAAGCCCAAGCGCAAGCACCAGGCCCGGAAGGGTCGCCCACAAGGTAAGGGCGCCGGTGGCGGTCATGGCGGCCCCGGCGCCTCAGGCGGTGGTGGTCGCGGCAGGCCCAATGGAAACAGATCGGGCGGCAACCGGCGCGGCGGATCAGGCGGCGGTGGCGGTCGCGGTCGCTCCGGCGGCGGTTCGGGTGGGGGCTCTGGCTCGCGCGCTCAGGCAGTCTGAACGCTTTGAAAAATAGGCCCGTTTTAGGCCGTCAACTTACGATATCTTAACCATGGCCTCCCTATTCGTTGCCCAACGAAGCGGGAGGCTATGCAGTTTAAATGATCAGGACTGAAACCACTCTGGTCATCGGTGCGGGCGCAAATTGTGAGATCGAGATGCCCGATGGGGCGGAATTGCTCTCAAAGATTGCCGCTGGATACGATTTTGACCGCCTTGGCACTCAGGTGCAGACGCGAGACATGGTCGCGCTGGCCGAGATTTTCGAAGCCAATGCCGAGCGCCTTGGCACCACTTATGAAAATCTGTTGGAGGCCGGCAAAACAATCAAACAGGCCAGCCGCGTTACCTCTTCGATTGACGCCGTTCTGGAACAATATGGTGCGGGCAATCCCGATGTGATCGCAGCGGGCAAGATCGCGCTGGCATTCTACACATTGCAGGCCGAATCGAAGTCTACACTGGCTGTTGCTCCGCGCGATGAAGGCGATTTGCCCTTGCGCGGCACAGAAAACTGGCTGTTTCAGCTGGGGCAGCTCATTACCAAAGGTGTGCCGCGCGCTCAGGCGGAGCAATGCTTCGACAAGCTTTCGATCGTCTGTTTCAACTATGACCGCGCGGTGGAACACTATCTGCCGTGGGTTCTGACCATGGCATTTGGCATGCCGATGGAAGAGGCGCAGATGCTGGTCGGATCGCACCTGCGCATCGTCCACCCCTATGGCTGCGCTGGCACATTGCCGTGGATGTTTGGCGCGGGCGAACCTGCGGAATGGGGCGAACAGGAACCCGAAGATTGGCTTGCCATCGCTAAAAACCTCTACACTGCGAGCGAACGCGGGCGCGACAAACGCTTTTCAAGCTTCCTCATGGCGGAAATCGCCCAAGGTCGCCGCCTAGGCTTTCTCGGCTTTGGCTTTGACCCGATGAACACCTCGATGCTGTTTGACCGGGTGCTGGACCATGATCCTGATGTTATGGTGGCCTTGCTGGGCATCGGGCCGGGGACGCAAAAGGCGATCCACTACCTTTTGAAGCGCAACACAGGTGTGAAGGACCCCGACCTGATCACTATCGAGGACCAGAAGGCGTATAAGCTGTTGCAGGATAATGGCCTGTTTCTCGAAACGTGAGCTTCACATTGTAATTGCACCCCGCCATATCGCGAACCTGTATCAAGGAGAACGATAGTGGCTGACACCCAATACGATTACGACCTGTTCACGATTGGCATTGGGTCCGGCGGAACACGCGCAAGCCGCGTGGCAGCGGCGCATGGCGCACGAGTGGCCGCGGCCGAAGAGCACCGTGTAGGCGGAACATGCGTGATCCGCGGCTGCGTGCCCAAGAAGATGCTTGTTTACGGGGCGCACTTCGCTGAAGACTTGGAGGATTGCCAGCAATTCGGCTGGACAATCGAAGGCGCCAGCTTTGACTGGAAGAAGCTGAGAGATCACGTTTTCCAGGATGTCGAGCGGATCGAAGGCAGCTACACCGATACGCTGGATAGCCATGACGTGACCATCTTCAAGGAACGCGCAGAAATTACCGGCGACCACGAAATCACGTTGGAAAGCGGAAAGGTCGTTACCGCCAAAACAATCCTGATCGCGACCGGTGCGTGGCCGCACGTCCCCGATTTTCCCGGTAACGAACACGTTATCACCTCCAATGAGGCATTCCATCTGGACGAAGTGCCCAAGTGCATCCTGATACTGGGAGGCGGCTATATTGCGAACGAATTTGCAGGCATTTTCAACGAGTTCGGTGCGAGAGTAGTGATCGCCAACCGCTCTGACGTGATCCTGCGCGGATACGATTTTTCACTGCGCGACCGCCTGATGCAGATATCGCTGACGAAAGGGATCGAATTTCTGTTCAATTCCGACGTCGAAGAGATCAAAAAGAACGATGATGGCACCCTTAACGTCAAACTGTCAGACAAGGAATGGCGTACATTTGATTGTGTGATGGCGGCGACAGGCCGCGTGCCTAACGTAAACGGTCTCGGGCTCGACAAGGTGGGCGTCGAAATGGGCGATCGCGGCCAGATCAAGGTCGACGACTATTCAAGAACCAATGTCGATTACATCTATGCCGTTGGCGATGTGACGGACCGCGTGCAATTGACGCCTGTCGCAATCCGTGAAGGTCAGGCATTTGCGGACAGCGTGTTCGGCCCCGGCGATGCGTATTGTGTCGATCATTCCTGCATCCCTAGCGCGGTGTTCAGCCACCCACCCATTGCGTCGGTCGGTCTGAACGAACGCGAAGCGAAGGAGCAATATGGCTCAGTGCGCGTCTATGCTTCCGATTTCCGCCCGATGAAAAACGTGGTCGCGGGCAGGGCGGAGCGCAGTCTGATCAAGATGATCTGCGATGGAGCCAATGATCAGATATTGGGCATCCATATGATCGGTCCGGACGCACCGGAAATCATGCAGGCCGCCGCCGTCGCAGTCAAAGCGGGCATGAACAAAGCCGATTTTGACGCGACGACTGCTATTCATCCCACTGTCGCCGAGGAACTGGTTCTATTGAAGTAAGGATCGCAGGAAATGAACGTAACAGGCAAAACCGTCCTGCTGACCGGGGGCACAAACGGCATCGGCCGCGAACTGGCGATCCAGTTGAAGTCCAAAGGTGCAACTGTCGTCACCACAGGCCGCAACCCTCAGCGTGTTGAATCGATGCGGGATGCGGGCTTTGAAGTCATCGAGGCTGACCTTTCCGATGCGGCGGGTGTTGATGCGCTGGCTAACGCCGTGAAAGACCGCGCCATCGATGTGCTCGTCAATAATGCCGGACAGCTGGCGGATCACGATTTTCGCAAAGGTCCGGTCGATCCCGAAGTGAGTGACACGGCAATCTACACCAACCTGAGCGCGCCGATCCGTCTGACGGTGGCGTTGATGGACTTGCTTATGCAGCGACCTGAGGCTGCCATCGTCAACGTCACCTCCGGCCTAGCGATCGCACCCGCTGCGCGCCAGCCGGTATATTGCGCGACCAAGGCGGGATTGCGATTTTATACGCTGGCCCTGCGCGCGCAGCTGGCCGAAACCAACGTCCATGTAATCGAAGCGCTCCCTCCGGTGGTCGACACGCAGATGAACGAAGGCAGGGATACGAAGAAGATGTCGCCTTCCGAATGCGCCCGGCAGATTGTCGTCGCAATCGAGAGGAACGCCAACGAAGCTAATATCGGCATGACCAAGGCGCTGCGAGTGATGGAGGGTATTCACCCCGCGCTGGCGAAAAGCATGACGCTCAAGTTCTGAAGCGCCTCTCCCGTTGACCGGACCGCGTGGCTGCGGCAACGACACTCCTGAAAAAACCTATGGGAGTCGGGATGTCCGCCAACATTGCTGAAATGGAACGCCGCCGTGAAGCCGCCAGAATGGGCGGTGGGCAAAAGCGCATCGACGCGCAGCACGCCAAGGGGAAACTGACCGCGCGCGAACGGCTTGATGTGCTGCTGGACGAAGGCAGCTTTGAGGAAGTCGACACGTATGTCGAACATGACTGCGTCGATTTCGGCATGGAGGAGCAGAAGATTCCCGGTGACGGCGTGGTCACGGGCAGCGGCACGATCAATGGCCGTCTGGTCTACGTCTTTTCGCAGGATTTCACAGTTTTCGGCGGGTCGCTTTCCAAACGTCATGCGGAGAAAATCTGCAAGGTTATGGACACCGCGATGAAGGTCGGCGCGCCAGTCATCGGCCTGAATGACAGCGGCGGCGCTCGCATTCAGGAAGGCGTCGCCAGCCTCGGTGGCTATGCCGAGGTGTTCCAGAAAAACGTGCTCGCCAGCGGTGTCGTCCCTCAGATCAGCCTGATTATGGGGCCATGCGCGGGCGGGGCGGTTTACAGTCCTGCGATGACTGACTTCATCTTCATGGTGAAAGACAGCTCTTACATGTTCGTCACCGGCCCTGACGTGGTGAAGACCGTCACCAATGAAGTCGTGACGCAAGAGGAACTGGGCGGAGCGATCACGCATACGACGAAAACCAGCGTTGCCGATGTCGCCTATGAAAACGATGTCGAGGCGCTGCTCGCGACGCGGCGGTTCTTCGATTATCTGCCGCTGTCGAACCGCCCGGAGGCGACTGGCGATATGGGGCCGGAAATCCCCACCAACGATCCGTGGGACCGTGAAGAGCCGAGCCTCGACACGATAATTCCCGACAATGCGAACCAGCCCTATGACATGCATGAGGTGATCGCGAAGACGCTGGATGAAGGCGATTTCTTTGAGATTCAGCCCGCGCACGCCGCCAACATAATCTGCGGCTTTGGCCGGGTGGAAGGGCGCACGGTGGGCGTAGTCGCGAACCAGCCTATGGTGCTGGCGGGCGTGCTCGACATCGCAAGCTCAAAGAAAGCGGCGCGGTTCGTGCGGTTCTGCGATGCGTTCGAAATCCCGATTGTGACCTTTGTCGACGTGCCCGGCTTCCTCCCCGGCACCGCGCAGGAACTGGGCGGCATCATCAAACACGGGGCGAAGCTGCTGTTCGCCTATGCCGAGGCGACCGTGCCCAAGATCACTATCATCACCCGCAAAGCCTATGGCGGCGCGTATGACGTGATGGCGTCAAAGCATTTGCGCGGCGATTTGAACTATGCGTGGCCGACCGCCGAAATCGCGGTGATGGGCGCGAAGGGCGCGGTCGAGATCATCTTTCGCCAGGACCGCGGCGATGCCGAAAAGATTGCGGAGAAAACGAAGGAATACGAGGATCGTTTCGCCAACCCGTTTGTGGCGGCATCGCGTGGATATATTGACGAGGTGATCCACCCGAGTTCTACGCGGCGCAGGGTTGCGCTTGGACTGCGGAAGCTAAGGTCGAAGCAGTTGGAGAACCCTTGGAAGAAGCATGACAATATTCCTTTGTGAGCCTGCACATGAAAGACTTTGTAATTGTTTTGTTGGCTGTACTTGTCGTTTGGTTTTCTACTTCACTCGTTCGGGTCGAAAATCAGAGATATGCGCTTTGGACCGGTATTTGTGGCGAAGAGGATCCGGCGTATCCGCAGACGCTTCTTGATAGAGAAGACTGCCTTAAAAATGTTGAGACGAGAACGAGTGCTCTTGCGCATCTCGCCTACGCATTGGAGATACTATGAAACTAGGCCGCATGAACCACGTCGGGGTCGCCACGCCCTCCATCGCAGACTCGATCGCGCATTATCGCGACATCATGGGCGCGACGTCGATCACCGATGAGATCATCCTCAAGGATCGCGGCCTCAAGGTAGTGTTTGTCGATACGTCCACCCACTCAGGCATGAACGGGACCCAGATCGAGCTGATCGAAGAGCTCACCCCCGGCGAAACCGCTATCTCCGCTTTCCTCGCCAAAAATCCGGCGGGTGGTCAGCACCACGTCTGCTTTGAAGTGGACGATATCGAGGAAGCTCGCGCGTGGTTCGAGGGGAAGGGCAAGCGAATTCTTGGCCCGACAATCCCTGGCGCGCATGGCACGCCTATCTTTTTCGTGCATCCCAAGGACATGCAGGGCATGCTTACCGAAATTATGGAAACGCCGAAGGGCGCGCATTGAGACATATTTCGTCATTCCCGCAAACGCGGGAACCCAATTTCAGCTTGTCCGGCCGGGCTCTGGGTCCCCGCATTCGCGGGGATGACGGTTAGAGGAGAGAGAATTGACCTACGAAACCATCCGCGTCGAAACCGACGGGCCACTCACCACCATCACATTGAACCGGCCTGATCGGCTTAACGCCATGCCGCCGCAGATGGCGGATGAGATCGGGCAGGTCTTCTACGATCTGGGTGAGACGCGCGCGGTGCTGATCACAGGTGAGGGCAAGGGCTTTTGCTCGGGCGCGGATTTGTCGGCTCGTTCGATGGGCACGAAGGGCGGCAGTCACGAAGCGCTGACCCTGCATTACAATCCTATGATCAATCAGATCATGCGTGCTGATGTGCCGGTGATCTGCGCGGTCAATGGCCCGGCGGCGGGCGTCGGATGCAGCCTTGCGCTTGCGGCGGACTTTACGCTGGCAGGTCAGGAAAAGGCGTATTTCCTGCAAGCCTTCGTCAATATCGGCCTTGTGCCCGATGGCGGCTCGACATGGTTACTCGCCCGCGCGATTGGCCGCGCACGTGCCGCTCGCATGATGATGCTGGGTGAGAAGATCGGCGCGGCTCAGGCCGAGGAATGGGGCCTGATCTACACGGCTGTGGCCGATGCCGATTTGATGACCGAGGCGCGCGCGCTTGCCGAAAAACTCGCGAACGGTCCCACGATCGCCTACAAACATATCAAACACAATCTTTCCAAAGCACTGGATGGGACAGTGCAGGAAGTCGTGCTGGCCGAAGCCGAAGCACAACGCATCGCCGGTGGCAGCGATGATGCAAAAGAGGGTGGCATGGCCTTCCTGCAAAAGCGCAAGGCCGAATTTAAGGGCGTCTAGCGAATAAATATCAGATTACCGTTCGTGCTGAGCTTGTCGAAGCACCGCACTTTCTTCTAGCGAGCGGGCGGAAAAGAAGAACGGCCCTTCGACAAGCTCAGGGCGAACGGAAATGTGATGGCCAATACTAACAAACCCACCCCCGCCGATTGGAAAGCGCTCGCCGATAAGGAGAGCAAAGGCCGCGACCTCATCTGGGATACGCCCGAAGGCTTCCCGATCAAGCCGCTATATACGGCGGAGGATCACGCCGATTGGGACCCGGGGCTACCCGGATTCGCTCCATTCACGCGCGGGGTTAAGGCGAGCATGTATGCAGGGCGTCCGTGGACGATCCGGCAATATGCTGGGTTCTCGACCGCCGAGGAATCGAACGCCTTTTACCGTCGCAATCTGGCTGCGGGGCAAAAGGGGCTGTCGGTTGCCTTCGATCTCGCCACGCACAGGGGATACGATTCTGACCATCCGCGCGTGGTCGGCGATGTCGGCAAAGCGGGCGTCGCGATTGACACGGTCGCCGATATGGAAGTTCTGTTCGATCAGATCCCGCTGGATACCATGTCCGTCTCCATGACGATGAACGGCGCGGTGATCCCGGTGATGGCGTTCTTTATCGTCGCAGGGGAGCGTCAGGGTGTGCCGGTGGAGAAGCTGTCGGGCACGATTCAGAATGACATTCTCAAAGAATTCATGGTGCGCAACACCTATATCTATCCGCCCGAACCCAGCATGCGCATCATCTCCGACATTATCGGATATACCTCGGCCAACATGCCGAAATTCAATAGCATTTCGATCAGCGGCTATCACATGCACGAGGCCGGCGCGACGGCGGTGCAGGAACTCGCGTTCACCATCGCCGATGGTAAGGAATACGCCAAGCGCGCGATGGCGACGGGTCTGGATATCGATGCGTTTGCGGGCCGGCTGAGCTTCTTTTTCGGCATCGGCATGAACTTCTTCATGGAGATCGCCAAGCTGCGCGCCGCGCGCACGCTGTGGTATCGTGTGATGGACGATTTGGGCGCAAAATCCGAACGCTCCAAAATGCTGCGCACACACTGCCAAACCTCGGGTGTGTCGTTGCAAGAGCAAGACCCGTACAACAACGTCATCCGCACTACGGTGGAGGCGCTGGCCGCGACTCTAGGGGGCACCCAGTCACTCCACACCAACGCGCTGGACGAAGCCATCGCGCTGCCAACCGATTTCTCCGCCCGTATTGCGCGCAACACGCAGCTGGTGCTGCAAGAGGAAAGCGGCATCACCAATGTCGTCGATCCTCTGGGTGGCTCACACTATATTGAGGCGCTGACTGCGACACTGGTCGAGGAAGCTGAAAAGCTGATGGCGCAGGTGGATGAAGCGGGCGGGATGACCGCCTATGTCGATACCGGCGCGCCCAAGGCCGCGATTGAACGCGCGGCGGCGGAAAAGCAGACCGGCGTGGACAAGGGCGAGACGGTGATCGTCGGCGTCAACAAATATCGCTTGGCCGAAGAACAGCAGATCGACACGCTCGACATTGACAACGCCGCGGTGCGCAAAGGGCAGATCGCCCGCCTTGCCAAGGTGCGCAAGGGCCGTGACGAAACCGCCTGCCGAGCTGCTCTGGCGGCGCTGACCGATGGGTGCAAGGGTGGTGGAAACGTCCTCGAACTGGCGGTCAACGCCGCGCGCGAAGACGCGACGCTGGGAGAGATTTCCTCTGCGATGGAAGAGGTGTTTGGTCGCCACGACGCCACGCCCAAACCGGTCAGCGGTGTCTATGCCAGCGCTTACGAATTTGATCGGCGCTGGGCGCAGGTGACCGATGGCGTGGACGCGGTGGAACGGCGGCTTGGGCGCAAACCCCGCATCATGGTCGCCAAGATGGGGCAGGACGGCCACGATCGCGGCGCCAATGTGATCGCCAGCGCATTCAACGACATGGGTTTTCAGGTGGTCTCAGGCCCGCTGTTCCAGACACCCGAAGAGGCCTGCGCAATGGCGCTGGAAAACGATGTCGACGTGGTCGGCGCATCGAGCCTTGCCGCCGGGCACAAGACTTTGATCCCCGAACTCATCCGCCTGCTGAAAGAGGCGGGTCGCCCCGACATCAAGGTCACCGCAGGGGGCGTGATCCCTCCGCAGGACTATGACTTCCTTCGCGAAGCTGGCGTGCAGGGCATTTACGGTCCTGGCTCTAATGTGGTGGAATGCGCGGCGGATATCCTGACATTGCTGGGGCATAATATGCCGCCTTTGGACAGCGTGATCGATGAGGCAGCGGAGTAGTGTGCAACGCACTTAAAGTCTTGCTTCTCATAGCCTTGGACGTTCCGATGATTCTGCTTTGGATTTTGACGCCCTATTCGGTTTGGACCAAGCTCGTGCTGAGCGTCGTCTACCTTTTGCCCGTCCTGCTTTTGGTCTTATGCTTTTCGAGGTTTAAGACTTGTTTTCGCAATCGAAAGAACTTCCATTGACCCAAATCCGAACCGACTGGACCCGCGAGGAAATCGCGGAGCTCTTCGATCTCCCCTTTACCGAGCTGTTGTTTCGCGCCGCGAGTGTTCACCGCGAGAACCATCCGCCTGACCAGATCCAGCTGTGCACGCTGCTCAGCATCAAGACCGGCGGCTGCCCTGAAGATTGCGGCTATTGCTCGCAGTCGGTGAAGGCCGATAGCGGCGTTGAGGCGACCAAGCTGATGGACGTGCAGGCCGTGCTGCAAAGCGCCGCCCAAGCCAAAGACGCCGGATCGCAGCGTTTCTGCATGGGCGCCGCGTGGCGCAACCCCAAAGACCGCGACATGCCCGCTATTGTCGAGATTGTGAAAGGCGTCAGCGATATGGGCCTCGAAACCTGCATGACGCTGGGCATGTTGGAGCCGCATCAGGCCGATATGCTGGCCGAGGCAGGCCTCGATTATTACAATCACAACATTGATAGCTCGCCCGAATATTACGAACGGGTGATCTCTACACGCGATTTTCAGTGCCGCCTCGACACGCTTGATCACGTGCGCAAATCGGGCATCAATGTGTGCAGCGGCGGGATCGTGGGCATGGGCGAAACGCGCGAGGATCGCGTCGGCTTCATCCACACGCTCGCCACGCTCGAAGCGCATCCCGAAAGCGTTCCGGTGAACGCGCTGGTCCCGGTTAAAGGCACGGTTCTGGGCGACATGCTGGCCGATACGCCGCTCGCCAAGATTGACGATATCGAGTTCGTCCGCACGGTTGCGGTCGCGCGCATTACTATGCCGATGAGCATGGTGCGCCTCTCCGCCGGGCGTGAAAGCATGAGCGAGGCGACGCAGGCGCTATGCTTCCTTGCGGGCGCTAACTCTATCTTTACCGGCGATAAATTGCTCACCGCGCCCAATGCGGGCGACGACAGCGATGGTGCGCTGTTTGCTAAACTGGGACTTACCGCGTTGCAGCAGGAAGAGCCCGCGCGCGCTCAGAAAACTCCAGAGCCGGCCGAATGATCGTGCGCATGGCGGTGGCATTGTTGGTGGGGGCAGTGCTCCTTGCCAACACGGCACCCGATCCTGCACCCGAATACACGCCGCTCACCATTGGCGACACGGCGCGCGTTACTGTCCTAGATGCCGAGCGCGAGATCAACGTGGTTCTGCCAGCCGATTACTCCAAGGACGCCGAGCGGACATGGCCGATCATCGTTCAGATTGATGGCGGGCAGACGCAGGACCTGATGATGGGGGTGGGCGTTCGCAACTGGAACCGCCTCTGGGGACGCAGCAAAGACGCGATTCTTGTCGGGATCGAAACCAAGGATCGACAGCGCGAATTGCTTCCACCAACTAGCGAGCCTGCGCAGCAAGAACGCTTTCCCACGGCGGGGGAAGGGGAGGTGTTTCGCGCGTGGCTGATTGACACAATTCTGCCAGCGATCAACGCGCGCTATCGCACCAATGGTGAGGCATTCCTTGTGGGCGAAAGCGCGGCTGGACATTTCGCACTGGAAACGTGGCTCAAGCGCCCGAATGCCTTCACCGGTTACGCCGCGATCTCGCCCAGCCTGCAATGGGATGGGCAGTCGCTCTCCAAAGCGATTGCCGCGACACCGGGCAAACGCCCAACGCTCTATTTCTCGCTCGCCGATGAGGGCGGCGCGACTAAGGAAGGGGTGCTTCGCGTCGCGGCTTCGCTTTCGCATGAGCAGAAATGGTGCTTCTCTGACCGGCGCGCTGATCTGAAACACAGCACTGCGCTTCACGGTCTGTTGCCCGAGGCGTTGCAGTATCTGTTGCCGACAGATGCTGATTGGCTGGAGGAATACGGTTTTGTCTTGCGGTGCGATCAAAGCGGATCGGGCGAACGCTGATTCGCGTTTTTCAGCTTGCACCCGGCCGCGCGCCGTCCGAAGGGCTGGGAAACGTCAACCGATCTACATCTCGGAGGCTTGCCGCATGACCGACCTACCGCCTGAAACCCGTCCCGAAACGCTCAGTGTCCATGCGGGCACTCAGCCGGACCCCACCACCAACGCGCGCATCACGCCGATCTATCAGACGGCGTCGTATGTGTTTGACAGTCCGGAACACGCCGCCAATCTGTTTTCGCTGAGTGAGTTTGGCAACATTTACAGCCGCATCATGAACCCCACCAATGATGCGCTGGAAAAGAAGATCACCGCGCTTGAAGGCGGGGTTGGCGCGCTGGGTGTGGCATCGGGCCATGCCGCGCAATTGCTGGCGTTCCACACTCTGATGGAGCCGGGCTGCAATATCGTGGCGGCGAAGAAACTGTATGGCGGATCGCTAAACCAGTTGGGTGAGGCGTTTAAGAAATTCGGGTGGGAAACCCGCTTTGTCGATGCCGATGATCCCGAAAACGTGCGCGCGGCGATGGATGACAAGACGCGCTGTGTATTCATTGAAAGCCTCGCCAATCCCGGCGGCGTGGTCAGCGACATCAGCGCGATTGCCGATGTCGCCCACGCAGGCGGTGTTCCGCTGATGGTCGATAATACGATGGCCAGTCCGGCGCTGTGTCGTCCGATTGAGCATGGCGCGGATATTGTGGTCCATTCCACCACCAAATTCCTTAACGGCCACGGCAATGCGATTGGCGGCGTGCTGGTTGATGGCGGAACGTTTGACTGGAAGGCGCAGGGCGACAAGTTCCCCTCGCTCACCCAGCCCAATGGTTCGTATCACGGCGTCGTGCTGGTCGACGCGCTGGAGCCGGTTGGACCGGTTGCTTTCATCATCGCCTGCCGTGTGCTTGGCCTTCGCGATCTTGGTCCGGCGATGGCTCCGATGAATGCGTTTCTGGCGCTGACTGGCATGGAAACGCTGCATCTGCGCATGGAGCGGCATTGCGAAAACGCGATGGCACTGGCGCAGTGGCTGACGCAGCAGGATCAGGTTGCATGGGTCAGCTATGCGGGATTGCCCGAAAATCCGTATCATGCGCATGCTCAGAAGTATCTCGGTGGCAGGGGCGGGGCGGTGTTCACGTTTGGTCTAAAGGGCGGATACGAGGCGGGCGTGAAGCTGGTCGAAAGTGTGAAGCTGTTCAGCCACTTGGCCAATATCGGCGATACTCGCTCGCTCATCATCCACCCGGCATCGACAACGCACAGCCAGCTTTCCGAAGAGGAATTGCTGGGCGCAGGCGCAGGGCCTGACGTGGTGCGCATCTCGGTCGGGATCGAGCATATCGAGGATATCAAAGCCGATCTGGCGCAGGGCTTTGCGGCTCTGGCGTGAGGTGACATGCATTGCCCTTAGGCTTTGGCGTCAACGATTTGCTGCCCAAGGCGCGCGGGGGCGGGCAATTGCGCATGGGCCTTACAAAATTGTGCGAAAGCGATTGGCTGCAACCAGATCCTGACCTCGCCGCGCGGGCGTATGGTTTTGCTGCCTACCCCGAAGGCATCCAGCTAACCAGTCATTCACAAGAACCGGGGCGAGAGCTGGCCGAGATGCTTGGCGTGGAGGGCGGGCTGCCCGAAGCAGCGGCGTGCGCGCATGAGGATATGTGCTTGCTCCAGCGCTTTGCCGAAGAGGATCACTACCGGCTTATCGGGGCCGCCGTTGCTTGGCCGACCGACTGGCACCCCAAGGATAAGATGGGCCTGCCCCTGCGCGCGCTCCATGCGCCGATTGCGGGTTATGAAAAGCAGCTCGCAACCGGAGTGGACCGTTTCATGGCAACGCTGAGACCCGGCATGATCTATGGCCGCTGCAATTGGTTCATCGCTCCCACGCACAATCGCCGCTGGCTGGCGACGCGGACTGCCGCAGAGCAATTCGCCCATGTCACGCCAGACAATGCGGGTGAGACGCTGTTCGTGCGATCAGAACGCCAGACCCTGCGCCGCCTGCCGCAAACCGGCGTAATCCTGTTCACCATCGGCGTTTATGTTGAGCCTCTCAGTGCGTTGACCGCCGAAAACATCACCATTCTCGCGCAGGCGGCCCAAACCCTGATTGATGGGGAGGGTGACCGCAGAGGCGCTGCTGCTTATGCTCATGCACTGATAACCTATCAATCGAGAAGGACCGCCTGATGTTCCAAATCCTTGCTCCCGCCCTGGTGGTTTTAAGCCCCGCCAGTCAATCGCCGCCCAATCCCGAATGGAATTGTGACGAGCCAGAACAGCAACAGGAGATGAACTGGTGTGCGGCGAAGGACTATGCCGCAGTGGATAAGGAAATGAATAATCAGTGGGCCAAAACCTCTGCGACCATGAAGGCGCGCGATGCGAGCATGAAGGATTATCTCCCGGAAGGTGACGGGCGGCCCGGCTATTTCGAGAGCCTTCTGGAGGCCCAGCGAGCGTGGCTGAAATACCGCGATGCGCATTGCCGGGTGGATGGCTTTACCGCGCGCGGCGGATCGCTGGAGCCGCTGCTTGTTGCGACATGTAAGGCAGGTTTGACCGAAGCGCGCACAAAGGAATTGGCCGACCTTGCAAACAGCCCCGAATGAGAGCCAAGTTCGCCAGGTTGCCCCGGCGGCTGCAACGCGCCATAGGCAATGGCCTAAAGGGTTATGAGAGACCGGAGAGACGGCTTTGTTTTCGAAAATTCTGATTGCCAACCGTGGTGAGATCGCTTGCCGGGTCATCACGACCGCCCGCCGTATGGGCATTGCCACTGTCGCGGTTTATTCCGATGCCGATGCGCGCGCACCGTTTGTGCGAATGGCGGATGAGGCGGTGCATATCGGCCCCGCGCCCGCGGCGGAAAGCTATCTGATCCCTGAAAAGATCATCGACGCGTGCAAGCAGACGGGGGCCGAGGCGGTCCATCCCGGCTATGGTTTCCTGTCTGAACGCGCCAGCTTTGTCGAAGCGCTGGAAGCCGAAGGCATCGCCTTTATCGGCCCGCCTGCCAATGCGATCGCGGCGATGGGTGACAAGATTGAATCGAAGAAACTGGCGAAGGCTGCGGGCGTCAACACCGTGCCAGGCTCAGAGGATGCAATCGACACGACCGAGGACGCGCTGAGTGTTTCCAACGACATCGGCTATCCGGTGATGATGAAGGCCAGCGCGGGCGGCGGCGGCAAGGGTATGCGCCTTGCGTGGAACGATCAGGATGTGAAGGACGGCTTTGAGGCGACCAAGCGCGAGGGGCTCAATTCGTTTGGCGATGACCGTGTTTTTATCGAGAAGTTCATCGAGAATCCGCGCCATATCGAAATTCAGATATTGGGCGATAAGCACGGCAATATCCTCTATCTGAACGAGCGCGAATGTTCGATCCAGCGCCGCCATCAAAAGGTGGTCGAGGAAGCGCCATCGCCCTTTGTTACCGAGAAAATGCGCAAGGCCATGGGCGAGCAATGCGTCGCCCTGTCACGCGCGGTGAATTATCACTCAGCGGGAACGGTTGAACTGATCGTCAGCGGGGCGGACCCGACGGGCGAGAGTTTCTACTTCCTCGAAATGAACACCCGCCTTCAGGTGGAGCACCCCGTGACAGAGGCGATCACCGGGGTCGATCTGGTCGAACAGATGATCCGCGTGGCCGCCGGCGAAGAGCTGTCGATGACGCAGGACGATATCGGGATTGACGGCTGGTCGATCGAAAACCGCGTCTACGCCGAAGATCCCTATCGCGGGTTCCTGCCTTCGACCGGGCGGTTGGTCGCCTATTCTCCGACGATTTCCGGCTGGACCGAGGATCAGAGTGTCGCAGGCAAGGCGCGGCGCGGTGTGGCGCATGGGGCGGGCAGTGTGCGCGTCGATGATGGTGTGTTCGAAGGCGGCGAGGTGTCGATCTATTACGATCCGATGATCGCAAAGCTGATCACATGGGCGCCCACGCGCGAGGAAGCGGCAGATTTGCAGATCGAGGCGCTCGACGCGTTCCGGATCAAAGGGCTGGGCCACAATGTCGATTTCCTCAGCGCGATCATGCAGCATGACCGCTTTCGTTCAGGCGAACTGACCACCGGCTTTATCGCCGAGGAATATCCTGAAGGCTTCACCGGCGCTCCGGTGAACGAGGACATGCAGCGTATGCTCGCGGCGATCTGCGCTGGCAATGAGTTTACCTGGCAAAGCCGCGCGCGCCAGATTTCGGGCCAGCTAGACGGATCAGAGCCGGTCTCCGGCGTGCAGCGCGTCACCTCCGAATGGATCGTGAAGATCGGAGATTCACGCCATGAGGTTATTTTGGGCGATGGCCATGCCATGGTTGATGGCGTGCTGGTCGAAGGCAATTGCGACTGGATGCCGGGCATGACCGAAGCTGTCGCGACCAACGCCGATGGCGAGGTATTCGGGCTTATTGTTGAGCGTGACGGTGCGCACTGGACAATTACCACGCGCGGCGCGGCGACGCGGGCGATTGCCCTGCCGCTGCGGCTCGCCAATCATGAAAGCCTGATGATCGAGAAGGAGCCGCCCGATCTTTCGAAAATGCTCATCTGCCCGATGCCCGGAATGCTGGTGAAGCTGCATGTGGACGAGGGCGAAACGGTGCAGGCCGGACAACCGCTCGCCACAGTCGAAGCGATGAAAATGGAGAATATCCTGCGCGCTGAGAAGGAAGGCACGATCGCCAAGATCAACGCGGACGAGGGCGAGAGCCTGGCTGTTGATGCGATCATTCTGGAGCTGGAGTGACCAGCCAAAGGGACTCGGTAGGTCTGATTTGTTCACACCTGCGAACACTTGTGTCCCATTGTGAAATGAAGATTCACGAATACAGTGTTTTTGTTTCGAAATAGCAAATTGACCAAGACGCTTATACACAATTCATATGGTCAAAACTCCGTTAATCCCCGATCTTAGAATGGCGGGCAGGAGGCGATTCGCTCTTCCGGTCCGCAGGTCAATTCGATTGGGAGGTTATGATCATGGCTAGAAGTGGAACCGGTTATTTTGACCGGAAAGGGACCTTCTTCAAATCACCGCGCGATGCGACTGCGAGTGACCTTGCAGCGCTGCTCGGCCAGATTGGCGACGGTGAAAGCCTTGCACCCGGAATCGCGCATATGCTGCTGGAACGACGCGACCAGATTGAAGCTTTGTTTGCAGAGCATGACGCGATGATGGCGGATGCGGAAGCTGGCATTGTAACAAATATCGGCACCAAGGTGTCTGCATTTCCCAATCTCGGGAAGAAATAAGCAGGCGTTTGCGCTGGTGCGCAAGGACAGCCTACCCGGTCCGTGCAATCAACCGTCAACAATCGCGACCGCCCTGATCCAGCCCGCGCTGGCCCGTTCGATCTTTACGGGAAAACAGCTGAACATAAATCCGTGCGGGGGCAGCGCATCGAGATTGGTCAGTTTCTCAATCTGATAATAGGGCCGGATGCGGCCTGCCTTGTGCCCCTCCCAGATGATTGCAGGATCGCGCGCCTCGGCCCATTTTTTTGCGGTGTGGCTGAACGGTGCATCCCAGCTCCACGCATCGGTGCCGACCACTTCGACGCCAGCCTGCGTCAGCCATAGGGTCGCCTCTGCGCCCAACCCGACGCCCTGATCGATGAAGTCATCGGTGCCGTAAACCGCGCCGGACTGGATCAGGACGATATCAAGTGGCTCAAGCGGGTAACTGATTGCGGCAAAAGCCTCTTCCAATTCGGCAGCGCTGACGACATGGCCGTGGGGCAGATGCGAGAAATCGAGCTTTACACCGGGACGAAAAAATCGGTCGAGCGGAGCTTCGTCAATGCTGGGAGCGGGCGATGCCCCTTCATGCGTGGTCGAATGATAATGCCACGGCGCATCCATATGCGTGCCGTTATGCGTAGACAGTTGCAGCGTCTCTACCGCCCAGCCTTCGCCATCGGGCAAGTCGTCTTTATCCAGCCCCGGAAAGAACATCGCGATCTGCTGCCACGTATCCTCATGCGTCATGTAAGTTATTTGCGGGCGCATCACTTCCGGATCGGAAATCACATCATTGGTGATCGGGATCGAGAGGTCGATAAAGCGGCTCATGCGCTGACTTCTGCCCGTAATTCCCCGTCGAGAAACGCTGCAATGTCGCCGAGGTCCACATCGCGCGCCAGATAGGCGTCGCCAATGCCGCGCAGCAGCAGGAAGGGGAGCGTGTTGCCCTCCATTTTCTTGTCGTGGCGCATGTGATCGACCAGCCATGCACCGTCACATTGTAGATTGAGCGACGTGATTTCCGCTGGCAGCCCGCTAGCTGCGATAGCCGCCGCCGCGCGCTCGGCATTCGCCTCGCTCAATTCGCCGCGCCGCGCGGAATAACGCGCCGCCAGCACCATGCCCAGCGCCACAGCCTCTCCATGAAGCAGCCGATCTGAAAAGCCCGTTTCCGCCTCCAGCGCGTGTCCGAAAGTGTGCCCGAGATTAAGCAAGGCGCGCACGCCGGTTGTCTCGCGCTCGTCCTCGGCGACAATTCTGGCCTTGGCGCGAATGCTGGTGGCGATGGCATTGGACAATGCGGCGGGTTCGCGGGCCAGCACCGCGGGTCCGTTTTGCTCAAGCCATTCAAAGAACGCGGCATCGCCCAGCAATCCGTATTTGATAACTTCGGCATAGCCCGCACGCATCTGGCGATCGGGCAGCGTGTTCAGCACGAGGGGGTCAATCAGCACGGCAGACGGCTGATGAAAGGCTCCGATCAGGTTTTTACCCGCGCGTGTGTTGATCGCGGTCTTGCCGCCCACCGAACTGTCCACTTGCGACAGGAGCGTGGTGGGGATCTGCACAAATCCGCATCCGCGCTTTGTGACCGCGCAGGCAAAACCGGTGAGGTCGCCGACAACGCCGCCGCCCAGTGCAAACACGTGGTCTGAACGCGTAACGCCCAGCGCCAAAAGCCAATCGGTCAGCTTCTCCAGAACGCCCCAGCTTTTCGCCCCTTCGCCCGGTTCGACGATGAACCAGTCGGCCTCCAAACCGTTCGTGCCCAAAGCCATTGCGACTTGGCCCGAATACAAATCATGCGTGTTTCGATCGGCCACAAACGGCACTTTGCGCCCCACTTTGTAGCTCGCAAGCCAGGGCGCTGCCGCCACATCGAGTGTGTCGAGCAATCCCGGTTCGATTACCACATCATAGCTGCGGCCGGACAGTTCGACGCGGATTGTGTCACGTAGGCTTATCTCAGGCCCGCTCATCCCAACCACTCCTCGATGCCTGCAAGAATTGCGCGGGCTGTTTCCGCATGCGGGCCATCATCGCTTTTCACGCGCACCTGCGCCTGCGAATAGAACGGCGTGCGCGCCTCCAGCAGGCCAGACAGGATGGTGCGCGGATCGCCCGTTTTCAGCAAGGGCCGATGGTCGCGGCGCGATGTGCGCTCCACCAGAGTGTCCAGATCGCAATCAATCCAAACCGCGATTCCTTTCTCCAGAATCAGCGCGCGGGTCTCTTCATCCACAAACGCGCCGCCGCCCGTTGCGATGACACCGCTTCGTTCCTCCATCAGCCGCCCGATAACGCGCCGCTCTCCATCGCGGAAATAGGCCTCGCCAAACTCCTCGAAAATTTCTGGAATAGAGCGCTGCGCCGCGTCCTCTATCGCATCATCGGCATCGATAAAGCTGCTGCCTGTGATCGCAGCGAGCCTGCGCCCGACGGTCGATTTGCCCACGCCCATCAGTCCGACCAGCACGATGGGCCGGTCGATACGTGCAGTGATGCGATCAATATCGGCATCTTGCATTGGTTCTGCCATCGCATTGTCAGCAGGGACATCAGAATTGGAGATCGCGTCAGTCATTGCGAAACGGCCTATAGATGGGGTAGGGCGCGCGCAATATGCAGCACGGGTCTCATCATATCTCCGCCAGATCGGTTTTGGGCAAGATCGCGTCTTCCGGGCGCCCTCGCTCGGGCAAGTCAGTGTGGCGGCGCGTGGGCGCGTTCGCATGCTTTGCGGTGATCGCGGTTCTGGTGATCGCGTGGATTGATGGCGGCGAAGAACCCATCCATCCGATTTCGCAAAGCGTGCCATTGCCTGTTTCAGTCACCGGGGCGGCTCCAGCTGCCGGAGATGCATCATGAAGCGCAGCAATTGGTTGACGATCGGTGTGGCCGGAGCTTTGGGCGGCGCGTTTGTAAGCGGATTGGCGATAGCGCAGGATGCGCCGGAATCGTTGTTGCCGCCGGGCTTTGACGATCCTGCGCCTGCGCCCACGCCGCCGCCTGCACCCACGCCTTTGCCCACCGCAGCACCTGTGACAGCCCCGCCGGTTGCCCCCGCCGCTACGCCTGATGCGCCAGGAACTGTGCCCGGCGCGCCCTCTGGTCCGCTGCCGCCTGTGCCGCAGATCTCCGATGCCGATCTGCTCGGCGTTCCCACTGTCAAGGAACTCGAAGATCTCTCCACCGATCAGCTTGACGATCTGTTGGGCCTCAAGCCGCGATATGACACCCCGCCTGCCGCGCGCCGTTCGCTGGCGCAGGTGGGTGTGCTGAGCCCTGATGAGGGCGGCCTGCCGACAGGCTCGCTTGCGCGGCAACCTGTAGCCCTTGTGCGGGCCATACTGGCAGGCACGGATACGCCGCTGGTTTCGCGATGGGGACATATCCTCATGCGCCGCGCCTTGGCGAGCCGACTTGCCGCCCCCGAGGGCATGAACCCGGTTGAATTCGCTGCGTTGCGGGCGGGTGTGCTCAATCGCATGGGCGAATACACCGTCGCGCGCGCACTGGTGCAGGATGTGGATGCAGGCAACTGGTCTGCGCAGTTGGCTGACGAAGCGCTAAGCGCGTTTATCGCCGGCTCCGATCCGCTGGGCGTGTGCCCTTATGTACGGCTGCAAGGAACAGATCGTATGGCCGGGGATGGGGACGACACGGTCGATCCGCGCTGGATCATGATGGCGGCGGTTTGCGATTCCTATGCGGGTGAAAGCGCGCGGGCAGGCTCCAAATTGGATGCGGCGCTGGATGAAGAGATTGCGCCCGCAATCGATATTCTGCTCGCGCGGCGCTTTGCCGGGGCGGCGGGGCGCGGTCAGCGGGCCGTATCGATCGAATGGGAGGGTGTCGAAACCCTCAATCCCTGGCGCTTTGCGATGGCCAATTCGGTGGGTGAGCCGATCCCGGATGCGTTGCTGGATGATGTCGACCCGTTCTATGCGCGCGCCGGTGCGGCGGCGGCGATGTTGCCACTATCGCAGCGCGCCATGTATGCGCCGCGCGCGGGCGGGGAGGGCATCTTCTCTGCTCAGGCGATGGTGGACCTCTACAGCGCAATTTATGCCGATGAGAGCATCGGCGGGTCGTTGGGCGAACAGGCGCGGGAGCTGAGATCGGCCTATCTTGCGCCCAAGCCGGAGGGCCGGATTGCGGCGATGGAAACGTTATGGAATGCGGGTGCAGAGGCGAAATCGGACGGCGATCTGCATTGGGCGCAGGTTCTCACATCCTATGCTGCGGCGCGCGTTGTCCCTTCAACGGATCTGTCTGACAAAGCAGGGGATCTGATCGCTTCGATGCTGACCGCCGGACTGGACCGCGATGCGCTGGCGTGGAAGCCGGTTGTTGCGGATGGCAGCCTTGGCTGGGCTTTGATTGCGCTGGCTGACCCTGAAGGGCTTGCAGTGTCTGCCGAGGCGATTGAAGCTTTTATCAGCGATGATGTGGCTGCACAGCAGCGCCGCTCGCAGTTTCTGGTCGCAGGGCTCGCAGGGCTTGGCCGGTTGAGCGGCAGTGCGCTTGACGCATTCGACGATGATCTGGGCCTCGAGCTCTCTCGTGAGACCCGCTGGACGCGCATGATTGAACGTGCCGCAGAAGTCCGCAATCCGGCGATGGTGGCGCTGTTGGCTGGGCTGGGAATGCAGGGCAATGACTGGTCGCAGATGACGCCGCTGCATCTCTATCATGTGGTTGCGGCGCTGTCGGAAGTGGGCCTTTCCGCAGAGGCGCGGATGATCGCGGCAGAGGCTGTGTCGCGCAGCTGATGTCAGCGGCCACAGACGCGTTTCTGGACATGCTGAGCGCCGAACGCGGCGCGGCGGCGAACACCCTTTCAGCCTATAGACGCGATCTTGACGGGGCAGAGGAGCTGATCGGCGATCTGGCGCACGCATCCCGCGTGGACGTCGCAAAACTTGCCTCCGCCTGGGCTTCCCTGGCCCCCTCAACAGTCGCGCGCAAGGCATCGGCATTACGGCAGTTTTTCGGGTTCGCGCTGGATGAAGGCTGGCGCAAGGATGATCCGTCCGGCGCGCTTCCCAATCCACAAACCCGCCGCCCCCTGCCCAAGGTTTTAAGCCATGACGCGGTGGATACCCTGTTTGCGCGGGCTGAGCTCGAAGCGTCTTCGGCAAAGCCCGTAAGTGTGCGCCAGCTCGCCTTGCTTGAGCTGCTCTATGGGTCGGGCTTGCGGGCCAGCGAGCTGGTTTCGCTTCCGCTAGTGGCCCTGCCGCGCGATGCCCCTGTCATGACGATTACCGGCAAAGGGGGGGTGTCGCGCATGGTTCCGATCAGCGACCGCGCCCGCGATTCGTTGAGCGAATGGCTGGCCATACGGCCCCCTGAACCTGCCTCTCCATTCCTCTTTCCCTCACGTAATAACAAGCACTTGTCGCGCGTGCGTCTGTTCCAGATGCTTAAGGAATTGAGCGTGCGCGCAGGGTTAGACCCCGCAGGGATCAGCCCGCATGTCCTGCGCCATGCCTTTGCAACGCATCTGCTGGAGGGCGGGGCGGACCTGCGCATGTTGCAGACTTTGCTGGGCCATGCCGACATCGCCACGACGCAGATTTACACCCATGTTGATGCCGCTCGGCTCGTTGAACTGGTGAATACCCGCCATCCGCTTGGTTCGAAACGGGTTGCCGCGCGCGATTGATCGGACTAGCGCACTGGGATGATTTCCTATCTCGAATTCGAGAAGCCGGTCGCCAATCTCGACGAGCGCATTGCCGAACTACGCGGCGTTGATGCCGATCATCAGGTCGATGTCGCGGCCGAGATTACGCGACTTGAAGGCAAGAGTGCAGAGCTGTTGGCCAGCACCTATGCCTCGCTCACTCCGTGGCAAAAGACGCAAGTTGCGCGCCATCCCCAGCGCCCGCATTTCCGCGACTATATCGCTCATGCCTTTGAGGATTTCATGCCTCTTGGCGGAGATCGCTGTTTCGGCGAGGATGAGGCGATTATGGGCGGATTTGCCCGGCTGAAGGGCCCTGGAAACCAGAGCCGCCGCGTCATGCTGATCGGGCATGAAAAGGGCAATGATACGCAAAGCCGGATCAAGCACAATTTCGGCATGGGCAAACCCGAAGGGTATCGCAAGGCGATCCGCCTGATGGAGATGGCCGGACGATTCGGGCTGCCGGTTGTGACGCTGGTTGATACGTCTGGCGCGTTCCCGGGGATCGAAGCTGAAGAGCGCGGCCAGGCCGAAGCGATTGCCCGCTCCACCGAAGCCTGCCTCGCATTGCCGGTGCCGATGGTCGCGGTGATCGTGGGTGAGGGCGGATCAGGCGGCGCGGTCGCGCTGGCCAGTGCAGAGCGTGTGTTGATGCTGGAACACGCCGTATATTCAGTGATCTCGCCTGAAGGTTGTGCCTCGATCCTGTGGCGTACATCGGAAAAGGCGCCTGACGCAGCCGAAGCGATGAAGGTCACCGCGCAGCACCTGAAGCGCCTCAAAGTGATCGACCGGATCGTAAAGGAACCCGTCGGCGGCGCGCACCGCGATCCAGTCGCAGCGGCCAAGAAGTTGGGCAACGCACTGACAGAAGAGCTGGATGCACTGGTCGATCTGTCGTCTGCAGACCTGATCCGCATGCGCGAGGAACGCTTTCTGCAAATGGGCGGATAACCGTCATATAGCCGTATTTTCGGCAGGATTGGCGGCGTTATTTTTTGGAACTCCGGCAACTCGCGCGTATTCACAAGGTAACACTTTGCTACGTATGATGAGGCTCGATATGACACAGACCGTTCACGGCAAACGCCGATTTCCCAGCCCCGCGCTCAATCAAGAAAAGCGCAGTCTGAGCGCATTTGGCCGGTTCTGGATGGTTTCGGTCGGTGCCATGGCGTTGACCGCCTGCCTTGGCGGTGGTGCGCCGATCCCGTCCGCCTCAACCCCGATCACCCAGACAGAGGCAAAGCAGGGTGCGGAATATCACCCGCAACTGCTCTCGCAATTCGGCGGCGCGATGAGCGGCTCTCAGGCAGACTATATCGAGCAGGTCACGAAGAATGTCGCAGTGCATTCGGGGCTGGGCGGTGCGCGTGAAAGCTTTACGGTCAGCCTACTGAATTCGCCGGTCCACAACGCCTTCGCGGTTCCCGGAGGCTATGTTTATACCACGCGCCAGTTGGTCACTCTGATGAACAATGAGGCTGAGCTTGCCGCGGTAATGGGACACGAGGTCGGCCATGTCGCCGCACGCCATTCGCAGCGCCGTCAGCGTACAGCGCAAAACAATCAGTTGTTGGGCATTGGCGGGGCGATCCTGTCCAGCGTCCTGTTGGGTGACAGTACGTTGGGTAACACCGCATCGCGATTGTTTTCCCAAGGGTCTCAGCTGCTCACGCTGCGGTTTTCGCGCAAGCAGGAGCTTGAGGCGGATACCCTGGGCATCACCTATCTGACACGGGCAGGCTATGATCCACGCGCGATGGGCACGGTTCTGGCCAGCCTCGCCGCGCAAAATTCTCTCGATGCACGGGTGCAGGGCCGCAATGCGAGCGTGCCCGAATGGGCCTCAACCCACCCCGATCCCGCCAGCCGCGTACAGACCGCGCTTGGCAAGGCGCAGGGTCTCGGCACTGGCGTAACCAATCGCGACACATTCCTGTCGCGAATCGATGGCCTGCTATACGGCGACGATCCCCAACAGGGCTTGGTCGAAGGCAACCGCTTCACCCATCCCGAACTGAGGCTGTCTTTCACCGCGCCCCAGGGCTTTTACATGGTCAACAGCACCTCGGCGGTAAAGATCAACGGGCAAAGCGGGCAGGCGCAACTGACCCTTGCCCCTTACGCCGGGGATCTGAATTCCTATGTGGTTCAGCAATTTCGGGAGCTGGCGGGGGAAAATGCGAATTTTACCGCCCCGCAAATTCAGCGGACCACCGTCAACGGACTGAGCGCGGCCTATGGCACGGTGCGCGCGCGAAACGGCAACAGTCAGGTTGATATCACGATCTTTGCCTATGAGTTTGCCCGTGATCGCGCATATCATTTTGCCGCCATCGCGCCTGCAGGGCAGGCCGCGACGTTCAACCCGATGTTCCAGTCAATGCGCCGCATTTCCCAATCCGAAGCAAACGCGATTATCCCGCGCAAAATTGATGTCGTCACGGTGCGCAGCGGCGACACGGTCAGCAGTCTGTCGCGACGCATGGCCTACGATAATAATCAGGAAGTACGCTTTCGTGTGCTGAATGCACTGGGCTCGCGCGACATTCTGCGCGCAGGGCAAAAGGTAAAATTGGTGGTGCGCGGGAGCTGATCGGGCCGTTGGCTCCCACCTTTCAATCTGAAACGCACAAACAAAAAAGCGGCGGGGAAACCCCGCCGCTTTTCTTTTAATGCTTGTAAGCTCAGATCGAGCTCATTAGCCGCCCGGTGCATCCATCGTGGTCGAAACCGTCGAGAACGTGGTGTTCAGCGAGTTACCAAGGCTCTGCATTGCGGTGATTGCTGCAACAGCGATCAGGGCAGCGATGAGGCCGTATTCGATGGCGGTGGCGCCCTGCTCGTCGCGGGCCAGTTTGTTGATGAAGTTCATTAGTAGTCTCCTGGTTTTGGTCTTCGGTACCCGTGCCTGCTCTGGTTAGTGAGCCGACGTTTTGAGGTTATAATGCGTGGCTCTTGCGAAAACCCTAAGTGGCAGGCTTTCTAAAACCTTAATTATTCTGCATGACTTCCTCGGATTTCGTCTGGACTTCGTCCCATTTTGAAGAGTTTGCATCCGCTACGGATTGCAAAGCTCCTACCATGGTGATGACGACCAAACTGATTATCAGACCGTATTCAACGGCGGTGGCACCCCGGTTGTCGTTTCCAATGTGCTTCAGAAATTTTAACAAACCCATTGGGAACCCTCCGTCTGCTACGTGGCTGACCTCATCAAAATGTCGCGATGATCTTAAGAAAAGGTTGAAGGAGGGACTTGGAATGGAAAAAATACCGACATGACGCCCCGCTCGCAACTGGTGGCAGCCGGCGCACTGCAGCGTTCCGATGGTCTGTGGTTGATGCACCGAAGACCTTTGGAAAAGCACCACGGTGGCCTATGGGAGTTTCCGGGGGGTAAGGTGGAACCTTCTGAAATCCCTAGTGAAACCTTGTGCAGAGAATTGCATGAGGAACTTGGGATCGAATTGCGTGAAAATGATTGCGCGCCCGTTGCCTTTGCTCAGGAGAGCAATTCCGACCGTGAGCGATCGATTGTAATCGTTCTTTACAAAGTGGCGCGTTGGAACGGCGATCCTGTCTCGCTGGAAGGCGGTGCGGTCGACTGGTTCACCCCTCAGGCGGTAACGAAACTGTCCAAACCGCCGTTGGATCAAGTGCTGGCGCAGCGCCTGTTTGGGGACGATCCTCTCTTGAGTACGCGTATGGCCGCCGAGGTGGCTATAGAGGTGAGGAGCCACGCGGGCGCGGACAGGAAAAGCGGCACCGATGATTAAACTGCAGCCGCAAGTGCAATCAGGGATTGCCAAGCTGCGTCACCCCCCTTATGTGCCGCCCTTCACGCGCACCCGTAGCTCAGCTGGATAGAGTACCTGACTACGAATCAGGGGGCCGGAGGTTCGAATCCTTCCGGGTGCGCCATAAAAAGCCCATCCTCGAAAGAGGGTGGGTTTTTTTGATTCCATTCAGAGCACGTTCCAACCTTCAGAGTCGGAACGAAGCGGAGAGGGGATGGCCCGCAGGCCAGCCCAATCCTTCCGGGTGCACCATGAAACACCGATTCCGGAAATGCGGATGGGTTCTTGGGTTTGGGCCCCTGTTCTGCCATTTCAGGGCCATACCGATAGCTTACGGCCATCCCGTAATCTTTAAGAGCCTCGGATAAATCCGCCAATACGTGGAACCCGATGTAGCTTAAGAGATTTTTACCATTGGGATCATGTCAAACACTCAGGAGGGCCGCGCTAAAGGTCCGCCGATCTGCGAAGAAAGACCCAAGGCGCCATGAACTACCTTCACGATCACGATGAATTTGACCCGGACAATCCTTTGGGAAAGCCCGATGTGCCGGAAGACGTGCAGGACGCGATCCGCACTCTGCTGCGCTGGGTCGGGGATGATCCGACGCGCGAAGGTCTGCTCGACACGCCCAAACGGGTTGGCCGGGCATGGCTGGAATATTGCAGCGGCAATCAGGAAGACCCGGCCATCCACCTCTCACGGATATTTGAAGAGGTGGGCGGCTATGAAGAGATCGTCCTGCTGAAAGACATTCCGTTTCAATCGCATTGCGAACATCACATGGCGCCGATCACGGGTAGAGCGCATATCGCCTATCTGCCGGAAAAGAAGGTGGTCGGCATATCGAAGCTTGCCCGTGTTCTGCACGGTTTTGCCAATCGCCTTCAGGTTCAGGAACGTCTGACCGCCGAAGTGGCCGAATGTATCTGGGACAATCTTGAACCGCGCGGCGTCGCAGTGGTGATTGAGGCAGAGCACGGCTGCATGACGGGGCGCGGCGTCAAGGTGCATGGTGTCGGCATGGTTACAAGCCGCATGATGGGCTGTTTCCTCGATGATCATCGCAGCCGTCAGGAAGTCATGAGCCTGATGGGCTATTGATGGACGCTGCGTGTCTGATAAAACCGCGTTTGGATAGTGGGCGGTAGCGGCACTATTCACTTATGTGTTATTCAATCTGGCGCGTCGGTTTTTGACGCGTTTATAAGTGCGAATGCCATTGATTCCACAGCAATTGAGGGGCTGACAGATGAAACGATCCCAAACACTGAAATTGGCCACAATCTGCGCATTGGGCGCTGTGCTCTGTGCATGCAGCGGTGAAGCAGATTCCGCCGGAGAAGGCGAAATCGCAACAGCGGCAACAGAAGAGCCCGCCGTCATCGGCGAGCGTCAGAAAAACTTCAAAGCCATCGGCAAGTCGTTCAAGGCGATCCGCACGCAATTGGAAAGCGATGCGCCCGATATGGCCGTTATTGAAACCGCTGCGATTGATCTGAATGGCGCTGCGATCAAGATCGAGGGATACTTCCCGGAAGGCACTTCGGTCGAAGACGGCTATGATACAGAGGCGCTCCCGACGATCTGGGAAAAACCCGAGGAATTCGCCAAAGCCCATCAGATGCTGGTCGATGAGAGCGCCGAAATGGTGACGATTGCGCAAGGCGGCGATGCCGCAGCGGTCGGCGCGCAAGTCGGCGCCGTGGGCAAATCGTGCAAGAACTGCCACGACAATTTCCGGGTCGATGACGACTGATACAATCACTGATCAGCCTTCACGGTTCTCCATCGGCCCCACGGCGAAGGTTTGGGATCTGCCGCTGAGGCTGACGCACTGGAGCTTTGCGTTTCTGGTGCCGGCGATGTGGTGGTCTGCGGAGAATTCCGAATGGGCCTTGCACAAAGGCTTTGGCGTGACGCTGCTTGGCCTGCTGATCTTCCGCATATTGTGGGGTTTTCTGGGCACGAAGACCGCTCGGTTCTCGTCCTTTGTGAAGGGGCCAGGCAGCGTAATCGATTATCTGCGCGGGCAATATAATCATGCTATCGGCCATAACCCGCTAGGCGCGCTCAGTGTTCTGGCGCTGCTGGGCGTTATGCTGGTACAGGTAGGGGCGGGGCTGTTCTCTGGTGATCCCTATGACGGGGCGACCGGACCGCTCAATCCGCTGGTCGGTGTTGCGACTGCTGACGCTCTGACACAGTGGCATGAATGGTTTTACTGGGTTGTGCTGGGCATGGTCGCGGTGCACCTGACCGCAATCGCGTATTATGCGGTGATCAAGCAGGACAATCTCGTCGGCCCGATGCTGGCCGGGACAAAGGCGGTGGATGAGGTAGTGGACGACAACACCCAAACGCCGCTGGTGGGCTTTGTGATCTCAGCCGGTTTGGCCGCGGGCACAGCCGTATGGGTCGCATATGGCGCGCCGCCGCTGAGTTGAGGCGACGATTTTCCTACACGCGCGAAAGCTGACATGAATAGCGCGCCTAACCCCTCTGCGAAATAGGAGGGCAAGGCGCGCTTTTATGGATGATCGACCCATGCAGAAACGTCAGCGAGTTGGAAAAGTGTCAAATTCCAACACAGGGCCCAAACTACCTGTATTACAGGATGTTAGGGCGAAAAACCTACGTTGCGGCGCTCCGCGTGTGTCAAATAAAGTAGGAAATAATGTAACGCGGGAGGCGCCGTTTATGACATCTGGCCCAGCATATGCTCTGCGCTGGAGACCTTGAAATCGCCCGGTGCCTCGACATTCAGCTGCTCGACTACGCCGTCATTGATGACCATCGAGAAACGCTGGCCGCGCTTGCCCATGCCAAAGCCTGAACCGTCCATGGTCAGGCCCACGGCTTCGACAAAGTCTGCATTGCCGTCTGCCAGCATGGTAATTTCATCAGAGCCTGCCGCAGCGTTCCAGGCACCCATCACGAATGCATCGTTCACCGCGGTGCCGACGATCTCATCGACGCCCTTGGCTTTCAGATCGGCGGCCTTTTCGACATAGCCGGGCAAATGCTTGGCCGAGCAGGTGGGAGTAAATGCGCCGGGAACGGAGAACAGCGCGACTTTCTTTCCGGCGAAATATTCGGACGCCTGGACCTGCTGGGGCCCTTCGGCGGTTGCCTTGACCAAAGCCACGTCGGGGAGTTTGTCGCCTACTGAAATCGTCATTGCGTAATATCCTTATGCTGCGGGGAACGTGAGGGCACGATATAGTCAGCTGCGCGTCGTGAGCAACAATTACAGATATAAAGATAAGTTTATATTTGCCTCTCACGAGGTGCGCCGCTAGGGCGCGCAGCAGACATTACGGAGATAGATTATGGCAACCGCCGCTCTCGACCACGAATATATCATCAAAGACATCGCACTCGCCCAGTACGGACGCGACGAAATCGCTATCGCCGAAACCGAAATGCCCGGCCTGATGGCGCTGCGTGAGGAATATGGCGATGCGCAGCCGCTGAAAGGTGCGCGCATTACCGGTTCGCTGCACATGACGATCCAGACCGCTGTTTTGATCGAGACGCTGACCGCGTTGGGCGCGGAAGTGCGCTGGGCGACCTGCAACATCTTCTCGACACAGGATCACGCCGCCGCTGCCATTGCCGCGCAGGGCATCCCCGTATTCGCGATTAAGGGTGAGACGCTGGCGGATTACTGGAATTACGTTGGCCGTATCTTTGACTGGTCGACCAAGGACGATCCCGATCTCACTTCCAACATCATCCTTGATGATGGCGGCGATGCGACGATGTTCGCCCTGTGGGGTGCACGGATCGAAGCGGGCGAAGAAATGCCCGAGCCGACCAACGCCGAAGAGATCGAGATGCAGAAGGCATTGAAAGCCTATGTCGCGGCAAAGCCCGGCTATCTGACCAAGACGGTCAAGAACATCAAGGGTGTGTCTGAAGAGACCACCACCGGCGTTATGCGGCTTTACCAGATCGCCAAGCAGGGCAAGCTGCCTTTCCCAGCGATCAACGTGAATGACAGCGTCACCAAATCGAAGTTCGACAACCTCTATGGTTGCAAGGAATCGCTGGTCGACGCAATCCGCCGCGCAACTGACGTGATGCTGGCTGGTAAGGTCGCCTGCGTCGCGGGTTACGGCGATGTGGGCAAGGGCTCAGCCGCTTCGCTGCGCGATGGCGGTGCCCGTGTCATGGTCACTGAAATCGATCCGATCTGCGCGCTTCAGGCGGCGATGGACGGGTTCGAGGTTGTCTCAATGGATGAGGCGGTGAAGCGCGCCGACATCTTCGTGACGGCGACCGGCAACGAAGACGTCATCACCGGCGAGCACATGAAGGCGATGAAGAACATGGCCATCGTCTGCAATATCGGCCACTTTGACAGTGAGATCCAGATTTCTGCGCTCGACAATTACGAGTGGAAGGAAATCAAGGAAGGCACCGATATGGTTACCTTCCCCGAGGGCAACAGCCTGCTGATCCTGGCGAAGGGTCGTTTGGTCAATCTGGGCTGCGCCACCGGCCACCCCAGCTTTGTGATGAGCGCGAGCTTTACCAACCAGACGCTCGCCCAGATCGAGCTGTTCACGAAGTCGGACGAATACGAAAACGACGTTTACGTCTTGCCCAAACATCTCGATGAAAAGGTCGCCGCGCTTCACCTTGAAAAGCTGGGCGTACAGCTCACCGCGCTGAGCCAGAAGCAGGCCGACTATATAGGTGTGCCGACAGCGGGGCCGTTCAAGCCGGACCATTACCGCTACTAGAGAAGTCGGCGTTTCCTACACTGATTTGTCGCTTTAATGAGGGCCCTCGCAGCAATGCGGGGGCTTTCGCATTTCCCCTGCTTGCAACATGCGGCGGCGCGGCATAGCTGCTGAGGGATGGAAATTACTCCGCTCGCCATTGCTGTTATCGGCCTTGTGCTTGCCGCGTGGACGGCGGCGGCGGCTGTGCTGGTGCTGCGGTCTAGCGCGAAGGTGAAGCGGGCGCAGGCCTTGCAAACCTCGCTGCGGCGGATGCAGACCATGCTGGACGCAGCGCCCGCGATCCCGATGCTGGTGCGGGTGGATGGCCGGATCGAAGCGCCGGAACGGTTGGCGCGGTGGCTCGGCTTTCCCGAGATGCCGAAATACTTGAGCGAATTGTCGCGCGATGACGGCCTGAACGCGGCGCAGGTCGAAGAGCTTTCCGAAAAAGTCCGGCTCACGCAGAAGAGCGCTGCTCCGTTCCAGATGTCGATGATGTTGCCCGGAAGTGGCCGCAGTCTGGCAATGTACGGGGCGCTGGCTGATCCGCAGGTTTCGCCAGGAGGCGCGGCGCTGGTCTGGGTATTCGACTTTTCCGAAAGCGAAGATGAATTGAGCCGTCTGCGCCAAAGCACCGCGCGGGCGCGGGCGGACTTTACCGCACTGATCGGCCTGATCGAAGCAGCGCCGATGCCGATGTGGTTTCGCGGGTCAGATATGAAAATCCAGCTGGTCAATCAGGCCTATGTTGAGGCGGTGGCCGCAGGCAGCGCCGAAGCGGTGGTGCAAGGCCAGATTGAATTGCTCGAAGCGACCGAGGGTCAATCTCCCGCCGACATCGCGCAGGCCAGCCTGACCGATCAGGCAAAAACAGAACGAACCGTTGCGGCGACGCTCCATGGTGAGCGTCGCACGCTGAGAGTGAGCGATCTGCCGCTCGGGTCGGAAGGAGTGGCTGGATACGCTATCGACATCGAGGAGCAGCAGCAGGTCCTGCGCGAATTCCGCGCCTATCGCGATGCGCAGCGCGCGATGCTGGATCAGCTTTCTATCGGGGTCGCCCAGTTCAACGCGGATGAGCAGCTGACCTATGCAAACACTCCCTTCCGACGCCAGTTCGAACTGGGTCAGGATGTGGGCGATGGGACCGACGCCGGGCTGATGGCGTTCGCGCGCTTCCTTGCCGAAGCACGCGAGCGAGGTCGTACGCCCGAAGTGCGCGATTTTCCCGAGTGGCGGCGCGATCATGTCGAATGGTTCGGTCAATCCCGAACGAAGGAAGAAAACTGGCCGTTGCCCGGTGGTACACATCTGCGAATTGTGGCGCAGCCCATGCCGGATGGCGGACTTGTCATGATCGCCGAAGACCGGACCGAAAGCCTCGCCCTGTCAGCAACGCGAGACACTTTGCTGCGCACCCGCACCGCAACGCTCGACAGCCTGTTCGAGGCCCTCGCCATTTTTGCACCGGATGGATCGGTACAATTGTGGAATCGCTCATTCGCGCCGACATGGGGGATCAATCCCGAATTTCTTGACACCCATCCCGGCGTTCAAGGTCTGCTTGAAGCGATTGGCGAGAATCTTGTCGATAGCAAGGATGCCGCGCAGATCGGTGCGGTCGTGCGCGCGGCGACGCTCGATCGGCGTGATAAGGGCGGGCTGGTTGATTTGAAGGACGGTCGCACGCTGCGCTTTGCCGGTGTACCACTGCCCGACGGTAACGGATTGCTGACCGTGCTGGATATTACCGATTCGCAGATGGCAGAGAAGGCTTTGAGGGAGCGGGCCGTCGCACTGGAAGAGGCGGATGCGGTGAAGGCGAATTTCTTGGCTAATATGTCGTATGAATTCCGCACCCCGCTCACCACGATTGGCGGTTATGCGGAAATGCTGGCGAGTGGTGCCGCGGGCGATTTGAACGCGCAGGCTGATGAGTATGTCACAGCGATTCTTACGTCGGTTGAGCGTCTGACCGAGCAGGTCGAAAACGTGCTTGACCTGTCACAGACCCAGGCGGGCCTGATGCCGATCAGGAAGGAAAAGATCGATCTTCTCAAGTTCATGACGACAATCGTGCGCGAACGCGAAGAGGCAATCATCGCAGCCGGTCTGGGTCTTGATCTGAAGGGCAAGAAAGGCCGCATCGCGATGGCCGATCCAACTCAGCTGGCGCGCGCGGTCGGAAATCTGCTGGACAACGCGATCGCTGGAACGCCCGCCGACGGTCAGATCCTGATCCAGATACCCAAGCCGGGCCCGGAAGATGAATGGAGCGCGGCCATCGTCATCTCAGACAATGGCAAGGGTATGAGCGCGGCGGAACTCGCCAGCGCGCTTGGCGCGGGGGGCGGGGGTGGAGAGAACGCCCGCGAAACGCGCTCCGGCCTTGGCATCCCGCTCGCCCGGCAATTGGTCGAGGCGCATGGCGGCACGCTTGAATTCGACAGCGAAGAGGGCGCGGGGACAACCGCAATCATCTTGCTGCCGTGATCGCCCAGAGCACAATCACTCTGCCCGATCTTGCCGCGATGGAGGTCTATGGCGCACGGATTGCGCGTGAGTTGCGTGCAGGCGACGTGGTCGCCTTGATCGGAGGGCTGGGCGCGGGAAAAACGACACTGGCGCGCGCAATGATCGCGGCTCTGGGGTTTGACGGCGAAGTGCCATCGCCCACCTTCACAATCATCGAAACCTACGATGCCCCTCCTTTGCGGCTGCCAGTTGTCCACGCCGATTTCTACCGGTTGAAAAATCCTGAAGAGCTGAATGAGATCGGGCTGGACGAATATCGCGCCGGTGCGGCGCTGATTGCGGAATGGCCGGATCATGCCGGCGGCTTTGGTCATGAGGCTGCGTGCCTGGAGATTGAGCTGCAAACTGCGGATGAGGGGCGGATTGCGATTGCCCGGGCGGGTCCGGATTGGCTAGGGCGGATGCCATGACAGCGCTTCCCGAAGGATTGCACGATTTCCTGCACACAGCAGGCTGGGCCGATGCCGAAATTGAGGTGATTCCGGGTGACGCTTCGTTTCGTCGCTATTTCCGGCTGAAAGCGCCCGTGGGCAAGGATGGCCCAGGCCAAGCGATGCTGATGCATGCGCCGCCTCCGCATGAAGACCCCGAACCGTTTCTGAAAGTCGCCGACTGGCTGCACGGACAGGGAATGCGCGCACCTCAGATCTACGCGAGCGATCCGGCTAAGGGGTGGGTGCTGCTCGAAGATTTCGGCGATGACCGGATGCGCGACTGGATCGACCTCAATCCGGAGGGTGAGACAGCTGCTTATGAACGCGCGATTGATGCTCTGGTTGAATTGCATCAGCGGCCCGCAGGCCCTTTCCCTGCCTACGACATGCCGACTTACGCCCGCGAAGTGGCGCTGTTCACCGAGTGGTTTTGTCCGGCGCAAGGTCTGAATGTGGATGACGTTGGATATGCCAAGGCGTGGGATGATGCTCTCGCGCCTCTTCTCGACGCATCGAAACCGCGCGTCACAGTGCTGCGCGATTATCATGCGGAAAACATCATGTTGCTGGGCGATCCTGCGGCGAAAGCTGAGCAAGGGCTGATTGACTTTCAGGACGCTCTCGTGGGCCTTGCTGCCTATGATGTGGTATCCCTTTTGCAGGATGCCCGCCGCGATGTGTCGCCCGAACTCGAAGCCGCGATGCTGGAACGGTATCGCGCGGGCGCAAAGGCGGGCAGCGATTTTGAGGCGGACTATGCCTTGCTGGGGGCGCAGCGCAACGCGAAGATCGTCGGCATATTTTCTCGCCTTGATCAGCGCGATGGAAAGCCACGTTACCTCACAATGATTCCGCGCGTGTGGGAGGCGATGGAGCGTGATTTGGCGCATCCCGCGCTTGCACCTGTGGCAGAATGGTTCGATCAGAATGTACCGCGCGATCTGCGGGACTCGCGTGGAGCATCAATAAAGTGAGCGCGGGCGCCGAACTGGCCAGCGACACCGCAATGATCATGGCTGCGGGGATGGGCAAACGAATGCGCCCGCTCACCGCGACCCAGCCAAAGCCGCTGGTGCGCGTCGCAGGCAAGGCGCTGATCGATCACGCGTTGGATCGCCTTTGCGAAGCAGGTGTTTCGCGCGCGGTCGTGAACGTGCACTACCTCGCCGATGCGCTCGAAGCGCATGTGAAAGAGCGGGATATGCCGCGTGTCATCGTGTCGGACGAGCGCACCCAATTGCTGGAAACTGGCGGCGGCATGATCAAGGCGCAAGGCCATCTGCCAGACCCGTTTTTCTGCCTCAACGCGGACAATATCTGGCTGGACGGCCCGCAGAACGCGTTTCTGGACCTGTCCAATCGGTGGGATCCTGACGCGATGGATGCCCTGTTGTTGGTGGTTCCGCATACGCGCGCGGCGAATTTTGCGGGGCAGGGTGATTTCTACATGGACCCGGTTGGCAAACTCTCGCGCCGATTACCTGGCCGGATTGCGCCGTTCATCTACACTGGCATTCAGCTTGTCTCACACCGTCTGCTGCGCGACGCGCCCGAAGGGAAATTCTCGACCAACATCCTCTGGAACCGCGCCATCGGTGAGGGACGCGTCTATGGCGTTTCCTTCACCGGGCAATGGTTCGAAGTCGGCACGCCGCAGGCCATCGGCCCGACCGAAAACGCGCTCCAGCGTGGCTGAAAAACAGCCAGCCATTTATTCTATTGCTGCGCATCGCGGCTTTGCCGATGCGCTGGTGGCGGGTCTCGTGCCGCGTTATGCCGAGGCTGATCTTGGCCTTGCACGCCTCACCCTGCTGGTCCCGAGCACGCGCGCCGCGCGCACGATTTCCGAGGCTTTCATCCGCCATACCGGAGAGGCAGGGCAGGCGGGCATGTTGATGCCGCGCATGGTCACTGTGGGTGATCTCGATCTGGATGAGGCGTTGGGCGCTTTGCTTGATCCGCTCGGCGCCAGCGATCTGCCTCCTGCGGTGGAGCCGACGCGACGCTGGCTGGAACTGGCGGAGTTGGTCGCGCAGGAAATGGCGGCTGAGGGCAAGGCGCCGCTGCCGGGAGCCGCGCGGTTGAGATTGGCGCGCGATCTGGCGCGGGCGATGGATCGCCTGCTGGTTGAGGAAAAGACACCTGACGATTTGCTGAGCGATGCGGTTCTGGATCGTCTGGGAGACCTTTCGGGCCACTGGCAGGATTCGATTCGTGTGTTCGCGCGGGTCCAGGCCAGGTGGGTCGCGCGCCTTGCTGAACGCGGAGAGGTTGATGCGGCAACGCGGCGCAACATGCTGTTTGACCGTGCGCGTCGGCGCTGGCGCGAACAGCCGCCTGAAACGCCGATTGTTGCCACTGGCGTGACCAGTGCTTCGCCTGCGCTCGCCAAAATGTTGCGGGTGGTGGCTAATTTGCCGAATGGTGCGGTGATCCTGCCCGATCTTGACCTCGCCATGAGTGAAGCGGCGTGGGCCGAACTGGGCCGCGCGGGCGCAGCGTCAGAGGCGGGCGGAGAGGTGTTTGGCGGCAATGATGCGCTCA
>JGI12210J13797_10034503_pt1 | contig 38137 bp, 34 predicted proteins | sample ElkSlonscriptome_3_FD_13797 | JGI IMG/M metagenome (IMG submission 13797) | reverse complement strand
CGCTTCTGCTGCTCCGCCGGTGTCGGCGGGCGCGTCGGCGGGCGCCGGTCGAGCGGGCCAGGCGGCGAGCACGATGCCCGCCACGATCGCCCCGAGGTAGGCGATGGCGTTGACCCAGCCGTAGCCGGCCGCTTCGCACGCATAGTTGAGCACGGTCCGCGGACCCTCGGGCACGGTGGGGCGCGACAGCAGGGGGTGGATCGACAGCAGCACCGCGGCGGTGGCCGCTGCGCCCAGCCCGGCGCCCACGACCACCCGCACCGATCGCATCACGCCCGCGCGGCGCATCCCCGCGTCGACGGGGGCGAGCACCACCAAGACCAGGGCGGCGCTGACGACGACGCAGCACGACAGGAGCAGGGCCCACGGGCCCAGGCCGGCGACCTGGGCCTCGGGCTCCGCGAGTGCACGGGACAGCATCTGCTCGGCGAGCGATGCGTCGCCGAGGATGTGGGTGAGGTACGCCCGAGCGCCCCAGTACGCTCGGGCGCCCAGGCCCCCGGCGAGCCAGGCGGTCAGGCCCAGCAGCACGACCGCCGCCCGGGTCATGGGGTCTCCCGCGCGAACACGCGAACGTCACGAGTCTCGACCGTGCCGTCGTCGGCGACGGTGAAAGCGAGGTAGTAGGGGCTGGCCGGGCCCTGCTCGTAGAAGATGCGCCCTCGCATGAACAGCTGCTCGCCGTCGGTCACGGTGCGCACGAGATCCCAGGTCTCGCCCCAGTAGCCGATGTGCACGGGCGGGGCGGGGGCCTCGGCCTCGAGTGCCGCGTGGAGCTGCTGCTCGATCCGCGGCCGGTGCCGCTGGACCCGGGCCGCGAGCGCGGGCTCGGCCGCCTCGAGGGTGTCGAAGTACTTCTGCTGGTTGAGGTTCTCCAGGCAGCCGGGCGCCGCGGTCAGCAGCGCGAACAGGAGCACTCGACGGTGGCTCACCGCCGCATGGTACTGGGCTCGGTCGGGCGTTGCACCGGCCGCCGCCGCGACGACGAGCCCCGGCGCGGCGGTCGAGGGCAGGCCAGCCGGCGAGCGCAGAACCGGGGGCAGCTCCGGCAGCGGCGACGGCAGCTCTGGGTGCACCGCTGGGCACACTCCGTGCCGCGGCACTCCGCCTCACAGGCCTCGAGGCACTCGGGAACGCACTCCTCGCAGTAGAGCGGGCAATCGGCCACGCACGACGCGATCAGCACGCGGAGGGACACCAGGGACAGCCAGGACAGCATGACCTCTCCCATCGGCCACGCCGGCGCAGCGTTGCATGTGACACGCCCGAAGGTCGTGCCTGCATGACACGCCCGAAGGTCGTGTTCAGACCCGTCCGCGCCTGCATGACACGCCCGAAGGTCGTGTTCAGACCCGTCCGCGCCTGCATGACACGCCCGAAGGTCGTGTTCAGACCGTCCCCGCCACGCCCGAAGGTCGTGTCCCCGCCACGCCCGAAGGTCGCCTGCATGACACGCCCGAAGGTCGTGTTCAGACCGTCCCCGCCACGCCCGAAGGTCGTGCACACCACGCCGCCACGCCCGAAGGTCGTGCACACCACGCCCGAAGGTCGTGCACGCCACGCCCGTCCCCGCCACGCCCGAAGGTCGTGCACACCACGCCCGAAGGTCGTGCACACCACGCCCGAAGGTCGTGTTCCGCCTGTTCCGAGCCTATGCGGGAGCGATGCGAAGCTGAGCGACGTCGCCGATCCTGGCGCCGTTGCGCCGGCGAGCCATCGACATTCCATCGGGATCGTCGAAGGTCACGTAGCCGAAGCCCCGACAACTCCCCGCATTCCCCATCACGACCCGAGCCGACCGCAGCCCAGCGATGTCGCCAAACAGCCGCTGGAGCATCTCGTCTCTCGCGTCGGGGGGCAGGCCACCAATGTAGAGGGTATGCATGCGTGTACTGACCACCTACAAAGGAGCATAAGGGTTTACCTGTGGGTTTGCCAGCCCCCAATGCGGATCGATCGCATGATTCGAGACCCTTCTCGGGACTCTCGAGCGTCTCGAGAGCGCCTCGGCTCCCAAGCCTCTCATTCCTCCGTCGGGATTGGTCGTTTCGCGGACTTGCGCGCACGAGCCTCGGCGACGAGGCCGCGAATGTTGCTCGTGTGCCGCAGCCAGATGACCAGCGCGACCGAAGCGGCGAGGGCCTGGTAGGCGACGGGGCGGTCGGCGATCACCACGGTGATGGTCAGGGCGGTGACCGCCGTCAGCGAGCCGATGGCCGAGGTGCGGGTGAGCACCAGGGTCTGCACGTACATGACCAGGGCGGCCAGGGCGATGGGAGGGTCGAGCGCCGCGAAGATGCCCAGCGCGCACGCCACCCCCTTGCCGCCGCGAAAGCCCAGGTAGACGGGAAAGATGTGCCCGAGCACGGCGGCCATGGCCACCAGGGCCAGCCACGAGGAGTGCTCGGCGCCCAGCGCGAAGGGCTGGCGGGCGAGCACCACGGGCAGCGCGGCCTTGCCCACGTCGAGCACCAGCACCAGCATCCCCAGGCGGGGGCCCAGCGCGCGGGCGGCATTGGTCGCGCCGATGTTGCCCGAGCCCACGTCGCGGATGTCCACGCCCCGCAGCCGCCCCAGCATCACGCCCACGGGGATCGCCGCCACGAAGTACGCGACGAGCACCCACGTGACCACGTGATGGGCCAGCGCATCCACCTCGGGCGCAGGATAGCCCGCCCGGCGCCACCGAGGGAAACGAGGAGCGGACCCGACCGGCTACGCGGGGCGGGGCGAGCGGGCGGCCTTCTCGTCGATGCCGCTGTGTCCGAAGCGCTCCGCGAGCACCCGGGTCACATCGTGCAGGTGCAGGCCGCGGTGCGCCAGGCCCACCATGGCGTGGAAGACCAGGTCGGCGGCCTCGGCCGCGACCTGCGGGTCACCCTGCTCGGCGATCGCCTCGGCCAGCTCGCCGGCCTCCTCGGTGATCTTGGCGTTGACCTTGGGCGCGCCGCCGTCGAGCAGGCGCCGCACGTAGCTGCGCCCCTCGGCGTTGGTCATGCCGCGGCCGGCCTGGCGGTCGAGGATCGCCGCGAACACCCGCTCGAGGGTGGTGTCGGCGCCCGCGGGCCCGTCGTCGGCCGGCCATGCGTCGGGCGGGCCGCTCACGCGGCGGAAGAAGCAGCTGGTGGTGCCCGTGTGGCAGGTGGGGCCGACCGGCCGGGCGATCACCAGCAGCGCGTCGCCGTCGCAGTCGACCCGAAGGTCGTGCAGGTGCAGGGTGTGGCCGCTGGTGGCTCCCTTCTCCCACAGCTCGTCGCGGCTGCGGCTCCAGAACGTCACCCGGCGGCGCTCGAGGGTGGCCCCGAGGGCCTCCGCGTTCATGTAGCCCACCATCAGCACCTGGTGGGTGTCGCGATGTTGGACCACCGCGGTCACGAGACCGCGCGCGTCGGGGCGCAGCTGCGCCCATAGGGCCGGCACGTCGAGGGGCATGGTGGCGGCAGCGTACCCGATCGGCGCCGGCCGGCGCCGGAGGCTGCTACGCTCGGGACGATGACGCGGGCTCGCGGCGGTCGATCCGGGGCGGCGATGGCCGCGGTGGCCTGCGCGCTGGGGCTGGGGCTCGCGTGCGGCGGACGCCCGGCGGAGCTGATGAACGGCACGTCGGGCGATCCGGTGGAGGTGCCGCCGTGGGCGTGCGTGCCGGGGGAGAGCCGGGCGTGTGCGTGCCCCGAGCTCGACGGCGTGCAGGTGTGCGATGCCCAGGGCGCGGCCTTTGGGGCCTGCGACTGCTCGCCCGGGGCGGTGTCGCAGGGGCCTCCGCCCACGGGAGAGGGCTCGGGCACCGGCGACGAGACGGCCAGCGGGTCCGACGGCAGCACCACCGCGGCGACCTCGAGCGGGCCGGGCACGACGGGCACGGAGAGCACGGGGCCCGGCGATCCCACGACGAGCGCAGCGGGCACGAGCAGCGGCGGCGCTGGCAGCAGCAGCACCGGCTAGCAAGGCGCCCGATCGCGAGCTAGGCCGCGCGACCGCCAACGGCCGAGCCGCGCGACCACCAAGTCCCGGCGTCCCGTATGCTCTCTTCGTGCCCGACGTCCCCGCCGACCTTCATGCCGCGACCATCGCCGCCCTGTCGGAGCTCCTCGGGCCTCGCGTCACCACCTCGGTCTCCGCGCGAGAGCACCACGGCACGGACCCGTCGTTCCACCCCGGAGCCGCCCCGCACGCCGTGGCCTACCCCCACTCCACCGAGGAGGTGCAGCGCATCGTCCAGATCTGCGCCGAGCACCGCACGCCCATGATCCCCTTCGGCGCGGGCACCTCCCTCGAGGGCCACGTGCACGCCATCCACGGCGGCATCTGCATCGATCTCTCGCAGATGACCCGGATCGTGCGGGTCAGCCCCGAAGACCTCGACGCCACCGTCGAGGCCGGCGTGACCCGGGAGCAGCTCGACCATCACCTGCGCGGCCAGGGCCTGTTCTTCCCCGTCGACCCGGGCGCCAACGCCACGCTGGGCGGCATGGCCTCCACCCGCGCCTCGGGCACCAACGCGGTGCGCTACGGCACCATGCGCGAGAACGTGCTGGCGCTGCGGGTGGTCACCGCCCGCGGCGAGATCATCGACACCGCCCGCCGGGCCCGCAAGTCGGCCGCCGGCTACGATCTCACTCGGCTGATGATCGGGGCCGAGGGCACGCTGGGGGTGATCACCGAGGTCACCCTGCGCCTGCACGGCGTGCCCGAGCACATCAGCGCCGCCGTCTGTGCGTTCGACACGCTGGCCGGCGCGGTGGATGCCGTCATCGAGACCATCCAGCTCGCGGTCCCCATCGCCCGCATCGAGCTGCTCGACGCCCTGCAGATGGAGGCCTGCAACCGCTACGCCGAGCTGGACCAGCCCGTCGCCCCCACGCTGTTCCTCGAGTTCCACGGCAGCGAGCGCGGCGTGGCCGAACAGGTGGAGACGGTGCAGCAGATCTGCGCCGAGCACGGCGGCGCGGGGTTTCGCTGGGCCACCGACCACATGGGCCGCGACCAGCTGTGGAAGGCCCGCCACCACGCGTACTGGGCCGGGCTGGCCCTGCGCCCGGGATGGTCGGCCATGACCACCGACGTGTGCGTGCCGATCTCGCGACTCACCGCTTGCCTGACCGAGACCCACGCCGACCTCGAGGCCTCGGGGCTGTTCGGGCCGATCGTCGGACACGTGGGCGACGGCAACTTCCACGTGCTGCTGCTGCTCGACCCCAACGACCCCGAGCAGGTGCGCCGGGGCGAGGCGTTCCATGCTCGGCTGGTGGAGCGCGCCCTCGCGCACGACGGCACCTGCACCGGCGAGCACGGGATCGGCTGCGGCAAGCTCGACTTCCTCACGCGCGAGCACGGGCCCGCGGTCGAGCTGATGCGGGCGATCAAGCACGCCCTCGACCCCGCCGGGCTGATGAACCCGGGCAAGGTCATCCGCCCGTCCTGAGACCCCGCGACTCGACGCTCAACCCCCACGCCGCCCGGGGAAGGCGAGCCACTGCGCTGGGTCCGTTGCTCGCCTTCATCACCGATACATGCGGGACCGGTGAGGTGCAGCCGTTCCTCACCTACTTCGTGTCGGCCTTCGACCATGACTCACCGGTGCGGGATACACTGGTGGAGTCGCTCGACCAGGAGACGCGCAGCATGATCTTCAGCATTCGAGACGAATGGTTCGCCGAGGGCCGAGCCGAGGGAGAGGCCAGGGGCCGAGCCGAGGGAGAGGCCGAGGGAGAGGCCAGGGGCCGTGCGGTGGGCATTGCTCGCTCGCTCGAGCGGCTGCTCGCGGCCAAGGGGCTCGAGCTCACCGCGGAGCAGCGCGCACGCGTGGCCGGGTGCACCGACGAGACCATCCTTCAGGCATGGTTCGACCGCGCCGTCACGGCTGCCGCCCCCGCCCAGGTCTTCGAAGGCTGAGCTGCCCGGCTCAGCCCGGCTCAGCCGGCGGCGCCGCGGCGCTCGGGCGGGCGCACGGGGATGTTGTGCTCGATGAGGAACTGCTTGGCCTGGGCGATCGTCTTGAGCCCGAAGTGGAAGATCGAGGCGGCCAGCGCCGCGTCGGCCTCGCCCTCGCCGGTGGCCAGGCCGGCCCGGATGTGCTCGAGCTTCCCCACGCCGCCGCTGGCGATCACGGGCACGCCCACCCGGCGCGAGACCTCGCGGGTGATCCACAGATCGTAGCCGTGGTGGGTGCCGTCACGATCCATGCTGGTGAGCAGGATCTCGCCCACGCCGAACTCGGCCAGCTGCTCGCACCAGAAGATCGCGTCGAGGCCGGTGGACCGGGTGCCCCCGTGGATCACCACCTCGTACAGCGGCTCGGGGTCGCCCGCCTTGGGCGGCAGCCGCTTCACGTCGACCGCCCCCACGATGGCCTGCGAGCCGTAGCGCTTGGCCACCTGCTTGATGAGCAGCGGGTTGGCCACCGCGGCGCTGTTGATCGCGACCTTGTCGGCGCCCGCGTTGAGCAGCCGCCGCACGTCCTCCGCGCGCCGGATGCCCCCGCCCACGGTGAGCGGCACGAACAGCTGAGGCGCGACCCGCCGCACCACCTCGAGGAACGTCTCGCGACCCTCGGTGGTGGCGGTGATGTCGAGCAAGCACAGCTCGTCGGCTCCCTGGGCGTCGTAGGCCCGCGCGGCCTCCACCGGATCGCCCGCGTCACGCAAGCCTCCGAAGTGCACGCCCTTGACCACCTTGCCGTTCTTGATGTCCAGGCAGGGGATGATGCGTCGCTTCAACATCGGGCCAAGGCCTCCTCCAAGGTGAATGCTCGTTCGTAGAGGGCGCGGCCCAAGACCACGCCGTGAATCCCCGCGGCCGCGCAGGCGTCGAGGTCGGCGAGCCGACCCACGCCGCCGCTGGCGAGCACGGGAATCTCCAATCCCTTTTGCAGGGCCGCGGTGGCCTCCACCGCCGCGCCTCCCTGCATGCCGTCTCGGCTGACGTCGGTGTAGAGCACCGCGGCCGCGCCCCAGCGCTGGGCCGCCTCGGCGAGCGACCGGGCGCTCAGCGACGAGGACTCCGTCCACCCCTCCACCGCGACCACGCCGTCGCGCGCGTCGGCGGCCACGATGATGGTGTCCGGGTGCTCCTCGCACAGCTGCTTCACCGTGGCCGGCTCCCGCACCGCGAGCGTGCCCACCACCACGTGACGCACCCCGGTGTCGATCAGGGCCCGCGCCGCCGCGGCGGTGCGAATGCCCCCGCCGGCCTGGATCTCCGCCCCGTGAGTCCGCGCCGCCTGAGACATCTCGGCGATCCGCTCCACCTGGCGCGGCTGGCCGCCAAAGGCTCCGTCGAGGTCGACCACGTGGATCCGCTTCGCCCCCGCGCGCGCGAACTCGATCACCAGCTCGATCGGACGGGGGTGGTACTCGGTGACCTTCGAGGCCTCCCCCTGCTCCAACCGAACCGCCTTCCCGCCCATCAGATCGATCGCGGGGATGACGATCACCCCCATCCTCCGAGCAAGAATGCCCGCAGGAAGCGAAGACCCGCCCGCTGGCTCTTCTCGGGATGGAACTGGCAGCCCATCACGTTGCCCCGCCGCACCGCCGCCGGGAAGCGGATGCCGCCGTAGCGAGACATCCACATCACGTCCTCGGAGCGCTCGGGCTCCACGTAGTAGCTGTGCACGAAGTAGTAGTGGCTGCCGGTGGGCTCGACCTCGTTCCAGCCCATGTGCGGGACCTTCACCCGCCGCATCAGCCGAACGCTCCCCGAGGCGTCCTCGGGCGCCGGCGTGGCCGCCTGGGCGATCGCCCCGTCGGCATCGAGCGGCGACATGGTGATCGTGGTGCCGTGATCGACCTCCTCGACCGTGGGGCCCGACCACGTGGGCGGCGGCGGGACGTCGCCGTCGGGCGCCGCCTCCGACCCCTCGGCCTCACCCGAGGCACTCGCGTCACTCGCGCTGTCCGGCGCATCCCCGGGCTCTGCGTCACTCGCGCCAGAGCGGACGCCCACCCCGACCCGCATGGGCTCGGCGCTGGGATCGGCCATCGACTGCGGGGCGGCCATGCCCTCCGGGATCACGTTGGCCGGCCGCATCACCCGCTCGACCGCGCCGGGCTCGGCCTCCTCCACCTGACCGTCGGGGAAGCGACGACAGCGGCCGGGCATCACGTGCAGGCCCTCTTGGCCGCCGTTCTCGTCGCTGCCGTCGAACAGCAGCTGCATGCCCATGCAGATCCCCAAGAAGGGATCGCCCCGCTCGATCACCACCCGAAGGGCAGCGCCCATTGCGCCATCTACGATGGCTTGAGTAGCTGCGCCAAAGGCGCTCTGCCCAGGGAACACCACCATGCGGGACGCTGCGACCTTGTCCGGATCGCGGGTCACCCTGACTCCAGCGCCGACCTGGATCAGAGCGCGTTCCACGCTAGCGAGATTCCCGAGCCCTGCATCCACGAGGGTGACTTCGCGCGCCATCCGCCCCGTTTCTATCACAGGTCGCCAAGAGCCGGTGGAAAGGTCGGATTCGTGGCCACCCGGGGGCGGCCACGTCCCCTGCGGCGCAGCGAGTATGCTCGGCGCGATGGCCGATGCCGCGATCGATGCCTCCCTGCGCACGCTGACGGACGAGGGCAACGGAGCGCCGGGGACCACCCGGCACGTGGCCGTGGGCCGCGGGCTCGCCCCCGCCGCGGCGGCCTGGCTGACCGCGGCCCACCCCGCCGCCGATCACTGGGTGGTGTGCGACGCCCACACGGCCGAGGCGGCCGGGCATGCGCTGGTGGGCGCCCTGTCGGCGGCCGGAGCCACCGCCCAGCTGCGGGTGCTCGACGCCCAGCCCGGCGAGGACCACCTGCTGTGCGACGACGGGATCATCGCCCAGCTGCGCGCGGAGCTGGCCGAGCACCCCTCGACCAATGCCATCGCCGTGGGCGCGGGCACGGTCAACGACATCGTGAAGATGGCCACCGCCCAGCTGCAGCGGCCCTACCAGTGCGTGGCCACGGCCGCGAGCATGAACGGCTACACCTCGGCCATCGCCGCGGTGCTCTCGCGCGGGGTCAAGCGCACCCTGCCCGCCCAGCAGGCCGAGGCGGTGTTCGCCGACATCGACGTGATCGCAGCCGCGCCGGCCTACCTCAATCAGGCCGGCTTCGGCGACCTGCTGTCCAAGCCCTACAGCCACGCCGACTGGCTGCTGAGCCACTTCGTGCGCGACGTGCCCTACGAGGAGCGCCCCGCCCGGCTGCTCGACGAGGCCTACGACGCGCTGCTGGCCGCGGCCTCGGCGGTGGGCGAGGCCACGCCCGCGGGGATCGGGCTGCTCACCCGCACCATCTTGCTGTCGGGCTTCACCATGGCCATCGCGGGCACCTCGGCCCCGGCCTCGGGCGGCGAGCACCTCGTCAGCCACTACTGGGACATGGAGCAGCACTGCCGCGAGCAGCCGCTCCACGGCCTGCACGGCACGCAGGTGGGCATCGCGACCCGGATCTCGGCCATGCTGTTCGAGCGGCTGGTCGAGCTGCCGGCCGAGGCCATCGATCCCGACGCCGCGGCCGAGCGCCGGCCGAGCGCGGCGTGGCTCGAGCAGCTGCCCGCGCGACACTCCCGGCTCACCCCCGCGGTGGTGGCCGAGGTGCACGAGCAGATCGCGGCCAAGCAGCGCCACGGCGAGGCCCTCCGCGACGAGCTGCGGCACGTGGCGCGCCGCTGGCCGGAGATCCGCGCCACCCTCCGCGACGTGCTCGTGCCCAGCGACCGCATCACCGCGGCGCTGCGGGCCGCCGGCGCGGCCGATCGTCCCAGCGCGATCGGAGTGGAGCGCGACCACGCCGTGGCCACGGTGCGGGTGTGCCGAGAGATCCGCAACCGCTACGTCGCGCTCGACCTGCTCGACGACCTCGGCGTGCTCTCCGACGCCGCGGCCACGGTGGTCGACGCGGTCGAGTCGGCGTAGCGAACGCGATGCGGCCTGCTCCGCCGCCGCGCCGTACTCCTCCGCTGAGACCTACTCCGCCGCCCCGAACGGATCCGAGAAGCGTGGATCGGTGAGGAACACCTCGTCGGTCAGCGACTCGAGGAAGGCCAGCAGGTCGGCCCGCTGCGCGTCGCTGAGGGTGAACCCGGACACGAAGCCGCTCTTGTGCGGGTTGAGGGCGCCGTCCCCCGCCTCGGGCCCGTCTTCGACGAGCCGCCCGCCCCGCTCGTAGATCCGGATGACCTCCTCGAGGGTCTCCACCGAGCCGTCGTGCATGTAGGGGCCGGTCACCGCGATGTTGCGCAGCGTCTGGGCCCGGAACGCGCCCATGTCCTCGGGCTCGAACGTGATCTCGATGAGCCCCTGGTTGCCCAGCGGATAGGCCCCCGCGCCGTCGAGGTCGTACAGCCCCGTGTTGTGAAAGGCCAGCGACTCGTGGACGGTGCCCGCGTGCTTGGTCGCGCCCGAGAAGTTGAACCCGAAGTGGCAGTGATGACACTCGAGCGCCTCGGAGTAGAACAGCTCCATGCCGCGCAGCTGCGCCTCGGTCAGCGCGCTGTCGTCTCCCTCGTAGGCGTAGCGATCGAAGGGCGAGCGACCCGAGATCATCGTGCGCACGAAGCACGCCAGCGAGCGGCGGATCTGCTCGAAGGTGTACGGATCGTCGGCGTCGGGGAACGCAGCGGCGAAGAGATCCCGGTAGAGCGGATCGTCGCGGAAGCGCAGGAGGATCTCGTCCTCGTGCCCGCTCACGCCCAGCTCCACCGGGTGCTCGGCGAACAGCGGCACCATGATCTGCTGCTCGAGGGTGGGCAGCAGGGTGTTGGCCCACGTCAGCGGGTAGCTGTAGCCGGCATTGGTCAGGCCCATGGAGTTGCGCACCAGCACGTCGCCCGTGGAGCCGGTGGGCACGACCTCGCCGTCGCTGAAGGCCCGCGCCTGCTCGTGGCAGCTGCCGCAGCTCTGGGTGCCGTTGCTCGACAAGCGCACGTCGTAGAACAGGTGCCGGCCCAGCTCGACCTTCTCCTCGGTCATCGGGTTGTCGGCCGGCACCCACGGCTCGGGAAAGCCCTCCGGCAGATCCCACGCGTAGACCGGCGGGCCAGAGCCGGAGTCGGAGCCAGAGCCGGAGTCGGCGAGCGGATCGCCGGTGGAGCCGTCCGTGCCGCCCGAGCTCGAGTCGGCCGCACCGGTGGTTCCCACGTCGGACGTGCTGCCGGTGAGTCCCGCCCCCGTGGTGCCCGAGTCGCTGGCGACCGAGAGATCGTCGCCGCAGCCGCTCGACCCCAGCGTCAGCGTCAGCGTCAGCCCGAGCGCAGGCACCCGCATCGAGTCGAGCGCACGCTTCGAGCCGAGCGTACGCTTCGAGCCGAGCGCACGCTTCGAGCCGAGCGCACGCCCCGAGTCGAGCGCACGCCCCGGCTCCGGTGCGACCGGCCGCTCACTCGGCATGGAACGCGGTCTGTCCAGAGCAGTCCTCGGCGCAGTCACCCGTCATCCAGTCCAGTCCCAGGCTCGGGAACAGCTCGTCGCACTCGTTGACGTCGGGCATGAACGACATGCACCCGGGGGCGGTCATCGGTGTGTCGGCGCTGACGTCCTCGTTGGCCAGCATCTCGGCCACGTCGAGCACGATGGTCCCGGCGAGCGGATCGAAGCCATCCAGCGCGATCGCGGGCCGGCCGGGGCGAGCACACTCGGCCGCGGGCGGCATCGTGGGGCCACCGTCGCCGTTGTCGCAGGCCTGGCTGCCCAGGTGGATGTTCCAGCGGTTGCCCGGGGCCGGGTTGTCGTTCTGCACGTCGATCTTGGCGAACTTGTAGCCCGCAGCCCAGCTCCAGAACATCGCGGTGGTGTTCAGCGGCGGCGCGGCCTCGTCGGCATTGAGGTGGTTCTGCTCGAAGGGCAGCCCCACGTCGAAGCGAACCCCGGTGTAGACCCCGTCGGGCACCGTCCCCCGCACCGTGGTGTTGGTCTCGGCGGTGGTGTTCTCCGAGCACCCGCCGCTGCCGTCCTCGAAGTCGAGCAGGGCGCTGCCCTCGAGCTGCCACTCGCCGTCGTCGGGCATGGTCAGCGGGACCTCGCCGCCCGCGTCGTCCACCAGCCGCACGTTGGAGACGAACAGGCGGATGTCGAGGAATTCGATCGTGGTCGCGCCCGCGCCGACGGCGGCGTAGGCCTGCCCGCAGGCCGCGTCCTGGTCGCCCACCCGCACCGCGAATTGCAGCTCCACGTCGAGATCGACCGGCTCGCCCGTGCTGTCGGCCCCCGTGCTGTCGGTGCCCGTGGCCCCGGCCGTGGTGCCCTCCGTGTCCGTCCCCTCGACCCCGGTGTCGCCCGTGTCGGGATCGACCGTGGTCGCCGGCGCCGTGGTGGGCTCCCCCGTCGTCATCGTGGTGCCCGTGGTCGAGCCGTCGGTCGAGCCGTCGGCCGAGCCGTCGTCGCCACACCCAGCCAAGGAGCCCACGGCCACGATCGAGAGCAGAGCAAGGGTACCGAAGCGAGCGTCCATGTCGCGCCAACGTAACGCTCCTTCCCCGTCGCCTCCGAGTGACCCCGCGTCGCGCGACAACCCGTCGCATCGAGCGGACCCCCGCGTTTCGAGCGGACCCGCGTTGCGACGACCCGTCGCACCCGAGCGGCCGGGGCGGCTACCAGACCCAGAGATAGCCCGCGACGAGCGCTAGCGCCCACATCAGCCAGGGCATCCACGGATCGATCACCGCTTTCGAGGGGCTGGTCGGCTCCATCGCGTCCTCGGGATCAGGGTCCCCGAGTTTGGGGATGGCGGCCAGCGACACCCGATCCCAGCGACACTCGGTCACGCTGCGACCGCGCGTCGCTGCGACGGGAGGTCACTGGGCACGGCGCGCGCGGCATCGGACCCTCCCCCCATGCGCGGATGGATGACGCTGTCGGGGTCGATTGCACTGAGTGGGAGCCTGGCGGTGGCGTGCACCAGCTCGGGGGGCCAGGTCGGAGCCCCCTGCAACGTCGACGACGACTGTGAAGGCGAGCTCATCTGCGACGAGCACGACGGGCAGAGCAGCTGCCAGGTGCCCCACGGCCACGGGGGCGACGAGTCCGACTCGGACCACGACCACGACACCGACCACGACACCGACCACGACACCGGCCACGACACCGACCACGACTCGGGTCACGCGACCGACACCGGGCAGGAGACCGACCAAGACACCAGCGTCGCCACGACCGGCGACGAGACCACCGGCGACGAGACCACCGGCGACGAGACCACCGGCGGTGACACGGCCGAGTGCCTGGCGTTCTGCGATTGCATGGTCGCCCAGTGCAGCGAGTTCGAGGCCTACCCCTTCGCCGACCCTGCGGCCTGCACCACGTTCTGCGGCGACCTGAGCTCCGTGGAACTCACATGCTTCTCGGGCTTCTGCGAGGACGCGGCCGTCGAGCCGAACATGGGCCTGCAAGAGCACTGGTGTGAGCATGCGTGGGGCGAGCTGGGCACCGACAAGTGCTGATCTACCGGGGAGTGACCGGACCTGGGATCTACGGCCACTCACCGCCCTTCCGTCGCCGAGCGGACATTTCTCCGCCTCTCGGACCCGTCACGGGGCTGGCGCCATCCCGGCGTGCCCCTAGACTGCCGGCGTGAGCAGCTCCGACCGTTCGACCGTTCATCCTCACGTCGTCATCGTGGGTGGCGGCTTCGGGGGCCTCAACGCGGCGCGTCGCCTGCTGCGCTCGGGACCCCGCTCGCTGCGCATCACGCTGGTCGACCGCCGCAATCACCACCTGTTCCAGCCGCTGCTGTACCAGGTGGCCATGGCCGGCCTGTCGCCGGCCGACATCTCCACCCCCATCCGCGGCATCCTGCGCGGCGACGACCGCATCGCGGTGCGCATGGCCGAGGTGCAGCAGGTCGACCTCCCCGGTCAGCGGGTGCTCACCTCCGCCGGCCCGCTCGACTACGACTACCTGCTGCTGGCGTGCGGGGCCACCCACGCCTACTTCGGCCACGACCAGTGGGAGCAGCACGCCCCGGGCCTGAAGACCATCGAGCAGGCCACCGAGATCCGCCGCCGGGTGCTCACCGCCTACGAGCAGGCCGAGATCGAGACCGATCCGGTCGAGCGCCGCCGGCTGCTCACCTTCGTGGTGGTGGGTGGCGGGCCCACCGGGGTGGAGCTGGCCGGGGCGCTGGGCGAGCTGAGCCGCCACACCCTGGGCCGCGACTTCCACCGGATCGACCCCGGCAGCACCCGGGTGCTGCTCATCGAGGGCGGCGACCGGCTCCTGCCCGCGTTCGACCCCGAGCTGTCGCGCGAGGCCACCCGCGACCTCGAGCGCCTGGGGGTGACGGTGTGGACCAACACCCGCGTCACCGACATCGCCGACGATCACGTGAAGGCCGGCGACGAGCTGGTGCACGCCGGCACCGTGCTGTGGGCGGCCGGCGTGCGGGCCTCGCCGCTGTCGGGCACCCTGGGGACGAAGCTCGACGCGCAGGACCGCGTGATGGTCGAGCCCGATCTCTCCGTGCCCGGTCACCCCGAGGTGTTCGTGGTCGGCGACCAGGCCCACTTCGAGGAGCCCGACGGCTCGCTCGTGCCCGGCGTCGCCCCGGCCGCCATCCAGCAGGGCCGGCACGCGGCCGACAACATCCTCCACGACCTGCGCAACGAGCAGCGCGAGGACTTCGAGTACTTCGACAAGGGCATGATGGCCACCATCGGCCGGGCCCGCGCGGTGGTGCAGAGCGGGCGCTTCAAGCTCACCGGCCTGCTCGCGTGGCTGGCGTGGTGCTTCGTGCACATCCTCTACCTCGTGGGGTTCCGCAACCGCATGCTGGTGTTCATGCAGTGGCTGTGGAGCTACGTGCGCTACCGGCGAGGCGCCCGGCTCATCACCGAGCACGACTGGAAGCTCGAGCCGCTCGACCGCCGCAAGCTCGGCGAACCACCCGAGGATCACGGCGTCAGCGAGGGCGTGCTCGACCCCGAGCTGCAGCCCGAGCTCGAGCCCGCCCCCCGCTCGGCCTCCGCCTGAGAGGTCGTGAACCTGCCGCCCTCGCGCGCGGCCGATCGCGAAGTCGTCAGCGGCGCCTCGGATCGCTATGCGGCGGTCGACGAGCGCGACGTCGTCGACAGCCGGAACGAGGCCGAGTCGATTGGCGGCCATGACTCGTCGATCTATCGCGTCATCGACGAGTACTGCCTGTTCTACCTGCGCTGGATCGAAGGTGCGGCGCGCTCGTCTCTGGGCGCTGGGGGAGCCAAGTACTGGCTCACGCGCGTCAACACTCCCGCTTACGACGCGTGGGCCGGCTATGCCTTCGAGGGGATCTGCCTCAAGCACGCCGCGCAGATCGAGGCTGATCTGGGCATCGAGACCATGGCCAACGAGATCGGTCATCGACAGCGTGGTGACCTCGGACGCCCTCCTGGTGTGATCCGAGCGTCGAGGGACTAGCAGCCTCAGCCCCCGTCCTCGTCGACCACCGCTCGCAGCGCTCGCACGCGGCCCTCGAGCTGCGCGTCGCCGGAGGCGATCCGCGGGGTCACAGCTCCCGACTCGAGCACCTCCCGCAGCGCCTCCCGAGCCCGCCGCAGGCGGCTCTTGACCGTGCCCTGGGGGATCTCGAGCGCCGTGCTCAGGTCCTTGGTGCCCATGTCCTCCCAGTAGTGCAGCTCGAGCACCACCTGCAGATCCACCGGGATCGAGCGCATCGCCTCGAGCAAGCGGTGGTGCTCGGCATTGCGGGCCGCGAGGGTGCTGGGCCGGGGGTCGAGGTCGGCCACCGAGCTGCTCGAGGCGTCGAAGTCCAGGCGATCGCGGAAGCGCGAGCGAAAGTGGTGCAGCAGGCAGTGCCGCGCCACCCCGAACAGGAACGCCCGGAACGGCGCATCCCCCCGGAAGCGCTCCTTGCTGCGCACGCACTCCAGCATGGTCGTCTGGATGAGATCCTCGTAGTGATCGGGCGCCTTGGTGCGGAAGAACCGGTAGAGCGCGTCGAAGTGCCGCCGGAAGAGCGAGGCGCCGGCCCGGTCGTCACCGTCGGCCCACGCGCGGAGCAGCTGCGCATCGTCGCTCACGGGCCGTGAGGATAACGGAAGCCCCGCGGCGCTCCATGCTCCGTGCCACGCGCCCGCGGTCACCACCTGCGTCCCGAGACTCGCCCCTGGCCGACCGACCCGACGGGCCCGTGCTCACGCCACCCGCGGTGCCCGCACGGCCACGTGACGCCGCCGCGATGCGGGGGCGAGGCGCCGCGCCAGGATGGGAGTGCACGCCCGAGCAAGTCATGGCACCTTTCAGGGCCACCATGGAGATTCCGCGAGGTCGCATCCGGGAGCCGCTGGCGCTGGCGCTGGCGCTCGGCCTGCTCGCCTGCGACGGCCCCCCGCCCCCGCCCCCGCCCTCGCCCACGTCGGGGTCGCTGGTGGAGCTGTCCGCCTGGGAGCGCGTGGCGGAGGTCGGCGAGGACGTGTTCGGCCCCGAGCGACCCGAGGGCCTGGTCTGCGACGAGGTGCTCGGGATCGGCACGGAGATGTTCGGCCCCGAGCTGGTGCTGGAGGTGAGCACCGATTTCTGCGACTACGCCACCCTGCGGCAGCCCTCGCTGCTGCCGCTGCAGGCCGGCGACACCGTGTGGCTGCGGGCGTGGCACTACGAGCTGTCCACGCCCGCCCCGGCCCAGGCCCACCTCGCCCTGGCCATCGACGGCGCGCTGGCGTGGGAGCAGTGGGTGCAAAGCCCCGCCGTGGGCGCGTTCGTGGAGGCCGAGATCACCATCGAGCACGACGTGCCCGCCGGCACCGAGCTGCAATTCCACGTGCACAACCACGGCGCCAACTCGTACGACCTGCTGGCGATCGAGCTGCTCGGCGACGACGACGACACGGGGAGTCCTTCGCCGTGAGACGAGCCGGCGTCATCCTGCTCGCCTGCGCCCTGGGGGCCGGCGCGTGCACCGAGCCGCCGCCGTGCGCCTCGGTCCCGGGCCAGGTCTGCGGGCTGGCCGGCACCGGCGAGCTGGGCTTCAACCGCGACGGCCTCGCCGCTCGCGAGACCGACCTGTTCCTGCTGTCGTCGGTGCGCCGCGGCCCCGATGACCTCGTCTACCTGATGGACTTCAACAACCAGCGCCTGCGGGTGATCGACGAGGACGACCGGGTCCAGACGGTGATCGGCAACGGGTTCCACGCCATCGCCGATCTCACCGCCCCCGCCCTGACCACGCCGCTGGAGAACCCCATCGACTTCCGCTTCGACTCGGCCGGGCGCATCGTGTTCGTGTCGTACCACGACCCGCGCGTGCTCCGGCTCGAGGCCGACGGCACCCTGGAGGTGCTCGCGGGCTCCGTCGAGGCGGTGGTGGGCACCGAGGGCGACGAGGGCGACGGCGGGCCCGCGACCGAGGCCCTGTTCATCCAGCCCGACGGCATCGCGCTCGGCCCCGATGACACGCTCTACGTGTCCGACAGCCTCGCCAACCGCGTGCGGCGGATCGAGGGCGGCATCATCGACACCGTCGCCGGCACGGGCGAGTCGATCCGCTCGGGCGACGGCGGCCCCGGTCCCCTCGCCGCGCTGCACTGGCCCTCGGCCATCGAGCTGGACCCGTCCGGCGCCCTGTACATCGCCGAGACACGCAGCCACGTGGTCCGGCGGCTGCGGGCCGACGGCACCATCGAGACCCTCGCCGGCGACGGCACGGCCGGGGACCAGGGCGACGGCGGCCCCGCGACCGCGGCCCGGCTCGATCAGCCCTACGGCCTCGCCCTCGACCACGACGGCTCGCTCTACGTAGCCGACCGCGGCAACTTCAAGGTGCGCCGCATCGCGCCCGACGGCACCATCGAGACCCTCGCGGGGATCGGCGAGGAGGGCTGGTCGGGCGACGGCGGCCCGGCCGAGCGCGCCCGCTTCGGCTACCTCGCCCGGCTCGCCCTCGACGACGACGGCCTGCTGGTCGCCGACCAGTCCAACTCGGTCGCCCGCCGCATCACGCTGCGCTGAGCGGCGAGGCGCTCCCGCCGAACGGCGAGGCGCTCACCCGTCGGTGTGGGCCTCCTCGACCTCGTCGTAGAACTCCGGCTGATCGGGGTTGGCCAGCCACCGCTCGATGTACGCGGCCTCTTCCGGGTCCTCTTTGGCGATCATCGTGCGGGCCCGCTGCGCGTTGCTTCGCGCCGCCTCCAGCTGGCCCAGCTCCCACTGCGCCTGGGCCAGCGTGAAGCTCACGCGGCTGGTCCACATGGGCGAGGGCGGCATCCGCTCGAAGCCCATGAGCACCTCGCGGCACAGCGAGACCGCGGCCTCCGGGTTCCCGCGCCGCTGCTCCACCCGGCACAGCCCGCTGAGCGCGAAGTGGCTCATGTGGTGGTCCGTGCCGACCGTGGCCTCGTAGATCTCGCGGGCGCGCTCATACGCGTCCGCGGCCTCCTCGAAGCGCTCCTCATCGAGCAGCACGTTCCCCAGATTGAACCAGGAGATCCCCACGTCGACGTGGTCCTCGCCCAGCTCGCTCCGCTTGATCTCCAGGGCCTGCGTCAGGGCCTCGCGCGCCGACTGGGTCTCGCCCAGCTCGTTGTGCAAGAAGGCCAGGTTGTTGAGCAGCCACGCCCGCAGCACCTCCTCGCCCGCCATCGTCACCGCGGCCTGCGCCGGCAGCTCGAGGTGCAGCCCCTCCTCCATTCGCCCCTGCCGGCCGAGCACGAACAGCAGCTGGGTCCACGCCGCCGCCACCGTCCGCAGGTCGCGGACCCGGGCCCCCACCTCGATGGCCCGCCGCAGCGTCTGCTCGGCGTCAGCCGCCCCGGCCCCGTCGCCCTGGAGCCGGCCGAGCATCCCCAGCGCCTCGGCCAGCAGCGGGTCGTAGCCGAGGGTCTCCGCCTCGTCCACGACCGCCCGCGCCAGCTCGATACCCATCGGGTAATCGCCCGCGTGGAGGTTGGTCTCGGCCTCGTCGAGCTGGTGGCGGAGCGTGGCCACCCGCTGGCGCACCTCGGGCTCCTCGGGCAGCGGCAGCTCCTCCATCACCGCCTCGAGGTCTCCGCATGGCTCGATGGGCGGCAGCTTGTAGGGGACGATGAGTCGAGCCACCAGCTCGCTGGACGTCTCGGCCTCCACCAGCGAGTCCACCGCCGAGCGCAGCCGGTTGCGCCGCCGCTCCAGGCAGCGCATGCGCTGGTCGAACAGCCGCTCGGATTGCTGCTGCTCGACGAACGTGGCCCGACACGACTGCTCGTACATCTCCGCCCACGAGGCCGCGTACGCGTCGAAGCGCTGCTCGACCTGGGGGCGCAGCTCGTCGCGGTCCGCCCGCGCGAAGGCGGCGTCGAGCGCTTCTCTATCGCTTGCATTCCAGGCCCCCCCGAGCGCACCGTCCGATTCACGGCACGGCAGAGTCGATGTTCGTCGAGAGAACCATGCCAACGTACCACCCAAGATCACCCCCACTCCGATCAACCACATCGCACCTCGGCGGCGTGGTCTTACGAGTCTCTCGAGTTCGACGAGCAGCGCACTCATCGAGGGCCACCGTAGCTGCGGATCCCTGCTCAGCCCTCGCGATACGATCCTTTGCAGCCGTACCGGAACGCGACTGCCCATGGCCACGGTTCGGCGTCGTCCCGCCAGGAGGGAGGAGGACAGCGTAATGACGTCATCACCGGGAAATGGTCTCTCACCAAAGAGCGCCTCGTAGAGAGCTATGCAAAAGCTAAACTGGTCACTAGCGGCATCGGATGACCGTCCTTCCAACTGCTCTGGCGAGATATAGGCGAGCGTCCCAACGATGGCTCCCGTCGCAGTCAGACGCTCCGTCAGCGAACGCGCCGACAGCCCTACGTTCTGGACATCGCGCTGTGTCTGACCAGCATCCTCCGTTTCACGACCCACACCCCGTGCCAGACCGAAATCGAGCACGCGCACCCGTTCGTCCTCACCGAGAATGCAGTTACTCGGCTTGAAATCTCGATGGATCAGCCCCGCCGCATGAGATGCAGCCAGCCCTCGCCCCGCCTGAAGGTAGACATTTACACACTCTCGCCAAGAAGGTCGCCTCCTTTGCCATTGATCGAGCGTCCTGCCTCGCACCAACTCCATGGCAATGAACATGTGCTTCTCGAACCGACCGACCTCATAGAGGTGAACTACGTTGGGATGGGATAAACGAGCAAGCGCCAGCGCCTCACGAACAATCCTCTGCCGATCCTGCTCACGGAGTTCTCCATGAAGAATCTTGAGTGCAACCGAGCGTCCTAGTTCGCGATCCTCGGCTTCGAATACCGTTCCCATCGCGCCCGAGCCAAGTCGACGCCGAAGAACATATCGACCCAGACTCGTCCCGACGATCTGCTGCCCGTACCCCTCGGACGAGTACGGTTGCCCAACGCCGCCGTCCGCCTTTTTTGGCTCAGTCACAGCCTCACTTGGAGCACTCCCGTCGCCAAGCATGGCAGAGCATACGTTCATCTTCCGACAACTGTCAATGGCCCTGGAGCGATTTCGGCTACTCGCACTGACTATGGTGCCTGCTTCCTGAACACAGACGGAACACCCAAGAAGCATACCACTGAGCATATCTTGTCGTAGATTTTGTCGGCCCAGACCGTCTTCTGAGACCACACCGACAGCTTACAATGCTGAGACCATGACGATCAGCGACAGATCCGATTCGTGGCGCTGCTGCGATGGAGTGATGATTTTGCGACTCGAGCTTACACCTCGGCCTACTCGCCGGGACGCCCCGGGCGGGCTCCGACTATCCTGACAGAGACATCCATAAGAGTCTCGCCGCTCAGCGAGTGGCCACCAAGAACTTGAAGCATACCAGGGTCGCTACTCTCGACTCACCTTCCGTCATCTCCGTTGACCTCCAGTTCGAGCCCATCAGGGTCGGAGATCCACCGATCGATATCTACTGCTGCCTCCGGGTTCTCCTCGGCGATGATCTGCTGCGCCCGCCGAGCGCTTCGGTAGGCCGCGTCCGCTTCGCCCAACTCCCACTGTGCCTTGGCAAGAACGAAGCTGACCCGGCTAGACCACATGGGTGAGGGCGGGAGATCCTCGAAACGCATCAGCACTTCCTTGCAGAGTGATACCGCTGCCTCGGGGTTCCCGCGCTGCTGCTCTACTCGGCACAATCCACTGAGCGCGAAGTGGCTCAATGGATGATCCAGTCCCACCGTCATCTCATAGATCTCTCGTGAGCGCTCGAGTGCGTCCGCGGCCTCCTCGAGCCGTCTCTCATCGACCAACGTATTACCCAGATTGTACCAGGAGATCCCTACGTCCACATGGTCCTCACCCAACTCGGCACGCTTGATCTCCAACGCCTCCTCCAAGTATTCGCGCGCCCGCTCGGTCTCGCCGCTCTCGCTGTGCAGAAACGCCAGGCTGTTCAACAACCATGCTCGCACCACCTCATCGTCCGCCATAGACACGGCCGCTCGAGCCGATAGCTCGAGCAGCAACCCTTCTTCGAGCCGACGTTGTCGTCCAAGTGCAAAGAGAAGCTCGGTCCACGCCGTCGCCACCGTCCGCAGGTCGCGGACCCGGGCCCCCACCTCGATGGCCCGCCGCAGCGTCTGCTCGGCGTCGGCCGCCCCGGCCCCCTCGACCTGAAGCCGGCCGAGCAGCCCCAGCGCCTCGGCCAGCAGCGGGTCGTACCCGAGGCCGTCCGCCTCGTCCACGACCGCCCGCGCCAGCTCGATGCCCATCGGGTAATCGCCCGCGTGGAGGTTGGTCTCGGCCTCGTCGAGCCGGTGGCGCAGCCCAGCGACCTGCCTCCGCACCTCGGGCTCCTCGGGCAGCGGCAGCTCCTCCATCACCGCCTCGAGGTCCCCGCACGGCTCGATGGGCGGCAGCTTGTACGGGACGATGAGCCGAGCCACTAGCTCGCTGGACGTCTCGGCCTCCACCAGCGAGTCGACCGCCGAGCGCAGCCGGTTGCGCCGCCGCTCCAGGCAGCGCATGCGCTGGTCGAACAGCCGCTCGGACTGCTGCTGCTCGACGAACGTGGCCCGACATGACTGCTCGTACATCTCCGCCCACGAGGCCGCGTACGCGTCGAAGCGCTGCTCGACCTGGGCGCGCAGCTCGGTGCGGTCCGCCCGCGCGAAGGCGGCGTCGAGCGCATCGCGATCCTCGTCGTCCCAGGCAGACCCCAGCGCCGCGGCCAGGTCGCGGCACGGCTGCGACTCGGGCTCCCCCGGCGAGAACAGCGCCGCGCCCGCCCCGAAGCTCATCACCAGGGTGACCGCCGCCGCCAGCTCGCGCCAGCGCCGGGTCGGCGGCTCGAGCTGCGCGAGCAGCTCCGCCATCGTGGCGAAGCGGCGCTCGGGCTCGATGGCCAGGGCCCGGAGGATGGCGCGACGGAGCCGCGGCGGCACCGATTCCCCGCTCGCGCTGCGCTCGAGGTCCGACTCGGTGAGCGTCAGCCCCTCCTCCACGGAGGCCAGCCGCGCCTCGTAGCTCTTGCCGCCCGGCGGCGAGCACTCGTACAGGCAGACGTACAGCGACATCGCGAACGCGTACTGCTCGCTGCGGTGGTCGCTGCGCCCGTGGGTGAGCTCCTCGGGCGCCATGAAGGCCGGCGTGCCCACGACCGTGCCCGCCTCGGTGGTGAACACCTCCTGGGTCCCCGAGGGTCGGGTGGCGTAGCCGAGCGTTTCCTGGAGGAACCGCTCTCCCGAGTCCTGGTCGGCGGCAGACGGCTCGTCCACCGGCACGCGCTCGGAGGGCACGCCGCTCTCCACGGAGTGGGCCAGCCCGAAGTCGAGCACGCGGATCGAGCCGTCGGTGCTCACGAACACGTTGGAGGGCTTGAAGTCACGGTGGACGAAGCCCGCCTCGTGCGCGGCCATCAGGCCCCGCGCCGCCTCCCGGAACACATGCAGCACCTCGATCATGCGGCGCGGCCGGGCCCGCAGCCACTGGCTGAGGTTGCTGCCGTCGAGCAGCTCCATCGCGATGAAGACCCCGTGCGGGGACAGCCCCGTGTCGTAGACCGCTACGACGTTGGGGTGCTTGAGCTTGGCGAGCGTCCGCGCCTCGCGGAGCAGGCGGAGGCTGGCTCCGGGGCCAGAGGAGCTGGCGCGCAGCAGCTTGAGCGCGACGTTGCGGTCGAGCTGCGGGTCGTAGGCCTTGTAGACCACGCCCATGCCGCCCCGGCCCAGGCAGCTGAGCACGGAGTAGCGCCCCACGAAGTCGCCGTGGACCAGCTCGTCCTCGGGCTCGTCTTGGTAGTCGGGCGGAGTCCCCGACGTAGCCGGCGCGACCCGCCGGGTCTCTTGCTCGGGGTTGCTGGCCGGCAGGCCGCGCGTCTCGCCACCCGAACCTTCGTCCCCGAACAGATCGAGCGTCTCGAGCTCTCCGCTCTCGAGCGTCTCGCTCCGCCGATCACCCCCCGTCGCATCGCCAGGCGGCGAGCGACTACGAGAAGAATGATCTCGAGAGGAGGTCATCGGCCCACATCGACGATGCAACGTTCATGCTACCTGCTCTTGCAGCCGCACCCTACGCTACCCGACGCCCTAGTCCTGCCTCCTCGTGCCATGGTGCTCGAAACGGCTCACCCCCGCCCCGGCCGCGCCATGGCGCCGACCATGAACGGATCGTTCCCCTGTTCCTCCCTCTCTGACCGAAACCTACCGCTACCGGATCACTCCGCCGGGAGGTACGTGGAGATCGTGGGCCAAGTCGGGCCGTACAGCGGCATATCGGAGCGGCAGTCGATGGGCACGTCACCATTGGGGCCGCCCATCGTGCAGCGATCGGCCACGGTGGTGCAGCTGCCATAGTTGGTGAAGCCACAGCTACCGGAGGCGCATGTCCGGCCCTCCCGGACGGAAGCGACCATTCCGTCCTCCTCGCCCTCACAGAAGTGGAGGAACGAGCCCCCCCAGAACAGGTTTCCGTAGTAGCTCGCCTCGAGCACCATCGCCTCGCCGGAGGGAGGCAGGCCGAAGCCGATGGCCGGGTGATCGGCCTGTAGCCACAGATCGACCGGCTGCTGGGTGACGTTGGTCCTCGCTAGCAGGCACGCCGAGACCCACGCTTGGCAGGTATTGTCGCAGGAGCCCGACTCCCACTGCGGCGCGAGCCCGAGATGCCCGTAGAACACCACGGACTGACCGTCGATCGTCTTGGTGATGGAGTGATCGGCCGGGAGCGCACACTCGACGAGGTACTCGGCCGTCTTCCGGCCCTCGGTCGTGGTCAGCAGGCCGTAGGCCTCGGCCATGCCGAGCGTGTTATCGAGGCCGTAGGACGGCTGGATGCCGCTGACGTTCGGGAGGGCGAGGCTGTTGGAGACCCAACCTCCCTCGCCTCCCCCGCGACCGGGGTTGGCGGTCGTGCCGCCGCCACCACCGGCCACCAAGCCCGTGTCGAGCCGATCGCCGCGGAACTCGAGCGCGTCATCGAAGAATTCGTCATCCAAGAATTCGTCGTCGGCCGGCCCGCAGGCACATAGTGACAGCACGATGATCCCAAGAGTCTTGATTCGTCCATCCATTCGAATACCTCCCAATGGCGTGGTCGACCCACGCCCGACGCTCGACGTCGCACTCCTCTACCCTTCCGCGTATGACACGCGATTCGACTGACATCGACACCTCCGTCGAGCACGACAGGTGGCAGTTTTCAGTACTCTTCGGTTTTGCGAGTCGTGGTTACTTCTCTTACAACGGAAGGTAAACCTTTTTCACCTCGGAAGAAAGCATTCCGAATGATGAACTTCGAATCTGTAATCGTATCGACTGTTATTTCAACGCTCGTCCGAAATCCAAGACGATTGGTCGGTGTTGGATCCGAATTGGGCCGGTCGTGATGCTCCCTCGCGCGCCCGGCGAAGGGACACCGAGCTCACGGGGGGATCGAGCACGTCCAGTCGTAGCCGTCGGGCGCGAGCCCGCAGCCCTGGTGACACGAGATGCAGCGAGACCCATCTTCGTCGACCACCCGGCGGCTGGCGTCGACCCGCTGCCACGCCCACCCGAGGGTCTCGGGCGCGCTGCCCTCCTCGAGCTTCGTCATCACGGTCCACTGCTTCAGCTCGCCGCTGCAGGTGAGGTCGCCGAAGTCGTACTCCTCCTTGAGCACCACCGCCCCGAGGGGAAACGCCTCCATGCGCCCCTCGTAGGCCGGAAGCGCGGAGGGATCGACCAGGATCCGAATGTTGTTGAGGTCGTGGTCGCCGCTGCCCCGGCAGTCGCGGACCTCGACGTAGTCGTCCTCGTAGTCCTCGGGAAACGCCGGCGGCACGCCGTCGTCGCCGTCGTCGCCGTCGTCGCCCGGGCAGGCGGCCAGCAGCACCCCCGCCACGATCACGACCAGGCCCCGGACCGGTCCACGCCGGCCGGGTCGTCGAGATCCCCGCCGAGCGCTCACGGCAGCCGCACCGAGCGGATCACGTTGTTGCCGGTGTCGGAGACGAGCAGCCGCCCGTCGGCCCACTCGATCCCGAACGCGAGGTTGAGCAGCGCATCCTCGGGGGCCTCCCCGTCGCCTTCGTAGCCGTGCTCGCCGCAGATCCCCACCACCGCGGAGATCGTGCCGTCGGGGTCGATCGCCCGCACGCAGTGGTTGCGCACGTCGGTGAAGTACAGGATGCCGCCGTCGCCGAAGGCGAGGTCGACCGGGAAGTTGAGCTGGGCGTCGAGCGCCGGGCCCCCGTCGCCCGAGTGGCCGCTCTGCGGCACGCCGTCGACCGGCGGGATGCCGGCCACGCGGCGCACGATCCCGTCGGTGTCGATCATGCGGATGAGGTGGTTGCCCGTGTCGGCGAAGTAGAGGTTGCCCTCCGGGTCGAACGCGATCCGCCCGGCGGGAGACGCCGACTGCCCGAACGGCTGGGACATGCGCATCTCGGTGGCGGGGATGTCGTCGCCCGAGTAGCCCGGGGTGCACGGCTTGGCGCAGGTCTCCATGGGGTCGCCGCAGGTGAGCTTGCCCGAGGGGCCGTTGGGGCCGTCGGGGCAGGGCACGGGGTCGATCCCCTCGGGGCAGGGCCCGGGGCCGTTGGGCGCGGGGGCATCGATCACGCACTGCCCGGCCAGCCGGTGGATCTCGCCCGCCTGGTCGATCTGGCGCAGCACCTGGTTGGCCTGGTCCATCACCACGAGGTTGCCCTCGGGGTCGAACGCGATGCTGGCCGGCAGGTCGAGCGAGGCGGTCATGGCGGGGCCGCCGTCGCCGAAGTAGGCCCGCTTGCCGTCGCCGCAGGTGTCGGCGACCACCCCGGTCGCGCGATCGACCGTGCGGATCTTCGAGTTGTGCCAGGCGGCCATGATGATGGTCTCGCCGCTGTCGTCGAAGATGATGTTGGTGGGGTGGTTGAAGTCGCCGTTGGCGGGGTCGTCCAGCCCGCCCCCCAGCTCGCCGCGGCCGGCGATCCACGCCACCTGGTCGTCCTCGAGCAGGCGCAGGCGGTGGTTGTTCCAGTCGAGGATGTAGACCGAGCCGTCCGGCGCGCTCAGGGTGTCCTGGGGCAGCGAGAACTTGGTCTCGAGCGCCGGCAGGGGGTGGTCCTCGGCGTCGCGGTCGTAGCCGTTCTCGCCGTTGCCGGCGATGGTGCAGATCGTGCCCGGAGCGTCGGGGCTGCAGGGCGCGGGGTCTTGGCGGCAGCCCGGGGCCAGCAGCCCCAGCGCGAGCAGGGCCAGGGGGAGGGAGAGGGACGGGGAGGAAGAGCGGGTGCGCGTCATCGGGCCACCTTCACGATCCGGCTGTTGAGGGTGTCCATGACGTAGAGGTTGCCCTCGGGGTCGAACGCGATGCCGAAGGGGCGCCGCAGCTCGGTCTCGGTGGCGGGCAGGCCCTCGGGGCCCATGCCGAGCTGTCCGGTGCCGACCACGGTGCGGATGATGCCGGTGTCGAGGTCGACCGCCCGCACCCGCCCGCTGTCGGTCTCGGCGAAGTAGAGATGGCCGTCGGGGCCGATCTCGAGGTCGCGCGGGCCGTTGAGCCGGGCCTGCTGCGCCGGGCCCCCGTCGCCCGAGTCGCCCTCCTCGCCGGTGCCGGCGAAGGCGTCGATCTGGCCGGTCCCGAGGTCCATCACGCGGATCGCGTCGGCCTCGGTGTCGGAGATGTAGAGCTTGCCCTGGTGGTGCACGATGGCCCCCGAGGGGTTGGGGTTGCTGCCCACCGCCCACGAGAACTGGGCCTCGAGGGCCGGGCCGCCGTCGCCGCTGTAGCCCATCTCTCCGGTGCCCGCGATGGTGTCGATGACGCCCGCGGTGTCGATCCGGCGGATCCGCTGGTTCTGCTGGTCGACCAGGTAGAGGTTGCCCGCGTCGTCGAAGGTGGCGTCGTTGACCTGCTTGAACAGCGCCCCGGTCGCGGCCTGCTCGCCGTCGCCCGCAAACCCGGCCCCGCCGCCGCACATGACCTTCACGTAACCGTCGGCGGGATCGACGGTGAGGATCTTGTGGTTGTGCCACGCCACCACCGTCAGCGCGCCATCGGGGGCGAGCACGAGGTTGGTGGGGTGGTTGAGCAGCCAGTCGCTGCCGTCGGCGCCCCCGGGCGGCACGCCGTCGAGCGGGCCGTCGCCGGGGAAGATCGGGTCTTGCGAGCCGACCATCGTCTCGACGGTGTCGTCGGGCAGCACCCGCCGAATGAGGAAGTTGTTGAAGTCGGTGAACCAGGCGGTGCCGTCGGGGAGGAACAGCAGGTCCTGGGGCTGGCTGACCCGAGTCTTCAGGCGGTGCAGGCCGTCGTCGTTGAAGCCCTCGTCGTCGCGCAGGCCCAGCCACGTGCAGGCCTCGCCCGATTGCAGGCCGTCGCAGTAGCGGTTGGGATCGGGCTCGTCGGGCTCGCAGCCGCCGGCCAGCAGCGGGAGCGCCACGGCCAGAGCCACGAAGGATGAGAGATGCACATTCGAATAGTTCATAAGCCTCCCGTGGGGACCGGTGCCCCGCGATGGATCAAGATGCCGTCGTTGAACGGCGGGGCGAGAGTCTGGCCGCCCACGGCCCACAGCCCTCCGCTGGGGTCGATCCAGCTGCCGTGCAGGTTCTGGCGGGTGGTCGCGTCGTCGAGCTCGGCGATCTGCCAGCCGGCCTCGTCGCGCACGTAGACCGAGCCGAACAGCCCCACCGCCACGCCCAGGCCCCCGGGGCCCAGGGTCACGCCCGACAGGCCCATGGGGGGTGGATCGTCGGGGGTGACGTTGGTCCAGGCGGTGCCGTCGTGCTCGACGATGAAGCCCGAGGCGAAGCCGCCCACCGCGGCGTAGCGGCCCTCGTGCTCGTGCACGGTGAACAGCGACGAGCCCACGCCGGTGTCGCCGGGGGTGAACGCGGCGCCGTCCCAGTGCAGGGCCACGCCGTTGCTGCCCACCGCCCAGGCATCGCTGGCCGAGCGACCGTAGATCTTCCAGATGGCCGAGCCCGTGGTGACGTCGGCGGGCACGGAGAGCTCGGGCTCCCACGCGTCGCCGCGCAGGTGCCAGGCGAAGCCGCCGGCCGACTCGGACTCGCCGCCCACGGCCCACACGTCGTCGGGCGAGGCCCCCCAGATGCCGTACACGGTCTCGGTGCCGGGCGTGTCCATGCGGGTGAAGCTGCCGTCGGCGGGCTGGTGCCGCAGGATCACCCCGCCGTCTCCGCCCATGTAGACCGGGCCGCCCTCGAAGCCGAACACCCACCACAGATCGCCCTGGGCCTGGCCCGTCTCCACCCGCCGCCAAGCGTCGCCATCGAAGTGGAGCACGGTGGGGCCGGTGCCATCGCGGGCGTCGGCCCCCACGACCCAAATGTCGCGGTCGCTGGTGCCCCAGACCGACAAGAGCGCCCCGGCCACGCCCTCCTGCACGACCTGCCAGGTCTCGGCGGGCTGCTCGCCAGTGGGCTCGCACCCCACGGTCAGCCCCATCATCAGGACGATCCGGCTACGCCAATGTGCCACGGGTTGATAGCACTAGCAGTGAGGCGTGCATCCCACAAGGAGACCGGGGAAAACGCGATCACCGGCGATGAGCGAGGACGCGAGGGTCGGGGCCGAGCAGCCGGCGCAATTGGCGCAGCCCGCACGACTGGCCTCGGAGCGTCACTCGGCGGCGCGAGCCGGGCCGGGGTCGTGCGCGCGCAGCCACCCGCCCGCGCCGACGAGCACGGGCACCTTCACCCGCGCGACCGGGCGCTCGACCAGCGCGTCTCCGTGGCGGGTGAGCGACACGAGGTCCTGCGGGCGGAAGCGCGGGCCGATGAACGCGATGGCTCGGCCGCCGCCGTCGTGCAGGTGATCGCGCAACCACGCCGGGCGCCAGGGCAGCGCCGCGGTGATGACGATGCCGTCGAACGAGCCCTCGAGTCGCAGGGGCACGGCGGGATCGGCCCGCCGCACGTCCACCGGTGCCCCCGTGGAGCGGGCCTCGACGCACGCCTGGGGGTCTGCGTGCGCTCCGGCGGCGGGCATGCCCGAGCCTTCGTGCAATCCGGCCGCCGGCGCCGAGAGATCGGGTCCCAGCCGCATCGAGAGCACCCGGCCGCGCTCGCCCACCAGCTCGGCGAGGATCGCCGCGAGGTAGCCCGAGCGATCGCCGAGCACGGCCACGTGGTCGCGCAGCGCGGGCTCGAGCGCCTCGAGGCCGATGGCCAGGACCCGCGTGGGCAGGGAGGGCCACCGCTGCCCCTCGGGGGGCGACTCGAGCGCGCGCTCGCCCAGCACGGCGCGCGCGTCGGCCTCGGGCATGAAGCGCTCGGGGCCGACCGACAGCAGGGCCTCGACCAGGTCGGCGGTGCGCAGCACCCCGTCGTGCAGCAGCCGCCGCACCGACTCCTCGCGCGCGCGCACCCACGGGTCCTTCACGTGCAGGCCGATCGGCACGTCGAGCACGCCCGAGGCCGCCGCGCCCTCGGCCACGCCCTCGCCCCGCGCGGCCAGCCGGGCCCGCGCCCGCTCGCCTCGCCGGAGCACCGCGTCGCGGGTGGCCGGGCTCATCTGCCGCGCCTGCTCGTAGAGGCTGCGCGCGAACACCCGGTCGACGCTGCGGCCCTGGCCCCGGAAGCGGCGCTGGATCTCGTGCAGCAGCGGGCCGTAGGCCTCGAACATGAAGCGCACCCGGGCCTCGAAGTCGACCTCGCGGCTGGGGTCGAGGTGCTCGGCCATGAACGCGCCGTCGTACCAGCTCTTCCACCACGTGGGGTGGTAGAAGCGCGTGCCGTACAGCTGGCCGTAGGCGCGCATGGCCTCGTGCACCTGCGCGCCGGGGTACAGCCGAAACGCGTCGATCGACAGCCACCCGCAGGTCTCCTTGGCCGAGGTGAACAGCGCGGTGAGGAAGTCCCGGGTCTGGCGCAGGCTGGCCATGGTCTCCCCGGGGTGCCCCACGATCACGTTGGTGGCCCAGTTCAGCCCGTGGTCGCGGCTGAGCCGGGCCAGCCGCTCGATCGCCCCGAGGTAGGCGTCGGTCTTGTTGCCCTTCTGCATGAGGGTGAGCATCTGGGGGCTGCCGCTCTCCAGGCCGATCCCGATGGAGAAGCGCGCCCGGGCCAGCAGCTCCACGTCTTCCTCGTCGAGGTCGTCGCTGCGGGTGAGGGTCCAGTACTGCCGCGGCAGCAGGCCGTGCTCGAGGATCCCGCCGAGCACCTCTCGTCGCCACCGGCGCTTGAAGCCGAACAGGGGGTCGGCGATGTTGATCACCCAGTGCTCGAGATCGGTGAAGCGAGCCAGCCGGCGCAGCTCGTCGACCGCCCGATCCGAGGAGTAGGCGCGCCACTTGTAGCCGCTCTTGGCCCGCTCCATGCAGAACGTGCAGTGGTAGGGGCAGCCGCGCGCCAGGTAGATCTGGAACTTGCGCCCGATGTCCTTGGCCCGCGGCCAGTAGCGGTGCAGCAGGCCCCAGTCGTAGGGCGGCAGGGAGTCGAGGTCGTCGATCTGGTCGGGGCCGTAGGCGCGGCGCTCGAGCGGCCGCCCGCCCAGCAGGGTCTCCACCACTTCTCGCATGGGCCGCTCGCCCTCGCCCACCACCACCGCGTCGAAGGGCGAGCCGTCGAAGAGCACGTCGTCGGGCAGGGCGCTGGCGTGGTAGCCCCCGGTGACCAGGGGCACGCCGGGGAAGCGCCGGCGGATGAAGCCGGCCAGCGCCATCACCCGCATGTAGTCGAAGCTCGAGTAGCACGACAGCCCGATCACCAGGTGGGGGCCGAGCTGCTCGATGGTGCGCTGCAGCCGGTGGTGGTCGCCGCCCTCGTAGTTGAGGTCGAGCAGCTCCACGCGCACGCCCAGCTCGCGCTTCAGATAGCCCCCCATGCTCACCAGGTGGGGCAGGCCGAAGTCCATGTCGGTCCACTTGATGATCCCCGGGGAGATCAGCAGCACGCCGGGCGCGGTCATGTGCTGCCCGCCTCGCTCTCGCGAGCGCGGCGGGTCTTCACCCGGCGCAGGGGCACCACCGCCTGGGGCACGTGCTGGGCCAGCGCCTCGCGGGCGGCCTCGGGCTGCTGGGCCAGCCACAGCAGCGGCTCGGGGTGGGCGTGGTCGCCGAAGGTCGCGTACGCGCTCTCCTTGCAGCCGCCCTGGCAGCTGCGCTCGTAGGCGCACCCGCGGCACATCTCGGGCACGTTGCGCTTGAACTGCTGCTGGTAGGGGTTGCGGTGGATCTCGGCCCAGTCCTGCTGGAGCAGGTTGCCCAGCACCCCCGAGGCCAGGTTGCAGCTTCTCACCTTGCCCGTGCCGTCGATGACGATGTTGGGGCTCGACGAGCCGGTGCTGCAGAACCCGAAGCTCACCCAGGAGTAGCGATCGATGCGGATGAGGCAGGGGGGGATCGGCATGGCGGTGGCCACCGGGATGCCCCACTGTCGCCCCAGGGCCTCGGCCGTGTCGAGGTTGCGCTCGATCTGCTCGGCGGTGGGCATGAGCCGGGCGATGTGGTGGATGGCCCCGCCGGTGGGCGACATGCGGTTGTAGGAGATCGAGCCCACGCCCAGGGCGAAGCACAGCTCCATCACGTCGGCGAAGGCGTCGGCGTTGTCGCGCATGGCCACGAAGCAGACCTGCACCGGCACCTCGACCTCGGCGAGGTTCACCGCCGCGCGCACGGTGTCGTCGAAGCACACCGCGCCCTTGAGCCGGTCGTGCTCGGCCCGGTCGGCGGCGAGCAGGGTGAGCTGCACCGAGCTGACCCCGGAGGTGGCCAGCCGTCGCGCGACCTCGGGGGTGACGTGGCTGCCGTTGGTGATGAGGGTGAGCGAGGTGGCCAGCTCCCCGGCGTGCTCGATGATCTCGAGCGCGTCTCGGCGCAGCAGGGGCTCGCCGCCGGTGATGGTGAGGTGGTGGGCGCCGGTCTGCGCCACCGCCGTGGTCATCAGGGCCTTGAAGGCGGGCGTGGTGAGCTGCCCGGAGGTGTCGTAGCCCGCCTGCGGGTCGCCCTCGTCGGCCGTCCACACGTTGTAGCAGTGGGCGCAGCGGTGGTCGCAGCCGGGCGTGAGCTCGAAGTCGAGGCGGGGCACGTGGGCCCGGCCGGGGCTGGAGCCGGCGTCGGTGGGGTCGAGGACCGACATCGGGTCAGTCCTCTTCGGGGGCGCTGGGGGTGCCCAGCAGGCGCTCGGCCACGTCGGCGGGCAGGGTGCCCCGGTCGAGCATCCGCCGCAGCGCCTCGGCCCGCGAGGCGCTGGGGGGCGCCGCTTCCATGCCCATCGAGGTGGTGCCGCTGCCCGAGCCGCTGTCACTGCTCGAGCCGCTGTCACTGCTCGAGCCGCTGTCGCTGCCCGAGTCGCTGCTGCTGCCCGTGGTCTCGCTGGGGTCGATCGACAGGCAGGGCCCGGTGCTGAACTCGCCGACCGTGCTGTCGCCGGTGCCCATCGTCGCTCCGGTCGTCTCGCTGGGGTCGATCGACAGGCACGGGCCCACCTCGCTCTCGTCGTTGGACGTGCCGGTCGTGCCGGTCGTGTACGGCGGCGAGAGGCACGGGCCGACCGTCTCGCCGCTGTCACTTCCCACGTCGTCGCCGCACGCGAGCCCCAGCGCGAACACCATCGAAGGGGGAAGCTTCCTCAAGTCCATGTCGGGATGGTTGCAGACCCCGCAGCGGATGACCAGCACCGCGCGGGGCGGGCTCGCGCGCCGCTACGAACGGGTGCCGAACAGTATTCAACCGAGGGGGGATCGATCGAGCGATTTCCTCGAATTCGGGGCGAGAGAGATCGCTCGGGGCTCGATCTCGAACGATCGATCTCGAACGTCTCACGCTGGTGAGACGTGGATCCCCCATGCTCTCCGACATGGACCGCGGTTGGGATGGAGAGGAGCATGCACTGGACCTGCCGACGTGGAGCGGGGCCCAGCACCTCGCCGCTCTGCGCCGCCACATCGTGCCCGGCCCCGGGGTGCCCCGGCTGGATCTCGAGGGCTACGCGGCCGAGCTGCTGCTGCACACCGACGAGCCCGAGGAGGACTGGGCCGAGCTGACCTCGCATGCGCTGTGCGGCGTGCTGGACCCCGAGCGCGGGCCGGCCGGCGACGACGGTCGCTTCGTGGAGCTGAGCTGCGGCACCCGGATTCGCATGGGCGATTGCCCGTGGTCCGAGCGTGTCCAGGCCGCTCGCGCCGCGCTCGGGATCGACGACGGCGCGCCGGCCGATCCGGTGCGGGTGGTGGAGCAGGTGCTCGCGCAGGTGCTCGACCACGTGGTGGTGGGGACGACCACCATCGACCAGCTCGCGCCCGCGTCGCTGGTGCAGCTGGCCGGGGCGGTGCTCGACCGCTACGACCGGGCGCTGACCGACGGGGACCTCGAAGACCTCGACCTCGGCGAGCCCGATGTGCAGGCCGAGTCCGCGCGGCTGGTGCTGGCGCTGCATCGCTCGCTGGGCCGCCTGCGCCCTCCTCCGCACTCGCCTCCCCGCCGGCAGCGGCCCGAGCCGCGCTGGCCCACCACCTCGCGCCCTCCGAGCGCGCCGCTGCTGGTCGCACCGCGATGAGCCTCGCCCTCGTGTCCGCCTCCGCCTCCGCCTCCGCCTCCGCCTCCGCGGTCGATCTCACCCTCGCCGAAGCCTCTGATCTGGCTTGGCTTGCTCGTCGGGCCACGGGTCCGACGAGACCTCTCCTCGCTGCCGCGCTCGCTGTCGATCCCGCGCTCGCTCCCATGCACGTCGAACTGTCATCGCTGCCGGTGCCCGCCCGGAGCAGCACCGAGGACCTGCTGGTGAGCCCCCACTCGCCGCTGCGGATGACGATCGCGCTGCCCGACGGCGCGCGGCTGCGGACCGCCTCGCTGGTGCTTCGGCGGTGCGACGGAGGCGGGGTGGCCGGGCCGTCGCTGGTGCAGGAGACCAGCGCCGGCGGCTCGACCGAGGGGGTGGAGTGGATCGCGCTGGGCTGGGGAGATCCGCGGCGGGTGCACGAGCTGCGGCTCGGCCTGCCGTCCCCGTTCGACCTGCCGCGGCTGCGGGTCACGGTGGATCGCGGCGACGGGACGTGGCGGGCGCTGGCAGGTGAGCCCGCGGTGACCGCTCGCACGCTCGGCGGCCGCACCCAGCTGTTCGTCACGCTCGACGCGGTGGCGGCCCGGGTGCGCGTGGAGATGCTCGACGCGGAAGCCCGCGCCCGGGCGGTCGACCTCGATCCCCACGCGCCGCTGGAGGTGGAGCTGAGCGAGCAGCCCGAGGGCTTGAGCCTCGCCCTCGCTGGGGAGGCGCCGCTGTGGCGTCACGAGGGGCCGCTGCCCGACAGCGGCGACGACGTGATCGTGGAGGGGCTGCTCGAGCGGCTGGTGGCGGCCGCGGAGGCGGAGCCGGGGCGGCCGCTGGTGCTCGAGCTGCGCGCAGAGGTGGCCGGGGACGTCGAGCTGTGGTGGTCGTTCGACGCGTTCCATCGGGCCTGAACCTTCCCACAAGGAGCGACCCTGGAGATATCTGCACCGTACGCCGCGCTACGCGCGCAGAGTCTCGCCCATGACAAGAAAAGACCTTCCCTCGGAGCGCAACTGCCGCCCCTCGAGCGAGGCCCGAACATCCGGGATTGCGGAAATGACGCAGGGGGAAAAAAGAGGAGAATCAGCATGTTGGAGCCCTGCTGTCGCAAGGTTCGGCTGTTGTGTCACCCTGAGCTATCTAGCCAGGGGTCACCTCAACCCTGCCAAATCACTGATGACGAAGCAATAAGACAAGCTCGCAGAGGTCTACGCCATGCTTGAGACTAGAGATCAGGAGTTCCAACCTTTGGATGAGGCCAAGGTGGAACTTGATGGAGTCGAGTTGTGGGAGATTGATCGTCTTCGACACCTTCTAGGATATGACGAGTCTGAATCTCTCGAGCCCGCGATGAATCGTGCAAAAATCGCAATCTCCAAGGCGAAGATGAAACTTAGCGATCATCTTGTCGAGGGAAGAACGATTGGTCGACCAGGAGAGACTTACATAACCAAATATGCAGCTGTTCTCATTACGTTCAACGCAGACATCGAGAAGGACGAAGTAGCCATAGCCCAAGCGTACTTCGCACTAATCGTCGACAAACAGGCACTCGAAGACGAGAAGAGAATCCGATCGAGGTTCGAAGTCAATGATGAGAATAAGCGCCTAGCAGGAGCAGCACGGGCTTCTGGTGTTACCGACTACGCGAAGTTCAACGGTGCCGGAGTTTCAGCGCTCTACGGTGGTCTTTCGGTGAGCAGGATCAAAGCCAGGAAAGGATTATCGAAATCGAGCAATTACCTCGACTTTGCGGGAAGCGAAGAACTCGCAGCCAACCTCTTCCGCATAACTCAGACACGCGCAGCCCTCGAGCGCCAGCAGCAAAGATCCGAGAGAGTAGCGACAGGCACTCACAGAATGATAGGTGCCAATATTCGCAGGACGATTATCGATGCTGGAAACACACCACCAGAGGATCTTCCTGCCGCAAAATCTAACATCAACACAGTCGCCACCAAGAAACGCAAGGAGCTGAAGACCTGACCCATGGGCAAACCGAGCAGGACGCCAACGCTCGAGCCTCGAGACGGCGAGGCTCGGCTGGCCCGGCTACTCCCCGTCCCCCTCCCACGACGGCGGCGGCGGCAGCTTCGGCCCGAGCACCGTCCGCAGATCCATCACGTCCGACGTCTCCTCCCCCACCTCGGCCTGCGGCGCCCCTTGGTCCTTCTCGCGAGCCATGCCGCCACCCCCGCCGCCGCCTCCCGCACGCCCTCCATCGCTCGACCCCGTCGAGCCCGGACGAGCCACCGGCTCGGTCGGCCCCGGCGGCCGCGCCGGCGCTGGCGAAAGCCGCCTCGGCAGCTCGCCCAGCACCCGCCCCACCCCCGTGCCCTCGGCCGGCACCTCGCCCAGCGCCCGCCGCACGTCCATCTCCACGATCGGCGCGTGGTCGGCATCGTGCGCGAACACGCTGACCTCCACCGCCCCGTTGGCCCGCCGCTCGACCTTGGCCTCGTGCACGGCCGAGGCCCAGTGGCTTCGCATGGCCGCCTCCACCACCGTCTTCCGAAGCTCGGCGAAGTCGGCGTCGGCGCGCTCGTCGAGCAGGAACGAGTGCACGTAGGCGCCCGACACCGACTGGGTGCGCCGCAGGGTGCGGCGACCGATCCGACCGTAGGGCACCACCGCCTCGTCGCCGTCGCGCGTCTGCACCACCAGCGCCCGCACGCCCACCTCGAGCACGCGGCCCTCGATGTCGTCGACCTGCACGATGTCGCCCACCTGGCACACCCGCGCCACGCGGAACGCCACGCCCAGCGCCAGATCATAGAGCGCCGACCACGAGAACACGACCAGCGTGACCACCAGCGCGATGAGGACCCACGCGAACTCGGGCTCCTCGGCGATGAGCTCCACCAGCGCCGAGGCCACGTAGGCCACCAGCACGACCATCTCCACCACGGGGGCGAAGCGCAGAATCCCCCCCTTGGTGCGGGGGGCCAGCGGGCTCATCTCTACCAGCAGCACCACCACGCGCAGCGCCCAGAACAGCAGCAGCCCGCCCAGCACCCACGCGGTGAGGTCACCGATGGCGCCCAGGATGTACTGCGTGGTGCTGTGGTCGACCGCCTCGGTCACCGCGATCACCCGGGGGGCCTCGGTCGCCGCCCCGGCCTCGCCGCTGCGCTCCGCGGCGCGAAGCCATCGCTCGAGCACGTCTTCGTTCATGCCAGCATCCCCTGGTGTCGCAGGCGGTCGGTGACCAGGTGGGCGATGAAGCGGTCCACGTGCAGCACGTCGCGGGCGTCGCGTCGCACCAGGCCCATGCGCACCAGCGCGCCCAGATCGTCGTCGAGCGCGGCGTCGGGCAGGCCCGAGAACCGCCGCAGCCTCCGCAGCGTGACCTGCTTGTGCACCACCAGCTGCACCAGCAGGGCCCGCAGCTCCACGCGCAGCAGCTCCAGCTCCTCGGCCCGCGGCCGCCGCCGAGGCCAGCGCATGTGCAGGACGCTGCCGTCGACCTTGTCGATGTGCAGCAGCCACGCCCGCAGGGCCACCGCCACCAGGCCCCCCGAGAAGTCGAAGTAGCGGCTAAAGAGCCGCGCCTGTCGCCACGAGGCCAGGTCGTCCTCGTCCGTGCCGGCCAGCTCGAACTTCACCCCGGTCGAGCCGTGCCGCAGCGAGACGATCGACTTGAGCGCCTCGGCCGGCAGCGGCTCGCACTCGATGACCGCCACCGCGTGCTCGTCGAGCCGCACGAAGCTCCGCAGCACCCGCCACGCGTGCACGTTGAGGTTGGCCATGAACAAGCAGCGCCGCCCGTGCCGGCGCACCAGGTCCACGAAGCAGTCGATCACGGCCATGCCCCGGGGGTCGCGCTCCCACCACATCTCGAGGTCGTCGAACATCAGCACCGCGCCGTCGGGCACCGTGGCCACGATCTCCTCGATGGTGCCGCGCTCCTTGACCTCGCCCTCGAGCGCCAGCCGGAAGGCGGACAGCTCCACCGTGCCGCCGGGGGGCGGGACGATGCGGTAGACGCTGCGCCGCGCCAGCTGGCGGTTGATGATGGCCTGGCACAGCGCGGTCTTGCCCGCCCCGATCTCCCCCACCACGAACAGCGCGCCGTCGCGGCCCTGCTCGTGGCGCTTGATGGCCGCCCGCGCGCGCTCCAGCTCCGCGACCCGCCCCACCCAGAACGTCTCGCTGATGGTGGTCTGCCCCGAGAACAGCTGCCGGTAGTAGAAGGGCAGCGCCCGCAGGTTCTCGCGCCGCGGGGTGAGCTCGTGGGTCATGGTGGTGACCCGGTCGATGATGGTGCCGCGGGCCGCCTCGCCCTCCCGGCGCAGCCGCCGGGCCAGGAGCACGCCGG
>JGI12210J13797_11190987_pt1 | contig 38260 bp, 32 predicted proteins | sample ElkSlonscriptome_3_FD_13797 | JGI IMG/M metagenome (IMG submission 13797) | reverse complement strand
AGGGCGGTGACCTCACCGGTGGCGCCGGCACCGATCGACCAGTAGCCGGAAGCGGCGTTGTGCACGGAATTGTGAAAGCGGGTCGGAGAGAGCAGGTTGGGTGCCTCTGCCAGGGTGCGGCACATGTAGTCGGTGATGTCCAGGTCCCCCATGCCGGAGCTGAAGATGGCCAGTGGCTTGCCTGGCTCGATGCCGGCCATGGAGCAGGCCTGTTCTGCAGCCGGAAAGGTCAGCTTGACGGCCGCTGGCGCGCGGCGGCGCTCGCGCGGCGAAAGCAGGCTGGAGGGTGCGGGCTTCGCCGCCGGATCCAGTGGGAGCCCGCGAAGTACGGACTGGAACTGATGCCAGTCGGAGAGGCCGGGTGCGGCCAGGCCGACGCCGAGGATAGCGATTCGAGACCTCATGAGCGCGCGAAGATCAAACTGCAGTTGCTACCGCCGAAGCCGAAGGAATTGCTCAGCACGTGCTCAACCCGCTCATGGCGGGATTCAGTCAGGATGAAATCGGACCAGGCCTCCTCCGGCTCGTCCAGATTCAGCCCGGCCGGTAGAAATCCATCGTTCAATGCCAGCAGGCTGAACACCGATTCGACGATGCCTGCGGCACCGAGCGTGTGGCCGGTCCAGCCCTTGGTTGATGCAGCCGGTGGCGGCAGGTCGAAGACTCGGTGGATCGCTTGCGCTTCGACCTGATCGTTCATCGGTGTGGCGGTGCCGTGGCAGTTGATGTAGCCGATGTCCGCGGGACCGATGTCGGCGGAGTTCAGGGCCTCGCGCATGGCGGCGATCGCACCCCGACCTTCAGGGTGTGGGGAGGCCATGTGATGGGCATCGGAGCTCTCCCCCCAGCCGGCCAGCCGGCCCAAGGAATTTTCGGGGTCGGATTCGAGAACGGCAAAGCCGGCGGCTTCGCCCAGGCTCAATCCGTTGCGCGCGCGATCAAAGGGGCGGCAGGGCCGCTCGGAGACCAGTTCCAGCGAGTGAAAACCGTAGAGGACTGATTGGCAGAGGCTGTCCACCCCGCCGACTAACGCAGCGTCGGCCAGTCCGGCCTCGATCAGGCGAGCGGCGGCCGCGAACACCTTGGCGCTCGATGAGCAGGCGGTGGAAATGGTCATCTCCGGGCCCTGCAGATCGAGGCGCCGCGCGAGGTAGGCGCTGGAGGTATGTGGCGTGTGGACCCGAGGCAGCAGGAAGCGCCTGTCGAAGTGCTGCGACTCGCCCAGCGCGCGATAAGCCTCTTCGGTGCAGCCGATGCCGGCGGTACTGGTTCCAATAACGCAGGCGATGCGTTCGGGCGCGATGCGTGCTTTCAAGGCTTCGATGTGGCTGATGAAATTGTCGGACTGCAGGCCCATTTCGGCCAGGCGATTGTTGCGACAGTCGAATTCAGCGAGATCTGCGGGCAGTCTGGCGCGCTCCACTCCCTCGACACGACCGATCCAGGTGGTCAGTGCGCACGGGTCGAAATCATTGGGCCGCAGGCCCGAGCGGCCGGTCGCGAGTGCCTGACGCAACGGCGCCAGACCCGAGCCGGCGGCGCAGCTCAGGGACATGGACGAGATATGAAGCTGGGTCTTCATCGGAAAGGACCGCTCCCACCCAGGATGATTCCGGCGGCCTCGCAAAGAGAAAACAGCATGCCGCTAGTATATTCGTCTTGACTCCCAGCCGCCAATGCCGTGTCACGATCCCAGCGCGAGATTGCCACTCCGGATTTGATCGAGTCCATGCTGCCGGGACTCGTGCTGGCCCTGTTCACAGGCGGGCTCGTGGTGCTGCCTGCCTGGCTTTGGGTGTTGTGGGCAGCCTGCCGTCCCATGCCGGTCTGGCAGGGGGATGTGCTGATGGTTTGCGGTCATCGCCTCGAGCAGGGCCAACCGTCGCAGGATTACCGATGCCGCTTGCGTGCCGCCGCGGAACTGGCCGAGGGCCATTCCGGTCTCGAGCTGTTGCTCCTAGGGGGTGGGCAGCCCTCGGAAGCGGCGGCCGGCAAGGACTGGTTGCTTGAACATTCCAGCCTATCAGCAGCGCGCATCAAGCTCGAAGAGGATTCGGCCGACAGTCTCGAGAATCTCTGCCATGCCCGCCAGCTGATCGCGCAATACGAAACCCCCGGCCTGTTGTCTTCTCGTTATCACCTCGGGCGTTTGGGCGCGCTCGCGGGTCAGGCGGAACTTGCGGTGACGCTGCTCCCCGCTGAGCCGCGTGCCTCGATGGCCGCGCTCTCACCAAAAACCACGTTGCTTGAGGCGGTCTACCTGATCTGGTTCCTGACTGGGCGTGGCTGGGCACGTCTGGCGCGCCGGCATCGCTTGCTGGCACAGATCGGTGAATGATGGGGTGATGGCCACGGTCGTTCCATCGAGTGGTTGTCATGCAAGTCCAGCTTTTCACCCGACCCGGCTCCGAGCGAAGCCGAGGCCCATGGTTGGGTCCTGCCGCAGAGGGCGAGCAAGCAGACTCAACCAAAAAGCCCACTGTTTCATGCGCGCTGTATTTTTGCGGCCGGGCTGACCGTGACTGCGCCTCAAGCGCGATGGACAAGGCATGCGACGGTTGGTCAGACGTCGAACTGACTACGCCTGCTCAAGCCATTGATGATGCGGGACTGGAGTTCCTACTCCAAGGTCTGGATTCAGCTTGAACGGTCGCGCCGGCGCTTTCGAATCCGAAGGATGAGCAGCGGGATAGAGATGGCCGCAGCGACCCATGCGGCGTATCGGACTGGTTCATGCAGCGGCCTGCCGCCCACTTCGAGCTCGGGCGCGAATAGCCTGAGTCCGAACGTCAGGGTGAGCAGGGCAAAGGTCGTGACCGGCGCCAGGTAGTAGCGTTCTCGACGTTTGATGCCGACAATCAGGAGAGGAAAAAGATGCGCTGCAAACAGCGCGAACATCACCGGATCGTACCAGTTGCCCATTCCAGGTCCAGAGCTTGATCGATTGGCAATTATGCCGTTGTTGCGGGTCCAGGTGTAGGCGGGATCAACCCTGTTATTCGAGGGCATAGTAAATTTACTCATATTCGACTAAGGTGTCGCTGTAAGAGATCGGGCTCCTTGTGAGCTCAATGCAATGCAGGGAGCAATCATGAGTCAACTGTTTGACAGGCCTTCAGATATCCAACCGGTCTGGAACGTCATTCCACAATTCTTCAAATACCCGTTCAAGCAGGGCGTATGGCCAACTCTGGCTTTTATCAGCGTGGGTTCGCTCCTGACGATGATTCCAGTTCTTGGCATCGTCGCTTGGCTGCTGCTCTGGGCCATGCTTTTCAAGCTCAGCTACGAGATTCTCAGCTCGACGGCAAGCGGGCATATGAACGGTCCGCCGGCCGTTATGCAGATGTCGGGCGGAATCATGTTCAAGCACATCGGCCTGATGGGGCTGATGATTATGGGCTATGTGCTAATCGCCGGGCTGACCGCTTCCCCGTTGCTCAGCGTGCTTCTTGGCGGCTTTGTGCTGCTGGCCCTGCCTGCGGCCATTATGACGCTGGCAATGACCCAGAGCCTGTTCGCCGCGCTGAATCCAGGAACCTGGGTGACAATCATGCGTATCAGCGGCGCGGCCTATCTGCTGACCTCGGTCTTCTTGCTGTTGATGATCATGAGCCGGACCTGGGTCGACGGGTTGCTGTTGCCACTGGTCGGCCAGTCCGTGGCGCTGTTCGGTATTGTTTCCTGGGCTATCACCGGGTATTTCATGGCAGCCAGTTTTCATCTGATGGGATACCTGCTCTACCAGCATCACGTGGACCTGGGCATTGAGACGAGCATCGCGCCGAATCAGGACGGCAAGGAGAACGAGTACCCGTTGATCACCCAGGCCACGGAACTGGTCCGGGAGGGGCGGGCGGCGGAAGCCGTCAACAGGCTAAAGGGGGAAATCATGGGGCGCGGCGCTGAACCTGAGGTTCACGAGTTCTATCGAAAACTGCTGCGCAATCGAGGCGATCGTGGCGGGCTGGCCGATCACGGTGCCGTCTACATTCCCAACCTCATCCACGCACAGGAGAATGTCGATCGTGCCGTTGACGTGGCCGAGGAAAGTTACTCCGCACGCCGCGATTTTCAGCTGTCCCAGGCGGCGGATGTGCTGCCGCTGGCCAGACGAGCGTTTGATCGGCGCCGATACAAGCTGGTCCTGAAGCTCAGCAACGGTTTCGCCAAGCGCTATCCGAAGCACTCCGATCTGCCAGAGCTTTACTTTCTGGTCGCTCAGAGCTTGATCGAAAGCGGCGGCAGTAGCGAACGGTCGAAGGAGATGATGCGTCAGCTTGTCGAACGCTTTCCAGATCATCCAAGGATCGACGACATGCGCCTTTTCGAACGTCGCCTGACGCCCGGCTGAGCGATCAAGGTCTTCAGGTCGATTGTGCGAGTGAGTCGGCCAGTCGGCGGTAGTGATCAGCCAGCTGCGGATTGCTGCCGGACCTCTGCAGCCCGTCGGCAAGGCCCCGACAATGCGCGGGTAAGTCGGGAATCGGCCGGTTGAGCCTTGCCATTCGATCGATGAGTGCCCGGGCCTCTTCGAATCGCTGCCATTGAATAAAACGACCCGACAACCCCAGGGCGAGGTCGGCGCGCAGGCGCATCCTGCCGCCGGTCGCATCAAGATAGCGCTTGAACGTGTCGGCCACCAGTTGACGTTGCGCCGATGAGTCACCGGGCAGCTCCAGAATGCGTCGCGCTGCATCGTGGAGATCCGGGTCGCCACTTCGCAGCTGGCAGGCGGCTAGATAGAGATTGAGCAGCTGCAGCTCCTCTCCATGGCGTGAAAGCAGTGGTTTGAGAAGGCGCTTGGCCTGGGCGGCGTTCAGCTCATCGAGTGCTGCTTGCGCCTGCCTGACCGATGTCTGATCGCCTTCGAGGCGTTCATCGCCGGTGGCGCTTTCTAGCCAATGACTGTTGACCTGATTTGTCCGGACCAGCAGCGCACCGATCGCAGCCCCGCAGACGATGCCCCCGATGTGTGCCTCGTAGGCGACGTTACTGCCCTCGTAGACAATCAATGCGAACAGCTCCCAACCCAGCCAGAGGGGCAGCAATAGGAGGGCAGGGGCTCGCACGTAGTCGAAGTAGACGAAAGCCCAATAGAAAAAGCGAATTCTCCGCATCCCGTAAACCAGAGTCAGCAGCCCCATCAGGCCGGCGATTGCGCCGGAGGCGCCGACCATGCCGCCGCCTTCTCCCCAGTGGACGACGAGCGAAACACCCGCCGCGCCAAATCCCGAGGCGATGTAGCCGAGAAGAAAGCGGAAGGCGCCAAGCGCCGGTTCGAGCAAAATGCCCAACAGCACCAGAAACATCATATTGCCGATGAGATGCATCACGCTCCCGTGCATGAACATGTGGGTGAGCATCGTGGACGCCTCGACCTTGTCGTAGCCAAGCATATTGCGACGGGTAAAACTTTCCTGGCGGTCTTCCGCCAGCTGGGCTCGGGCAGCCTCCCACTGCCGGTAGGCGGCGCTTTCGGCCGGAACGAACCACTCGTCACGGACGGCTTGCTGGAACTCCGGCTCACTCTCAATCGTTATCAGTCTGATAAAGTCAGCGTGCCGACGCTCTCCCACCTCCGGCAGGGCCTGATGGAGGCTCCTGGCATCGATGCCGGTCGCAGACGTGGTGTCTGCCCAATCGAGAAACCAATCCCATTCGTGCTCGAGCACCCCGCTGGCGAGATAACGCTCGGCGGCTTGCTCCTCCACCTGGTCGTCACTGGATTGAAAGAACGCAAAGACCAGAGCATTGGCCATCACAAGCAGCACGGTGACGAGCGGCAGGCTCTCGCGCGACGGCTTGCGGTGCAGGGGCAGAATCAGCATTATCAATCGAAGTATAAACCGCTTCGATCTTTGGTTCACAAGAGCAATGCCGTTCATTTCCGTGTACGGTGCATGCTGATCATATTGTTGGAATGCTATGAGGCAAGATACTCAAGCGAGCCATGAGCTCTCCCACCTTCGACGATTCGCCGAGCTGCTCGATAGCGCGGTTCCCTTGCCTGGCGGCTATCGGATCGGCCTTGATGGCCTTGTCGGGCTGATACCCGGCATCGGGGATGCAGTCGGTGCGTGCGCTGGTGCCTACATTGTGGTCCGAGCGGCGCAGATGGGTGCTTCGACTGCAACGCTCGTGCGCATGATCTGGAATGTCGTTGTCGAAACCCTGATCGGGGCGATCCCCATCCTCGGTGACGTGTTCGATTTCGTTTGGAAGGCCAACAATCGCAATGTGGCATTGCTTGAAGGGCAGGCGCATCGCCTCACCGGCAAAGGGGGGGCTCGGCGGCGGCTGACGACAGCCACCTTGCTGCTGCTTGGGGCCTTCCTGCTCCTGCTTGCGCTACTGCTTGTCGGTCTTATCAGCCTTTCGTTGAAGTTGATTCAGACTTTCTGAAACGTGAATTGCGCAGCGTTATTCGGGAGGACCTGGTGTAAGGTAGCGGCATGATCGTTTCGATCCGTCGGACGCTTGCAGGGCCCTTGGCCTTGCTGTTATTGATCTTGTCTTGCCCTGCGTCGGGGCAGTCCGATGCGCCTGCCCGCTGGATTGAAGTCGAATCACTAAACGCCGGCCTCGGAGAGCACCCGGCCGATCTTGACCGCCGTACGCCACGTCAGACCGTAAGCCAGTTACTCATATTGGCCGACGAGGCAGAATTTGATCGCGCTGCTCATCTCCTCGACCTCAGCGAATTGCCCAAGGGGCAACAGGCCGACCGCGGGCCGGAACTTGCGCGCAAGCTCGTTGAGATCATCAATCGTACGATGATCATCGAATGGAACGATCTTCCTGCTCGACCGGACGCGCTTCTAGAGCGTTCGGCCAGTGATGTACCGCGGGCCGGTCAGCCACGCCGTAGCATCGGTCTGAAGGTGCTGGAACTCGATCGGAGACCGGCTGAAATCCGGATCAGCAGGCTCAAGCCTGCGGGCCGTGAAGCGGTTTGGGTTTTCTCCTCACAGACCGTTCGCGATGTTGAGGCGCTCTACGCACGTTACGGTCCCGGCTGGCTCGAAGAACGAATGCCCGATGCGCTTCGAGCCCCGGCCATCTGGGGCACGCGAGTTTGGGAATGGATGGTTCTGCCGCTGATCATTGCCGTTCTGGCGGCCCTTGGCTGGCTGACGCATAAGCTCTTGGGAATCGTGGGAAACCGCCTGCCGATTGATTGGATCAATCGGGCTTCAGAACGTATAAGGACCCCACTTACGATTGCATTGATGGCGATGATCGGCCAATTCTTGAGCGGTTGGGTGGTCAGTTTCTCCGGGTTTTTCTACCAGATACTGACACCAACCTTGCTGGGGCTCATAATCATCTCGCTCACCATTGCCGCACTTCGAAGCATCGACACCACGCTTGAGAGGGTGACCAACCGTTTCGTCGATGAGATCGACGACGCTAAAGAACGCGATCGCCGCAAGCTTTTCACATCCATCTTTGCACTGAGGCGAATCGTTTTACTGATTGCCGTGCTGATTGGCAGCCTGTTGTTCATGGTGCAACTTCGCCTGTTCGACAGTATCGGCCTATCACTGTTGGCGTCTGCCGGTGCGGTCACCGTTTTACTTGGCTTTGCCGGACGCTCGGTACTCGCCAACATTCTGGCGAGCCTGCAGGTTGCCATCGCCAAACCCGTTCGCATTGGGGATGCGGTGAAGTATGAAAACCAGTGGGGTTACGTTGAGGCGATCTATTTCACCTTTCTCGTCCTGCGAGCCTGGGACGGTCGGCGCCAGATCGTGCCGGTGCAGTACTTTATTTCCTACCCGTTCGAAAACTGGTCGATGGTCGATGCCAGTATTACCCACGCCATCACGCTCAAGCTCGACCTCTCCGCCGATCCAAGCAAGCTTCGAGAGGCCTTCGAGGAACTGGTAAAAACAGACGATCGAGCGGTGACGGATAAATTATTGCTGACGGCAGTGACTGACCAAAATGAAGATTTCCAGGAAATCACACTGTATGCAACAGCGGCCAACCCGACCGATGCCTGGCGCATGCAGCTGGATCTGCGCGAGCGTATGGGAGACTGGATTCGTAGCCACCATCCCGATTGGTGGCCGCGCGACCGACTTCAGCTGAAGCGCCGCTTTCGAAAAAATACTCACAAAAACGCCACTGGCGATTCAGGCTCTTCACTTTGATCGTCATCGTCAATGACTTAAGGTGTTGTTAGTATCTTTGACTTCAGGCTTTTCAATTCTGCCAAAAACAAAGGAATCACGAACATGTCAATTGGAATCCGATCACTGGCTCTAGCGGGCTGCGTTATAGCTGCTGGAACATTGTCCAGAAAGGGGCTGGAGACCGCTTACGAGAAATCCACCGGCAACTCACCACCCAAAAATCCGGCAGCCAAGGATGTCAGTTGGGCCAATGCCTTGGTCTGGTCTGCCCTTCTGGGCATGGTCGTCGGTTTGGCAAGGACAACGGTCCGTCGCGTTGCCGCAGAAGCGAACGACGGTCGACCCATCGAAAGTTAGGGAGGCTTTGGGCATTGCGTTCCAGAGGTGTCTTGGTGCATCCCTCGACGCGGGCAAACTCCGAATCGCCGTTGGAGCCATTGGCCGCGACGAGCGAAGTTCAAACACCCGATCTAGTTAATAGGGAAACCCAAATAATCCAAGACGCTGCAAAGGCAGTCGCCTTGGATTGCGCCGCCCGCAACAAGATCAGCAGTTTCTAGCGCGCGGCGAGTCTGATGAATGGCGACGGCAATTGAATGAATTGCCGTTGCAATCCATCAGGCCACGACCTTGGGTCCTTGGCCCTGTGCATCCGGTTTTTACAACTGCTCGATCCGCGTTTCGATCCAGGCTTTGTGCTGCTGTTCATCCTCGAAATTCGCTTTCAGGGCATCGTGGCTAGCGGCATCGAGATCATCCAGCTTCATGGCTTTTTCATAGGCTTCGTTGGTGACCTTCTCATTCAACCGCATGGCCTGCAGGATTGCCTTGTCGCCTGCGAGATCCGCAATTTTGACTTTGCCTTCTGTCAGAAAACGTTTTACGCCCGGGCCATCTGGTACGTCTTCGCCCCATTCTCTTAAAATTGCTGCAAGGTTTTCTGTGTGGCGAACGTGATCGCCGCGAAACTCTGCCAACTTAGCCTTTGAAATAGGATCAGCGATCCGCTTAATGGCCTCGTCGTATCCCTCAATGGCATCGTAATCAAGCGTGATGAGCTGCTGTAGTTCCTCGGATTTCTTGTTCATAATTCCTCCGTTCTTACGATTAGATTCTTTAGATGTCTGCGCCGGGTCCCGCAGGACTTCAAATTAAAAATGCTTGGGTGGAAAGGGTGCAGCAAGCGGCCTCGGGGTCAAGAGTAGTACGGTTTGACCGAAACACCCGCCTGCCTTTTCGACAATAACCGGTCTGAATTTTCAACAGGCCAAGTCGTGGCTCTCAAGCTGTCTTTGCCGACAATCGATTCTGAGGTCACTGGTCGGCAATTCGCCGCCCGCTGTGGGCTATCAGACTGATTGCATGCGCTCGACCCGATTGGTCCATCGATCGCTGGTCACGCTATCAGCTAGGACGGAAGCAACGTCGCCTCTCGCAGCCTCACCTTTTAAATCCACTTCGTCTCCGAATCGCATCCGACCATGACCGTCTTCATCGGTCAGTGCCACGGGCCGAATGATGGCGAAATTCAGGCCTGAGCGCTTTAAATGCTCGTCGGCATCATGCTTGGCCTGTAGGTAGTTTCCCATTTCACTGTCAGAATCAGGATTCTCCGCACCTGCGCTGCTAAGCATGGAAAAGCGCTGAACATTCGCTTCGGTCGCTTGATCAATCAGGCGCTTCGCACCCTCGCGGTCAACCTTGTCGGTCATTTCCGCATCCGTGTCACCGCCGGAGCCTGCTGCGAAGATCACAGCGCTGCAACCATTACAAACGCCTTCCGGTAGATCGGTGAGATCCCCGGTTCTCTGTTCTGCAGTCGTCGGCAACTGACTGGTATCAGAGCTTTCTCGTACTAGCGCGATGGGCTGGTGTCCGCCAGCCTCGAGCTTATGCATTAAGCGGGTGCCGGTCTTTCCTGTTGCGCCTGCGACTAAAATTTTCATAAATACTCCTCGATTACGTATGTCTGGTAGTTGAGCCCATCGTGCTGCGGACTTCAATAAAATAAGAGCGGGACCGAATTAGGGTAAGAAGATTGATTTGGCATTGACAAACTCTTTCATACCAAAACCGCCGTGCTCTCGTCCATACCCGGAGTCCTTGACACCGCCAAACGGCATGTTCGGGTCCGCCGCGCCGAAGGAGTTGATTCGGATCATGCCAGTATCGAAGTGTTGGCGTGCGAGTTCGATCGCCCGGTCGACATCTTTGCTGAAGATGCCACCACCCAGGCCGTAGCGACTATCGTTGGCAATGCGCATGGCGTGTTCGTCATCGGCTGCTTTGATAATGGAGGCAACGGGTCCAAAAAGTTCGTCATCGTAGGCCGGCGTTCCAGGTTGGCAATTTGCCAATACGGTCGGCGGGAAATATTCTCCCGTGCGTTCTTCCTGAGGCCGCCCGCCACAAAGAATCTCCGCGCCTCCGTCGACACTTTTTTCCACCTGTTGGCACAAGGTCTCGAATTGCTCGCGACTGGAAACTGGGCCGAGAAGTGTGTCTTCATCGGTCGGGTCACCAAGCTCAACCGATTCCATCTGTTCCACAAAGGCCTTGGTAAAGGCATCGTACACGGCATCTGTGACAACGAATCGCTTTGCGGAAACACACGTTTGACCGTTGTTGTACAGCCGGCCTTGCACGCAGGTTTCGACGGCAAGCTCAATATCGGCATCTTCCAGCACCAGGTAGGCATCGTTAGAACCAAGTTCCAGTACCGTTTTCTTCAGATGCTTTGCAGCCTTCTGCCCGATGTGACTGCCTGCCGCGTCGCTTCCTGTCATCGTTACGGCGCGAATTCGCTGGTCCGCTATGATTTGATCGGACACATCGTGATCAGCTATGACGACTTCAAAAAGCCCCTCAGGCAGGCCGGCACTCTCACAGATATCGTGAAAAAGAAGGCCGCTACCGGTGCAGATCGAAGCGTGTTTGAGGATGACTGCGTTGCCTGCCATCAAATTGGATGCAAGCACGCGAGCAGGCTGGTACACAGGAAAATTCCAAGGCTGTATGCTGTAAACGACACCGATTGGGCAATAGGTCAAAACGGCCGACTTATCGCCACCGGAGTAGCTGCGCTTTTCGTCAGCAAGAACCTCGGCGCCATGTTCTGCGGTGTACTCAAAAATTTGAGCACAGAGCTCGACCTCTGTTTTCCCATCCTTAAGTAGCTTCCCAGTTTCCTGCGTCATCAGCATCGCCAGCGAATCTGCGTTTTCGCGCAAGGCCTTTGCGATATCCAGCAGGTATGATGCGCGCTGTTGATGGCTTTTTTCCCGCCATTTCAAAAATGCTGCGTGACTTTTACCAATGACATCGGACGCGGTTTCCCAATCAGCATGACAATAAGTTGATAGCTTTTGATCGGTCGCCGGATTGACAGTTGAAAATTCGCTCATAACGGCATTGCGATATATTTTTGGAAGCGATAAAGGCTAAGCTAAAAAGAATGGCGGCGCATTAACGTCGATCAAGTTGAAACCGGCTTGCAAGACCGCTCATCATGGGTCATCGATTTTTTTTCAGGAGACAATGAATGATTTTGTTTGTCGTCATCGGCGGCTTATTTGGCTTATTGGCCGGCGGATTAGGCGGTTTGCTCATTGGGGCGATTATTGGCTTCGTGGTGGGAGAAGTCATGATCAAGGTCTTCCTGCCGATCGGTCAGAGCGGTGCCCGGGATCACTTTCTTGATGTGACCTTTGCGGTGATGGGTGCCTTATGCAAGGCAGATGGCGTGGTCACGCCTGAGGAAATCAGGGTTGGAGAGCACTACTTCGACAAGCTGGCCCTATCCCCGGACCAACGCCGTGCAGCCATTGCTGCATTCGATCGCGGGAAGGACCTAGGCTTCGACCTGTACGGTGAAGCTCGCAGTTTGCGCTGGACTCTGCGCTACAACCGACCGCTTTTGCTGCTGTTTCTTCAGATCCAGTTCTCAGCAGTGACCGCCGACGGCGAGTTGCATGAGGACGAGCGCAGAAAATTACTTCATGTGACCCACGCATTGGGGCTGAAAGATGTTGATCTGGACCATCTCGAGGGAATGCTGGGAAACCGTTCCTCCGGGACCTCAGGGCCCACACGCAACGCTTCCGATGGCGATTACGCTACGCTGGGCGTCAAGCCTTCGGCCAGCGATGCCGAAGTCAAACGCGCGTACCGCCGTTTAATGAGCCAGTATCACCCCGACAAATTTGCCAGTCGCGGCTTGACAGAAAATATGCGCGAAGTCGCCAAGGATCGTGTTCACGAGGTTCGCGCGGCCTTTGATGCGATCAAGAAACAGAGGGGAGGGCGTCTTTGACGGTCCAGCCTGCGAGGTGGTCGGTCACAGCGATGTGGCGCCGCACCCCCGCGGATCGACCACGCCACCTGAGCTGGTTCACCGGGGTTGCGGCAGCATTGGCCCTGACCTTCCTGATCCTTTTGGATACCGGCGAGCTGTTGCTCGGGCGCTGTTGATCAGGAAATCGCGTGCCAGCATCAGAAAGCCCAGTTGAGTTAGCGAGTTGTTCAGAGGCTCCTTACGTCTTCTGCTCGTGGTAAATATAATCGGGTTTTTATACGCCAGCTCATAACTCGAGGGACCGACTTGACCTTCGGAACAGGACAGGAGGAAGCGATGACCAAGAATGCCCTTGCCGGACGGACCGTAGGATTTCTGCTGGGTCTGTCTACGATGTTAATCGCCGGTGGCCTGGCGGCCCAGCCTCATCCTGAAAAAGAGCCCGAGCTGATTGCCTATCGAGGCGCTTCGGTGCTCGAGATCGAAGGCGGCGAATGGCGCGACAGCGCGATTATTCTAGTGCGCGGCGAGCGTATCGAGGCCGTGCTTCCGGCCGGGTCCGCCGTCCCTGACGGTGCGCGGGTGAGCGATATGACGAGCCACTTCGCCGTGCCGGGCCTGATCGATGTGCACCAACATTACGCGGTCGGCCCTCCGATCGAATTCGCTTTGATGCTCGCCAATCGCGCCATCCATGGCGGCGTGACCTCGGCACGCGACATGACAGGCGACTCTCGGATCATTGCCTATCTCGCGCGCCAGACTCGGCTCGGTGAGATCGCCGGGCCGGATATCGACCACGCAGCGCTGATGGCCGGCCCCAGCTTTCTCGACGACCGGCGCATGGCGGCCTCTCGCCAGGGTATCGACCGGTCCCAGGCCCACTGGATCCAGGATGTTACCGAAGACACCGACCTCGCCCAGGCCGTTGCGGTAGCAAGGGGGACCGGTGCCACGGGTATCAAGATCTATGGCAATCTCACTCGCGAGCTGGTCTCAGCGATCATCTCCGAGGCTCACCGGCAGGGAATGAAAGCATGGGTGCATGGTGCCGTTTTTCCGACAACGCCCGCCGAGGCCGCAGAAGCCGGTGCCGACACGCTGTCACACATCTGCATGCTCGCCTATCAAATCCAACGGCCGCCGCCTGCAAGCTATGACTACGCCGATCGCCCCGAACTCGATGAGCAGGGGCTGATGACGCAACGCTATAAAGAGCAAATGCAGTCCCTCTACGCGCTGCTGCGCCAACGGGGCACGATTGTTGATACGACACTCTACGTCTATCCGACCATCGAGCGCATGCGCGCGGAGATTGGTGAGGGTGGCCCTCCGATCTATTGCAGCACTGATCTCGCTGCGCATATCGCTTCTCAAGCTCATCGCGCTGGCGTGCGTTTTGCGACCGGGAGCGACGCCTGGTCTCCGGTGGGGGATCAATGGCCGGCGTTGATCAGCGAGCTCGAACTGCTGCGGGATCGCGCGGGAATCGCTCCGATCGAGGTGCTGCGCGCCGCAACGGTCAATGGAGCAGAGGCGATCGGCCGAGAGGATGAAGTGGGTCGAATCGATGCGGGTATGCTCGCGAATATCGTCTTTTTCTCATCCGATCCGCTGGCCCAGGACGGGGACTTCAGATCCATCGCGCTCACCGTAAAACGGGGCCGACCGTACTGGCGGCGCGACTACGAGCACACGGTTCCAGACAGGAGATAGGCAGTTCACTCGAAGGAGGCTCGATGGCTAGTGCGAGACCTTCTGATGACGGTCAGCGATGAAGATTCGGCCGGGCCCACTGGACTTCGGAAAACGCATTCAGCCAAAAGCCAGCACCACGTGCTGGCTCTGACTGCCTTGAATTCGCGGGTTTCAGCTCCCTAGCTTCGGCTAATCACAGGCACCTAAGCTCCAGCTCTGGCCATCGTTCGACGACAGCGTGTTGCTGCCGTAGGTTGATCCGGGAAGCGGATCGTTGCTGCCCTCGGCGAAGTAATCAGGTGACCAAAAGCTGCCGCTTCGATAGGCGCGTCCGGCAAATCGGTGCAGGTAGTTGAAAGTCGTGAACTGCTCGCACTGTGAACCGGGATCAGGGCCGGGGTCCGGATCCGGATCGGGATTCGGACCGCCCGTACCGCCGCCAGAGCCGGTACAGGCTTGTGCAGGCCCCTGGCAGGCGGCCGCGCCGTCCGCGGTCCAGACACATTGACCGCTCGTGTCAGGGGACTCCCGCATGGTGAAGTCACTCGTGCCGAACGCGAGATAGCAGCTCGCGTAGCCGGTGCCCCAGGTGATGTGCCCTTCGGAGATATGGAAGTTGTAGTTCCCTATCTGGCCCGCATCGATCTGGAAGCTGATGCTGTCGGTGCTAGACAAGCTGGCGGAGTCGGTGGCCGTGACCGTTGCATCGACGCTGCCGCCGGGCAAGTCGCACTGGCTCGCCGCGTAGAGCTGCCCGTCAAGCGTCGCGTTTTCCGAACCGAGCAGCGTTGTGCCGCTTTCGAAGATCACGACGACCGAATCCAGGTTCTGGTTGGCGTCCACCACCGTGCCGGTGATCGTGGCGCACTGGCCATCGACGCTGGCCTCGATGGTGCTCAGGCTCGGAGCCTGCTCTGGCGGTGGATCGCCGATGCGAACGGTGGTCGTTATCGGAGCACTATCCTCGCCACTGTCATCGCTGGCGATGGCGCGGACTTCATACAGGGCATCGGGGAGGATACCGCTATTCGCGCTGAACTGGCCTGAACCGCCAAGGCTGGTGTTGATGACCTCAACCTCCACGGCGATGTCGTCGATGTCGCTGATCGCGATCTCGACGCTGGCAACCGCGCCATCGGAATCGCTCGCTGTTCCCGTGATACTTAGTGAGTCATTGCCATTGGCGGTCACAGACAGGGCAGTGACCTCGGGCGCCTCGTTGCGGTCAATGCGGGGATTATTGGCGGCGAAAAACGCTCCGAGGTAGGTGGCGAAATTTATACTGACACCGTTGATATAGCTGCCACTGGCTCCGTTGCCGCCCGACCATGAATGGTCGAGTCCGTTGAGCCATAACAAGGCAACTCGACCGTCCTGCCAGAGCGACTGGTCTGCGGTGCCGCTGCCCTCGCTGATGACGGTGGTTCCGGAGAGTGGTGTCACTCCGTAGGTTCTTGCATAACCATTGGCGTTCTGCTGGTTGTAACAGGTGCTCACCGTGGTGTCGTTGTCCCCGTGCGCCACGACGGCGATCTGGGTGTCGAGGAACGATTCGACGCTGGCGTTGGCATAGCTGCGGCAGCGGCTCTCGAACAGGGCTGGGGAGACGGACTCACAGGTGCCGATCGCGCCGCTGGAGCTGGTCCCGATGGTCGGACCGGCACTGGGTGCAACGCCCGCGAAAATGTCGGGGGCGACGCAGCCTGCTTGCGCAGCAAAGGTTGCGCCGGACGACAGGCCAGAGATATAGACCTGGTCGGCATCGATCGATTTCGACGAATCGGAAGCCAGGGCCTGTGCCAGACCGATCAGATTGGCGTAGTCGCCGGAGCTGCGCGAGATGGCACCTTGCCAGTAAGACCAGCAGCTGAAGCCGGCCTTATTCATTGCGTCCGGGACAGCGATCACCATGCCGTGAGCTTCTGCCGCATCCTCGAGATTGGCGGTCAGGAAGGCATCGATTGATTGGGTGCATCCATGCAGAACGAGCAACAGGGCGCGACCGTTACCGACCGGTGAGGTGCTGTCGGGAGTATAAACATGAACCCTGTTGAAGCCGCCGATCGACTGATTTTGCTGCCAGGCCCCGGCGACTGCGGTGGTCTGGAGGAGCAAAGCCATCAGAACGCACAACAGCATGCCGGTCACGCCGAACGACCGATCTGCGGCTTTTCCAGCGAAAGGCGAACGGGACCGGCGCCGGATCAAATCCGGGGCAGGTTTTGTGCGAGGGGCTCGCTGCGCATCGATTCGCTTATGTGTAATAAACAGACTGCGCCCGCCGGAGCCACAGCGAATCGTCCCGCAAAAATTCCGTCGTGCCAAAGTCTGATTATTCAGAGGATTCCTAAGAGCCATTTTCCCGTCTCCCGATGTGGATCGCCGTTCCAGCCTAAACCGCGGTGGACCGGGCTTACCATTGGACCAAAGGTCAGGTTCCAGCCCTTTGAACCCCCTCTTGCTGAAGACAACTCCGCGCCTGATTTCGCCTTTGATTGAGGGCGGCGACCGCGTCGGTGCAAGAGCCGAACGGCGCTCTCTACTGCTTGTCAGCTGGCTTGAAGATTCGTTACAGTGAGCATGTCTTCCATCATCACAAGGCGACCCATGCCAAAACGTCTCGCACTACCCGCGCTGCTTGGAATGCTGCTCGCATTCACGCTACAGGCCCAGGACCAGGCTCCATTCTCGGTCGAATCCGTGGCGACTTTCGACGAGCCCTGGACCCTCACTTTCCTGCCGGACGGTCGAATGCTGGTCTCTGAAAAGAAAGGAAATCTTCGGGTCGTGACGCCGGAGGGCGGAACAACGGGGTCGGTCGCAGGACTGCCGGATGTTGACTACGGCGGCCAAGGCGGCTTGGGTGACGTGATCCTGCATCCAGACTTTTCCGAGAACGGGATCATTTATCTGAGCTACGCCGAGGCCGGTGTTGGAGACACCCGGGGCGCGGCGGTCATGCGCGCCGTGCTCGAGCTTGGCGAACGCGGCGGTCGTCTCTCTGACCAGAGGGTGATCTGGCGCCAGTATCCAAAGGTGCTTGACGATGGGCACTATGGCCATCGACTCGCCTTCGACCGCGAGGGCCACCTCTGGATATCTTCCGGCGATCGACAGAAGTTCACCCCCTCTCAGGACATGCAGAGCAACATGGGAAAAATCCTGCGCCTTGAGGAGGACGGTTCAACGCCGGCCGATAATCCGTTTGTGAACTACAGGGAGGAGGAAGCGCTGGTTGACGGCGTCGGCCCCTACGACGAAATTTGGACTCTGGGGCACCGCAACCCGCTAGGCATGGCCTTTGATGCAGATGGCCAGCTCTGGGTGATCGAGATGGGGCCGGCGGGCGGCGATGAGCTGAATCGCATTGTGCGCGGCGCCAATTACGGTTATCCGGTCGTCTCCAACGGCGATCACTACGACGGGCGCGAGATACCTGATCACGACACTCGCCCGGAGTTCACCGAGCCGGTGATCACCTGGACCCCGGTCATCTCCCCCGGTGATCTCATGATCTATGGGGGGGATCTCTTCGAGGACTGGCGAGGCGATGCCTTCGCGGCCGGACTGTCGTCCCGAGCCATTGTGCGCATTCGCTTTAACGGTGACAACGCCTCCGAGTTCGAGCGCTACGACATGGGCGCTCGGATCCGAAGCATCGAGGAGGCACCGGACGGGACCGTCTGGGTGCTCGAAGATGAGCGCGGCGAGAGCCAGGGTCGCTTATTGAAGCTGACCCCCAGGAATTGAGTCTCTGTCCCTAGGGTTCTGGAGTTCGGCCAGAGCGGCGAGCCTGGCCAGTGTCTCCTCGTCGCGAGTCTGTTTGACCGATGGGGGAATGACGAGGGTCGTGAACTCTTTCAAGCGCGCCTTGGGCAGCCTGTGAAGAGGCATGACATCGGCGCGATAGTGCTGCACGGGCAGTTGGGCGGCCTCATAAAGAATGATCGGTGTGTCGGCTTCATACCAAGCTGTCAGTTTGTCGACCAGAATACGGAGACGAGCCGGATCTGACTCGAAGCCAACACAGTCCAGGTTGCCGCTGAGAGCCACTTGCCAGAGGATGAGCAGAGCCGCTGGATTGATGCTGTACTTACTAATCAGAAACAGGGTCGCCTCGCAGGCCTGGACGCCATGGTCGCCCGGGTCCAGGCCCAGATCGGCATACAGACAGGCCTCGGCAGAAATACCGGCCTCCATGCGCGCGCTTCGACCCTCCCGACGGGCGATCTGAATGGTGTTGTGGGGTACTTGGGCGAAGACGCCTGGATGACCATAAAATACGGCACACACGTGTTGACCGGTGCGCACGGCGCTCAAGATTTCGGCCTCCATTTGCGCATACGTCTGGCGGCGATCTTTGTTGTCGCCATAAAGATAGGCCAGGCTTCGAGCGTCCGGTCGAATTGACAACAGCCATTGCTGGGCAAAAGCGTCAGCCAGCATGTAGACGCGATCGGCCGCGCGAATCTCGGACAGCGCGCGTTCGGTGATGTGACGGCCCAGCTCGATACCGCAACCGACCACGACCAGCTTTCCACCGGCCATCAGGTGCGCTCTGTTTCTGCAATGTCGGCCAGGATCATCCGATCCCGTCCTTTGTGCTTGGCCTGGTACAGCGCGGCATCGGCGCGTGCCCGGAGGCTGTCAAAGGAATCGGAGGCTTGAATTTGCGCCAGTCCAAAGCTCATCGTGACAGTGTCCTCGATATCAGACAATCGGCAGTTCAGCAGCGCTCCACGAACCTGAGCGACCTGAAGGGCAGCTTGGTGAATGTCGAGACCTGGGAGGCAGGCCGCGAATTCCTCACCGCCAACTCGCCCGATCACGCCGAAAGGGGATAGCGTTGCCTTGAACCGGCTGGCAGCCTTGCGCAGCACCTCGTCACCCGCTTGGTGGCCGTGGTGGTCATTAAAACGCTTGAAATGGTCGATGTCGGCCAGGACCAGCGTCAACGGCTGACCCATGGACATGGCCTTTTGGATTTCGGATTTTGCCGTGTCAAAAAAATGCGTGTGGTTGAGCATTCGCGTCAAGCCATCATGGGCTGAGAGGTGACGAAGATGGCGGCGATCACGCAAACTTCGAATCAGTAAAAGCAACAGCAGGGCCAGAATGGATACAGCCATGATGATCACGATCTGCTGAAACTGGCGTTGTTGCTGCATTGCATTGTCCTGAAGCTCGGACACTCGGGCCTGCTCACGCAAAAGACTGATTTCTTGCGCCTGGGTTTGCATATCAAACTCGACTTCTTGAAAGGCAATGCTTCGTGCGCGCTCGATGTCAAAAACTTTTTCACGGGACGCGAGGTAGGCAATCAGGTATTCCGAAGCTCGCCGATAGTCCTGCTTTTGAAGATTGATCTGTGCCAGCCAGCGCTGGGCATCTGCCCGGTTATTGGGGCGACCCCCGTGGCGGGTTCGCTCCAGTATGCTCAAAAAGATGGCTTCCGCCTCATCGTTGCGGCCCTGCTCCAGCAACAGTTCACCGTACCTTCTCATGGAGTCTGTTGCGCCATCCTCGAAACCCGATTCGGCGGTCAGGGCAATGCCCTGTTGTAGCAGGGTCTCGGCTTCTTCATAGCGTTTCAATGCGAACAGCACGCGGCCTATGAGACCATGCATGATGCCGTAGAAAACTGGATCCCCGGCTTCCTCACAGGCGCGAAGACCGGCTTGATAGCGCGCCAGGGCTTGCTCAAGCAAGCCGTTCAATTCCTCGGCCTGGCCGAGTTTTTCAAACGCAACGCATAGCTCTCGAGACTCACCGGTTACGCGAGCGAGTGCCATGGTGCGATGGGCATAATCGAGGCCTTTTTCCCGGTCGCCAAGTTGCGAATGCCAGTAAGCCGCCAGGCCGAAAATACCGCTCTTCAGCGCCGGGTCATCGACCTGCGCCTGCAGCGCGATGCCGCGGTTGAGGTATTCGAAACCCATCTCGTAGCGGTCGATATGCAAGGCCAGATTCGCTGCCAACTCATAGCTTCTCAAACGGTGTTGTGGCGTCAAATCACCGGCCAACAGGTCCTCAATGATTGCAAAAGCAGTGTCGTACTCGGTGATCAGACCGTGAGCACGCGCACGGACCAAACCCAACTGCGCCATTTGTTCGGAGGAAGCGCCGGCCAGCTGGGGTCGGAGAGAATCGAGGAAGACCAGCACTTCCTCGGCCGGGCGGGTCACGCCGATCTGAGTTGCTTGATCGACCAGCGCCTGCAGCTGGCGTTTTTGCTCCACGGGCGGCTGGGCCGCGGCGAGGGGCGCCAAACCCAGACAAAGCAGAATGACTCCAAGCGGCCCCAGCATCGCGAACGGTCAGTGGCTTTTGATGGTGGAGTTGGTCATGTGGAGTTCCTTCAGCCCCGATGCGTTGCGAATCTTGTCAAGATCTCCCGCCTTCAGCGCCTTGATCTCGGTATCATTCAAATCGTAGTGGCTCAGGACCGCATCTGGATCTTCAGCATACGTCTCTGAGAGCTTGGCATCTTGGCCCAGATCCTTCAGTAAGCGAACCAGTTCTGACATCTTCCTCTCCCTTTTAGCGGCTAAAATCCCCAATCGCCAGCTCGACGATAAGGGAAATAGTCTACACGCTACGACTTGCTCTGAATGGCCGCCGCATGACACTGCCGAGACCGGCCAGGATGGCAATCGCGCAAAGGCGAGAGTTGAGGTGATTTGCAGCCTCTTTTGACAAGAAATGCATTGAAGATTTTGACCTGGTGCACGCTAAACGAGGGTCCGGCGGTGCACAGGCTTCAGCTGCGCTCTGTCGGGTCGGTTCGAGACCCACCTCCGCTTGACCACGACCTGGGTCTGAACACGTTGTGCCTGCTTTAAGAAAGTTGACAAATACGATTATCGTCGTATAGAGTCGGAAATTAACGTACGACACGCATCGTTGAAATCAGCCGTTGACCAAGGCAAGGAGCCCACTATGAAACTACGCACCCCCATCGCTGCGATCGGTCTGGCCATGATGCTGGCCGCATGCGCCACTAGCGGTTCCGGGCCTGAGCGGCTCGCAAGCCCTGAAGACCCTCTGGCCATGTCGATTCCTGAGTACAAGCGGGAGCAGTCGATGCTCGTCGATAATCTGGCTCAAGGCATTCCGCGCGAGCTCGATGAACAGGAATGGGATCGTCTCAGGCGGATCCAGAGCAATATCCTCGAGCTCCTAGGAGATGCACGCGAGATCGAAGAGCTTGACGAGGAGACGCGCTACACGCTGTTTCAGCTCAGACAGCAGCTTGTCGCTACGGTCATTGCCGGCACGGCGATGGAAGTGGTGTGCGTGCGTCAGCAACTGACCGGGACCCGCCTGGGCAAACGCCGCCGCTGCATGACCCGGGCCGAGTGGGAGCAGTCGCGTTACTACGCCGAGTATGTCGAAGAGTTTGTTCGTGGCTTGAACAATCCACTGATCTCGGAAGGTCCTGTGGGTCGTGATCCTTCATTGGGACCGCCTGGGTAATCCGATCGAGTCAATGATCTGACCCCCGCCGAGGAGAAAGCAGCTCAGGGATTGATTCGCTTCAGGTGCTGGTTGACCACCAGCCAGGACCCCAGAACGCCAAAGAGGCCGGAGCCGACGATGAGCAGGCCAATGATCTCGATGGCTGGCGGTCGAAGCTGGAAATTTGCGTCGTAGCTGCCGCTCAGTTCACCGACTGGCCCACCCAGCGCGATCAGTCCTAATCGCACGGTGAGCCAGGCGAGCGTTCCGCCGATCAGGCCGTACCAAAGTCCGGTGTAGAGAAACGGACGACGAATGAAAGCCGGTGTCGCTCCGACCAGCGCCATGACTTCGATTTCCTCTCGCCGATTCTGGATGTCCATGCGAATCGTGTTGGCGATGATGAATGCCACCCCAACGGCAAACAGAATCGCAAGGAGGCCGATCATCTGACCGATCAAGGCGATCATTGCATCCAGGCGCTCCAGCCACTTGAGATCGACAACGACGGATGAAACACCTTCTTCTCGTTCGAGTCGACTGACCATCGTGGTGACGTCGGCGCTATCCTCGGGTGTGATTTCAAGCACCCAGGGCAGGGCCTGATCGGGAAGCGCCGATGACAATTCATCAGAAACGCTGTCGAGCGCCAGCTGCCCGGTGAGATCATTTAGGCCCTGTTCGGGGCTGATTGGATCAACCGCCGCAATCTGTCTCCAAAGCGTCAGTCGCGCCCCGAGACTTCTGGCCTGAGCTTCTTCCAGGTTCAGATCGAGAAAGACTGAAAGTGTATCGAGTCGTTCCCAGCTCTGGCTGACCGCGCGGACGTTGTCGAGCGATACGTGCAGTGCTGTGGGCAGTGTCAGGGCCACCGCCAGGACGATCAGGGTCATCGCCGAGGCAATCGGTTGCCGAGACAGGGCCCCAAGCGAGGATAGGAAAGAGTAGGCGTGACGACGCGCCCAGGCGCGGATGCCGGCCGCGCCCGGGAGCGCCTCGATGCCGGCATGACGGGGTGCGTTAGCCATGTCCTTCCCCCGAAAATAGTGACCTTGATGGAAGGTCGTCAACCATCGAGCCCTCTTTTAGTACCAGGACGCGACGCCCCAGCCGCCGAATCAGGTCGAGGTCGTGACTGGCAATCAAAACGGTCACGCCGACTTCATTGAGCTGCAGAAAATAGTTCATCAGCTCGGCCGACATTTCGGGGTCCAGGTTGCCGGTCGGCTCATCGGCCAGCAGCAATGGAGGCTTGCCGATAATCGCTCTTGCGATCCCCACTCGCTGCTGCTGACCGCCAGAAAGCATCGGCGGATACATGCCCTCCTTGTCGAGCAGACCGACCTTGTCCAGCGCTGCGCGTACCCGGCGCTTTATTTCGCGGTAGGACACGCCGGCAATCATGAGCGGCAGGGCGACGTTGTCAAAAACCTTCTTATCTGACAGGAGCCGGTGGTCCTGAAAGATGATGCCGACTCGCCGGCGCAGGTAAGGAATGTGGCGCCTGGCCAGCTTGCTGACGTTCCTGCCGTCGAAGAGGACCTGTCCGCGACTGGGCCGCTCGAGCAGGGCGATCAGTCGAAGCAGGGTGGATTTGCCGGCGCCGGAGTGCCCGGTCAGAAAGGCTAGCTCGCCCTGGCCGAGTTCGAAATTAACGTCACTCAGCGCCTGAATGCCCCCGGAATAACGTTTGGCAACGTGTTCAAAGCGAATCATGGGTTTCCGACTTGCAATGGATTTTCATGCGCCAAAATTTGCTGATAGTGAAATGACTTGGATCTCGCAGAAACACGGGGTCGGAGCAAAAATATGCAAGCTTATTAAAGCAACTTTTTTCGCGCCCCTTCGAGGTTACTTCTTTTCTAGTTCAGGAGTTGGCTCATGTTGAGGATCGGCAGCATGATGGCCAGCACGATGTAGAGTACCAGGGCGCCGACCAGAAGAATCAGGGCCGGCTGAAGAACGGACAGCATCACGGCTGTGGCCGAGTTCAGCTCACGTTCCTGGATGTCGGCCGCGTGTTCGAGCATTGGCGCGAGTTCGCCGCTGCGCTCACCGCCCGCGATCAGACGCCGCGCCATTGCAGGCAGCCATGTGGCCCCCTCGAGTGCGGCCGTCAGGGTTTGGCCCTCGCGAACCTGCGCAGCAGCGCGCTCGACATCCGAACGGATCTGGAGGTTGCTCACCACCCGCGAGGCCACGCTCAGTGCTTCGACCAGCGGGACGGCGCTGTTGCTCAGTATTGCCAGTGTTCGAGTGAAGGTGGCCGTCTGACTGGCCTTGATCAGCCGGCCCAGCACAGGCGACGCCAGCAGGAAGCGATCGATTCCGAGCCTTGGGCCGGGCTGGCGCCAGATGAGCACGCTTGCCGCGAACAGGGCGAAGAGGCCGACAAGAAGCCAGACACCATGCTGCGAGACCAAGCCAGAGGTGGTGAGCAGGCTGCGGGTCACCGCAGGGAGTGTCTGGCCCGCCGTTTCGAACACGCCAACCACCCGCGGGACGACAAAGCCGATCAATCCCCACACCACGCCGAAGGCGATGATCGCCAACACCGCGGGATAGATCAGCGCCAGCCCGACGCTACGGGAGGTCTCGTCACGGTGTTCGGCGTAGTCCGCCAGACGGGCCAGGACGTCCTCGATCTGACCGGCACGCTCACCGGCGGCCACCGAGGCGCTGTAGAGCGCGGGAAACAGGCCCGGGTGTTCGCTCATGGCAGCCGACAGGCTCTGGCCCTCCATCACGCGCGACCGAATCGCTCCAAGCTGGCGCCGCTGCTGGCTGGCATCGGTTTGTTCCACCAGTACGCTCAGCACTTCTTCCAGCGTCAAGCCGGCGCGCAGTAGGGTTGCCAACTGGCGCAGGACCAGAGCCCGTTCGCGCCCGTGATTTCTTAAAGAGAATTCACGTCGTGTTTCGATCTCAACTTCATGAATATCAAGAGGAATAAGACCGCGCTCTCTGAGTTGAGCTCGAGCAGCTCGCGCGGTGTCGGCCTGAACGACACCGCGAGCGCGTCGCTTGTCTTCGGCAATGGCCTGGTATTCGAACGCAGTCATGGCCTAGCCTGCCTGGGTCACGCGCAGCACTTCTTCCAGGGAGGTGATCCCGGCCGTCGCCTTGTTCCAGCCGTCCAGGAGCATGGGCGGAGCCACCTGCCGCGCCAGGTCACGAAGCACGCGCTCGGAGGCGCCGTCGTGGATTCCCTGTCGAAGCGCTTCGTTGAGCGCGACGAGCTCGTAGATTCCCGTCCGGCCCCGGTAAGGGGGTTCGCCTTCGGACAGATTCCTTCGAGGTCGATAGAGCATTGCCGGGGCGTGCTCGCCCAGACCCAGACGGGATAGTTCCTCCTGTGTGATTTCGTAGGGCTCGCGAAGGTCTGGGTCGAGGACGCGGACCAGTCGCTGAGCGAGAACGCCGATCAGACTGGAAGCTAGCAAAAAAGGCTCGATGCCCATATCGACCAGGCGAGTGATTGCACCCACCGCCGTGTTGGTGTGCAGCGTCGATAGGACCAGATGGCCGGTCAGGCTGGCCTGAACGGCGATGCGTGCGGTTTCCAGATCGCGAATCTCGCCGACCATCACAACGTCCGGGTCTTGACGAAGGATAGCGCGCAGCCCGCGTGCGAAGGTCAGGTCGACCTTCGGGTTGACCTGTGTCTGCCCGATCCCGTTCAGATCGTATTCGATCGGATCCTCGACGGTCATGATGTTGCGGCTGCGATCATTGAGCCGCAGCAGGGCGGAGTAGAGGGTGGTCGACTTGCCCGATCCAGTCGGCCCGGTCACCAGAAGGATGCCGTGGGGTCGAGTGATCAGCGTTGCCATCCGCTCTTCCGTGGCCTTGTCCATACCCAACTCGACCAGATCCAGGCGACCGGCTTGCTTGTCGAGCAGGCGCAGTACGACCCGTTCACCGTGATTCGAGGGCAGGGTGGAGACGCGCACGTCGACTGGTCGACCGGCGATCTTCAAGCCGATCCGGCCGTCCTGGGGCACTCGCTTTTCAGCGATATCCAGGCGCGACATGACCTTGATGCGCGATGTGATCAGGCCGGCCAGTCCCCGCGCTGGTGCCATGACTTCGCGCAGCACTCCGTCAACTCGAAAGCGAATCGACAGCCGATCCTCGAACGGTTCCAGATGAATATCGGAGGCGTTTTCCCTTATGGCTTGAGTCAGGACGCCATTGATCAATCGAATAATCGGTGCGTCATCCTCGCTTTCAAGCAGATCGGCCGGCTCGGGCAGGTCGTCGGCCAGGCGGGCCAGATCGAGATCGTCACCCAAATCATCCGCAAACTGGCGGGTGGCCTCATCGCCTGACTCATAAAGGCGACTGACCAGCTGCTCGAATTCTGCGGCCTTGAGACGTTCGATCTGCACCGGCCCCTGAATGCGTCGGCGCACTTCTTGAAGTGCGGCCAGGTCGACGGGCTCGCGGACCGCCAGGCGGGTCTGTCCATTGCCGCTGTCGCCGGCAACGGCAATTCCGCGTTTGCGGGCAAAACCGTAAGCGGGTCGGAACTCAGCGTCCATCCGGCTCGATCTGCGCGCCGCTCTGAGTGTCGGTCTGTAAGAAGGCTTCCAGCTCTGGCAGGAGCGGCATGTCATCCGGGCGGGTGATCGCCGAGGAGCGCTCGCGCTGCAGGAGCTGTTGGCTCCGAATCGAGGTGTACTTGCTGCGCGTAATATCATTCATCAGCGCTTCATCGTGCAGAATCCGCGGGCGGATGAAGACCATCAGATTGCGCTTGATGTTGGAATTCGAGCGATACTTGAACAGCTCTCCGAGCAGCGGGATCCGGCTAAGGCCCGGCACGGCCTCCATCGATTCCTGCAGGTCATCGCTGATCAGTCCGCCCAGCACGAGTAGCGAGCCATCGGGCACCATGACCCGGGTTGAGATGGTGCGCTTATTGGTGATCAGATCCACGGCACCAGCTGATGGGGCCAGCGTTGAGACCTCCTGGCTCAGATCGAGAATGATCGTGTCACCTTCGTTGATGTAAGGCGTGACGTTGAGCTTGATCCCAATTTCTTCTCGGTTGATGGTCTGAAAGGGATTGACCTGACCGTCGCCCGACGCGATGCCCTGGGCCGAAAAGCTGCCCGACAGGAAGGGGACTTCCTGTCCGACGTTGATGCTCGCTTCCTGGTTTTCCAGGGTCACGATGGACGGTGTGGACAGTACATTGGTGTTCGCATCGTTGGCCAGAGCGCGGGCCAGGGCGCCGATTTCCAGAATTTCCACGCCGAGCAGGCTGGAGGTGCCGCGAACATAACCGAGGTTGAGCCCGCGTCCCGGCAAGATCAAGCCGTTTTCGCTGGCGGCCCCCGCTGAAACGCCAAGGTTGAGCAGATTGTTGCCGCCAGCGCCAAAATTGGTGCCGCCAAACACGCCTTCCTCCCCGTCGGAGAAAAACTGCCACTGGATGCCGAGCTCCCGGCTGGTGTCGAGGGCAATTTCGGCAATGATTGCTTCGACCTGGACCTGGGCACGTCGGATGTCGAGCTGATTGATCACCGACTGGATGCCCCGAAATGCCGACGGCGGGGCGGTAATGACCAGGGCGTTGGTTTCTTCATGCGCCTGGATGAAGACATTCTGGGTTTCCCCTTCGCCGGTCTGGATCAGTCCCTCAAGGACCGGCAGCAGGCTGTCTGCCGTGGAGTAGCGTAGGTAGACGACCTGCGTCGAGCCCTCCATCTCAAGCGGCGTGTCCAAATGGCTGATCAGGGTGCGCAGTCGCAGACGCTTGCTCGGGTCGCCCCCAAGGATGATGGAGTTGGTCCGCTCATCGGCCACCGCCGATTCTTGCGGGCTATCAGAATAGATGCGATTGATCAGGCCGACCACTTCGACCGCATCGGCATGAGTGAGCGCAATCAATTCGACGTCCTGATCGGTCACCGCATCAAGACGCTGGAGGATCTGCTCAATCCGCCGGACATTCGAGGCCCGATCGGAAATGATCAGGCTGTTCGAACTCTCGTGGTGGGTCATGAAGGCCGATTGCGGCAGTAGATTTCGCAGCAGCTGCGAGATCTCCGCGGCTTCGACGTGTTCGAGGGCGATGATCCGTGTCACGGGCTGGTCGCCACGCGCGGTGCCGTCGTCGACAGGCACGCGCCCATCCTGGCGCGCGTTCGCGTCGGGCAGAATCCGCACAACATTGCCCTCGGCGACCGCCGTGTAGCCGTGAACTCTGAGGATCGAGAGGAACATGTCATAAACCTCATCGGCATTCAGGGCCTGGGTTGAAATCACGGTCACCCGTCCGCTGACCTGGGGATCGACAATCATGTTCTTGCCTGTCATATCGGCCACGGCCGAGATCAGCGAGCGGATTTCTGTGTCGTTGAAATTGAGTACGTGCCCATTGTCGGTCGAGGCGGCTTGTTGAGCTGCGGCCGAAAACGCGAGCGTCAATGCAATCAGAAGTACAAACAGGCGAGGGATCATGGGTTTTGCAGGCTCCGAAGAATCTGATCAATTTCAGGGCGCAGGACCACATCACGGCCCTGACGGTTGACGGTAATGGCGATCTCGCCGCGCGTGAGCACGTCGCTAAACACGCTTTGCAGCTGTGCTTCGGACTGTAGGGGCTGCCCGTTAATGGCGGTCACAACATCGTTGACCTGCAGCCCAAGCTGAGAAAACAGCTTAGAATCGCTCCCGGGCCGAACACGAAAGCCGCCGCTGCTGACCGGCAAGGCTGAAATGCTCGTCGCCATGTTGCTCAAGTCAAAGCCGCTGCTGCGAGCGAGCTCCGGCATGGAGGCGATGTTGATGCCGGCCGGCGCCTGAAATCCGCGCACGCCGGGCAGGGGAGTGGTGACCATCGGATTGCGGGTCGTGGTTCGTGTCGCGCCGGGCAGGGTTGTGCTTCTGGCTTTTGCAGGGTCGAGCGCAAGAATTTCATTGCGCCCGTCGACCGAGAGGATCACCTGGCTGGGCTCGATGGCGACCAGGCGGCTGCCGTCGGGAAGCTCGTCATCGACCCGATAGACCTGCTCGCCGTTCCGGTTATCGGAGATCATTGCGTAACCGTCATTACCGCTGACCACGCCGGCCAGTTTCAGCGGTGTGCGGCTGATCGTTGTGACCTGATTGACCGGTGATGCCTGACTCTGCGTCTGGCCGAACAGCTGCCAGCGGAACTCGCCGCTGCTGCGTGCATTCTGAGCCATCGAAGGCACGGGGGGGACCGGTGCGCTAGTAACGCTCGGGCCGCTCAAGACCAGCCAGATCATCCGCAGCAGAAGCCACAGGCCGACAATCATCAGCAGCCCGGTGCTGGCGATCGCCAGCCGGCCCGACACTGCTGGTTGAACGATTGAGCTCATGGTGATTTCAGGGCGGTCCAAAGCGCTTGAATATCCCGTTGAGGTTAGCACAGGAGCCGGCTTCGAGCGGCCTGGACAGTGTTTTTCAGCGTGGTGCTGATGGCCCGGCGATGGCCTGACTAATTTCGTCTGCGACCGCGATTGCGGCCACCGTCTCCGCCGCGTTTGGGTCGCGGCTTTTTCTTGCGCGGGGGAGGCGATTGAAGGTCCGGGAGTGCCGATGGATCGTGCTGCATCACCGGCAGACTGATGTCGATGAACTCCTCGATTTCAGGCAGATGAAAAGCGTAGTCTTCGCAGGCGAAGCTGATCGCATCACCGGTCGCTCCGAGCCGCGCGGTGCGGCCAATGCGATGAACGTAGTCCGCCGCGTCCTGGGGCAGGTCATAGTTGAAGACATGACTGACGTCCGGGATGTGCAGTCCGCGCGCGGCGACATCGGTGGCCACCAAAATCGGGAGGTCCCCGTCACGAAAACGCTTGAGCAGCTTCTGGCGCTTGACCTGGGGCACGCTGCCGGCCAGCATGGCCGCGTTGAAGCCGTTGGCCTTGAGAACGCTGGCCACACGATCGGCCGCGTGGCGGGTGTTGACGAAGACGATGGTGTGGTCATCCTTCTCGTCGCTCAAAAGAGACACGAGCAGGGGCAGCTTTTCGCGGTTCGCGGGGTAGTAGACGACCTGAGTCACTCGATCGGTCGTCATCTGCTCTTCTTCGATGCGAACGGTCTGGACCTCTTCCATGTGCTCGTAAGCCAGCTCGGTGACTTTCAACGGAAAGGTCGCCGAGAACATCAGCGTCTGTCGCTGGCCGACCGGCGACATCCGTCGAAACAGGAAACGAATGTCGGTGATGAAACCCAGATCGAACATGCGGTCGGCCTCATCGAGCACGGCCACCTCGATGTGCTTGAGGTTGTAGATGTCCTGCTTGAGGTAGTCGATCAGCCGGCCTGGAGTGCCGATCAGCACATCGACGCCGTCTGCGATCTCATCGCGTTGTTTGACATAATCCACCCCGCCGTAAGCCAGCAGGAAGCGCAGGCCCGTGTGTTTTCCGAGCAGCTCGGCATCGCGATGAATCTGGATCGCCAGTTCGCGGGTCGGCGCGATCGCGATTGCCCTGGGATTCGGTCCGGGCCCCTTGGAATCCTCGGAAAGCAGCTTTTTGAATATCGCCAGCAGGAACGCCGCGGTTTTTCCCGTTCCAGTTCGCGCCTGCCCGGCCACGTCTCGGCCGGCAAGGGCGAGCGGCAGCGTTTCGGCCTGGATTGGAGTGCACTGACTGAAGCCGGCCTCTTCGAGCCCCCGCAAAACGGAGGGGGAGAGGTCGAAATCTTCAAAGCGGGTGTCGGTCAGGACGACTTCGGACGACGGTTTTTCGGTCACGGGGTCGGATTTCCTTGAATTTGGGCGGGGCTGCCATGATCTTGACGGGTATTCGTCCGATGGCATGCCGTGCATCGCATCGGGTAGTATATTGCGAATCGGTAGCGAATACCTGACTCGGCCTCCATGCGGGCTACGTGCCCGATTCTGGCGCTGCAGAGACCCAGTCGTCCGGCCCCGAGGCGATTCCCCAAATGAGCAAGGAGTGGTTTAAGTGAGTGACAAGATTGTGCACGTCTCCGATGATGATTTCGAGCAGGTCGTTCTGAATGCGGACGGCCCCGTTTTGGTCGATTACTGGGCCGAGTGGTGTGGTCCCTGCAAGATGATCGACCCCATCCTGCATGAAGTGGCCGATGAATACGGCGAGAAACTCACCATTGCCAAGGTCAATATCGACGAGAACCAGCAGATCACAGCCAAGTACAAGATTCGCGGTATTCCGACGCTGATGGTTTTTGACAATGGCGAGCCGCAGGCGACCAAGGTGGGCGCCCTGACCAAGTCCGCGTTGAAATCCTTCGTCGACGAATCAATCTGACCGTCCAGTCTCCGCGGGCCGAGCCCTCTGGCCCGCGGTGGCGGGAAGGGAACCACTGCGCTGGACTCTTCTCGATTTTGGTGCTAACTTAGCGATAATGCAGGTGGGGACCCGCCTGAATTCCTTACGTAAATTTGCCCGACTGATCGGGACTATTTCTCAAATAACATGCCTCCCAAGTTCGGGTTTCCCGACCGGTGAACTCTCCGTTTGCCCAGGAAATCCGTGTGTGCAAACCTGGAACACACATCCATGAACCTGACTGAACTCAAGAAAAAGACCGCCAAGGACCTGATCGAGATGGCCGAGGAGCTCGGCATCGAGAACATGGGCCGCTCCCGTAAGCAGGATGTCATTTTTGCCATCCTCAAGGCCAAGGCGAAGAACAAGGACCCGATCTACGGTGACGGAGTGCTGGAAATCCTGCAGGACGGATTCGGTTTCCTGCGGTCCTCCGAGGCCTCCTACATGGCCGGGCCAGATGACATCTACGTGTCGCCGTCGCAGATTCGGCGCTTCAATCTGCGCACTGGTGACTATATTTCCGGCAAGATTCGCCCCCCGAAGCAGTCAGAACGCTACTTTGCGCTGCTGAAAGTCGAAGAGCTCAACTACGACAAGCCGGAAGCCTCCAAGAACAAGATCCTGTTCGAAAACCTGACCCCAGAGTTCCCGCGTGAGCAAATGCTCCTGGAGCGCGGCAATGGTTCGACGGAGGACATCACAGGCCGCATCATCGATCTGATCGCGCCGATCGGCAAGGGTCAGCGCGGCCTGGTGGTCAGTCCACCGAAAGCGGGCAAGACGATGATGTTGCAGCACATCGCCACGGCAATTCGGGCGAATAATCCCGAAGCCCACATGATCATTTTGCTGATCGATGAACGGCCCGAAGAAGTCACCGAAATGCAGCGCAGCGTCGATGCAGAGGTCATTTCTTCGACCTTCGATGAACCAGCGACGCGGCACGTTCAGGTGGCCGACATGGTCATCGAACGCGCGAAACGCCTGGTCGAGCACCGAAAGGACGTGATCATCCTGCTGGATTCCATCACCCGTCTGGCGCGTGCCTACAATACCGTGGTGCCGTCGTCCGGGAAGGTATTGACCGGCGGAGTTGATGCCAATGCCCTTCAGCGGCCCAAGCGTTTCTTCGGTGCCGCGCGAAATATTGAAGGTGGTGCCAGCCTGACGATCATCGCCACGGCGCTGGTCGATACAGGGTCAAAGATGGACGAGGTGATCTACGAAGAGTTCAAGGGCACCGGCAATATGGAAGTTCATCTGAACCGCCGAATTTCCGAAAAACGGGTGTACCCGGCCATCGATATCAATCGCTCCGGCACCCGCCGGGAGGAAAAGATGGTCGACGAAAACCAGCTCCAGAAGACCTGGATCCTGCGCCGCATCCTCCAGCCCATGGACGAAGCCCAGGCGATCGAGTTCATGCTCGATAAGCTCAAGGTCACCAAGACCAACGACGAATTTTTCAACTACATGAAGCGCTAAGGGCAGGCTCAATAAGGACAACGGCTACGCTTGACGGATTACGGTGTCGGCCATCGGCCCCACTGACTCTTGGCTGGTTCCCTGAGCCTTGCTTTCAATCACCTGCCTTTCACGGCCAGCCTTCACACTTGTCAACATCGACAAACGTGAAGGAAGCGCTCCATGAGCGAATCAGAAGGCAACGCCACCATCTTGCTGGTCGAAGATCATGACGATCTTGCCGCCAGCATCGGTGACTATCTGGAATCCTTGAGCTTTGCCATGGATTTCGCGGCAGATGGCGCCATCGCTCTCAATCTGCTGGAAGAAAATCCCTACGATCTCATCGTCCTGGATCTGATGCTGCCGAAAATAGACGGCATTCGTGTCTGCGAGCGCCTGCGAGAGCGCGGCGACGGCACTCCAATCCTCATGCTCACCGCCCGCGATCATCTGGACGATAAAGTGGCCGGCTTCGATGCGGGGGCCGACGACTATCTGGTCAAGCCTTTCGAGATGGAGGAATTGGCGGTGAGAATTCGGGCGTTAATCCGGCGGGCACGCGGTGAGATGTCCGATGGAGCCATGCGCGTAGGGGACCTGGTCTTCGATCCTCGGACCATGCGCGTCGAGCGCGACGGACAGCGCGTCAATCTCTCGCCCACTTCGGTCCGAATCCTGAAAGTACTGATGCGCGAATCGCCGCGTCTGGTCAGCCGCGAGCAGCTCGAAAACGAGCTCTGGGGCGACTTGCTTCCAGACTCCGACACCCTGCGATCGCACATGTACAACCTGCGCAAGGGCATCGATCGGCCCTTCGAAACCAAGCTGCTGCACACCGTTCAGGGCATGGGGTTCAAGATCGCGACACCGGATGATGCGTGAAAAACAGGTGCAAGGTTCAAGGTGCAAGGTTAAGGGCGAACGAAGGCGAAGGGCGAAACGGGAGACCGTAAACCCTGGTTTAAAGCATACTCGCGCAAAGTTGCGGGGGGGCGCAGGGGAAGGACTAAGGAGCCTGTGATTTCGTCGTGATCGGAGCGGCGGATGTTGTGGCGATCCTTCCAACCTGTCGTCCCGGGCGAAGACCCGGGATCCAGTGGCTTCGATCGTAAGCTTGTGTCGCTGGCCCCCTGCTTGGGGCAGGGGTGACGGTGATGGAAGTGCGAAGGGCAACAGAGAAGAGCATGCTCGCGCGGAGGCGCAGGCGAAGGGCTCAAGGCAAAAGGCTCGGGGCTAGCTCGGAACCAGGAAACCGGGTGTTTCAGTCCTCGTCCCTTGATCCTTGCTCCTGACTTTCTTAAAAACCCATCCAATACTGGGTAATTCTGTCTCCATAGAGCAGAACGACGAAGCCCGCGGCCGCCAGGTAGGGGCCGAAGGCAATGGGGACTTCGCGGCCGTGGCGGGCCAGGATGATCAGCAGGACGCCGACGATGGCGCCGACCAGAGAGGCGATGAGAATGATTGCCGGCAGCGCTGCCCAGCCAAGCCAGGCACCCAGGGCGCCGAGCAGTTTGAAGTCGCCATAGCCCATGCCTTCCTTGCCGGTTAGCAACTTGAACAGCTGGAAGACGCTCCACAGAATGCCGTAACCGGCGACCGCACCGATGACGGCCTCTTCGAGGGTCACAAACAGCCCCAACCAGAGATTCAGAATCAAACCCAGCCAAAGGAGGGGCAGGGTGATCTGATCGGGAAGCAACTGATGGTCGAAGTCGATGCCGGTCAGCGCAATCAGGGTCCAAGTCAACGCGAGTGCGGCTAAGCCTTGCGCCGACGGGCCGAACTCCAGAATGACGAGGACCGAGAGGATGGCAGCAATCAATTCGACCAGCGGATAGCGAAGTGAAATCTTTGCTCCGCAGGCCCGGCACTTGGCTTTCAGAATCAACCAGCTGATCAGTGGAAGATTGTCATACCAAGCGATTTTCGCTTGGCACTTGGGGCAATGTGAACGATCGACAACGAGGCTGGGTGGTGCCTGACTGCCGTCGGATTCACTGGCAATCTCGAGCAATTCCCGACACTGACAGCGCCAGTAATGCATCAGGCGCTGCGGATAGCGCAGGATGACAACATTCAGAAACGATCCGACCAGGAGTCCAAAAACGAAAACGGCGGCTCCGAGAACCGCCGGGTGCCAGCTGGCAAGAATTTCAAAATAACTCAAATCTCAGTTTCCTGTGCGCTTCGGAGGTGTTCTCGGTATCTCCAGGTAACAGACTGAATCCTTTAGGTTTTCCTTTCGCCCAAACCTTGAACCGCGCGGCCACGGGCCGCGCTTACATCACCGCCGCCATCTGGAAGATCGGCAGATACATGGCAACAACCATCCCACCGACGACCACGCCGATGAAGACGATGATGACTGGTTCGAGCAGGCTGGAGAGCGCGTCAACGGTGTTGTTGACCTCTTCCTCATAGAAGGTAGCGACTTTATTTAGCATCGCGTCCAATGAACCGGCTTCTTCACCAATGGCCGTCATCTGAATCAACATGGGCGGAAACAAGCCGGTCTGCTGCATCGCGAGCTGCATTTGGTGGCCGGTTGCGACGTCTTCCCTGACCTGGAGTACCGCTTCTTCAAACACGACGTTTCCCGTGGCGCCTGCCACTGTTTTCAAGGCGTCGACGAGCGGGACACCGGCGGCAAACGTCGTCGCCAGCGTGCTGGAAAAGCGAGCCAGCGCAGATTTTTCCAGAACCGGGCCGATCACAGGAATTTTAAGTGATATTCGGTCAAGGAGGTGCGCAAACTTCTTGTTCCGTTTCTTGAGCTGAATGAGCCCATAAATTCCGCCGCCGACAAGCGCGAAAATCCATAGAAAGTTAGCCTGCATAAATTCGGACGCATTAATCACCATGCGCGTGAATGCCGGCAAATCCGCGCCAAAGCTCTGGAAAATTTCCTCGAACTGCGGAATGACCACGATCAGCAGAAGGGCACTCACGGCGATGGCGACCGCTACAACAGTCGCCGGATAGAACATCGCCTTCTTGACCTTGCCCTTGATCGATTCGATCCGCTCTTTATAGTCAGCGATCGAATCCAGGACCTGATCGAGAACTCCCGCGCTCTCGCCAGATTCAACAAGGTTAACGTATAGATCGTCAAAATAGGCTCGATGCTTGGCTAGAGACTCACTCAAGGTCGATCCGGATTCAACATCGGTCTGGATATCTTTAATCAGTTTGGCCATTCGCGGATTCTCGGTCGCCTGACCGATAATCGTAAACGACTGAACCAGCGGGATGCCCGATGTCAGCATGGTGGCCAGCTGTCGGGTGAATATTGCGATATCTTTTGCTGAGATGCGCCGACCAGTGGAGCCAAACAATGCTTTGGGCTTTTTTCTTACCCTGGAAGGCAGAATTCCCTGCTGACGAAGCTCGGCTTTTATCAGCGTCTCATTTCGGCCCGCCTTCTCACCCTTGAGCTTCTTGCCCCGTTTGTCCTTGCCTTCCCAAAGGAAAGTTTCCAGTTCTTGCTTGGTCGTCGCCATCGAACGCACCGCTCCTGATGTCGTGCTGAATCCCTAAGAGGCTCAAGTTTACTTGGAAAAGGGCCCACAAGGCTGTGATTTTGCGCACAAACTGAATGAAATGCAAGTTGGACGGAAGGAACAAGGATCAAGGAGCAAGGAGCAAGGAACAAAAAGCGTAGGCCGAGCCCTCTTGCCCGGCGGTCCATGCCGGGCTGGCCTCCGCAGGTTCGGGAAGATCAATATCGCACAGAGGCGCAGGGGATAAGGTCAACGGGCCAATGTGACAACAGGAACACGGGTTAACGGGCCGATGGGCCAATGGGATACTGAGTTGACTTTTTCCGTTATCCCATTAGCCTTTTGGCCCTTGGCCTTCTTTCTTGAACCTTGTTTCCTGAACCTGCCTCTAATCTTTAGTAACCCGATTCATCTCGGTCAGGCTCAACGAGCCCGCTTTGACTTTGTTTAGGGCGGCGCGGCGAAGGTCGACAATGCCTTCGATATCAGCCTGTCGCGCCAGCTCCAAGGCATTGCCGCCTTTAAGAATGATTTCCTCCATCGACTCGGAGATGGGCATGACCTGAAATACGCCGGTTCGCCCCTTGTAGCCCGCATTGCATTGGTCACAGCCGTTCGCTTGGTAGATCTTTATACCCTCTTCGATCTCTTCATCCCTGAACCCGGTTTTTTTCAGGACCTCGTCTGGAATGTCTTCCAACCGCTTGCATTTGTGCAGGTTGCGACCCAGCCGCTGCGCCAGAACAAGATGCACCGTGGAGGCAATGTTATAGGTTGGAACACCCATGTTGGCCAGGCGTGCAATCGACTGTGGGGCATCGTTTGTGTGAAGCGTTGACAGTACAAGGTGGCCGGTCTGGGCTGCTTTGATGGCGATTTCCGCGGTTTCGATATCACGAATCTCGCCAACCATGATGATGTCTGGATCCTGGCGCAGGAATGATCGGAGCGCAGCGGCGAAAGTCAGCCCCTGTTTGGTGTTCTGCTGGACCTGATTGACGCCCTTCATTCGGATTTCAACCGGGTCTTCCACCGTCGAAATGTTGGTCCCCTCGCTGTTCAAAAGCCCCAATGCGGTGTAAAGCGTGACGGTCTTGCCAGAGCCCGTCGGCCCGGTGACCAGAACCATCCCGTAGGGTTTGCCAATGCCTGCCAGGTAGGCGTCTTTTTGCTCCGGCTCGAAGCCTAGTTTTTCCGGGCCCAGAAAGGCCCCTGAGGAATCGAGGATTCGCATTACGATTTTTTCTCCCCAGAGAGTGGGGCAGGTCGAAACACGAAAATCGAAAGCTTGGCCTTTTGAGAGATTGAGCTTGATCCGGCCATCCTGGGGCACGCGCCGCTCGGCAATATCAAGGGAGGCCATGACCTTTATCCGCGCCGAAAGGCGAGGTGCCATCTTTTTCGGTGGTTTGACCTGCGTTGCCAGAACCCCATCGATCCTGAATCGAACCCGATAAACATCCTCATAAGGTTCAAAGTGGATATCCGAAGCGCCGCGGCGAATGGCGTCAATCAAGACTTTATTAACAAAGCGCACGACCGGCGCATCATCCGCGCCGCTGACATCACTACCTGATTTGTCTTCTTCCTGATCGGAGCTATCGAAATCCAGGTTCTCTAAATCGTCTTCGCCTTCGGTTAGTTCACTGAACGCCTGGCTCGAGTCGGCCAGAGCTCGGTCGATTGCACCCTCAATCGCGTTGTAGGGCGCAAGAATGGCGTCGACCGTGAGGCCCGTCGAAAAGGCGATTTCGTCCATCCCGGCCTTGTTGCCTGGGTCGGCGGTGGCAATGTACAGACGCTTGCCTTTTCGGCTCAATGGAAGGATGAGATGTTTGCGAAGCAGGTCTTCCTTGACGATTTCGATGGGTGAGCGCTTCAGATCGACCGCAGACAGCTCGATGACCGGTAGGCCGAAGTCTTCTGCCGCGACGTGGGCAAAACCGGTGGCATCGACCAATTTTTCTCTGACTAGATGGCTGGTAAACGTGCGCCCTTTCTTTGCCGCTGTTGCCATCGCATCAAGCGCCTGTTCTTCGGACATAAACCCGCTTTCGACCAGCTTGCGGCCGAGATTCGAAAGTCGCATTGAGGGCGTGGTTTGTGCGTACATTTATGATAAAACCTGCAAGAAATCTGACCTAATACTACTCACTTCATGCGGGCGGGGCAAAGAATTTGAGGCCAAGGAATATTGGATGGCTTTGATTTCCCTTGTTATCTTGCGCGGAAGAAGCGCTATACTCAATTTGTAGATCGGGTTCCAGCGCCACCGTATCCGCTTTTGCTGTCTCTAGGCATTACGCGAAATCGTCCACATGTGACAAAATTTGGCAGGTGCAACCGTTGGTCAGTGAAACGGTAGGTAAAGAAATCCGTTCTGCTAGTAAA
>JGI12210J13797_10649277_pt1 | contig 38274 bp, 33 predicted proteins | sample ElkSlonscriptome_3_FD_13797 | JGI IMG/M metagenome (IMG submission 13797) | reverse complement strand
GCGGCACCAGAACGATCGCCAGTACGCGCAGAAAGCTGGCCTGAGTGAACAGCTTGCGGCGCGTCATCACGGCCGGCGAAACCGCGCTCGTGTCCGCGTCACGGAGCACTCTGGGATGGGTCAGTGGCCAGGCCAGCCAGACGAGGACGGGCAACGCCACGCCGATCGTGATCAAGGCCGCCAGCAGCCAGACACCGCGCCAGCTCAGGTTCTCCATACCCAGGGCGACCAGCGCTGGAAGTATCGCCTCACCCAGGATAAAACCGTAGCTGACCATCGCAACGGCCCGACCGCGACGGCGGGCATAGCGCGCCGCCGCCACCACCGCAAGGTGGCCAGCCAAACCTTGACCGCACAGGCGCAGGAGAAACAAACCGACAACCAGTCCAAGCAATCCATGGGCGAGTGACACCAGCCAGGCGCCCAGCGCCAGTCCGCACAGGACCATGGCGATCGACCGGCGCATCGACCAGTGATCGGCCAGCGACCCGAGCCAGAACATCAGCAGCCCACTGGCCAGCGTGGCGGCACCGTAGAGCGCGCCCAAGGCGGTCTGGCTCAGGTCGAAAGCGTCACGAAACTCGGCCCCGAAAAGGCCGATGAAGAAGGTCTGTCCCAGGCTCGAACAAAGCGCTGCGGCAAGGGCGAATCGGCCCGCTGGAGGCAATGCGGGCGCGGGCAGGGTCGAGTTCAACAGGTGGCCTCCGGCTCAGAACAGCGGGCCACAGTACCAGCAAGCCGATCAAAATTCGCCGTCTCTCGAGCATTTACACTTTTTTTTTGATTTCGATCCAGTATTCTTGCCTCCATGACCCATGGTGCCTGTCAATGACCACCCTGCTGCTTGCAGCCCGACGCGGGCTCAGGGATTTCAGGCGCTGGAGCGCCTTGGACTGGCGCATGCTGATTCCGCTGGCGCTGCTTGCATTGGCACTGGTGTCTCCGGCCGCCGGGCGGATCATCATCGAATCGATCAGTGAGGCTTATCTGACCGTCAGCGTGTTCGTCGCATCGACTTTGATGGTGGTCTATGGTGCAGAGCGACTTTTCCGATTCGACAGCGGAGATTTGATGGCGCGCCATCGCCGCTGGCAGGTTCCGATTGCTGCACTGCTCGGTGCCTTGCCGGGCTGCGGCGGCGCGATCATTGTGGTCACTCAGTACGTGCGCGGTCAGGTCGGTTTCGGAGCACTCATCGCTGTTCTCACCGCAACCATGGGCGATGCCGCTTTCCTGCTCCTGGCCCGGGAGCCGTTGACCGCCCTGCTCGTGTTCGCCATTGGTATCAGCGTCGGTTCGGTCTCGGGCTATCTGGTGGACGCGACCCATGGCAGCGACTTTCTCCGTCAGGAAGTGCAGGATGATTTGATTTCCGAGGGAGATGTGCGCGACAAAGCACGCAGCCTGCGCTCGACGCGGCTTTTTCATCCGCTCTGGCTGGGCCTGATGGTACCCGGCCTGATGTTCGCCCTCCCCATGGCCTTTCAGGCCGACCCCGATCAATGGTTTGGCTCACTGGCCTGGATGCAGCCCGCCACGCTACTGGGATTGGTCGGGGGTGTCCTCGCCATTGCCATGTGGTGTTTGCATTTCACCGCCAACCCGGCGCACCTCTACGCCGGCGTCAACCCGGGTGATCGCGCGGGCGAATGCATTCCGCCGGACCGCAGGCGGAAAGGCTCGATTCTGGCGCGCGTCATCAACGACACAAACTTTGTCACGGTCTGGGTGATCGCCGCTTTCCTGATCTATGAATTGGGCGTTCACTTCAGCGGAGCCGACGTCGCGGGCTGGTTCGCGGTCTGGGCATCATTTACGCCGCTGATGGCTGTGCTGGTCGGTTTCCTGCCGGGCTGCGGGCCCCAGATCGTGGTGACCACCCTTTATCTCAGCGGCGCCATCCCCATGGGGGCGCTCATCGCCAATGCCATCTCCAATGATGGCGATGCGCTTTTTCCCGCCATTGCGCTGGCACCTCGATCGGCCGTCGTTGCAACCCTGTACACCGGCATTCCGGCGCTAATCGTCGGCTATTCCTTTTATTTCCTGCGCTGACCTGTCGCCCGTGACAGCGATCGCGATCTTCGTCAAGACGCCGGGGCACTCACCGATCAAGACCCGCCTGGCCGCGAGCGTGGGTCGCGAAAAGGCAGAGCATTGGCATCGACTGGCATCAAGGGTGGTTGCCGAACGCGCGCTGGAGGCCGACATCGGCCCGGTTTATTTTGCGGTCGCCGAGGACCTAGCGCTAAGCCATCCATTGTGGTCTCGGCTCCCGACAATTGGTCAAGGATTTGGCGGGCTCGGAGAACGCATGCATCACGTGCATTCGCGGCTGCTGCCAGAGCATGGCAGCACCCTGTTGCTCGGCGCCGATACGATTCAATGGCCGCTAGACAGCCTTCGGCTGGCGAGCCAGTGGTTGAACAATCCAGCCGCTCGTCTGTGCATCGGCCCGGCACGAGACGGCGGCTTCTGGACTGTTGGCAGCAACCGGGCACTGCCCTTGTCGGCGTGGGCTCGGGTCAACTACAGCCGTGAAACAACGCTTCGCGACTTTACCGAGGCGATGGCAGCCCATGGAAGATTCAAAACGCTCTCGACACTGACCGACTTGGACGATCTGAGCGATGTTGTTCACCTGCTTTCGGAGTGTCCCGACGAGCCGCTCTCTCGATCCTTTAGTGAATGCATCGAATTCCTCACCGACAAGCTGGCCCAATAGAGTGGTGTAACCGATCACGATGCTTATGGTGATGACTCGAATCGATCTTCAAAAAGCGCACCCTCGCCGACGCGATTGATCAACACCACCCAATCCTCATCAGCGTCGGACGGGGCCTCACCGAGTTCGATTGTCCCCTCGGACTGAATGATTCGATCATCCGCAAACTGGCAGCTCCGGGGGTTGAACCAGCGCTGGCGATAGGGCGCCCCGCTAGCATCCACAAGCAGTTCTCCAGATGGCGAGGCGTCGGGCAGGTAAATCGCGTGCAGCTCGTCCTCACCGCCCACGCTGAAGACTTCACCCCCTCCAAACGCGCCAGCCTCGCCGCTCAATCGGTCATCGTCAGGCTGCATCTGCCAGAAGGGCAGTTCCTGTTCCATCAGTTCGCGCGCGCAACGCATCATGTCCCACATCGCTTCACGCGTTCTGAAGTCTTCCAGGGTGATGTCGCCGCCGATTTCCTCGGGCGGTCTCGGGAAGTAGCCCGCGTACCACTCGATATTGCCGCCGCTGAAATAGACGTCGTAGAGGACGCGCTTGCGCAGATCATCGGCGTTGCCGTCATTGAGGCCACTGCCTGCCGGGTTGTTCTCATCCATATCCAGCACCCAGGGACGTCCCGCTTGAGATGATTGTGCTCGCCAGTCTTCCACGTGGTCGCCGGCCAGATTCGGGTTGTACTGGATCGAGGTGGCGCTGATCAGAGGATCTCCGAGGAGTTCGTCGTAGTCGCGAAAGTTGTTTGGCTTGGTATGAACGGTGATCGGGTGTGCGTTTTTGTCCTGCGCCTGAATGTAGCTGGCAAATTCTCGCAGCTCAGGGACTGAGAAATCGTTTTCCTCCGAGAGATTCCATTTCAGTGCCAGATGATGTCCGAAGCGCGCAACGAGCTCACGATAGAACAAACGGCGCTGCAGACCGAGCGTGCCGTTGTCGAGCCAGACTTCGTTCGGTCCTTCGGTTTCATTGAGCACGAAATGGAGCGCGATGGCCTGTCGCTGCGCATGCTCGAAGACCTGATTCCATTGCCAGAGCTTACTGATGTCGTATTGAAGATTGGCTGGCGAGCCGCCCGCCGGACTCAGGAATGGATAGACCTCTTGTCCATCGCCCCCCAGATTCAGCGGCAGGAAGTAAATCGAATTCACCCCGACATCGTTGAGATAGTTCAACGCACCAATAATGCCGCGACCAGCAGCTGCGCCCCAATCGGGATCACCCTCTTCCCAGTCAGCCACGTGTGGTCCATAGGCGTGCAGAAAATCACCACCAGGCGGCAGGCCACCCTGATCGAGCGTGTTGTCGAACCCGCCGTAGGCGAGGAAATTCTCTGGGCTGTCGGTTCCGCCCTTGATCCAAAAGCTGCCGTTGGCGAAGCGCAGATAATGAGCGTTGTCCCAGCCCAGTCGGCCTTTGCCAAGGAAGCCCTGCGCCGCAGGATCCGGGGCGTTGATGACAAACCCGCCCCCACTGCCGGAGAAATCGCTCGCGCTGCCCGCCGCCGGATCCAGAGAAACGGCGACTTCGTCGCCCTGGCGAAACGCGGCCAGGTAATGCCAAAGACCGGCCTGGGACGGGCTGAATCGAATCCGCCAGGTGTTGCCGTTACCGCCGCCCTGCCCGTCGCCGTCGAAGAAGCCCGGGCGCTGGAAAAGCTGCCCGTCCGGAGCGCGCAGCAACACGGTCAAACGATAATCGATGAAGGGACTCGGATCAAAATCCGATTCGTTCAAGCTCGGGCCAGCAAAATCCAGACTCAGCGGCTCCCAGAGGCGGCGCTCACCGATGAGCTCTGCCACCCCGGGCTCAGAACCAGACACGGCTACGACCACCTGATCGGGCGGTTGCCCGACGGTCGCGATCTCGAAAACATAGGAACCAGCGATGAGCCCACTCACCTGGGTTTCCGGCGATTCGCTGTCCGCAAAAGTCACCGTCGAGGGTCCCTCAATCAGAGTCCAGCTCACCGATTGACCCTCGGGCGCACTGCCATCGAGCGTCGCTTGACTGTCAGGCAAGACGATAAATTGATCCGGTCCGGCCGAGAGATCCTGGGTCAGGGATTCCAATCGCAAGGTGAAATCAACGCTCGAGCTGCCCCCCTGGGTTCCCTCCCCGTTCGCTTGGCTCCAGGCCGTTGCCTCGAGCAGGTAGGAGCCGGGGTCCAGCTCAAGGGTATTGAAGTCGCCCGAGTTGTCGCCGCCGAGGGCAAAAGGGGCAATATTTTCCGTGCTGAACACCTGGCCGTTCAAGGTGAACACAACGCTTCCAATCGCCCCGCTCCCGTTGGCTACGATATTGATTTGCGGGAGTTTCGATAAATTGATCTTAGCGCCATTAAACAGCGGGTCAAAGTCCCCTACTGCTTGATCGGTCAGGGCATTGACCAGGGTGAAATCGTTCACGGATTGTGCCTGAGCACTCAGAGCGGGCAGCAAGCAGCCAAGGAGGGCCGCACGGGTCGATTGGAAGGCGCTGAATCGGGTCATCTGTAATCTCCATCTGACCCCTTGCATTGTTTCGAAGGTACGTGCTGGCGCTCGACAGATCAAGTGGTCGACGAATTCCGACCCGGGATCAGTCGCAGCTGCCGCAGGAACATTGCCCTCGCGCCGGATTCACCAGCGCCGGACGCCCAGACGTCTACCCGGCCTCATCCCAACGAGCGATAACTCTGGGCCTGCCCCCCCGCCTGGATATACCCGTCCAACTGATCCGCAAGGCCCAGGTCGAAATCGTTCGGATGTATGCCGAGACGGATCGGCCGCTGCTGTCGACTTCCATAGAACAGATTGACAGTATTCCAGGGCCTGACAAAAAGCCCTTGCCATCGTGATTGGGCCTCGAAGCCCAACAGGGGCAGACGATGGAAACGTCTTTTGACAGCATCATAGACCCCGGAGATCGTCTCGAACTGTTCGAAAGGAAGCGCATCCAGCGCCGCGCGCGACAGCGATCCCATCGCCCAGGCCGGCGGCACGTAGAGGGACGGGTGCGGTAGATCCTGCGCCGCGAACCATTGAAAGCAGCGCTCCATCAGAGCGACTCGGCCCACTGAATCCAGCGCCAGATGTTCCGCCACGTTCTTCGAGATCAGGGCACTGTGCAAGCGGTGTTTCAGGCCGACTACATGCTCGACCTCGTGGTTCCATCCATGACCCGCCAGTTCAGCGCCCCGATTGATCAGCGATCGAAGGCCGTCGAGGTGCGTCGGGCTCCAGGCCCTGCCCGGAATCACCAACAAGGTAACCGGTAACAGATCGTGCTGCGCCAGACGATTGAAGATGCTGGTGACCTGCGCGAGTGTTTCAGGCATCACGTCATGAATCGAGACCAGAAAGCGGGGCACTGAGCTCATGTGTCGGCGTGACGATGGAGAATGTCGAGCCACTGATCCAGACTGGCCGCATTGAGCGCCAGCGCAGCCCGGTGGGATGCATCTGAGCGTTCGATCAAGGCCGACGCCGACTCTGCCCTGAGATCGTTCAGAACATCGACCAGAGAGGATTGGAGTGGAAAGGTGACTAATTGAGGAGCCAGTTCGGCCCAGTTGACGATGCCGCAAGTGTCGGTCACCACCGCGATCCGAGCTCGCGCCATTGCTTCTAGGGCGACGTTGCCAAACGATTCAACGGTCGAAGGCAGCACCAGGGCGTCACAGGCATCCATCTGTTCGATCAACTGCTGCCGAGAAAGCCAGCCGTGATAATGGATATTGCTGTGTTCTTTACTGGCTCGAAGCACCTCGGGGCGGAGCGGCCCATCGCCGGCGATGGCGAATTCGAGCTCCGGCATCCGGCGCGCGCTGACGAGCAGGTGATCCAGGCGTTTCTCCGGCGCCAAGCGACCGGCGAAAAGCACGCGCCGGATCTGACCACTCGCCGGCACGATCGGGCTTTTCAGGACGGCTTCAGGAAGCAGGGTTCCGATGCGCTCCGGGCCAGGCGCACCGAGCCTGCCGGCCAGCTCCAGCATTTCGTCGGAATTCCCCAAGACCTGACTCGCATTACGAAACAACATTCTGTCGATTGATCGGAAATAGGCTCGACTCAGGACGCGGAGAATGGCGTGAGGATAGAGGTCGGTCACGCCGGCGTAATGCGTGTGGAAGCCAACCAGCAGCGGGCGCTTGAGGCGTCGCGACCAGCGCGCCCCCGCCACGCCATAGGGGCCTGGCGTGGCCACCACAAACACGTCCGGATCGAGGCTTCGGATACGCTCCCGCAGCCGGCCCCAGCTCGGCCAGTAAATGCGCTGAGTGACATCCCCGGGCAGCGGCAGTCGAAGCCAATCGCTTGCCGGATCAGGACAGACAAGCTCGGAACGGCAGTCATGTGCCTCGAGCTGAGCGAGCAGATCGACATAGTACGCGCCAACCCCGTTGCGTTCGGGAATCGAATCCGAGGCCACCAGAACTCGGATGGGCCGTCTTGGCGACATGCTCATCGAATCACCGAACCTGAGGCATTGAAGCGCCAACGCCGATAGACGTCTGCAAACCCGCGATGGATGTCGTCGGCGCTCAGGTCGAAATCCTGCAGGCGATAACGATGCGCCGACTTGACCCTGCCCGCTTCCTGCCCGATCTCTGCCAGCGCCTGCCGTAGCTCTTCATCCAGGGGTTGATCGAGCTGTTCGAAGGCCCGTTCAAGCGCTGGCTTCAAGCGGTACCGCAGCGCGGTGTTGTCGATCACCGCCAGTCGATCGGGATGAGCACGAGCCACGCCATCCAGATGTTGGAAATACAGGCGCAGCAGCTCAACCAGGCGTCCCTGGAGCGTTTCGGTCATGGCAGGGAAGCCTGCGGCCTTGAGTCCGGGCAGTAGTGCACTGAGCTGCGAAGGAACGAGTTGTTCCGGATCCCGGCTGCAGACGATGAAGCGCGCATCGGGAAACGCCTCCATCAAGGTTTCGACTGAACCTGAAAAGGACGGATTTTTTGACAGAAAGCGCTTTCCTGACCCGTGAACGTAGAGGTGTTTCTGGACGCAGCGCCGGTACCAACGCACCCAGTCCGCACGCGCGCGGTCGCCCTCCTGCCGATCCAGCATCGCGACCTGCCAGAGCACATCAGAATGGGGAAACAGCACGATGAGGATGAAGCACCAGCCCAGCGGCAGTAAGCACAGAAAATCTTCTTCGGGGGCCGTCAGGCTGAACGGATGCACGTCGTCGAGCTTGGACCAGAGACGTCGCTCGATCGCGCTGAGCAGTCGTTTCCCGGGGCGACCAAACCAACCGTCTGCCACAGCCACTGCAAGGATCAGTTTCCTGGCGCTTATCGACAGGCCGAACAGGCATTCCCAGGTGCGAAAGGTGCTGTAACGGCGATCCTTGGCGAGAACTCGGTGCAGATGCGTCGTGCCGGATCGTGGTGGGCCGATCACGAAAAGCGGCTCGACGATTTCGACTCGGTGGTCGCCGCGAAACAACAGCGCGTCCAGAATGAAACCGACCCAGTGAAGGCACTGCAGCAGGCAGACCGCGGGCCAGAGCAAAACAAGAGCCACTCGATGGAATCCCCGGCGTTCAGGGTCGCACCCTGACTTCCAACATTGCAACCAAAGTTTCAACATCCGGCGTTGACTTGACCAGAACAGACGCCACATCCTGCAGCTTCCTCCAACCCTCGTTGCTAGCCGCCCATGCTAACCGGGTATTCGAGGCAATGGGTGAGATCTGGTCGAAACGCGGCCGAATAAACCGCAGGTCAAGCACGGCAAGCGCGAAATCACCGCTGGAAAGGCATTAGGATTCATGATCAGGCAGAGATTCGAGCTCCACCAGCAGCTGACACTCAAGCTGCTACGCTCCGCCCGTGAGAAAAATTGATCGATTAAGGAGGCTGGATCCGCAGGCCAGCATTGACCGATGAACTTGATCGCCAACGAACCACAGCTGAGATTCCTGGTCTTTGCGGCCGTGCTTTGCCTGATGTGGTTTGCTCAATGGTCATGGCCGACCCGAGGTGACGGACGTCCAGCCCGACGGCAGGTCGTGAACTTCGCGCTGGCCATGATCAACACGCTGATCCTTCGCCTGGGCTTTCCCCTGCTGGCCGTCGGCCTGGCGGTCCTGGTGCATGAACGCAACGGCGGACTGTTCGGAGCGCTTGATTGGCCGATGTGGGTCAGTGTCCCGCTCGCGGTGCTGCTGCTGGAACTGATCATCTACTGGCAGCACCGCATGATGCATTCCGTGCCGCTCCTTTGGCGGCTACACCGCGTCCATCACATCGACACCGGCTTCGACCTCAGCACCGGCGTCCGATTCCATCCATTGGAGATCGCATTTTCGATGGGCATCAAGCTGGCTGCAGTCTGGTTGGTCGGTCCGCATCCTCTGGCGGTCGTGCTTTTCGAAATTCTGCTCGCCGCCGGCGCCTTGTGGACCCATTCCGACATTGCCCTGCCAAAGCGTTTGGATCGGCTTTTTCGCGCGCTCGTGGTGACGCCTTCGATGCATCGCATTCACCATTCGAGCCGGCGACGAGAGACCGATTCGAACTATGGTTTTCATCTTTCAATCTGGGATCGCCTCTTTGGTAGCTACACTGTGGCACCGAAGGACAGCGAACAAAGCATGGCGATCGGACTCGACGAATTCCGAGACGAGTCCGAGTTGAATTTGCGAGCCTTGCTGACCAACCCGTTCCGCACCCCCCGACAAGTGATCGACAAGGACATCTGAGCTCATGCGCGATACCTGGCCGCTCTTGAAGAAAACTGATTTTCCCGCCATCCGGCGGGATCGCATCGACACCCTGCAGATGAATCTGGGCTATCTGTGCAATCTGGCCTGCCTGCACTGCCACGTGGGTGCCGGGCCCAACCGCACCGAGCTGATGGACAAGGCCACGATGGAACAAGCCATGGCAATCGCAGATCAATTCGAGGTCAGGGCACTTGATCTGACCGGTGGATCGCCGGAGATGAACGAACATTTCCGCTGGCTGGTCGAGGAGGCCCGGGCCCGCAACATGCACGTAATGGATCGTCTCAATCCAACGATCATGGAAGAGCCGGGCTACGAGTGGGTCGGCGAATTTCTGGCACAGCACCAGGTTGAAGTGATCGCTTCCCTGCCCTGCCATTCAAAGGAAAACGTCGATGCTCAGCGAGGGAACGGCGTGTTCGAAGCCTCGATCAAGGCGCTTCAGACCCTCAACGCGCTGGGCTACGGTAGGCCGGACAGCGGCCTTGAAATGAATCTGGTCTACAACCCGCTCGGGCCCAGTCTGCCGCCCCCACAGGGGGCTCTGGAAGACGACTACAAGCGCCTCCTGGGCGAGGAGTTCGGCATTCGCTTCAACCAGCTCTTTACGATCACCAATATGCCGATCAAGCGCTTCGGAGCCATTCTGGCTGCTCAGGGTCAGTTCGAGGAATACATGCAGCTGCTCAAGGAGTCCTATCGTCCTGAGAACCTGAAGGCCGTGATGTGCCGCAACCTGATCAGCGTCGACTACCAGGGCTACCTTTACGACTGCGACTTCAACCAGATGCTCGGACTACCGATCGGCGGCGAGTCGGAACGCCGCCACCTGCGCGACCTGCTGGAGAACCCCGAGCTGCCGCAAAGGATCGGCATCGGCAATCACTGCTATGGCTGCACGGCGGGCCAAGGCTCGAGCTGCGGGGGCGCCCTGAGCGACTGACCCTCAGGCTAAAAAATCACTGCGATCGACGTGGCAGGACGATATTACCGACCACACGCTGGCGCTGACTCTCGATCCATTCTGAGTCGAAGCCCTCGATCTGCTGGACCACATAGAGCGGCCGATTCTTTGTTTCGATAAAGATTCGCGCCAGGTATTCGCCCAGGATGCCGATCGAAAACATCTGCAGGCCGCTGAAAAAAAGGATCAGGGTGGCCAGCGAGGCATAACCCGGCACATCAACGCCCCAGATCAGGGTCCGGACCACAATGACACCGGCATACAAAAGGGCCAGGAAAGCGAACAGGAAACCCAGATAGCCCCAGGCCCTCAGCGGAGCGGTGCTAAAAGAGGTGATGCCTTCAAGGGCAAGATTCCAGAGGCGCCAGACACTCCAGCGGCTCTCTCCGACATGCCGCGCAGGCCGGACATAATCGATGGTTTCAACCTTGAAGCCGACATAGTTCATTAGTCCCTTCATGAAGCGGGTCTTTTCCGGCAGATGGAGCAGTGCGTCGACCACGCGCCGATCCATCAGCCGAAAATCGCCGACATTGGCCGGCACTCTGTTGCGCGCCAACATGCCCATCAGGCGGTAGAAAGCCGCTGCACTGACCCGTTTGAACCACCCGTCCTCATCGCGCAGCGTGCGGTGCGCCAGCACCATGTCAGCTCCATTACGCCAGCGATCTAGCATCGGGGGAATCAGGGCTGGCGGGTCCTGCAGATCGGCATCGAGAATCACCACCGATCGACCGCTGGCCAGGTGCAGGCCACAGGTCATGGCGGCCTCCTTGCCAAAATTTCGAGCAAGACGGATCACCTGCACTTCAGGGCATCGCTCTCGCCAGCTCAGGAGTCGTTCGAAGGTGTCGTCGGAGCTGCCGTCGTCGATGGCCACGATCTCGACACCCTCCGCGTCCAGGGACTCCATAACCCGATGCAAGGCTTCCGACAGTGCCCCGACGCCTTCCGACTCATTGAAACAGGGAACAATCAGGCTCAGCTCGGGACGGGATTCGGTCGAGGTCATTTGCAGCAAGGCCAGATGATCGATTCAGCGTTGCAGTATAGCGGAGCGCGATCGGACACTAAGCGACGCCGACGGCAAACGAGCTTTTCGATCGGATGACCCATTTCGACCCTGAGCTGCGCTTTAACAGTCAGATTCTTGTGAGATAGCAGATCCGTCATGCAACCATACGCGACCGTCTTGAACAAAATGCTTTTCGGGCTCGCTTTGCTCTATTGGGCCCCGATACAGGCGCAGGTCATCTTCGGAGCCGATATCGGAACCGCCAGCGATCCCCAGGGTGCCATCTTTCGGGTGATTGACGGCGAGGTGTCGTCAATCCAGACCGGGCTGCCGGATCCGCGGTTCCCGAGCGTCTCTCCCCCGGGCAACCTGCTGGTGGTCAGCAGCCCCGACCCGGCCCAGCCCGGTGAGGCCAGCACCGATCTGTTCGCCCATGACCTCCTGACCGGCCAGACCCGTCAATTGGTCGATAACGTGACAGAAGAGCAACCCGACGGCAGTTTTCTGTTTGCCTCACCATTGTTCAGCGCGACCGAAGTCAACGGACAGCGAGTTGCCTATGTCAATCAGCTCTCCAGCTCCAGCCCGCAGGGCGGAGGGTCCTTCCGTCAGCTGAGTGTCATCCGAGCCAGCGATGGCTTCGACCTGGCCTTGGCTGAGCTGGGTCAGGGCAACGCCATCGATTTCTACCAGTCGGAGTTCGTTGGGATCGACTGGTCGCCGGTGGCACCCGTCTTCGCGACCCCAGGCTATGTGCCGGTCACGACCAATACCGGGCGCGAGACCGTCGCTGCCGGCATCGTGCTGTTTGGCGAGACCGGTCCAGGCGCATTCGGGCGTGTCGGCCAGATCACTCAGCCGGTGGTCACCGACCTGCCCACCCAGATCATTGCCGAGACGCATGCCTTCCCGGCCTTTTCAGCCAATGGCGAGCGGCTGGCTTTCTTCCGCATCACCTATCCTTCGCCGCTCATGGATCAGCCGGCCCAGGCCGACCTGATCGTGATCGACATCAGCACCGGGGCCGGTCTGATCGTGGCGAGCTTTCCAGCCGGAAACTACCCCCTTGGGGTGGACTGGGGGCCAAATGATCAGCTGCTCTATTTCTCGGCTGGCACCCAGATCAATGAGGGTGGGCAGTTCATTCCGGCGGCGATCCCCGGGACAGCCCAAATGTATTCGGTTAGTCCCCTGGGAGGTGAAATTGGTCAAGTTCCAGGAGCACCTGCGGGCTATTTCCCGACCGCGATTCCCCTGCCGAGGGTGATTTTTCAAGGCAATTTCGAGGGCTGAGCCCGGCCCGCTGCCCGCCTTTCAACCGACGCTCTTCAAGTCAACCATCTCATTGGTCGGCAAATTCAGGAGGAATGCGCGTGGCATGCCAGGTCACGGCACGCCAGCCAGCCTCAGAGAAACGGAAGACGCCCGTGTTGAAATATTGATCGGTCAGCTCGCCGTCCAGATGCGCCAGAAGGCGGAAGGTCACGACCGCGAGCTCGCCGAAATCCTGAACCTGCACCTGACTGGCGGAATATTGTGGAAGCGGCTCTTCATCCGGGGTGCCAGATTCCAAGCCAGACAGGATCGCGGCCTTGCCGAAGCGCGCACCGCTGGAACTGGTATAGATCAATTCGTCGGCCCAGAACCTGTCATGAGCTGCTCGGTCATTGATCGATGCACCGGCGAGAAAGTCATCGAGGAGAGCGGTCAGCGTTTGGGTGGTGTCCGGCGCTTTATTCTGCGCAAGGCTGAGGGGCACTATAGCTGTCAAGCCAAGCAACAGGAAGACCATCGGCAAACGAAGGGGGTTGAAGAAATCAGTCATTGTTGGCACCTCTCGATCATGGTGGGCTGCTGGCTCCGATCAGGCCGCCCGGATGAAATTTCGAACCACAGGGTAAACCTGCGTTCGCCATCGGCGTCCGCTGAAAATACCGTAGTGGCCCGCGCCAGGCACCTCGAAGTGCTTGGAACGCCCCTCAGGAACGCCCGTGCAGATGTCCTGTGCTGCCCTGGTCTGGCCGAGGCCGGAAATATCGTCCAGTTCACCTTCGATGGTCAGAAGTGACGTGTCCTTGATCGCTTCGGGTCGAACCCTTTCTCGATTGATCAGCCATTCGCCGCGCGGCAGAAGGTGTTCTTTGAAAACCGTTTCAATGGTGTCGAGGTAGTAGTCTGCCGGCATGTCCAGTACGGCGTTGTACTCGTCGTAGAACCTGCGGTGTGAGTCGGCATCATCAAGATCACCACCGATCAAGTGCTTGTAGAAGTCCCAGTGCGACCGAGCGTGGCGGCGCGGGTTCATCGCCATGAATCCAGCGTGCTGCATGAAGCCGGGATAGACCGGCCGTCCGGCACCCGGAAAATTGGCCGGAACCGGATGAATTAGATTCGCCCGGAACCAGTTCAGCGAATGGGTGGTCGCCAGGTTATTGACCCCGGTCGGACTGTTGCGCCCATCCACTGGCCCGCCCATGAGGGTCAAGGACTTCGGACAGGCTTCACCCCGCGATGCCATCAGCGAAATCGCTGCGAGCACGGGCACGACAGGCTGGCAAACGGCCATGACGTGGAGCTCTTCGGCTCCGATATGCCGAATGAAATCCTCGATATAGGCGACGTAATCCTGGAGTGAAAAGTCACCCTTTTCATTCGGCACCATGCGGGCATCCAGCCAGTCCGTGATGTAGACCTTGTGCTCAGGAAGCAGGGTGTGGACCGTGTCGCGAAGCAGCGTGGAGTGATGGCCCGAGAGCGGAGCCACGACCAGGACCACGGGATCATTCTTGAGTCCGGTGATGGTCTCACCGTCATCCGAGTAGCGTTTGAATCGCAACAGTTTGCAGAAGGGCCGATGCATTTCGATGCTTTCGGACACCGCCACCGTATGGCCGTGGGCGTCGATCTGCTCGATCCCGAACTCGGGCTTGTGATAATCCTTGCCGATGCGATGCATCAGCTCGTAGCCGGCCGCGAGCTGCTCGGCACCCGGGAGCCTGGAGAAGGCACTGGATGGGCTCGAAAAAACCTCGGCCGCAGCCTGCGACCCGATACTGAAAGGGCTCAGGAACGAGCGCTGCCATTCATAGAACTGATAGAGCATCCTGCCGTCTCTGCTGCAAATGTTGCAATGCACAATAGCAGACTCGCGTCGACGTGTCCCAGGTCAATCCACGCCCTGAGCCGGACGGGCGTAAACGCATTCGAGACCCTATTCGCCTACGGATCAAGATGTGCGCATTCCGTGCAGGCCGAGTGAAGGTTGCGTGATAGTTTAGCGTCTGTTCTCCAGCGGTACGGTACGAGATGAGGGGCATTCAGGAACAACTCCTGCGCCGCGCGCAGACCACCCCGGGCCAGCTCTACCTGGCCCAGCCCGATAACCGAAAATGGCAGCACTGGACCTGGGGCCAGGCCATTCAGGAAGCCCGACAGCTTTCCGTCGCGTTGACCGATCTGGGCCTTGAACCGGGGGATCGAGTCGGCATCATCTCGCGCAACTGCGCGCACTGGATCCTGGCCGACATGGCCATCATCCTCGCCGGTCTGGTCAGCGTCCCGGTCTACCCGACCGCCAATATCTCTACGGTTCGAAAGATCGTTGAGCATAGCGAAACCAAGGTTCTGATCGTTGGAAAGATCGATGATCCGTCGAGCCAGCTGCGCGATCTACCGGACGGGGTTCGCACAATCGCGATGCCCTATGCAGAGGCGGTCGGTGAACTGAAATGGGATGATCTCCGGGAAAAAGCCGATGCCGGTCGCTTTCAGTTGAGGTCAAGAGAAGCCGACGACCTGGCCACGCTGCTCTACACCTCGGGAAGCACCGGCGAACCGAAAGGCGCCATGCACAGCCATGGGAATTTTGCCTGGGTTGGCAAGCACCTGCCCGAGGCCATCGGGGTCCGGGCCGGCGAGCGGGTCCTGTCCTATCTGCCCCTCTCGCACTGCACTGAACGTGCTTACGTCGAAGCCGCCAGTTTCTACGGCGAAAGCACCCTGTATTTCGTCGAGTCCATCGACACCTTCATGGAGGACATGGCTCATGTCCGGCCAACGCTGTTCGGGTCGGTGCCTAGGCTTTGGAAAAAATTCCAGATCGGCGTGCTGGAAAAACTGCCGCAGCGCAAGCTGGATCGTCTGCTCGGGCTGCCATTGATTGGTCGCATGATCAAGCGCAAGATCAAGCGCGGGCTGGGGCTGGAGGAAGCCCGCTGGTTTGCCAGTGGAAGTGCTCCGATCGCGGTTTCGCTACTTGAATGGTGGGATCGTTTGGACGTGAGGATTAGTGAGGGATGGGGGATGACCGAGACCTTCGCCTACGGGACCTCCCTCCCCGCCGGAGAGAAACCGCAGTATGGCGCCATCAGCAAAGCCCTTCCCGATGTGGACCTGAAGATTACCGACGACGATGAGCTGCTGATCCGCTGCCCGTGCATGATGCAGGGTTACTACCGGTCCGAGAACAGCAACAGCGAGTATTTCGAGAACGGCTATTTCCGCACCGGTGACCAGGCCAGCATCGATGCGGATGGCTGGGTGCGCATCACAGGTCGGGTCAAAGAACGGTTCAAGACCACCAAGGGCAAATACATTTCACCGGTTCCAATCGAAAGCCTGCTGGCGCGCAACGATCATATCGAGCTCGCCTGTGTGACCGGATCCGGCCAGCCTCAGCCAGTGGCGCTGATTCAGCTTGCCGAAACCGCACCGGGTGATCGCTCCTTCCTTGCCGCCGAGCTGGAAGCCACAAGACGCGCAGTGAACCAGGAGCTGGAGCCGCATGAGCGCCTGGGTCAGTTAATCGTGATCAGCGGCGGCTGGGAGCCGGAAAACGGCCTCCTCACCCCGACGCTCAAGGTCAGGCGCGCCGCGATCGAGGCCCGCTACGAGCATTTGCTCGAGACATCGAAAGACACCGTCGTTTTCGAAACAGCGGTCTGAAATCTTGGAGATCTTGATCTTTACCGCCCTGGCCTTCGTGGCCTGGCTGGGTTGGAATCGCTGGCAAGGCTACCGGCGGCAACGCCGTTTTCTGCAGCCCCTATCCGATTCAGCGATCACCCTTCTCGAGCGGAACGTGCCGCTCTATTCGCGACTTCCGGATGCGCTGAAACCCAGGCTGCATGGTCATGTGCAGGTTTTTCTTGACTCGATGGAATTCCAGGGCTTCCAAGGCCAGGAGATCACCGACGAGGTTCGAATGACGATTGCCGGCAATGCCTGCATTCTGCTCCTGAATCGTGACGGTCAATTCTACGAAAACTTCTCGTCGGTCTACGTCTATCCCAGCACCTTCTTTTCCGATCAGGAAGATTTCGATGGTGCGGTTTCCTCCGTCCGCCGCGAGCATCGCCTGGGCGAATCCTGGATGCGCGGACCGGTGATTTTCGCCTGGGACTCGGTCCTCCACGGTGCCGTGGACGTTCGCGATGGACACAACGTGGTGTTGCATGAGTTTGCCCACAAGATCGACGATATGGATGGTGCCGTGGACGGCGCCCCAGGTCTGGACGGCACCGACAACGCCCGCCGTTGGGCCGAGACCATGAAACGCGAATTCGAAGAGCATGTCGAGCGGGTTGAACGCGGATTGCCAACGGTCATCGATCCCTATGGAGCCACCAACCCGGCGGAGTTTTTCGCCGTCCTCACCGAGACCTTCTACGAAGAACCAAGGGATTTGAAGGAACATCATCCATCGCTGTATGCCGAAATGCAGCGCTGCTACGGCGTCGACCCCTTGGGCTGGGCCATCGACGCCGATTCACGCCAGCAAGCATGAAAGGGACCTTGGTTGGATCTCCCTGGGTACGGATCCTGATGGCCCTTGGTCTCGGCCTGACCCTCATTTGGATTCTCTGGACCGAGCGTCGGCCCGAACACGAAGCCTGGCTCAGAGGCGAAGCGCAGGCGCAACTCCAGTCGTGGTTTCCGGAAACGATGCGCCCAAAAGGCTCAGAGCTGGGGTTCGTTCCAGAGATATCGGCCGCATCAGACCAGCTGCTCATTGTTCTCATTCATGGACTCGATGAGCCCGGAGGGATTTTTGATCCACTATCGACTGCGCTCGAAGCCGGGGGTTATGCCCACCACCGCTTTCTCTATCCGAACGATCAATCCATCGCGGAGAGCACCGATCTGCTCGCGCGCTATTGGGGTGAGCTGTCTGAAAATCAGTCCGTCGTTCTTCTTGGGCACAGTATGGGTGGCTTGCTGATTCGTGATTTCATCACCCGCTCGCTCCCCGAGCTTGGCCCGGATGCCGCTTCCGTAGCGGCCGCTTTGCTGATCGGCACGCCCAACCAGGGTTCGGAATGGGCCCGCCTGCGAGTCTGGCTTGAACTTCGCGATCTAATCGGATCCGAGTCGATCGATGATTTCGGGCTGTTTGCCGGTCTGCGCGACGGCACTGGCGCTGCCAAAATCGATTTACGTCCCGGAAGCCGCTTTCTCGAAGATCTCAATCGACGACCATGGCCTGACGAGATTCCACTGAGACTACTGGGTGGAGAGATTCGATTCGATGGTGAGCAGGGACAGGCCGGGCTGCAGGCACTCGAGAAACGCACCGGCGACAGTGACTGGAGCCGACGCTTTGCAAGCTGGTTGAACGACACGACCGCCCAGTTGGGCGATGGCGTGGTCGCTGTCGAATCGCTTCCAGCGCCCGGCGCGCCAGCGCCGGATATGGTTACGGCATCGCACCGGGGTCTGCTCAGGGCCGGGCCACTCACGGAAGGCGAACCGCCCGGGATCAATTGGACGCTCCATCAATTGGAAGCGCTCGGCCTGGAACCCTGACCCCCTGATAATCCCAAGGCTATACTGATCGGCGTAACTTCAATCGAGGATCCGATCATGAGCGATGTTCGCGCCTACGGCGCTCAATCCAAGGCCTCCGGTGTCGCGCCAATGCCGATCCAGCGCCGGGCGCTTCGCGCTGACGATGTCGCCATCGAGATCGACTATTGCGGTATCTGCCACACGGACATTCATTTTGTCGAAAACGATTGGGGGATGACCGAGTACCCCGTCGTGCCGGGCCATGAGATCGTCGGAACGGTCACCGCCATCGGCAAGGCAGTCACCCAGTTTTCGCCCGGCGATCGGGTCGGAATCGGCTGCATGGTCGACTCCTGTCGCCAATGTTCGGCCTGCGACGACGGTCTGGAGCAATATTGCGAGCAGGGGTCGACGTTCACCTACAACGGTGAAGACCGCCAGGACGGTTCTCGAACCTACGGCGGTTATTCTGAAAGCATCGTGGTGAGTGAACGATTCGTTCTGCGCGTGCCCGATGCGCTGAATCCCGCAGCTTCTGCGCCCCTCCTCTGCGCGGGCATCACGGTGTACTCGCCGTTGCGCCACTTCGGGGTGACCACCGGCAGCCGCGTCGGCGTCGTGGGCATGGGCGGACTCGGCCACATGGGCGTCAAGTTCGCGCGCGCGATGGGTGCTGAAGTCACGTTGTTCACCCGATCCTCTGAAAAGGTGGCAGAGGCTAAGCGTCAGGGAGCACACCAGATCATCATCTCCACTGACCAAGCCGACATGGAAGCCCAGCTTGGTCAGCTCGATTTTATCCTCAACACGGTGCCGGTCCAGCACGACCTCAACCCGTACCTGAGCTGTCTCAAGCGTGACGGGACGATGATTCTGGTCGGCGTACTCGAGCCTCTCGATCCGCCGGTTGCCGGCGGTGCCTTGATCTTCGGACGCAAGCGACTCGCGGGATCGCTCATCGGCGGTATTCCAGAAACCCAAGAGATGCTCGATTTCTGCGCTGAGCACCGGATTGTTTGTGATATTGAAATGCTTGACATTAAGCACATCAATCAGGCCTACGAGCGCATGAAAAAAAGCGACGTCAAGTATCGATTCGTGATCGATATGGCCACCCTCAGGGTCTGATTCTTCCAGGGCTCACAGTCGCAAGGTACTACCATCACTCAACAACAGAAACAATGGCGATTCTGGATCGACCGCGGCGGAACGTTCACCGACGTCGTTGCGCGCCGACCCGATGGGGGGCTGACAACCGATAAGTTGCTGTCTGAGAACAGTGACCACTATGACGATGCTGCGCTGCAGGGCATCCGCGCGCTGCTCGATCTCGGGCCTGACGATCCTCTGCCGGTGGAGCGCATTCACAGCGTTCGCATGGGAACGACCGTGGCCACCAATGCGCTTCTCGAGCGCAAGGGCGAATGTACCGCCCTGCTGACCAACCGTGGATATCGAGACGCGCTCAGAATCGGCACCCAAGCCCGGCCCGATATCTTTGCCCTTGATATCCAACGCCCGGAGATGCTCTACGAGAGCGTCTTCGAAGTCGATGCACGGGTCGATGCGAGCGGCAAGATCCTGCATGATCTCGATCAGGAAGCGCTGATCGAGACACTGACTGAACTGCGCGAACGCGGCATTCGATCGTTGGCCGTGAACCTGATGCACGCTTATCGCTTCCCGCAGCACGAGCAGTGCATCGGCGCCCTGGCCAAGGGACTGGGGTTTGAACAGATCAGTCTGTCGCACGAGGTCAGCCCACTGATTCGATTCATCGGCCGCGGCGATACCACGGTCGTTGATGCCTACCTTTCGCCAGTGCTGAGGCGCCACGCCAATCGCCTCACGCGCTACCTCGAAGGCATTCCCCTGAGCTTCATGAAGTCCGACGGCGGACTGACCGAAGCGAGCAGATTCGCCGGCAAGGACGCCATTCTCTCCGGTCCAGCCGGCGGCATTGTGGGCTGCGTACAAACAGCCAAGGGGGCCGGTTTTGATCGAGTGATCGGCTTCGACATGGGCGGCACATCGACCGACGTTGCGCATTTTAATGGAAACTATGAGCGTGCCTTCGAAACGGAAATCGCGGGGGTCCGGCTTCGGACGCCGATGCTCGAGATTCACACGGTCGCGGCCGGCGGGGGGTCCTGTCTGCATTTCGACGGCAGGCGTTATCGGGTCGGTCCGGATTCGGCCGGTGCCGACCCCGGGCCGGCCTGCTATCGCCGCGATGGGCCGCTCACCATCACCGATGCAAACCTCATGCTGGGCAAGATTCAGCCGCGCTTCTTCCCGCATCTGTTCGGGCCGGACGGAAAGCAGCCATTGGATTCGGACTGCGTTCGTCGGTCTTTCGAGGCTCTTGCTGAAGACATCCGTCACCGGACAGGCGACACGCGCCGGCCGGAAGCCGTGGCGGAAGGCTTCGTACGCATCGCCGTCACCGCGATGGCCAATGCCATCAAGACCATTTCGATCCAGCGCGGGCACGATGTCACCCGCTATCTGTTGAACTGTTTCGGCGGTGCCGGTGGACAGCATGCCTGCCTCGTGGCCGACGAACTGGGCATTGATCACGTGTTGATTCACCCCCTTGCCGGAGTCCTATCGGCCTACGGCATGGGCCTGGCCGAGGTCAGCGCCATTCGTGAGTTCGCCGTCGAGCGAGAGCTCTCGCCAGCCTTGATCGAGGACCTTCGTGCAGAATTCGACCGCAACGTGTCCGAGGCGCGCGCCGAACTCTTCGAGCAGGGGATCGATCAAGACGCCGTTCGGGTTCGACAGGCAATGCAAATCAAATATTCAGGCACCGACACGACGCTGTTGATTGACCTTGTCAACGCCGAGGCTCTGCGATCGGCGTTCGAAACCCAGCATCGCAAGCAGTTCGGCTTCGTCATGCCGGATCGCGACCTCGTCATCGAGGCTGGCCTGGTCGAGTGCACCAGTCAGACGGCATCCGATCTGGATTGCGACCCAGCAAATCCTGCCCGCCTGGCCGGGTCGAAGAATGACGCCAGTAAAATCCCCACAGTCAGCACCTTCATGGCTGGCGAGTTTCATCCTGAAACCCCGGTCTACGCCCGGGATGCGCTGCTGATCGATGCCTCGATCGACGGCCCTGCCCTGATCACCGAGTCCAATGCCACGACCGTTATCGAACCGGATTGGTCGGCGAGAAAGACCAAGCAGGGCGACTTGTTGCTGCGCCGCACCCGACCTCGCCAGTCCGTCGCGATCGACGCCGATCGGGCCGACCCCGTCCTGCTGGAAGTGTTCGGCAACCTGTTTCAGTCCATTGCCGAACACATGGGGGTCGCGCTCCAGCAGACCGCCTGGTCGGCCAATATCAAAGAACGCCTGGATTTCTCCTGCGCTCTGTTCGATCGGGACGGACAGTTGGTCGCCAACGCACCCCATGTGCCGGTCCATCTGGGCTCGATGGGCGAAAGCGTTCGCGCCATCCTGGCCTCGCAGGGCCATAGCATGCGGCCAGGCGATGCCTACCTGCTCAATGACCCCTATCGTGGCGGGACGCACCTGCCCGACCTGACCGTGATCAGCCCCTGCTTCGATGGCGAAGGCCGCTGCCTGTTCTTCACCGCATCAAGAGCCCATCACGCCGACATCGGCGGCACGACGCCCGGATCCATGCCACCCGATTCGCGTCTGATCGAGGAAGAAGGCGTGCTGTTTTCCGGCGATCTCATCCTGCGCGACGGGCGCTTGCGCGAGGACGCGCTCAGACAGGCGCTTGGCCGAGGCCCCTATCCAGCGCGAAAGATTGAGCAAAATCTGAGCGACCTGCGCGCCCAGATTGCGGCCAATGCCCGGGGGATCGCGGAACTCGAAACGATGGTCGGTCACTACGGGCAGGCCACGGTCGAAGCGTACATGGCCCACGTCCGTGACAATGCTGCCGAACAAGTCCGTCGAGCGCTCAAATCGCTCGATAACGGTCGGGCCCGCAAAACCATGGACTGCGGCGCCGAAGTGGCGGTTGAGGTCCGCATCGATAAACGCTCCGGCCGCGCGGTCATCGATTTCAGCGGCAGTAGCGATCAACAGGACAACAACTTCAACGCTCCGGCCGCGGTCAGCCGGGCCTGCGTGCTCTATGTTCTGAGAACGCTGGTGGCCGCTTCCATCCCACTCAACGAGGGCTGCATGAAGCCGGTTGATCTGATCATCCCTGAGGCCAGCCTGCTCAACCCGAAGCACCCGGCTGCGGTGGTCGCCGGCAACGTGGAAACCTCGCAGGTGGTGACCGACGCCCTGCTGGCGGCGTTCGGTCAGCAGGCCAACGGCCCTGGCACGATGAACAACCTGACCTTCGGAAATCAGGACTACCAGCACTACGAAACCCTCTGCGGTGGCTCCGGGGCGGGACCCGGCTTCAACGGCTGTAGTGCCGTTCACGTCCACATGACCAATTCGCGTCTGACTGACCCCGAAATCCTGGAAACCCGTTTCCCGGTCCGACTCGAAGGCTTCCGTATTCGCCCTGAGTCCGGCGGACCTGGGCGCTGGCTCGGTGGCGACGGGGCCGAACGTCGGATTCGATTTCTCGAGACCATGCGTATTGCCCTGCTGGCCAACTCGCGCCGAGAGCCGCCCCAAGGGCTCGAAGGTGGATCTCCTGCCGCCTGCGGACGGGCCTGGATCGAGCGGGTGGCCGGACACGTCGAGCCGCTGAGCGGCTGCGATACGACGGAGGTCCAGTCCGGTGACGTCCTCGTCATCCAGACCCCCGGCGGCGGCGGCTTCGGCTCGCGGGGGTAGCATGCCAAGAAACATCGAAATCAAAGCCCGGGTCAGTTCCCTCGAGCAGCTGGAGACAAGCACTCGCAGCATCCGCAGCGAGCCCGTTCAGCTCCTGACGCAGGACGACACGTTTTTTCACTGTAATGCTGGACGCCTGAAGCTGCGTGACTTCGGCAACGGGCGGGGTGAACTGATTGCCTATCGACGCCCGGATCAGGCGGGACCCAAGACCAGCCAATATCGCATCAGCCCCAGCTCGGACCCGGATGGATTACGTCGAACGCTCAGCGAGGCTCTGGGCGTCCTCGGCCGAGTTCGCAAGCGCCGCAGGGTCATCATGATCGGCCGCACTCGCCTGCATCTCGACCGGGTCGAGGGATTGGGCGACTTCATGGAGCTGGAGGTCGTGCTTGAGGACGGCGAGTCGATCGATGCGGGCATGCAGGAGGCCGAATCGCTGATGGCTGATCTGGCCATCTCACCGGCGGACCTGATCGAGGGGGCCTACATCGACCTGCTCCTGGCCCCGGGTGCCGAAGACGCAGTCTCCTCGTAGGCAAGCCAGAGCAGGCCTGCGACCAGCGGAAAGAACCACAGGACGATGTCCGGGCGGAACTGTCCATAGGGAACCGCCAGATAGAGACCTCCAGTCAGCGTGCAGATCAGGAGTGGCCACCAGAGTGCGGCCCGCCAGCGTTGGTTCAGGGGCAAGAGCCAAAATATCCACAGCGGGTTGAGGATCAGGATAGCGGCATTCTGCCAGGTTGCCTCATGACCGGAAGCAAGCCACATGACGGCAATGATCAAGCCCGCTAGACCGACGAGTGTGGCGGCAACTCGGCTGACGATGACCGGCACAGGCCACCCGCTCCTCTTGGCCCGCGTTTTCGAAGCCGTGCCCCGTGAGAGCAGCAGAAGCGCCAGGCACAGACATCCCAGGACCAGGTGAAATGGCCAGACCCCGGGCGCATCGAAACGGCCCGAGACCGAGGCCGATTCGAACTCCAGGCGATCGGACAAGACCATGGGTCCTCGTTCCAGTTCGATCGCATTGAGCGCGTCTGCGAGACGCTTCGGAAGAAAGGCCTCGTCCCAGACAGAGATCGGCTGATCAACCATCGGCCCGAGCAGGGTCTGGATGCCGGTGTAGACGAAGAAGCGGTGAGCCGTTAGAGCGCGCGTGTGCTCGCGGAAATTCTTGCTGGCTGGGCGATCCTTGAGTTCCGCGGAAAGAGCACCCCCGGTGATCTCATCGAGCAGGTCGCGTAGTCGTGTCGAACAGTTCGCCCAATAGTAATCGTAGGCGTAGTACTGGGGCTGAGGGAAGATCGACTGATGCAGGCGATTGAACAGTCTGGTGACCGCATCAGAATTCAGGTTGAGCTGCTGAATCCGGATATCCCGATCACGCTCACGATAAAACTCGAATTCTCGCTCGATGCGTCCCGCTGAACCGTAATAAGGCATGATGCCGCGGGCGAAATCGCCGTAGAATCCCGGTCGGTCGAGGTCGAAATAGCCGAAGCTGAAGCTGTGGTTGATCCCCTGGTCAGGGTCTCGAATCCAGATCGCGTTGTGGCCAAAAAGCTCCCAGACTTCTTCTCCGGGACCATAGGTCACCAGATAGGCGTCCTGGGCTCGAAGCTCGCTCCCTGCGATGAAAAGCAGTGGGAAGCAGAGCAGAATCCTCAGCCGCCAGCGGCCCGCCACTGACATCGATCAGACCGGCGAAACGTCCATGGCGTGCAGACGACGGTCGTCTGCAGCCGTCACCTTGAACTTCCAATCCGCAATCTCGATGACTTCGCCCGGCTCGGGCAGGCGGCCAAATTCGGCCACGACCAGCCCGCCGATCGTGTCGTAATCCTCGTCACTGAACCGCGTCCCTAGGGACTCGTTGAAGTCATCAATGGTGGTCAGCGCCTGGACCAGGTAGCGAGCATCATCGAGTTTTCGAATGTCCTCGACGGCTTCGGCATCGTGCTCATCATCGATGTCGCCCACGATTTCTTCGAGCACGTCCTCGATGGTGATCAAGCCAGACACACCGCCATATTCGTCGACAACGATCGCCATGTGGTTCTTGCTGACACGGAACTCGCGCAGGAGCACGTTCAAACGCTTGGATTCGGGAATGATGACCGCTGGCCTGAGGAGATCGTCGAGTTCGAGCTGCTCTCCCGAAATCAGCTTGAGAAGGTCTTTGGCAAGGAGGATGCCGCGAATTTCGTCCTTGTCTTCACCCACGACCGGGAAGCGGGAATGGCCGCTTTCGATGATCATCGGCACAGTGTCGTGCAATGAGCTCTGGGCCGGGATCACCACCATGTGGGAGCGGGGAATCATCACGTCACGAACCTGGAGCTCATCGACTTCGAGCGCGCCTTCCAGCATGGCAAGAGTTTCGGGCTCGACCAGGCCCTGCTGGGAAACGTCTCGAAGCAGTTCGATCAGATCATCGCGGCTTCTGGGTTCCCCACCAAAAGCGCGACCGAGTTTTTCCAGCCAGCCTCGCGACCCATTGCCCGGACTTCCAGAGCCGTCATCGTTCATGATCTCGATCCTGCCGACGGATCAAGGGATCGAGAGAATTTCAATTCGGAGTCAGTCTGCATGAGTAGGTTTGTAGGGATTGGCAAATCCGAGTGCTGCCAGCATATCGATCTCTCTGCGCTCCATGGCCTCGGCATGTTCTGCTTCAGTGTGGTCGAATCCCAGTAAATGCAAGAGCCCGTGTATGACCAGATGAGCCCAGTGCGCCTCGAGCGCCTTGCCCTGCTCGGCCGCTTCTTGCTCAATGACCGGCGCGCACAGAACAACATCACCGAGGACCTGGACGCCATCGAGGGCGGGGACCGAGGCGGGAAACGACAGCACATTGGTTGCCGAATCCTTGCCGCGCCACTGCTTGTTCAGGGCCCATCCCTCGGCCAGATCGACGATGCGCACATTGATCAATGCCGGTGGCTCGTCGCTCATCACCTGACCGACCCACTGCCCGATCTGTTCTTTATCAGGGATGCCCGCACCTTCGACCATCCGCTGGACATCGAGTTCGGTCATCGGCAGGTCCCACCAGAGCGGTGCCGGCGGGCCACGATGGCGACGAAACGTTTACTGGCGTTCATTGTCTGCACGCTCATAGGCCTCGACAATGCGCCGCACGATCGGGTGGCGCACCACATCGCGGGAATCGAAGAAGGTCTGGCTGACGCCCTCGACGTCCTTGAGCAATCCAATGGCCTGGCGCAGCCCGGAGGTGACGTTGGACGGCAGGTCGATCTGGGTCATGTCTCCAGTGATGACCGCCTTGGATCCGAAGCCGATGCGGGTCAGAAACATCTTCATTTGCTCCGAGGTCGTGTTCTGAGCCTCATCAAGGATCACGAAGGCATCGTTGAGCGTACGTCCACGCATGTAGGCCAAAGGGGCCACCTCGATCACGTTTCTATCCGCCAGCCGTGCCGCTTGCTCGAAGCCGAGCATCTCGTAGAGGGCATCGTGGAGCGGACGAAGATAGGGATCGACCTTCTGAGCCAAATCGCCGGGCAGGAAACCGAGGCGCTCGCCGGCCTCGACGGCCGGGCGAACCAGTACGATGCGCTGGACCCGGTCGCTTTCCAGTGCATCGACTGCGCAGGCCACGGCGAGAAAAGTCTTGCCGGTACCGGCCGGTCCAACACCGAAATTGACGTCACTGGCCGCGATGCGCTCGAGATAGCGTTTCTGATTCGGACCCCGGCCGCGGATCAGCCCGCGTCTTGTGCGAATAAGGACTTCCTGATCGGCGTCGCCGCCCTGCTCGTCCAGACCGGATTGCTGCAGCTGCAGGTTGACCAGTGCCGGCGTCAGGATTTCACGCTCGGTCTGACGATAGAGCTTGCGCAGGACACGTCGCCCGGCTTGGACCGCGTCCGTCTGTCCCTGAACGCTGAACACGTTGCCTCGACCCGCGATCGCGATTCCAAGTCGTTTCTCAATCAGTCGCAGGTGGTCATCAAGGTGCCCGCAGAGATTCGCCAGGCGCTCGTTGTCGGCGGGTTCGAGTTCGAGGGTCAGTGCGCTTTCAGGGGTACTCATTCAAGCAACCTGATGATCCGGGCCGACGGCCCTTTCCTGCCCGGAGGCAGAGTCGACATGGGTTCCACTCAGCCGCCCGCGCAGGGAATTGGCCCGGGCCGCTGTGATCTGCACCTCCGTCATCCGCCCGATGAGTTCCGCCGGGCCCGGGAAGTTCACCACGCGATTATTCTCGGTCCGGCCGGCCAGTTCCTTCGCGTTCTTCTTGCTTGGGCCTTCAACGACCAGCCGTTGCATCGATCCAACCATTTGCTCGGAAATGGCGCCCGCCTGAGCGTTGAGCTGGGCCTGCAGACGCTGCAAGCGGATCTTCTTCTCCTCCAGAGTGACATTGTCGGGATAGGAGGCGGCCGGCGTGCCCGGGCGCGCGGAGTAGATGAAGCTGAAACTCTGGTCAAAATTCAGGGACTTGACCAGGTCCAGGGTCTGTTCGAAATCGCCCTCCGTTTCCCCGGGGAAACCGACGATGAAGTCCGAGGACAGCGCGATATCCGGCCGCACGGCTCGCAGCTTTCGAATTTTCTGCTTGTATTCGAGAATCGTATGACCGCGCTTCATCAGAGACAGGATTCGATCAGAACCAGCCTGGACCGGCAAGTGCACGTAGTTGGCCAGCTTTGGCACGTCGCGGAAGGCTTCGATCAGGCTGTCGGAGAATTCCACCGGATGGGAAGTGGTGAAACGAATCCGCTCGATCCCTTCGATGTGCGAGACGTAGTGAATCAACAGCGCCAGATCAGCGGTTCCACCACCGTGCATGGGTCCGCGATAGGCGTTAACGTTCTGGCCCAGCAGATTGATCTCGACCACGCCCAAGTCTGCAAGTTCTGCCACTTCAGCGATCACATCATCGAGCGGCCGCGATACCTCCTCGCCGCGGGTGTAGGGCACGACGCAGAAAGTGCAGTACTTGCTGCAGCCCTCCATGACCGAAACGAAGGCGCTGGCGCCCTTCTTGCCGGCCGGCGGTAAATTGTCGAATTTCTCGATCTCCGGGAAGCTGATGTCGATTGCATGAGATTTGTTGTCGCGAACGCGATCGAGCATGCCCGGCAGTCGATGAATGGTCTGCGGTCCAAACACCATATCCACGAACGGGGCGCGCTTGATGATGCCCTCCCCCTCCTGACTGGCGACGCAACCGCCGACGCCGATAACGACGTTCGGGTTCCTGGCTTTCAGTGGGCGCCACTGGCCGAGCTGCGAAAAGACCTTCTCCTGTGCTTTCTCCCGGATCGAGCAGGTATTGATCAGAATCACATCCGCATCGTCGGGAGAATCGGTCAGGACCATGTCGTGTGAAGATGCAAGCACGTCGGCCATCTTGTCCGAGTCGTATTCGTTCATTTGACAGCCATGGGTCTTGATAAACAGTTTGCCGGGCATGAGTCTGTGCCACTGAAAAAATGAACCGTCAATTGTAACGCAGGACAATGACTTCAACCAGCAGGCGATCGCCCCGCACGGCGTGCCACTGGCCTCAGGCCCGCAGCGAATTCGCTCAGGCGCTTCGGTAGCGGACGCGCCGCGTGATACGGCAGACCAACTCGTAGGGAATGGTCCCCGCGCGGCGGGCCACTTCCTCGATCGGCAACGCGCCGCCCCACAGCACGACCTCGTCCCCCAATGCCGCCGTTTCATGCCCAGACAGGTCGATTGTGATCATATCCATTGAGACGCGACCGGCCAGCGCACAACGTTGGCCGGCCACGAGAACGGGCGTGCCATCCTCGATGCTTCTCGGGTAGCCGTCGCCGTAGCCGATCGCGGCCACCCCGACCGCCATGTCGCGCTCGGCCCGGTAGCGTCCGCCGTATCCGATTCGTTCGCCGGCCCGGACCCTGTTGATGGCCATCAGTTCGGATTTCAGGGTCATAACGGGCCTCAGCCCAAGATCACGACCAGTTTGCCCGGTCAGCGGAGAGATTCCATAGAGCAGAATGCCGGCTCTGATCCAGTCGGCCTGACTCGACGGATAATTCAGTGCCGCGGCCGAGTTGGCCAGGCAGCGCTCACCTGCCAGATCGGCGACGCTCGTCTCAAAGCGCTCAAGTTGTCGGGCCGTGATCAACGCGTCCGGCCTGTCGGCCTGAGCAAAGTGCGTCATCAGATTCACGCGAGTGACCCCGGTCAATGCACTCAGACGCTCGTGGCAGACCTGAGCCCGATCGGTCGGCACGCCGAGTCGATTCATCCCGCTGTTGATCTTGAGCCAGATCCTCGGCCGCGGTGAACGGCCATGGGCTTCCAATAGCTGGATCTGCTGTTCCTGATGAACGACCAGTTCGAGTCCCAGCTCCTCGACGACCGCCATGTCTTCGGCGTGCAGAATGCCCTCGAGCAGCACGATCGGGCTGTTGCAATTCAGCCGGCGGATGGCGCGCGCTTCTTCGATGGTCGCGACGGCGAGCAGGTCAACGCGCTCAAGGGCGGGCAGGCAAAGATCGAGTCGGTGGCCGTAGGCATCGGCTTTGACGATCGCCATGATGCGGGCCTTCGGCGCCAGACCTTCGATGACGGCCAGGTTATGCTCGAGCGCTGAGCGATCGATCTGCGCCAGGGTGTTGCGAGCCACTGCTCGTATCAGCCGTCCAGGCCGTGATGATCGTAGGTGAAGTCTCGGAAGCGGAGGAATTCACCCTGGAAGGTGAGGTTGAAGTGGCCGGTCGCACCGTTACGGTGTTTGCCAATGATGATCTCGGCCTTGCCCTTGTCCGGGGAGTCTTCGTTATAGACTTCATCGCGATAGATGAAAAGAATCAGGTCCGCGTCCTGCTCGATGGCACCGGATTCACGAAGATCGGCCATTTTCGGCCGCTTGTCCGGTCGCTGCTCCAGCGCTCGATTAAGCTGCGAGAGCGCGATCACCGGCACGTTGAGCTCCTTGGCCAGCGCTTTGAGGCTGCGTGAAATTTCACTGATTTCCTGGGTTCGATTCTCGCCGAAACCGGGCACTTTCATGAGCTGCAGATAATCGATCACGATCAGGCCGATATCGTGGTCTCGCTTCATTCGGCGCGCTCGTGCGCGCAGATCGAGCGGTGACAATGACGGCGTTTGGTCGATGAACATCTGCGAGCTCTTGAGCATCGTCATGGCCGATCGCAGATTGATCCAGTCCTGATTGTCCAGCCGCCCGGTTCGAAGCTTGTCCTGGCCGATCTGACCCAGTGATGAAAACAACCGCATCACCAGCTGCGTATCGGACATTTCCATCGAAAACACGGCCACGGGCACCTTGTAGCGGATGGAGGCCTTCTCGGCGATGTTCATGGCAAAGGTCGTCTTGCCCATCGAGGGCCGTGCCGCCACGATGATCAGGTCGGTTGGCTGCAGGCCCGCGGTTCGATTGTCCAGTTCCGAGAAACCCGTCGCCACTCCGGTCAGGCCGCCTTCGTTCTCCTGCAGCTCGTTGAGCAGGTCCATGGCCTCGGCCATGACCTTCTGGATTGGAACGTAGCCGGACTGACGGTGGGCGCCTTGATCGGCGATGGCATAGATCCGCTTCTCGGCCTCCTCCAGCAGCTCCTTGCTGTTGCGGCCGGCCGTCTGCAGCGCGTCGTCTGCGATGCTGGTGCCGATTTCGATCAGCTGGCGAAGGATGGAACGTTCACGAACGATGGTGGCGTAGCCAAGCACGTTGACCGCGCCCGGGGTTTCATTGGCCAACATTGTCAGATAGGCGCCGCCGTCAACCTTGTCCTGCAGCCCTCGGCTGAAAAACCAGTCGGCCAGGGTCACCGCGTCGCAGGGCTGCCCCGCTTCGCTCAACTCTGCGATAGCGCGGTAGATCAGGCGATGGTGGGAGCGATAGAAATCAGTCTCATCGATTTGATCGGCCACCTTGTCCCAGCCGTCCATGGACAGCATCAGGGCACCAAGCAGAGACTGCTCGGCCTCATTCGAGTGGGGCGGCGCTTTGGCCTGGCTCAGTGTCGATAATTGGGCTTCGGCCACGGTGATTCGATCCTCCGGGGGTCCATTAACGATCGGGCTCAACAGTATACGCAGCCAAGCCGCTCGGGTCGAAAAAAAACCATCGGTGGCCGTTCGAGCGCGCTTCACCCGCCGACGGCAACACCGATGGTTTTCGAACCGAGGACCCGTACGGACCCTCCGTCAGTTTTACTCGTCCTCGCCGATCACAGTCACTTTGATGGCGGTCTGGACTTCGGCGTGGAGGATTAGATTGACTTCGAACTCTCCAGGCTCTCGGAACGGGCCATCGGGCATGTCGACCTCAACCTTCTCGACAGGCAGACCCATATCGGTCAAGCGCGCCGAAATTTCCTGAGGACCGATCGAACCATACAGACGTCCTTCCGGGCTCAGGGCGACTTCGAAGCGAATTTCCTCGACGGCGTCGATGGCTTCCTTGCGTGCTTCAGCGGCGGCCTGTTTCTCGTTGGCCTGACGCATCAGTTCGTCGCGTTGAGCTTCGAATTTCTTGACGTTGGCCGCGGTTGCGGGAACTGCTTTTCCGCGCGGCAGGAGGAAATTTCGACCATACCCTGGGCTGACGCTGACCGTATCACCGAGGTCGCCGAGATTGTAGACGTTTTCTAGCAAAATCAATTTCATGGCGATACTCCCGATCAGTGGTTGTCCGAATACGGCAGCAGGGCCAGGTAGCGAGCCCGCTTGATTGCCGTCGCCAGCTGACGCTGATATTTCGCCTTGGTACCGGTGATTCGGCTCGGTACGATTTTTCCGGTCTCACCAACGAAGTCTTTCAACAGATCGATGTCTTTGTAGTCGACCTGCTCGATACCTTCAACGGTAAACCGGCAGAACTTACGGCGTCTCATGAATCGAGCCATTGATTAATCCTCCGCGCTTTCGGATGCGGTTTTCTTTGAATCCGCATCGTCATTGTCATCATCATTATCGTCATCATCGTCAGAATCATCATCATCTGAATCGTCATCGTCGTCGGATGATTTCGAGTCGGCATCGCTGTAGGAAGCGCGACGGCTCTTCTCTCGCTCGTCCTTGCTCTCCTTGCGCTTGAGCATGACCGAAGGCTCGGTTTCAGCCTCGTCCTTGCGGACGGTCATGTGGCGCAGGATCGCGTCGTTGAACCGGAAAATGCCTTCCAGTTCTTCAAGCGTGGCGGCATCGCACTCGATGTTGATCATCAGGTAATGAGCCTTGTGCAGCTTGGCGATCGTATAGGCCAGCTGGAGACGGCCCCAGTCCTCGCTGCGGTGGACACTGCCGCCGCTGTTTTCGACCACGGTGCGGTAGCGTTCAAGCATACCGGGAACCTGATCGCTCTGGTCCGGGTGGACCAGCAGAACGATTTCATAGTGACGCATGGTCATGTTCTCCTTACGGTTTCGAGAGCCCTTTGATCATCGAAGCGATCGTCTGGTCAATGATCAAAGGGCGATTCAAAGCCCCCGGTCGAGCGGTTTCACCCGCCGTGGAGCAAGGTCGCCAGGGCAGTCGCCCAGGCAAGCCGGACAGTATAGCGTGATTAATGAGCAGAAAGAAGGGATCAGACCGACAGACATCGGTCAGATCAGGAAGGGGATTCCGGTCAGGCCAGGCTGATCGCGGCAAAAGAAGGATTATTCAGCCAGGAAGACAGCGGCGGCACGGGCCGTCAGGCGACCGTAAAACTCTCGCCACAGCCGCATTCACCGGTAACGTTGGGATTGCGAAAGCGAAATTCTCTGACCAGGCCTTCATGGACGAAATCGACCGTCGTCCCGGCCACCAGATCAAGCGCCTTTGCGGGAACGATTACCTTGATTTCCCTGGCATCGAAGACATGGTCTCCCGCTTCGACGGATTGCGCGATTTCGACATCGTAGGCCCAACCGGAACAACCAGTGCGATGGACGCCGAGTTTCAGGCCGATTCCGCCGTCGCGAGCCATGAATTCGCGAACCCGCTCTGCGGCGCTCGAAGTCAATCGAACTGTTTTTTCCTGCTTCATGGGTTCTGTTGGAGTCGTCATGTCCAGTATTATTGCGTCTAGCGAGCCATGATTCAATCAATGGCCGATGCAGAAATCGCTTCTGATAACCATTCCCAGGAAGCCTGGCGAGCGCAATCCACGCAAGGACTGGGCCCCGAAACCGATTCAAACGCCAAGGATGAACCACAAGCTCATGCAAACCGTCAGCGTAAAAACCCTTCTCGCTGGAGAGATCGAACCAGGCCAGCAGGTGATCGTGCAGGCCTGGGTCCGCACTCGCCGTGATTCCAAGGCGGGCTTTTCATTCATTCACGTCAATGACGGTTCGAGCTTCAGTAATCTCCAGCTGGTCGCCGACAAGGATCTGCCGAACTACCAGTCCGACATTCTGAAACTCAGCAGCGGCGCATCCCTTCGTTGCCAGGGGACGGTGGTCGAGTCGAAGGGGCGCGGTCAAAGCATCGAAATTCAGGCCGATGTGATCGAGGTGTTGGGCCTGGTCGAGGATCCGGACACCTACCCGATCCAGCCCAAACAACACAGCTTTGAGTTCCTGCGAACCGTCGCGCATCTTCGCCCGCGCACCAACACCTTTGGTGCGGTTACGCGCGTTCGCCACGTCGCAGCACGCGCCATTCATGATTTTTTCGACCGTCAGGGCTATTTCTGGGTCAACACCCCGATTATCACCGCCTCGGATGCCGAGGGCGCCGGTGAAATGTTTCGAGTCTCGACGCTCGACCTCATGAACCCGCCAAAGAACGATCAGGGCGGGATCGACTTCAAGCGGGATTTTTTCGGCCGCGAGACCTTTTTGACCGTCTCCGGGCAGCTGAATGTCGAGGCCTTTTGTCTGGCGATGAGTAAGGTCTATACCTTTGGACCAACTTTCCGTGCGGAAAACTCGAACACGGCACGGCACCTGGCCGAATTCTGGATGGTGGAACCGGAGGTCGCATTCGCCGATCTCGATGATCTGGCGACTCTGGCCGAGGATTTCCTGAAGTTCGTTTTTGGGCGCGTACTGGAGCAATGCCAGGAGGACCTTGATTTCTTTGCTGAGCGCATCGAGCCAGAAGCAAAATCCCGGCTCGAAACGCTGGTGGCACAGGCTTTCGTTCAGATGGACTATGCCGAAGCCATCGACATTCTGAAGGCCAGTGGCCAGTCGTTCGAGTTCAAGGCGGAGTGGGGGTTGGATCTGCAGACCGAACACGAGCGCTACCTGACCGAGCAACACTGCAAAGCACCGGTGGTCGTCAAGAACTATCCGACTGAAATCAAGGCTTTTTACATGCGTCTGAATGATGGAGGCAAGACCGTTGCGGCCATGGACGTGCTCGCCCCGGGCATCGGCGAGATCATCGGCGGCAGTCAGCGCGAGGAACGGCTGAATGTTCTGACTGAACGCATGACCGAGCACGGACTCGATCCGGAACACTACGGCTGGTTTCTGGACCTGCGCCGCTATGGCACCGTTCCCCACGCCGGTTTCGGGCTTGGCTTCGAGCGCCTGCTCAACTACATCACGGGGCTGGGCAATATCCGCGACGTGATCCCCTATCCGAGAACACCGGGAAGCGCCCCTTTCTGAGGGCAATTCCAGCCGTAAAAAAAAATCATGCAATTCATGATGTTGAACGTATTTTCTAGAATTCAAGTCAAAGCCCGTCGGCGCATTGTCCGCGGACTGAATGAAACGATCACGGGGCCGCTCTGGCCGCAAGAACTAAAGTGCTAAAAATCGAAGCGCACGCCATCTGATAGCAGACCATGGGAAGCAGAATGCGAAGCCCGATCAACCTAGAACGCTGGATCGACGAGCACCGACCGCTGCTCAAACCGCCGGTGGGCAACAAGTGCATCCATGACGGTGATTTCATTATCATGATCGTGGGTGGGCCGAATCAGCGCAGCGATTATCACTACGAGGAGGGCCCCGAGTTCTTTTATCAGCTCGAGGGTGCCATGGTGCTCAGACTCATGGAGGATGACGGGCCGCGCGATGTGACTATCGAAGAAGGCGAGATCTTCTACTTGCCGCCGCGTATTCCCCATTCGCCTCAACGCTTTGAGAACACGGTCGGACTGGTGATCGAACGCAAGCGCCAGGCGCAGGAGAAAGACGGCCTGATGTGGTTCTGCCCGAACTGCCACCGCAAGCTTCACGAGGTCTACTTTGGGCTCGACAATATCGAGACGCAATTCCCGCCCATCATCGGGGAATTTCTCGACAGCGAGCAGCTCAGGCAGTGCAGTCACTGCGCCACCGTCCACCCCGGCAGCGAGTGATCAATCCTGCTTGGGAGCCTCGAGCCGGGCCCGTTCGTTGTAGGGCGGAACATCGAGCGCCTGGCCCGAACTGATTCTTGCCTGGGTGTCTGCCCACCAGTCCGCCTCGAACAGCTCCGGGTGCGAGCGCTCCAACAGGTCCATGTGCGGCTTCTTCAACCCCATGAATCGCCGGAATTCCTCGGGAAAAAGGTCGTTCTCCTCAATCGAGTACCAGGGCTCCGAGCTGTAGATGTCGGCAAAGTCCCGCGCCTCTGGAATGCGCCTGAAGCGACATTCGGTCAGTAACATCAGCTCGTCGTAGTCATAGAAGACCACCCGACCGGAACGCGTCACCCCAAAATTCTTTGGCAAGAGATCGCCAGCAAAGATATTGGATCGCGCCAGGTCCTTGAGTGCCTGCCCCATATCCAGAACGGCCGACTCCGCCTGGTCCGCGTCGACTTCCCGCAAGAAAAGATTGAGCGGGCGTACGCGCCGTTCGACCCAGCAATGGCGAATGACGATACTGTCGCCTTCGTCATTGACCACTCTCGAACATCCATCGACCAGCTGCTCCATCAGCTCAGCGGTGAACCGGCTGCGGCGAAAACGCAGGTCCTTGAATTCCTGAGTGTCCAGCAGGCGGCCCACGCGGTCATGACGATAGACCAGCTGATAGCGATCGAAGACCTCGTCCCGCCGGACTTTCTTGGCCGGATCGAATCGGTCGCGCAGAAGCTTGAAGACCAGCGGATAGGATGGCAGGGTAAATACCATCATGACCATGCCGGGCGTGCCCTCTGCAACGCTGAACTGCTCATGTTCAACCTGCTCGATGTGGCGGTAGAACGCACGATAGCGCTCGGTCTTGCCCTGCTTCGCCCGCCCGAGGACCGTATAAAGTTCGTCCAGCGGCTTGTCGGGCAGTAGCGTGCGCAAAAAAACCACCGCATCGCCGACCGTTGGCAGATCGGCGAGGAAGTAGCTGAAGGTGTAGCCGAACAGAATGCTGACCTGGATGCGACGGCACAGCAGTGCATCGACTCGGACCTTCCCTTCCTCCTGTTTCAGTGCAATGACGAAGGGCATGAAACTGGATCGAGAGAAAGCCCTCCCGACCAGGTAAGCCCTGCCCTCGCGATAGAAAATGGTTTCGAGCAGTTCAATACTGCTTAGCTGCTGCTCCCCACGGGCGACCAACTCGTCTTGAACGTGAATCGAAAGCCGCCTGGCATCAGCGGCCAGATCGGCGTAGTCCACGTTGAACGGCCGATCACGGAGGATTCGCTCGAAGGTGGTTTCCGCGCACCCGCTGATCGCGTAGACATAGCGCGAGACCGGATGGGTGATGCGGTCGCTGGGATCGATGTCCGGGGCGATGAATTCGATGGCCGAGTCGACGCCTCGGGTTTTGAAGAGGCGCCGGGAAATCGTATTGAACCAGGTTTTGTAGAGCTCCTGATCGAGCCGGTCCTCGATCCGCTCACCGTAGAGCTGGCGGATGTGCTTCCAGATGCTGCGTGAGAATAGACGGCTGCCGAGCCGGTCATCGAGTCGGCCGATCAGCTCATCGATGCCCTGATCATAGAGCTCAATCCGCGCCACGACGTCTCGGCGCATGCCGTGCCGGTCTCCGGCCTCGAAGCGCCGCTTTCCTCGCCGGGACAGGTCGGCGAAGCTGGCGTTGTAATCCTCGAACCCGGTCAGGATAAGCTGGGTCGCCGCCTCGACGGGTTCTTTCAAATGTCGAGCAAGATTCATCCCGTTTCTCCGAACACCAGGGTCGCCAGCCAGAACCAGAGCGGTACCGTCATCGCCGAAATCACCACGCCCCAGGCCACCAGGGCTGAACCCAGCGCCGGCGCGAGACGCGCCGAGGCAAGCAGTGCGGCGGCGGTAATCATTGATGGCATGCCCGATTCGATCGTGGCCACCACGGCAATATCGCCCTCCGCCCCCAATGCCCAGGCCAGCAGCAGGGCAAGTCCCGGCAGTGCCAGCAGTTTTCCCGCCAGGCCGACCATGAGCCCTACTCGGTAGTCCGGCACCAGCCGCAGCTGCAGAGCCAGGCCAATGGCAATTGTGACGAGTGGAAGAAGCATATCGGCAAAGCGCTCGGTCAGTGACATCAGGGACGCCGGCATCCAGCCATTGCCGAACAGCAGCGCAAAGATCAGGGCAATGAAGGGCGGGAAGGAGATGATCGTGGCCCCCATCGAGCGCCAGTCCGGATTGTCGCCCTCCCCGTACCAGCCGACCACGAACAGCACGTGCGTACAGACGATCAGAAACGAGCCGAACTGGTCGTAGACCACGGCCAGGCGAATGGCCTCGGGCCCCAGCAGGGCCTCGACCAGGGGGAACCCGAGAAACGAGGTATTGCCGAGCGGAATCAGGACCAGCAGGGTTGCGGTCACATCCCGGCGCAGGGACAGCCAGCGCGACAGACCGAGCACGACCAGCACCGTCGCAGCGAGCAGGAGCCACGGGATCAACACCAGCGGAAGCAGCTGCCAGGACGGCTCCAGGGTCGGAACATGAATCAGGATCACGGCCGGCAGGCACAAGGTGATCACGAATTTGTTCAGCACCTCGGGGGTGGTCTCGGGCAGGATGGACAGGCGCGCAAGCCCCCAGCCGGCCGCGATCAGGCCGATGATCGTGAAATAAGCGGACATGGACGCAGAGTTTAACCCGGCTGCTATTAAAACGGCTTTCAGCCGGAAGGTGTCTGCCGGAAGAACCACCAGCCGCTACGGCCGAGCAGGTCGCCGCACGAGATGCGGCTTCTCCAGCGAAACGTCTTGAGGATAGGCATTGGCGAACACCAATGTCATTGCAGGCAGTGGATGTCCTGCCTTTCACTTCTCCATTAACTCTAGAACAATGGTCCGGCGCGTGATCCCTTCAACCACTGAATTAAGCAAACCTGCGATCAGCACCAAGCGTCCGTCGCCGTTGTCCAGATAAATCCGGTGCTTGTCAACTGCTGACCGATGGCGCCTTTCGCTAGGCCTACG
>JGI12210J13797_11085583_pt1 | contig 38379 bp, 33 predicted proteins | sample ElkSlonscriptome_3_FD_13797 | JGI IMG/M metagenome (IMG submission 13797) | reverse complement strand
CACGGGTGGGGTCGCAAGTTCAATCCTTGCCGCGCCCACCATCTTTTCAATGACTTAGAAGAGATAGCCCGCGTTTCCATGAAAAAAACATGAAAACTTGGGTGGACAACCGCGAACATCAGCGGTGCTTTCCGGGTCTTGATCTTGCAATCCTTGGCTGAGCCAATTTCATCCGATTCAAGCATTGATCCAACAAGTTACCCCTTCTTCACGTTTCGCTGGCAGGTCCGAGCGCCAAAGAGCGAGAAGAATGATGTCATTTCACCGACCTATCCTGCCCGGCAAGGCAATCGAACTTGTCAAATCCCGCAATTTGGATGTCCCCGAGAAGCTTCTCGCCGATTACGCGGCCGCTGGACTGATCAAAACTTATGCGCTGATGCGCGAGATACGGCCCGCCGGTGGGCCGACGAAGACAGTCAGGGATTCCCAGATTGCGCAAGAGGAATGGGCTCGTATCGTCGCTTCAGGCATATCGTGGCAGCTTTGAACGGTGTCACAGTTCAGTTGGACGGGTCTAAACAGCCGGGGGGATTACCGACAATCCGGATAACCGGTATCAGTTTCTCGAAAGCCTCCCTGATCAAGGTTCTAGAGCGTTTTCCACAGCGGCTGGATCGATGAGGATTCCGTTTCCGGCGCATTTTTGATTCAGAGTCCAAGCTGGCGAAGGAGGCTGGCATGGATGTCGAAAGCGCTTTCCCAGGATCTACGTCAGCGGGTTATTGCGGCGATTGATGGTGGCCTCAGCCGTCGTGCTGCTGCAGCTCGCTTTGGAGTGAGTGTGTCGAGCGCCATCCGCTGGCACCAACTTGCGCGAGAACACGGTCGAGCCGTTGCCAGAAGGTCCGGCGGCGACCAGCGCTCATCGAAGACCGAAGCCCACCACGAGCAGATCATGGCAATGCTGGAGGAGAACGGCGACATCACGCTTGCCGAGATACAGTCCGGACTTGCTGCAAGCGGCGTCAGCGTTGGGATCGGCACGCTGTGGCGGTTCTTCGATCGCCATCGGATCACGCGTAAAAAAAGTCCGGGCACGCGATCGAGCAAGACCGGCCCGACGTCCTGAGGCAGCGGCAGCGCTGGCTCGACGACCAACTCGATCTCGATCCCGAGCGCCTCGTGTTCATCGACGAGACGTGGACCGCTACGAACATGACCCGAAGCCATGGTCGGTGCCCGAAGGGCGAAAGGTTGCGCATTGGCTTCCCGCATGGTCATCGCAAAACGACGACGCTGGTCGCGGGCCTGCGTATGACCGGCATGGTCGCACCGATGGTGTTCGACGGGCCGATCAACGGCGACTGGTTCGAAGCCTATGTCACCCAAGTGCTGGTGCCCGAACTCAAGCCCGGCGACGTGGTCATCATGGACAACCTGTCGAGCCACAAACGGGTGGCGGTAAAGGAAGAGGTCGAAGCGGCCGGTGCCACGCTGCGCTTCCTCCCGCCTTACAGCCCCGACTTCAATCCAATCGAGAAGGCGTTCTCCCGTCTCAAGGCCATGCTGCGAAAGGCTGGCGAGCGCACCGTTCGCGGCCTCTGGGACCTGATCGGAAGGCTCGTCGACATTTTCCAACCGGACGAATGCGCCAATTACTTCAAATCTTGTGGATATGAACCAGAGTGATCGGAAAACGCTCTAAGGGCCTCGATTGCCTTGTTTGCTTCGCGTTACACCGCGACCCGCGTCGCGGCCCGGATCGGACAGGCGCTAGCGATCGTTTTTGCATTGGTCGGGCTTTTCTCGGGCAACGTGATCCTCGCCTTGATCGGAGGCTTCATTTTCTTCGCCGCATCTCAGGAGGCGAGGGTCGCGAAAGTCCGCCATGCGATCGGCGGGACGGTAATTGGCACGGTGATGGCGAACGACCATCCCAGGTTCGATCAATTCGATCGTATCGCGACAGTAGCCGGTATTCTAGCGCATACGGATTCGACGTAATTCCCGGTCGTCGGCGAAGACGGACGCCTTGCAGGCGTAATCGTACAGAAAGACTTGCTCGCGGTTTTTAGCAAAAGACGGACCGAGCGCGGCAGTTGGTACGGTGATGCAGCGGAACGTGCCCGTACTGCCAATCAGCAAGCGGGCAAGCAAGGCAGTAACACTGATCGAGGCAGGAGCGCCGGCGGTCGGCGTGATCGACAGTGCGGGCCGTCATATCGGGCTCGTTACGTGGCCGAATCTGATGGATAGGATGACGATCAATACCGCTTTGGAATCACGCGTTCGCGCGCGGCGCAAAGGTAGCGCGTTCTTATCGGGCAGCAAAGAATGGCCTAACGTTGAAACTCTCTGCCTGTGATCGCAACCCACGGATATTTGCGTAATTCAGCCCGGCGTCGGTACGAATAAAGCTGTGTCGCCTTCCATTCGACCCAAAACAGGAAGATCGAGATCGGATTACCGCATCAGTCGCAGGAGCTTCGCACATGGCCACCGAACCACCGGAAAAACCCGATACTATCGAGCCCGCCGCCCCGCCCGAAATCGTCCCGCCTCAACCGGACGAGCCGCCATCGCGCCCGGATGAAACCCCCTCGCCGCTACCCGATATCGAACAGCCCGACGAGCCGCCCGAGGAAACACCGTCTTCAGACTGAGCCGCTCGGGAATTTCAGACAGGGTCTTGCGAAGGCACCGCGAACGCTTTTCCGGCGCTTGTCACGATGGCGCCCAGACCGAACAGCATTGCAAACAGCCAGATGGCCGGACCCGCGATCGGAATGAGGGTGAGAGCGAAAATCAGCACCGCACCGAGCCCCGGCCACAGCAGTCTTGCGCCGATACCGATCGGCTGATCATCCTTGCGAGCGATCAGGAGCCGCACTCGTTCGCCGGTGAAATAGGCTGTCGCCGCCAGCGCGATCGGCGTTGCAGCGATACTCATCACAACCAGCAGCACCGCCATGGGCACCGCGGCTATCGACCAGATCAGGAGTCCGACAAGAACGGGAACGACCACTGCGACGAGCAGCCCCACGCCCAAACTCTTCCACGGGCGCTCCCGCATTCCTTGCGATGCCGAACGCATGAGCCCTGGAACGGCGAAGGCGAGGACAAGTACGAGAAGGAAATAGCTGAGCAGGATCGAAAAACCGATCATCAGGAAAATGGCTCGCGCGGCATTGCCGACCCGGACGACGTTGGAGGGTTCACTGACCGGAAGGATCCTGGTCTCGCCCTCGACGACGGCCCCCGGACGCATGACCAGATTTTCGCTTCGGTACTCCAGGTCTCCCGCTATCCGCGCATCGGGACCGATTACGACCGTGTCAGCGGTGAACCTGGCCGTGCCGTTCACCGCGGAATTCAGGATGACCTCTCCACCTCCGACCCGCAAATCGCCGGGTATCGGAGCGTCGATAGTAACCGTGCCGCCCCCCAGGACAGCGGAGCCGCCGACATTGAAGTCTGGGCCGATCGATATCTCTCCCGCAGCTGCTACGATATCGTCAGCGATGGTGCCCGTTTCCAATTCAATTTCACCAGCGGCGGCGATCAAGTCGTTCGCCTCGATACCGGCGATGGAAAGCTCACTGGCGGCGACATGCAGATGATCCGCCCGCACGCCATCCACCACGACCGTGTTACCTGCCGCGAACACATCATCGCTCGACCGGGCATTGAGCCGCAGATCCTCGCCACTGGCGAAAACCATGTCTTGTGCGACCCGCAAGGCCTGCGTCCCGCTCTGCTCGTCAACAGGTTCTTGCGCGAAGGACCAGGTCGCCAATCCCACAGCGACCAAGGTGGCCAATAATGCTGGCAGCTTGTGGCCGGGTTCGCTGCTCATGGCTTTCTCCTATTGGATAGCGCGCTAATCATTCGCCTTCATCCGGGTCAGCCACACCCCCGGCCTCGCCTTCGGCGGGATCGATTGGGACAGCTTTCATCGGGGTATCGGGCAGATCCACTTCGACACCGCCTGCGGGCCTGGTGACCCATTCGGTCGATTGGGGAACGGGCTCGCGCGCCTCCTGCCTTGATTGGAAAAAGACCACCACAGCCGCAATTACCGCAAGCGAAACAACCGCGATCACGATTGCCCGCCTGCTGGAATTCTGTTCTTCGTCATTCATCACGTGATCTCCTTTCAATGGTACATCACCAAGGGCAATCCGGGATCGGTGAGCATGTCCTGCGTGACCCCGCCAAGCAGGTTCTGGCGCAGGCGGGAGTGACCGTAAGCGCCCATGACAATCAGGCCCGCTTCACGTGCGCGCGCCGCCGCGTTGATGCAGGCCGCGATATCCAGTTCGTTCTTGTGAACCTCGGCTATTTCGCTCGCGATTCCATGCCGGGAAAGGTATTGTGCGCCGTTCGTAGCGGGCAGATCGTGCACTCGGTCTGACCGGTTCTCCTGAACATTGACCAGATAGACCATCTCGGCCTTTCGCAGCAGGGGTATCGCGGCGCGCATTGCGCGTGATGCTTCGGCGGATCCGTCCCAAGCGATCAGCGCGGGCGCACTGCAGTCGAAGCTGCGCTGGTCTTTTGGCACGATGAAAACGGGGACGCCCGCGCTTACACTCAAATCCTCGGCCAGTTTCGATCGCGCGCGTTTTGACTTGAAGGGATCGCAGGCTCCGAGGACAAGCAGGTCATACGTATCGATGAGAGATAGGATCCGGGCATCGGCAGGCCCATCTGTCGTGATCCAGTCCCACGCGACATCTTCGCCTCTCAACGCCTTTTCATTTTCTCTCCGAAGCTTATCGCCGGATTCTTGCATCGCGGGGATTACTTCACCTGCCGCCGTCCCGTGGATGTCTATGGGCATGGCCAGGATATCGGGCAGGGTCTGCAGCAACGTGACATGCGCGTCGAATGCGCGGCCGAGATCGAGAGCGACCTCGATTCTGGCCTCGAGACAGGCATCGTCGGCGATGTGCAGCAAGATCGATTTCATTGGGCGCTCCCATAGGGCGGCAACCACGACTATGGGGAAAGGGCGTTGCTCGCATTACGGACATATCCTGATCCCGTTGTGCGCCCGATATCCGCTAATGCGCGGTTTATAGAATGTGCGCTAGGCAACAGAAGATTGCGTATCGCTGGGGAAAGGGGGCGTCCGCCATGGTGCCCTGGAAGAGGATCAGACTGGAGCTCGCACCGACAGCGGATGAGCCGCGCGGATCGGTCAGCCGAGCGTATCTATTGCAACTGCCTCTCTGCGCCAGCGGTCGCATCGATCCGATCGTGGTCCAGAGCAATCCGCTTCGGGCAACCGCGAGACGCTACAGAGCCAGCGAGACGGATCAGTCGGGTTACATCGTGCAAGCACGGGAACGGTGGCTATGTGTCCACGGACCTGCCGCAGATGCCGCCAGCGAGTTTGCGTCCTTCGCGGATTGCGCCCTGGCGATGGGCGGAACCGTCGGGATCCTCGAGGATGCCGGCGTCGAGCTGCCTTTCCTCGTTAAGGCGATAGAAGAATGCTGAGAGCCCTGAACCCGCCCTGGGATGACCGCCGACATGCGTCTAGTCCTCGCGCTCGCCCAGCCCGGCAGCGAAGGCGATGCGCAGCAGGTCGGAAAGATTATGAACATCCAGCTTGCGCATCAGGTTTGCCCGGTGGATTTCGACCGTTCGCGCGCTGATGCCCAGATCGTAGCCGATCGTCTTGTTGGGATAACCCGCAACCAGCCCCTCCAGCACATCGCGTTCACGTGGAGTGAGTCCATTGAGCAGCAATTGCGCCCTCTCCTTACGCGCGCTGCGCGACCGCGTCTGGCTTATGGTCTCGCGGCCTTCCTCCAAGGCTTCGACCATCGTTTCCTTGGCGAATGGTTTCTCGATGAAGTCGACTGCGCCCGCTTTCATCGCCTTGACCGCGACGTCCACGTCTCCGTGCCCAGTCATCACTATGACCGGGAATGGAATACCCCGGTCTTTTAGTTCGCGCTGCACCTCGAGCCCGTCCATTTCCGGCATCTGAATATCCAGCAGAACGCAACCTGGTTGAAGCGAACGCGATTCCTTCAGGAATTGAGGGCCATCGACATAGGATTCGACCTCGAACCCGGACGTTTTCAGCATGAATCCCACCGAACGTCGCACGGCATCGTCGTCGTCCACCAGATAGATCGGATAGTCGTCAGCCATTTTCACTCCCCGTCGAAGCCGCAGGCAAAAGCAGATGAAAAGCGGTCCCGCCTAGCTCCGACGGCTCGACCCAGAGCTTTCCGCCATGCGCGGTGATAATGGTATGACAAATCGACAGGCCGAGCCCCAGACCACTTTCCTTGCTGGTGTTGAACGGATGGAACAGGCGCTCGGCAATGTGGGGTTCGAGCCCCGGCCCACTGTCGGCAACCACCAGTTCGACCAACTCGTCGTCGCGGTTGCAAGAACTCACGCGAAGTCTCCGGTGGTCGGCCTCGATCATCGCTTCGAGCGCATTGTTGATGAGGTTCACAACGACCTGTTGAATCTGGACAGCGTCAACCAGAACTTCGTCAGCATCGGGGTCGAGAATGGTCTCGAAATCGACGCCCCTGCCGTGACCGTTCATCAACGCGAGGGCGGATGCCTCTTTTACCAGCCGCCTCAGGCTCGCGATGCCCTTCTGGGTTTCTCCCTTGGAAATGAACTCCCGCAGCCGTCGGACGATCCGCCCCGCACGCAGCGCCTCATGCGCGCATTCGTCCAGGGCTTCCCGCGCGAGCGTCAGGTGCTCGCCACTCGGATCGGCCAGCAGATCACTGGCGGATTGCGAAAAGTTGGAAATAGCAGTCAACGGCTGGTTGAGCTCGTGAGCGAGCGAGGTCGCAAGGGTGCCCATGGCGGATATGCGCGACACATGGGCAAGCTCGTTCTGGAGAATGTGCAGTTCGCGCTCCGTCTCGCGGCTTTCAGTCAGATCCCGGATGAAGGCGGCAAATCCGATTGCTCCGTCGAAATTCAGCTGACCAACCGAGATATTGATCGGGAAGGTTGTTCCATCCCGGTGGCGCGCGGTCGTGATCCGTCCCCTGCCGATTACGTGCGCCAGGCCCGTGTCATGGTATCGTTGGATGTAGAAATCGTGCTTCTCGCGATCCGGCGACGGCATGAGCATGCTGGCATTCTCGCCCTGCACCTCGGCCTCTTCGAAGCCGAACATACTTTCGGCTCCTTTGCTGAAGGACCGAATGATTCCCTCAGCATCGACGACCACCATCGCATCGGGCACGACGTCGATCAGAGCATGAAGCTCGTCGAGTGTTCTGGACGGGATGAAAAGCTCATCATCGCGCGCGGGTGAATTGTCGTTTTCGATAGGACACAACATCGGTTTAGCCCATGGTCTTGTACAGCCTTTTCCAGCTACGGTAAAATACGCATTTAATCACGAGAGATAAATGCGCCATCGATACTAAATGACGCCAACTGTTCCACTTTCGATCATTCCGGGTTCGCTTGGAAGGCCTGGTGCGGCGACCAGTCGCCTTTTTACCGCGAAAGTCTTGGTGTAACGTGGTGAATATGCGCGCGATGCAGTTGGATCGACCGGGTGAGCCATTGCGCTTGGTTCAACGGCAAGTGCCTGTCGCGGGACCGGCGGATATTCCCATCGAAGCAACGGCCTACAGCGTGTGTCGCACCGATTTGCATGTGGTAGACGGCGATATTCAAGGCAAGTTGCCAATCGTTCCGGGTCACGAGATTGTTGGAAAGGTGATCGCGGTGGGAGCGAACGCGGACCGGTTCGATGTCGGCGACCGCGTGGGTGTTCCATGGCTCGGTTCGACCTGTCACCATTGCCGCTTCTGCAAGATGGGAATGGAGAACCTTTGCGATGACGCGCAGTTCACCGGCTTCACCAAGGACGGTGGTTTCGCCACGCACGCCGTCGCGCGGGCAGACTATTGCTTCGCGCTGCCACCGACCGTCGACGGTCCCCGTGCCGCGCCGCTGCTATGTGCCGGCTTGATCGGATACCGGGCCTTTTCCATGATGGGAGAAGCGCGAACGTTCGGATTGTACGGCTTCGGAGCGTCGGCACATATCATCGCGCAACTGGCAGCACGGATGGGACGCAAGGTGGTCGCCTTCACGAAGCCGGGTGATGTGCAAGGCCAAAAATTCGCGCGCTTGCCAGGCTGCATCTGGGCAGGCGGCTCGGACGAAACGCCGCCTGTCGAACTCGACGCCGCTATTGTTTTCGCCCCCGTCGGCGCGCTCGTCCCAGTCGCGCTCGCCGCGATCAGGAAAAGCGGGACGGTCGTTTGCGCCGGAATTCACATGAGCGACATTCCATGCTTCCCCTACGCCCTCTTATGGGGCGAGCGACAGGTGCGCTCCGTCGCCAATCTCACGCGAGCGGACGGCGATGGCTTTTTCGCAGCGATCAGGGAGGTCGAAGTCAGAACGCAGGTCAAATGTTTCGCGCTGGACGATGCGAACGAGGCCTTGGCCCGATTGAGGAACGGCGACATCGTCGGTGCGGCGGTGTTATTGCCGTAATTCGTCGAATTATTGAAAGGGTCGATCATCGCGTTGCACAAAACCATCGTTTTTCTGCTGTTTGCGCTTTTTGCCGCGCAGTCCGTTCAGGCTGCGCCATCATGGAAACCGGCTCAGGCCGAAATTCTGCTGCGCTGGATCGAGCGAGCCGACGACGAGGCGATCGAGCTGCCCGCGGGAAGCGCCAACGCGTTGCAGGCCGCGATCGAATCCGGCGATGGTGATGAATTGGATGCGCTTTCGCTCACGACCGCGCGCGAAATCGTGAAGGCATGGCGGGGGAGCTGTTGCGGGGAGCGACGACCGGGCTGGTGGCACATTGAAGGCGCTTTGTCCGACGCCGAGATCGAGCAGGGTCTGCACGGAGCGCTGGAGGCCGACCGGCTCGAGGGCTATTTCCATAGCATCCGGCCATCGCACGCTCACTATCAAGCCTTGGCCGAAGCGCTCGCTCGTGAAACCGATCCGGCGCGCCATGCGGTGCTCGCGAAAAACCTCGCGCGGTGGCGCTGGATGCCCGCGGAATTGGGCGATCGTTATGTGCTGGTGAACATCGCCTCGCAACAGGCGACCCTATGGGATGGCGGGATCCTGATCGGAGAATGGCGGGTCATCATCGGAAAGCCCACCACCCGAACGCCCGTTTTTACGACCGATGTGACCGGCGTTATTCTTAACCCCTGGTGGGAAATTCCCGCCAGCATAGCCGCCGAGGGCATCGGCAGCTTCGTCCGCCGCAATCCGGCTGCGGCGCGTGCGAGAGGATATGTTTACCAGAACGGACGCTATCGCCAGATGCCGGGCGACAACAACGCGCTTGGCCGGGTAAAGCTGGTCATGCCCAATCCCTATGGGGTGCTGCTCCACGACACCTCCAATCGCGAGCTGTTTTCCGAGCCACAGCGGGCATTCAGTCATGGCTGCGTCCGGATCGACCGCGCTCTCGAATTCGCGGCTGTGCTGCTGGACGACAAGAAATGGGGCTTCGATCGAATTGAAGCGCAGATCGAGACGGATGCGACGCTCACTGTCCGCTTGTCCGATCCGGTGCCGGTCTATGTCACCTATTTCACGGCGGAGCCCGCCAGAGATGGTTCCGTCCGGTTTTTCGAGGATATCTACAACCGCGACGGAATCAATCTCACGGTGCAGCACGATCGGCTTTCTACGGATATTTACGGATCGCTGGTCACTGGCCAATCGTCCACGTCTGCGTCTCCTCAAGGAGCCAGCCCATGTCAGATTTGAGTTCACAGACCCCCCGATACCCTCGACCGCACCAGGGATTGTCGCCGGGGCGTTTTTCGAACGAGGAAGCCGAACAGGATTGGAGCGGTACGGTCGAGACACAGAGCGGCATGAAGATCGACGTAAGACCGGCGTCACCCTCCGATCACGATGCGCTAAAAAGCTTTTTCGAGCAGGTCTCTCGGGACGATCTGTATTACCGCTTCCTGTCCGGAATGCACCGCGTCGATGAGGAGCGGTTGCAGCACATGCTGCGCGACGATGATGACCTGACCATCGATTTTCTCGCACTCGATTCCGGCACGGGCGAGGTTCTGGCCAGCGCGATGCTTGGCGCCGACGATAGGTTCGAGAGAGCGGAATTCGCGGTCGTGACCCGCCATGACATGAAGGGTCGCGGGATCAGCTGGGCGTTGCTCGACCATGCGGTTCGCTATGCGAAGGCGGCTGGCATCAAGACGATAAGTTCGCTGGAAAGCGCAACGCAATCCGGTGCCTTGCGACTGGAGCGGGAAATGGGCTTCACGACCCGCTCTGTTCCCGATGACGCCACCTTGGTTCTGGCTGAAAAGACGCTCTGACCAAGTGTCGGGCGTTGCAGCCGACGATTTTGCTGGCTGGCATACGATACCGCCGCGCGAGGCGTTAACCGCGCAGGATGCGACGCCGAACGGCCTTTCGCCGTGCGAAGTGCGACTTCGCCGCGAGCGTTTCGGACCGAACCGGCTTCCGGAAGGCGCGAGCAGCGGCGCTTTGCAGGTCTTTTTGCGCCAGTTTCGCAGTCCACTGATTTATCTGCTGCTTTTCGCTGGTGTCCTCTCGCTGGTAATCGGAGATCGCTGGGATGCGATCTTCATCTTCGGAGTGCTAATGCTCAATGCAGGTATCGGCGCGTTCCAAGAGATCAAGGCCGATGCCAGCGCGAAGGCCTTGCGTTCGCTCGTGCCACAAACGGCACGGGTGCGCCGTGATGGGCAAGTGCAGGAGGTGGCCGCCGAAGAAATCGTGCCCGGAGATATCGCCGAACTCGAAAGCGGGATGCGCATAGTTGCCGACATGCGACTGATCGAGGCGACAGGACTGGAGGTCGACGAATCGACACTGACGGGTGAAGCTCTGCCCGTGCACAAGCAAGCGAGAGCGATCCTGGACGCAGCCACCCCGGTCGCCGATCGATCCAATATGCTCCACGCCGGTTCGGGCGTGGTGAGAGGACGCGCGGTGGCGCTGGTCACCACTACGGGATCGCAAACGCAACTCGGTGCGATCAACTATACGCTTGGCGAAGCGGGCGAAAACGCTGCGGCGATCCCGCTGGTAAGGCGCATGGCCACACTCGCGCGGCAGATCGCTTTGGTCGCGGTCGGTCTCATTCTGCTTCTCGGCGCCGTCCTTGTCTTGCAGGGCGAAGGATGGCGGGACGTCGTGCTGCTTTCGATCGCGCTCGCGGTCGCCGCCATACCCGAAGGGCTCCCTGTCGCCGTAACCGTCGCGCTGTCCGCAGCCGCGAGCCGGATGGCGCGGCGCAACGTTATCGTCCGGGCGCTGCCTGCGGTCGAAGGGCTCGGCGCCTGCACGCTGATCGCCAGCGACAAGACAGGCACGCTCACCCTCAACCGGCTCACAGTGCAACGCGTCGTCATTAGCGATGGTCAGACGGCAGAGCGCAAGCAATGGCGCGAAAACGAAGTCGGCGAGGCGGTTCGATCGCTTGGAATTGCCGCAGCGCTGTGCAACGAGGCCGCCATCGTCGAGGACGGTGACGCGGTCGGCGATGCCGTCGATATCGCCCTGCTTGAATTCGCCGCCGAAGCGGGTGTCGACATCGACCGCCTTCAGACCATGCCTCGCCTTGCGATCATTCCGTACGAACCTGCCTTGCGCTTCGCCGCCGTCGAAGCGGAATGGGACGGACAGCCGCTCACGATCGTCAAGGGGGCACCTGAAACCATCCTGCCAATGTGCGACGATATCGGCACGAGCACACGCGAAATACCCGAAGAATTGGCCGCTCAAGGCTATCGCGTTCTCGCCTTGGCCGAAAGACGCGCGGTTTCGTCCGACGGATCGATCCGCGACCATTTACAAAATCTCCGACTGCTCGGCTTCGTCGGATTGACCGATCCGCTGCGCCGCGGTGTAGTCGACGCGGTCGCGCATTGTCGCGATGCCGGGATCGAAATCGCGATGATTACCGGCGATCACCCCGCGACAGCGCTCGCCATTGCGCGGCAGCTTGGAATGCCGGTCGGCGAGGAAAGCGCAATCACCGGAGGGCAACTTGCCGATCTGGCCGATGACGAAGCCGCTTTTTCCGCAGCGGTGCTGGGCAAGCACGTCTTCGCGCGCATCGAACCGGCTCAGAAGCTCGAGATCGTCAGGGCGTTCGAACAGGCGGGGCATACGGTCGCGGTGACCGGTGACGGCGTGAACGATGGCCCGGCCCTGCTGATGGCCGATATCGGCATAGCGATGGGGCGCGGCGGCACCGACGTGGCGCGCGGCGCATCGGATCTGGTGCTGGCGGACGACAATTTCGCGACTATTGTTTCAGGCGTTGAAGAGGGACGGGTCACGTTCGCCAATATCCGAAAGATCGTGCTGTTCATGCTCGCCACCGGGGCTGCGGAAATCCTGATGTTTCTGCTGGCGCTTTCGGTTGGCCTGCCCATGCCGCTCACCCCTGTGCAATTGTTGTGGCTCAATCTGGTGACGAACGGCGTGCTGGATGTGACCCTGGGCTTCGATCGCGGCGATGGGGACGAGCTGGAGCATCCCCCGCGTCTCAAGCTGAAATCGCTGATCGATCGCGACTCTCTGATCCTGATGATGCCCGGTGCGGTGCTTATGACCGTGATCGCAGTCTGGGTATTGCAGGACCGGCTGGCGCTGGGAATGCCGATCGAAGATGCGCGCAATCATGTGCTGCTGATGGTGGTGACCTTCCAGATCGCGTTCCTGCTGACGATCCGCAACCTTTCGCAGCCCTTCTGGCGCTGGCATTCGCCGGAAAACGGATGGATGTTTCTGGGCATGGTCGCCGCAGTGCTGCTTCAGGCGGCGGCGATGACGGTGCCGATCTTTCAGCGGTTTCTCGGCACCGGTCCGGTTGGGTCCGAGTTCTTCTTACTATGCCTTCTGGCAGCGCTGGCGGTGCTGCTGGTGACCGAGGCGGCAAAGCAATTTCTGCTCTGGCGGGAAAGGACATCAGGAACTGTCTTTAGCAAAGCGGCGCGAGAATTGGGCTAAGGCATGCGTGATGGCAAGAAAAGCAGAAAACGCCCCGTCAAAGGATCTGGCGGACCCGTTCGCATTGTGGGCAACGATGTCCGTTTGCCTGACAGAAACGATGATTTGACGATGCGATTACCCGCGCTCGACGCGGCGTGGTTTGCGCCGCCGCGTGTCGTCCTGGTCGGAGCGTCGGCCACCGACGGATCGCTAGGCAGGGCTTTGTGCGAAAATCTGCGGCTTGGGAACGGGCGTTTTGCGCTGCAGACAGTCAATCCGAAACGCCTCGCGATTGAGGATGCCGAGCATTTCACCTCGCTAGCTGATCTGCCGCATGGTCCCGGATTGGCAGTGCTGGCGATCCCGGCGCAGGCAACTCCCGATACTATCGAAGCCCTGGGCGACAAAGGTATCGACTTGGCGGTGGTGATCACCGCCGGACTTGGGCGCGGCACGCAAGCGGGTGCGAGGATGCTCGATGCGGCAAGGCGCTCCGAAGTACGCATTATCGGCCCCAATTGTCTCGGGCTGGTCCTCCCCCATCATAATCTCAATGCATCCTTCGCACGATCGATGCCGGCTGCAGGCGATCTCGCCTTCCTGTCGCAGTCCGGCGCGATCGCCACCGCCATGCTCGAATGGGCAGAGCCGCGCGGAGTGGGTTTCTCCGCCATCGTATCGGTCGGCGACATGGCACAGACCGGCCTGGGGGAACTAATCGACCTGTTTGCCGAAGACCCCAAGACACGCGCCATTTTGCTATATCTCGAAGGCCTGTCGGATGCGCCCGCCTTCGTGGAGGCAGCACGCCGGGCGAGCCGTGCCAAGCCTGTCGTCGCGCTCAAGGCCGGACGGACGCGGGCAGCGTCACAGGCGGCGCTTTCGCACACCGGCGCTCTTGCAGGATCGTGGGATGTGTATCGCGCGGCGTTTCGAGAGAGCGGTATTGTCACGGTCGATACGCTTGATGCGATGTTCGATGCGGCATTGCTTCTGGATCGCTATCCTGACCTGTCTGGAAATCGCCTGGCGATAGTGACGAATGGCGGTGGCGCGGGAATCCTCGCGGTCGATGCACTGTCGGGGACCGGAGCGGAACTGGCGGATCTGGAGGCCGGTACGCTGGCGCGGCTCGATCGGTGCCTTCCACCGACATGGTCGCATCGTAATCCGATCGACATCGTTGGCGATGCGGACGCTGCACGATATGCCCGCACGATCCGCGAAGTTCTGTGTGATGGGCAGGTCGATGCCGTGATGGTGATGAACTGCCCCACCGCACTGATCGACCCGGGCGAAGCTGCGCGCGCGACGGTGGAGTCGGTGCAGACCGCCAGGCAAGAAGGCATTGTTAAACCGGTCTTCGCCTGTTGGCTGGGAGACGAGAATTTCCGACATTCCGCCGCGATATTTCAGGACACCCGCATACCCACTTTCGCGACTCCCGCCGATGCATCGCACGGTTTTGGCTCCCTGGTTCGCGCCAGCAGAGCGCGACGGCAAGAGAGTACACGAGGGGTACACGAGGTGGGGGAAGACAAGGTGACTGAGGCCGCCGTCGACGAGGCGGAACGGTTGCTAGAAGGGGTGCGCGCCGACGGACGACGAACGCTGAGCGAGATCGAGGCGAAGCGCCTGATGACCCTGTTCGACGTTCCCGTCGTGGAAACCAGGCTAGTCTCGAATCCCGACGAAGTCGAAGCGGCTTGCGAAGAGGTCGCAGGGCCGTATGCGCTGAAGATCGTTTCGCCGGACATTACGCACAAATCCGACCATGGCGGGGTCGCGCTCGGGCTGGCTGATGCCGGTTCGGTGCGGGGGGCGGCGCAGGCCATGGGCGAGCATATTGCGAGGGTCTTTCCCAATGCGCGGATCGAGGGCTTCGCACTCCAGCCGATGATCGCGCGCAAGGCGGCGCACGAATTGTTTGCCGGGATTGCGACCGATCCGACCTTCGGGCCGATCGTCCTGTTCGGTGCGGGAGGCACTGCTATCGAAGTCATCGCCGACAAGGCCGTCGGCCTGCCGCCGATTTCTCCTGTTCAGGCGGGGCGAATGATCGCGGAGACGCGCATTTCGCGCCTGCTCGCAGGATATCGCCATATCCCGGCGACAAACCTCGCGGCGATCGAGGCAGTTATTGTCGCGCTTTCGACCATCGCCACGCACTTGCCGCAGATCGCCGAGCTCGATGTCAATCCGCTGCTCACCGACAGCGAAGGTGTGATTGCCCTCGATGCCCGAGTTATTCTGAACAATTCGCCCATCGCCTAAGGGGGTTTCCGTATGCTCCGGCGGTCTGCAGGAATGTAAACAGCATTATCTGCAACCCCCAATTGGAGATGAGAACCATGACCGACGACGCGGCTCTCGCCACCCGACCTCGCGAACACACCGATCTTTCTGACTATCTGCGCGAACCTTTCCATCGCCTTCGCAGCGAAGTCGATCGGATGTTCGACGAATTTCCCGCCCGCTTCCCCGCGGCGCGGTTCGGTTCACGCTATCTGGCATCGATGCCGTTGCCGGCAGTGGAGATGACCGAAAACGACGATCGGTATCGTATTTCCGTCGAAGTGCCCGGCGTCCCGCACGAAAACATCGATCTGTCGATCGACAACGACATGCTCGTGCTGAAGGGCGAGAAGCAGGACGAGCGCGAAGAAAAAGAGCGCGACTATTCGATTTCCGAGCGCACCTACGGATCGTTCGAGCGGCGGATTGCCTTGCCGCAGGATGCGCAGCGAGAAGGGATCGAGGCGCGCACTGATAACGGCGTAATCAGGATCGAGATTCCGCGCAAAGAGAATGGGGCGCCGGAACGTCGCCGGATCGAGATACGAAACACGTAGGATCTTTCGACATTAGAAAGACTTGCAGCAACCGGGCGATAAGAGCGACCCGTCGCCCGATCTGCCATCCCGGTATTGCCCCCTCGGCAAACCGGGATGGCTTTTTGCAAGCAGGGATGAAGGCATGGCGGGTTCAAACCGATTGATACTCACAATGCTTGCCTGCGGGCTCGCCATTCTCGCCTCCGGCTGCTCCACGCGTGCCACGCCCTACCAGCCGCTGCATTCCTCCAGCGCGATTTCAGGCGGCTATTCCGAAACCCGCATCGACGAGGAACACTTTCGGGTCAGCTTTGCCGGCAATCGGCTGACATCGCGCGAGCAGGTCGAGAGTTACCTGCTCTACCGCGCTGCCGAGCTTACCTTGTTGAATGGGTTCGACTATTTCGAAATCGAAGACCGCGAGATCGAACATCAGATCGAACGTCAGGCTCGGCGCGATCCGCTCTACGATCCCTGGTATAGCCCCTATCACCGATCCTGGCGCCCCTACTGGCGTTATTATCGCCAAGATCACGGCTGGTATCACTGGTATCCCTATTTCGGCGATCCGTTCTGGGCCACGCGTTACGACATGCGGACCATCGAGCGATTTGAGGCAAGTGCCGATATTCGCATGTGCTGCGGTGTGGCGCCCGAAGACGATCCGCGTGTGTTCGATGCCCGCGAAGTCACCGAGAAGATCGGACCCAAGATCGAGCGGCCCTAGCGCGCCTCAAGGTTCCACAGCTCGATCCGCGCTTTGAGCTGGTAACCGTGGTCCAACCGTGCGGTCTGGGCCTTCGATCCGCTCGACCGCGCCAGTCAGCGGGTTCGGGCCGGCCCACTCGCTAATCGATGAGATTACAGAACTGAAAGATGAAACCGATCTGCGCGCGGCGAAAGCGCGTGAGGGCATGTTCGTCGATCGCGGTCAGCTCCGTGTCGCCTCAGAAAAGCTCGCCGTTCGCCGGACAATCAAGCCCTCCCGATGATATTGAAGAAGGTGGATTGGCCGCTGCCCGACGGGCTTGGAAGGACGAGCACTTCGCCCTTGCGTATCAAGAAATCAACACTGCTCCGCGCATGCACTTCGGTCTCGCCTCAAACGTGGATCTTGCGCAAATCGCGGCCGCTGAACGCGACGCTTTTGGTCCGTCCCTCGGCTTTCTCAGCGCTCATCTGCATGGCGATTTCATATCATCACGAGCATCGACGCCCTTACGCAATTGCCCGGAGAAGTCGCAATACGGCCATGCTTCGGCCATTCGCTCACGAAGCGATCCCCAAACCGGTGAGAGCGGCCATTCCCACGGCATAAACAGCTGCTGCCGTGATCGAGTCCTGCCCCATTCGCATCACGGTTTTGTCGCGCCGTTCGATCAGACCGATGACGAAAGCCCCGGTCATGGCGAGAGCGAGAACGGCCGCCAGCGCCTCAAACGTTCCGGCGAGCTGGATGACCGGCGGTCCCGGCGCGAACAGATCGATGGCGAATATGATCGCGAGATTGAAGAGATTGGAGCCGAAGATCTCCCCGACCGCGAGCTCATAGCGGTGCTGGCGCATGGCGCCCGTAATCGCGCTCAGTTCGGGCAAGGACGTCGCTGCGGCGACGAACAGGACGCCAACCAGCCCCGTGCCGAGGCCGCTGCGCGTGGCGATGTCATTTGCGGATATAGCCAGAGCGGCGCCCGCAATCAGGATGATCGCAGCGAGAAGGCAGAGCATGATGGTCAATCGACGGCTGCCGATCTCATCCGGAGGCGAACCCGCGTCATCGCCCAATTCAGGCGGGTCGATTACGAGCCACATCGGCCGTCGTTCAGAGCGGTCGGCAATCCTTATCGCCACCAATCCAGCGCAGAAAATCGCCGTCGCTCCGATCCCCACTGTCCCGAACAGGAGCGTGTCGCCAAACAGGATCGCCGCGATGACGAATGCGAGCAGCATCATGCCCAATACCCCCTGGATCAGCGTGACCGGTTTGGCCACGACCGATGTCAAAGGCCGCTTTCCCAACACCATGTCGGCCACGGCCAGCAGCAGGATGTTGAAACTTGCGCTGCCCAGAATGTTGTTGAAAGCGAGCAATGGCGCGCCAAGCGCCGCGGCCGTGGTCGCGGTTCCAAGCTCGGGAAGCGAGGTGATCCCGCCAAGGACAAGCATGCCAGCAAAGCCTTGCCCCAACCCCGTGCGCTCGCTGAGCGCGATGACGTAGCGGGGCAGATGGGTTCCGGCCCACCACACCGCCGTCGCGGCCGTTAGCAATATCGCGACTGATGACCAAATCGCAATCATCGAGGACACCCTGACATGCCGGACGATCGCATCCTGCTGCGGCGTATGAGATTAGGCATTCGCGACCCTCGCTGCGCCCGTGGCGGGCTGGTATTCGGGGCGTATCCCCAAATAGGCTGCCCCGCCTTTCTCCGGAGCGTTGGCGCTGGCCGATATCCGCAATATTCCGGAGGCTCGCCAAGGTCTTCACAACGGTATCACTAAGACTGCGTAGGGCTGGGCCACCCCGCAGCGATTTGGCTCGCAGCACGTCGGAGCCCGCGGCCATAATGTTTCGCACGGGCAGGTTGGTCAGGCTGTCCGCTCCCTGGCGCGAGATATCCGTTCGATGTGGCCCGAAGCAGCGATCGAAACACCCCGGAGCAGCTAGCGGCCTCGCCGTAGCCTACGGGACGTTGCGTATATCTGGCGAACGCGGCCCGAAGCATGCTGCTTTTTCCAAATCCCCCCGATCTTGGAGAATGCCGTGCAGACCGTCCCGCAGGAAATTTACATAGGCGACGATGGCCCACCCCCGGTCAATCGCCCGTCCACTGCCGCCGCCTTTCAAGCACCGCCCCGCGTCCCGAAACGAGCGCACATCCTGGCCGTTATAGACAAGCTTTCGAGAGCCGAACCAATCGCCCATAACGCGGTGGCGATCGCTCGCAGTCTGGGGCTGGAGGTGACGCTGGCGCGGGTGGTCGAACATGGGCTCAACTCCGCGACGCTGGTCGATCCGATCGCATGGCAGTGCGATCTGGAGCGTCAACGCGCGATGCTGGACGCTGTAGCAAAAGGTATCCCCGGCAGCACAACGGCGTCGGGGATCGTGCTGGTTGGGGACCCGCCGGACGAATTGATTGACTGGGCGGAGGCAAATGGCGCGACCCTGCTTGCGCTTGCGACGGGAACGGCTGCCGACCCGTATGCCATGGACGCGACCGCGCTGCGGGTGCTCCAGAGCGGCGCCACCTCGCTTTTGCTCGTCCCACCTCAGGCCGTCACCAGCGCATTCAGATACCGCCGGATCCTCGTACCGATTGATGGATCAACGCGCGCAGAAAGCGTGCTTCCGATCGCGCAGCGGATCGCGCGCGCGCATGGCGCAGAATTGCTGCTCGCCCATGTCGTGCCCGAAGCGGGCAGGTTTCATGGTTTCCAAACCCACCGGCTCGATTCTCTAAAGGCTGAATTTGATCGGCAGAACCAGCGCAGCGCAGGGACCAATCTCGAGCAGCTGCGTGCCCGGATCGAAGGGGATGGTATCGACGTTCAGGTTCGTCTCCTGGGTCCGGCGGACCCGCGTCACGCAATCTGCCGGTTCGCCTGCGATCTCTCCGTCGATCTGGTCGTCATGTCCTCTCACGGCGCGACAGCTCTCAACGATGTGCCGTGTGGAAGCGTTGCCGAATATCTTGCAACGCACTGCTCAATGCCCGTCCTGCTGGTGAGGCCGAACCTCGTTACCGATTTCGGCGCGGGATCGTTCGACACGAATGGTCAATCGGTCTTCCGTTTCGACTAGTGGCCGAAGCGGTCGATCCTGTATCGTCGCTTGAATTGGCGGGAGCGGAGCTGGCCCGAAGGCACAGCATATCTCGCCTGCCGCCGGCGCCCATCGGCATATTGCAGGATCACAAATCAGCCGAAAATTGGCTCGGCAAAGTTCGTCTCGCATGTCGAACGCCCGAACCGGAAGCCGCCAAGGCCGCCGAATGGCTGCTCGACAACGATTACCATGTCAGCCGGGCTTTGCGGCAGATCGCAAAAGACCTGCCGTCCGGATTTTTCGCCCGCCTTCCAACCCTCGCCGACCATCGGGGCGTGGGCCCGCGGGTGTTCGGCCTCGCCTATGAGTTGCTGCGTATCAGTCGTTTACAGGTATCGCTTACCAACGCGGAACGCTTCGTTGGCGGCTATCAGCAATATCAACCGCTTACTATCGCGGAATTGTGGGCTTTTCCCACGATGTTGCGTATCGCATGCATCGAAATCCTCGCGGTCGCGCTCGATACGCAGCTGGTTGATAGCCCCGGCATCGGCTTTTCGGTGTCGGACTGCGCGCAGGACGAGCACTCCCTCGACCCGACTGAGAGGGTTGCACGCTCAATCGCCAACCTCGCCGAAGTCGCGGGCATTCCGTGGGACGAGTTCTTCGAGCGAGCAAGTGTTGTCGAAGCAATCTTGCAAACCGATCCCTCCGCGGCCTATCGCGCGATGGACTTCGCCACCCGCGACCGATATCGCATTGCGGTCGAAGAGATCGCGCGGTGGTCCGATGCCGAAGAGATTGCCGTGGCGCGAGAGGCTGTTGGCAGCGCCGCAGCCTGCGGATCCGAAGAGGTCGGGCATCACGTCGGATACTGGTTGATCGATCAGGGTCGCGGCGCGCTAGAAGCGCAATTTGCAGCTCGACCGCCGCCAAAACGCAGAGCACGAAGGCTGTTGCTGGCAAAACCGGGACTGGTCTTTGCGGGCCTGATGTTAGTCTCCGGACTGGCATTCGCGGCGGTGCCTGTCATCTATCTCTCCAGCATCGCGGCTACATGGCCGCAATGGATCGCGGCACTCCTCCTTAGCCAGATACCAGCGTCCATCCTCGCCATAACATTCGTCCACTGGATCATCACCAAGATCACCGAGCCGAGGGTCCTGCCCAAGCTCGACAGCAAGCACGGCCTGTCCGCCGCCTTTCCGGTTACGATCGTCATACCGGTGGTGGTCGTATCGATCGAGGAGGTGCCGTTGATCGCGGCGCGCCTTGAAACCCACTGGCTCGCGAACAGCGACGCGCATCTTCAAGTGGCGCTGCTGGCCGATCCGGCCGATGCCAAGGTCGAGACGCTGCCGGAGGACCAGCACATCGTCGACGCCCTCAAAAGCGCAGTCGAGGGACTGAACGCGCGTCATGGAAAAGGCGGGCATCTGCCCTTCCATCTCCTGATGCGACCGCGCCTGTTTAATCCAAAGCAAAATTGCTGGATGGCGTGGGAGCGCAAGCGGGGCAAGCTGGAGCAGTTCAACCGGCTCGTTCTGGAGGATGCGAGGGCGCCTTTTACGGTGATGGTGGGAGATATGGACTCGCTTTCGCACACCCGCTTCGCGATCACGGTCGATGCCGATACGATGCTGCCGCCCGGCTCGACCGCAAAGCTCGCGGGTACGCTAGCTCACCCTCTCAATCGCCCATGCTTCGATGCTCGCAGCCGCGTGGCGCGCGGATACACGCTCATCCAGCCGCGTGTGGAGATTTCGCCGACCAGCGGCGAACGGTCCGCGTTTGCGCGCCTGTTTACCGGCGAAACCGCAATCGACATCTACAGCCGCGCGGTGTCGGATATCTATCAGGATCTGTTCGGCAGGGGCATCTTCGTTGGAAAGGGCATCTACGATGTCGCGGCATTCCACCGCAGCGTCGATGGGCGAGTGCCCGAAAACGCCATCCTCAGCCATGACCTGTTCGAAGGTGTGCTGGGCCGCGCTGCGCTGGCGACCGACATCGTCCTCTACGAAAGCTTCCCGGAAACCTACGCGCAATATGCGAGGCGACTGCACCGCTGGATCAGGGGGGACTGGCAATTGCTCCCCTGGCTCGGGCGGCGTGCGCCGGGATCGGATGGTGCGAAGGTCGCCTCACCGATCGACGCGCTCGGTCACTGGAAGATCGTCGACAATCTGCGCCGAAGCCTTGTCGCGCCGGGATTGGTTCTGCTCGCGCTCGCCGGATGGTTGGCGCTGCCGGGCGATCCGTGGTTTTGGACAGTTCTCGTCTTGCTCGCCCCTGCCGGTCAATTGTTCATCGATCTGGTAACCGGCTTCGCGCGGGGGCGACGTCTCGGAGCTGCGATAGGTTTTCGCCGCAGGCTGGCGGATCAGGCAGGACGCTGGCTATTGGTCGTCACCTTCTTGCTGCATGAGGCCATCGTGTCGCTCGATGCGATCGGCAGGACGCTCTGGCGCCTTTACGGGAGCGGCAGGAAGCTGCTGGAATGGACGCCGGCCGCACAGGTCGCGTTCGACGAGGGAGGTGGCACGAGGCGCGATGACATCTGGCGGCGAATGGGTCCTGGATCCGTGCTCGCCGCCGCGATCGCGATCAGTATCGCGCTGCTCCATCCGTCCGCGCTTGCGCCTGCGCTTATTGTGCTGTTGCCATGGATCTTGGCGCCGGAAATTGCGCTTTTGATCGAACGCCCGACACACGGCAAAACGCGGCATGAAGAACAACTCGACACGCGATACATGCTCGGTCTGGCGCGCCGGACATGGCTCTATTTCGAAACCTTCGCGGGTCCGGGCGACAATTGGCTGCCGCCCGACAATTATCAGGGCCAACCGCACGAGGAAATCGCCCATCGCACCTCGCCGACCAATATCGGAATGCTTCTGCTTTCCTCCGCAAGCGCCTGGGATCTTGGCTTCATAGGTCGGGCAGAGCTGATTGCACGGACGCGCAATCTGCTTCCCGGCCTTGATCGTCTCGAACGCTATCGCGGCCACTTTCTCAATTGGTATGAAACCCATCACTTGAGGCCGCTCGAGCCGCGCTATGTCTCTACGGTCGATAGCGGCAATCTTGCCGCATCCATTATCGCGTACGCCGAGAGCCTTCGTGATGCGAGCGCCTTCGAGGGTCTCGAAGCCCAGCGCTGGCAGGGGCTGCAGGTAATAGTCGACCTGATTGACCAGACCGCCGGAAAACTGGATGGAAGCGACAGGTTCCTGACCTGTCTGAATGAATTGTCCGATCGCGCGCAAGGCGGCGCGCAGGACGGCGCAGAAATGCTCTGCGTTCTACGTAACTTGTGCCATCACGATTTACCGGCGCTGGAGAACGAAGGCCAGCGGATAATGAAGCCGGTCGCCCGGCGTTGGCCAGAGGAAGTCGCCGATCTCGATGTCTGGCTGGACCGGCTCAGCCATCATTTGCAGGAAATGCTGCGCGATGCCGATGCCGCCCCCGCCACCGGCCAAACGCTTCGTGAATTGGCCGATGAGATTGAGCGATACGCCTGGGAGATGGACTTCAGCTGGCTCTACAATCGAGAGCGCAAGCTTTTTTCCATCGGATACAATGTCAGCACTGCGAGAATCGATCCGCACCATTACGATCTGCTCGCATCCGAAGCACGAATTGCGAGTTTTTTCGCGATCGCCAAACGCGACGTGGAGATGGAGCACTGGTTCCATCTCGGCCGACCAGTCACCCGCACGCAAGGCGGGGTGGCGCTGGTCTCGTGGAACGGCTCGATGTTCGAATACCTCATGCCGCGCCTGCTTCTGCCGGGCTCAGCCGATACCTTGCTGGGCGAAAGCGACCGAGTCGCGGTAAGCGTTCATCGCAAGGATGCACGCCGGACTGGTTCGCCCTGGGGCGTGTCTGAATCGGCCTTCGCGGCAAGAGATCCCGAATTCCGGTTTCGCTATCAGGCCTTCGGTGTTCCCGGCCTGGGCCTTCGTCGCGGGCTGGCGCGCGATACCGTCATTGCGCCATACGCCTCGGCGCTTGCGCTCGCAGTCGATCCCATCCCGGCGCAGGCCAACCTGAAGCGGCTGGAGAAATTGGGTGCGCTGGGCCGGTACGGGTTCTGGGAAGCGGTCGATTTCACGTCCGAGCGCGCCGTTGCCGGACAGGACTTCGCGCCGGTCAACGCTTTCATGGCCCACCACCAGGGCATGATCATCTGCGCGATCGCCAACCTTTTGACCAGCAATCAACTAGTGCATCGCTTCACGCGCGATCCCCGCATCCAGATCACCACTCTGTTGCTGGCTGAGCGGGTTCCGCATGAGCTCCCCTCCGAGATGTCACGGCTGGAACCTGTCGAAACGATCGAGGACGAGATGCGGGAGCCGCGTATCCGGCGAAGCTGGACCGTGACCGAGACCGATCGTCCGCAAGCCCATACCCTTGGCAATGGCCGCCTTTCGACCGTTGTTTCGTCCGCCGGTGGCGGAGGGATCAGGTGGAACAACCAGGCCATAACCCGCTTCGTGCCCGATGCCACCCGCGATGCCGACGGGGTGTGGTTCTATCTGCGCGACGAACGCAGCGAGCGCCTCTGGTCGGCAACCAGGCAGCCGGTCGGCGTTGATCCGGGTTTTGAAACGGTGACTTTCCATACGCACAAGGCCGAGTTTCGGCGCCGCTGCCACGATATTCATACCGACCTCGAAGTCGTCGTGGGCGCAAACGAGGATATCGAGGTCCGCCGCCTGACGATCGTAAACCAGAGTGCCCGAAAACGTTTTTTGCGTCTGACGACCTATGCCGAAATGGTGCTCGCGCCCCCACTGGAAGACGAACGTCATCCGGCCTTCAACAAACTGTTCGTCGCGAGCGAGCATTTGCCGGAGCCGGGCGCATTGCTGTTCGAACGGCGCGCACGCCGACCAGAGGATACGCCCCCGGTCGTGTTGCAGGCGCTGATCGGGTCCAATGGCATCATGACGGATTTCGCCTTCGAAACCGATCGGCGCAAGTTCATCGGTCGCAATCGGTCGATCCGCAAGCCGTTGGGCGCCTTGCGCGGGCCGTCGAACAGCCAGGGGTGGACGCTCGACCCGGTGTCTGTTTTTCAACTCTCGTTCGACTTCGAGCCGGGCGAAACCGTCGAAGTATCGCTCGTCACGATTGCGGCGGCATCGCGGGCCGCCGCGCTCGACGTGCTGGAGCGACATGCAACGCAATCGGCCATTGCGTTGCTGTTCGAAGATACGGAGATGAGCGTCTCACGGGCCATTCGGCGTGCCCGTTTCGATCCTGCCGATTTGCCTCAGATCCAGGCCCTCGGTTCATTGCTGGTCTATCCACACGCCACGCTTCGCGCCAAACCCGCGCATATACGGGACAATCGCCTCGGCCAGGCAGACTTGTGGGGTCTTGCGCTTTCGGGCGATTTTCCGATCCTTCTGGTGCGCCGCGATCCTGACGATGAGAGCGCGCTGGAGACGATCGTCCGGGCTCACCAGCTCTGGCGCAGGACTGGATTGAAGGTCGATATCGTGATCCTGCAATCGCTTGGGTCTGCCTATGTCGAACCTTTGCGCGATGAGCTTACGCAATTGCTGCAGGAGATCGGCGCGTCGGAAATGTTGAGCCGACAGGGCGGCATTCACATGGCCTTCGCCGACCAGATCGGGAATGATCAGGTCCGTCTGCTCGAAGCGATGGCCTGGGCGATCATCGATAGCTCACGCGGGAAGCTTGCCAACCAGCGTGACCGCAAACCTACTGGCCGCTTGCCGCCGCCGCCGATCATCCCGTCGCTCGATTTCGAACCGGAACGCGAACGACCGTTGCGACGGCCCGATGATCTGCAGTTCGATAACGGCTTCGGCGGCTTCTCGCCCGACGGACGGGAATACATTATTCATTTGGAGCCGGGCGAGACCACTCCGGCACCGTGGATCAATGTGCTGGCGAACGAGCGGTTCGGATCCCTGGTCACCGAATCCGGTGGAGGGTTTTCCTGGTCGCAGAACAGCGGCGAGTATCGCTTGACCCCATGGACGAACGATCCGGTATCGGATCGCCAGACCGAAGCGCTTTACCTGCGCGATGAGGAAACCGCGCAGATCTGGTCTGTAACGCCCGATCCGGTGGGCCGGGATGCGACCTGCCAGATCCACCACGGCGCTGGTTATACGCAGTGGCAGCAGAACAGTCGCGGGATCGAACAATCGCTGAACGTTTCGGTCGCTCGGGATGCACCAGTGAAGATCGTTCGGCTGATCCTCCGGAATAGCGGCTCCAGAACCCGTCGTATTACGGCCACGTACTACGCCGAATGGCTCCTCGGCGCATTGCCCGGTGTCGCTCGACGCCACGTCTGCGCGCGGTTCGATCGCGATGCCCAGACCATCCTTGCAACCAATCCATGGTCGATGGAGTTTGCCGGTCGGGCGGCGTTTCTGACCGCTAATCGTCCTGCCCACGGCTTCACCACCGACCGCGAAGAGTTTCTCGGACGGCACGGCGAACTGGCCCGACCGGCCGCCTTGTCGCGCTGGGGATTGAGCGGGACGGAGGTGGCTGGCGGCGATGCATGTGCAGCCTATCAGGTGCATCTCGATCTGCCAGCAGGCAAAACAATCGAGATCGTGTTCGCGCTGGGCGAGGCGGAGAACGAGACGGCCGCTAGCGAACTTGCACGGGAATGGCGCTCGACGGACCGGATTGCACGCGAAGTGACGGCGAACGAGGAATATTGGGACGAATTGCTCGGAGCAATCGAGGTCAAGACGCCCGACCACGCCCTGGATCTGATGGTCAATCGCTGGCTGCTCTATCAAAGCCTGTCGTCGCGCATTCTGGCACGCAGCGGGTTTTATCAGGCCAGCGGGGCCTTCGGTTTTCGCGATCAGCTGCAGGACGTGCTCGCATTCCTTCACGCCGATCCGGACCGTGCGCGGGCGCACATCCTCGAATGCGCGGCGCACCAGTTCGAGGAAGGCGACGTCCTCCACTGGTGGCATCCGCCACTGGGTCGCGGTGTGCGGACACGCTGCTCTGATGATCTGCTGTGGTTGCCCTACGCGGTCGCGCATTATGTCCATTCGACAGGCGATACTTCGATCCTGACCGAGGAGGTCGCGTTTCTTCAAGCACCGCCGCTCGCTCCCGGAGAGCATGATCGATATGCGCTGTTCGACGCCAAGTCGATCCCGGTTGCGCTGATCGAGCATTGCGAAAGGGCGCTCGAATGCGTGATGCTCGGACGTCATGGTCTGCCGCTGATTGGAGCGGGCGACTGGAACGACGGGATGGACCGGGTCGGTGACGACGGGCAGGGCGAAAGCGTCTGGCTGGCCTGGTTCGCCGCCGTCTGCGCCGCATCGCTGGCGCATTGCGAGCGTCTTCTCGGCCGAGTGCCGCAAGGCCGACACTGGGCCGACCGCGCAGCGACCTGGCGCCGGAATGCCGAGGCGCAGGGGTGGGACGGTGAGTGGTATCGTCGCGCCTACGATGATGAAGGAACGGCGATCGGGTCGATCGAAAACGCCGAATGCAGGATCGATTCGATTTCGCAATCCTGGTCGGTGTTCGCCGGTCCGGGCACGAAGAGGAATCGTGCCGCGCTGCAAGCGGCGATCCGCGAACTGGCCGACGAGGATGCAGGAATCATGCGCCTGCTGTGGCCGCCATTCGATAAGGCCGCCCACGATCCGGGCTACATCATGGCGTATCCACCGGGCGTGCGCGAAAACGGCGGTCAGTATTCGCACGCTGCCGCGTGGCTCGGGCTGGCGCTAGCCCGAACGGGGCAGAGCAACCAGGCTCATCGCGTCTTCGAGATGCTGAACCCGATCTGTCGTTCGCGTGGGTTGTCCCAGGCAGAGCGTTATCGCACCGAACCATACGCCGTGGCAGCCGACATCTGTTCAGTTGGAGACTTGCGGGGAAGAGGTGGATGGAGCTGGTATACCGGTGCCGCCGCCTGGACCTGGCGTCTCGCAGTCGAAGGCATCCTGGGGCTTACGCTGTCGAACGGCAAATTGCACATCGCTCCCGCGCTTCCCGATGATTGGGACGGCTACGAGGCGCGGTTGACGCGCGGTGGAGGGACGATCGAACTGCGTGTGATTCGGGAAAGAGAGGCCCGCGGGCGCGGCGGCGCGCGGATCGAGGTGGACGGCGCTGCATCCCAAAGCAGCTCGATTGCGTTTCCAAGGAAGGGAGAGGTGCTCCAGGTGGTCGCCCGGATCGGAGGGCAGCCAGCCGAGGATAACGAGCACATCAAAGAGGGCGCAAGGGGTCGGAGCAGATAGCCAAATCTGGCGGGAAAACGGTCCTTATCCACCTTGAGCATTGGCCGTCCGAAGCCTTGCATTCGAGCAAGGTCCTTGCCTCGTCCGCGCCGACGGACCGGGTCATGCCCCGTCCAAGACGATCTTCGGATCGGCCCCATCGACGGCAAGGCTCGCTCTTCGCTGCGCCAGCGCCAGCGCGATACGTAACGTTCCGTGCTCACAGTATTGCGCCACCTTGCGGCTACGGATGATCGCCTTTGAAAGGAACTCACACAATGGTCAGTATCGTAACTCTGACGCTGAACCCGACAATCGACGTGGCCTATTCGCTCGAACGGCTTGAACACACGGACAAGCTGCGCGCCGACAGCCAGCTGAGCGATCCGGGCGGGGGTGGCATAAATGTCGCACGGGTATTCGTTCGCTTGGGCGGCAATGCACGATGTGTCTATCTGCGAGGAGGGGCGACAGGCATTGCCCTCGACGCCCTGCTCGATCTGCATCAGCTGGTGCGGGATCCGATCGCAATCAAAGGCGAAACGCGGGTCGGCACCACCATTCTCGAACGCTCTAGCGGCGAAGAATACCGCGTTGTTCCAGCGGGGCCCGTGATTGGGGAAAGCGAATGCCAGGCCTGTCTCGATCGGTTGGCGGCGTCTCGATGCGACTTCCTTGTGCTGAGTGGTTCGCTGCCACGCGGTGTACCCGGGAATTTCTATGCCCGCGCGGTCACCGATGCGCGGCGTCGCGGCGTGCGCACGGTGCTCGATTGCTCAGGCGAACCGCTCAAAGCGGCGATGGCGGCAGGCGGCATCGAACTGGTGAAGCCCAATCTCAAGGAGTTTCAGGACCTGATTGGCGAGAAGCTGGTCGATCCGGTCGACATCGGCGCAGCCGCGCAGGATCTCGTGCGGAAGGGCGCGGCGCGGCTTGTCGCCGTCAGTCTCGCCGAGCGCGGCGGCATTCTCGCAAGTGCCGATCGCGTGGTCGAATGTCGCCCGCCGCGGGTCGAGACACTGAGCTCGGTCGGGGCCGGAGACAGCGCAGTGGCGGCCATGGTCCATGGGCTGGCGAAAGGTTGGACCGATGAAAACGCGTTTGCTTTCGGCGTGGCTGCCGGATCGGCGGCTTTGCTCACCGCGGGCACCGGTCTGGCGCGACCGGGAGATGTCGAGCGCCTTCACGGCATGTGCGAAGTGCACCCCTGAAAAGCTTCCCGCAATTGCGACCGAGGCGGGTGTCCATCGCGCGTAATCACGCAATCTCATCAAGCGATATCGGGTGCAGTGCCGAACCGGTGGTCTCGAAACTCGAAATATTGCCGATCGTGGTCGAAGCGATCGCGTCCATCGCTTCGCGCGTAAAAAAGCCCTGATGCCCGGTGATGAGGGTGTTCGGGAATGTCAGGAGCCGCGCGAAAACATCGTCCGTGATTACCTTATTGGAGAGGTTTTCAAAGAAGAAATCGCCTTCTTCCTCATACACGTCGAGACCGAGATGGCCGATCTTTCCGCTCTTGAGCGCCGAAATCAGCGCCTTCGTATCGACCACGGCCCCGCGGCTTGTGTTGATGAGCATGACACCCGGCTTCATCCGTTCGATCGTCGCGCTGTCGATCAGATGATGGGTCTGCGGCGTCAGCGGACAATGGAGCGATATGATATCCGATTGTTCGAAAAGCTTTTCGATAGCGACATAGTCTCCCCCCAGCTGCTCAAACCGTTTATCTGGATTGGGATCATGGGCCAGGACGCGGCAGCCGAAGCCACGAATGATCGCCGCGAACGCCATTCCGATTTGCCCTGTGCCGACAATGCCCACGGTTCGCCCCGCCAGATTGAAACCGAGCAACCCGTCCAGCGCGAAATTGCCTTCTCGAACGCGGGCATAGGCGCGGTGGATCTTGCGATTGAGCGACAGGATCAGCGCGACCGTATGTTCGGCGACGGCCTGCGGTGAATAAGCGGGGACGCGAGCGACCGCGATATCCAGCTCAAGCGCCGCTACGAGGTCGACATTGTTGAAACCCGCACAGCGCAGCCCAACGAGCCGGGTTCCGCCTTTTGCCAAAGCTTCGAGCACGCTGCGATCGAGACAATCATTCACGAACGCACAGATGCAATCCTGGCCGTCCGCAAGCGTGACGGTGCCCGGATCGAGCCTTGCCTCGAAAAACGAAAGGTGATGATCGCAATCGCTTCCCTGCGCAGCGCGGTTCAGGAAGTCGCGGTCGTAATCCTTGGCGCTGAAAACGGCGACTTTCACGGCTTTACTCCTATTTATCCATCACGCCCCGACCCAAAAAAGACCTACTCGCCAATCAGCGAGACGTGTCGATATTCAGGCAAGGCGCGGACTGCCTTCGGCAGCGGCCACATTCTGCTTTACGGCGAAAAAGCTGTCCGGGGTGACCGAGATCGAGTCGATCCCGCACTCGACCAGGAAGCGGGCGAACGCGGGATAGTCGCTCGGTGCCTGTCCGCAGAGGCCGACCTTGGCCTTCGCTTCGCGTGCTTCGGCGATGACATGCCGGATCATCCATTTCACCGCCTCGTCCTGTTCGTCGAATTGTTCGGCCAGAAAGTCTGAATCGCGATCCACCCCCAGAGTCAGCTGCGTAAGATCGTTGCTGCCGATGGAAAAGCCGTCGAATCTTTCCGAAAACGCCTGTGCCCGCACGACGTTGGCGGGAATCTCGCACATCACGTAGACTTGAAGCCCGTCTTCTCCGCGCTCGAGGCCGTTTTCGGCCATGACCTCCAGTACCCGGTCGGCCTCCTGCACGGATCGGCAGAACGGGATCATCACGATGACGTTATCGAACCCCATATCCGTTCGCAGCCGCCTGATGGCGCGGCACTCGAGCGCGAAGCCTTCGCGGTAGCGATCGGAATAATAGCGCGACGCGCCGCGAAAGCCGATCATCGGGTTCCCCTCGCGCGGCTCGAACTGTGCGCCGCCGATCAACCCGGCGTATTCGTTGGTCTTGAAATCGCTCATTCGCACGATCGCGGGCTTGGGATGCATCACCGCAGCGATGCGCGACAGGCCAAGAGAGAGGCGGTCGACGAAGTATTCCGCGCCGTTTGCGTAGCCCTTGATCAGCGCATCGATATCCGCGCGCGCTTCGGACGAAATCCGTTCGGGATGCAACAGCGCCATCGGGTGCGCCCTGATCGAGTTTGCGATGACGAACTCCATCCGCACCAGCCCGACCCCGTCCGCGGGCAAGCGCCACCAGCGATATGCGGCTCCCGGATTGGCAAGATTGAGCATCACCTTCGTGCGCGTTTCGGGTATCGTGTCGAGATCGATCGACGCCACATCGAAGTCCGCCCTTCCCTCGTAGACGAACCCGCGATCGCCTTCGGCACAGCTGACCGTGACGTCCTGCCCGGAATGCAGCACCCGTGTCGCCTCCCCCGCCCCGACGATAGCCGGCAGACCCAGTTCGCGACTGACGATGGCGGCATGGGACGTGCGCCCGCCGTGATCGGTGACGATTGCTGCCGCGCGCTTCATGATGGGAACCCAGTCCGGGTCGGTCGTCCCGGTGACGAGGATCGCGCCATCCTCGAACCGAGCGATATCCGCGGCGCTCGCCAGGATGCACACCCGGCCCGTCACCACCGCATCGCCGATCGCCGATCCGCTGGTCAGGATGCGCCCCCTGTTACGCAGACGGTAGGATCGCAGCGTGCTTATCCCGGCCTGCGACTGCACCGTTTCCGGTCTCGCCTGGACGATGAACAACTCGCCTTCGGGGCCATCCTTGGCCCATTCCATGTCCATCGGACAGCCATAATGTCGCTCGATCGCGACCGCCCACCGCGCGAGCTTGAGTATCTCGGCATCGCTGAGGACGAAGGTGTCGCGCTCGGCCTGCGATGTGGGAACATGGCGGGTGGGTCCGGCATCCGTGTCAACGCTCGCATAGATCATCTTGATCTGCTTGGCGCCGCACTCGCGCGCCACGATCGGAGTTGTGCCGTGGATTTCGAGCAGCGGCTTGAACACCTGGTATTCGTCCGGATCCACGATCCCTTGCACGACGGTTTCGCCCAGCCCGCATGCGGCGTTGATCAGCACCGAACGGGGAAAGCCGCTTTCGGTATCGATCGAGAACATCACGCCTGACCCTGCGCGATCGGAACGGATCATCTGCTGCACGCCGACGGAGAGCGCGACGTCCTCGTGCGTGAAGCCCCTCGCCTCGCGGTAGCTTATCGCCCGATCAGTGAATAAGGATGCGTAGCATTTACGGCATGCCTCGACCACGGTGCCCTCACCACTGATATTGAGGTAGGTTTCCTGCTGCCCGGCGAAGCTGGCGTCCGGCAGGTCTTCCGCCGTCGCACTCGATCGCACGGCGACATCGACATCCCGCCGGCCCACCCGTTCGCCCAGCGTCCGGTAGGCGGAGCGGATCGCCTGCTCTAGATCGTTCGGCCAAGCGCCCCCTAGAATGGCACAGCGGATCGCGGAGCCGGTTCGCGCCAGCGTTGCCGTCCCTGAATTGAGCTGCGCCATGCGATCGGCGATCTCTTCGGTCAGGTCGTTGTGCCGGATGAACTGGCGGTAGGCATCGGCGGTCGTGGCGAAGCCGGGCGGGACGTTGACACCGCGCGGCGTCAACTGGCCGATCATTTCGCCGAGCGAAGCATTCTTGCCCCCCACGCGGCCTACGTCGGTGCGGGAGACCTGCTCGAAAAAAAGCACGTGTTCCAAGTCATTCTCCTGCGTTCCGGACAAGTGCAGTAAGCAGCCGGAATTCGGGTTCGATCACGGCGTAAAACGCAGTCGATCTTCCATGAAACGGGTTGCGATAGCTCCTGCGATCACCGTCGGGCGCGCCTGTATGTCAAAAGCTGACTGGCGAGATCAAAGGGCGGTAGCGGCGTTCGTGTTTCGGAAGTGGACCTCCTCTCCGCTTACGGCGCTCGCCTCTCTTCTCCGACCATAGCGATCGGCGCCGACTTTCTCCGTAAGGATGTTACCGGATAGCTCTCTCAGGCACGAGGCGGGGCCGTTCCGCGGCATAAGCTCGCTACCATACGCTGCGGAATATCCTTCGCGACACCCGCTTCTCGATTTCCAGCAACATCAGCAAAACCACGCCGATCGCGACGATCGCGGTGAAGTTGTCGTCGAGCAACACAATCTCGGATGTTTCGCGCACGACCTCGGTACCGGTAATGCCGATTGCGGATGGCAAGAGCGGTGACGCCGTGACCGTCGGTGATCGGCTTGATTTCGATTCCGGCATTGCGACATTCTGCGATCACGCGCCGCGCTTCCTCGCGCGTCGGCTCCGTGATCAAGCAGACAGGTTGCAACCGACGCGACAGGCAGAAAATAGCTCAGCGTGTTACGTCGATGACCTGGGCCATTCATCTGGCATGCCAGAGGCTATTCGGCCTTGTCCCATAGCGACAGGCCAGCGAAGCGATCAGCCACATCCTGCGGGAAACCGCTCGCATCGAGCTCGTGCCAGCCCGCAATGTCGCCGATATCCAAACCGAACTGGCGTTCGACCACCGCGACATCGGCGTCCGACGGATCCGAACGGCGCGACGATACCCGTTTCCGAAGGATCTTCGCCGTGGCGTTCAGCCAAATACCCGCAAACTGCGCTCCGCTACGCCTGGCATGGGTTTCCACGTGCTCGCGTTCGTGGGCACTTAAAAACGCTGCGTCGATCACGACCGACTGCCCAGCTGCGAGCACCGTGTCCATCTCTTGCATAAGGCGATCGTAAACCGCGCGGCTGCTGCCGGGCGTATAAGCATCGGCAGGCAAGGTCTTTTCCGGCACCAGCCCGGCCATGCGTTTGCGCAGAACGTCGCTGCGCAGCCAGCGCGCGCCCGGTGCCCGGCCGAGCGAATGTGCAACGTTCCCCGCCAGCGTCGACTTGCCCGTACCGCTGCGTCCGCCAATCGCCAGAATGCCAGCACCTTCGTGTTTGAGGAAGGTGCGGGCCGCCGTCAGATAGTCTTCGGCTTCGGCGCGCTTGCGAGCGGCTTCCGCTTCACTTTCCTGCCGCTTGGCCGCCGATGCGCAAACGTGAGCACGAACCGCGGCGCGCATCGACAGGAACAAGGGCAGGGTAGCAATCCCTTCGGCCTCACCGGTCATGTCGCAATAGCGATTGAAAATCCGGGATGCTTCCCGGCGATAGCCACGCTCCCATAAGTCCATGAGCAAGAAGGCGAGATCGTACAAGACATCGATCGTCGCCAACTGCTCATCGAATTCGAGGCAGTCGAACAGTGTGGGCGTGTCTTTCCAAATGCAAATGTTGGCGAGGTGCAGATCGCCATGGCAATGGCGTACAAGTCCCTCCTGCGAGCGGCGATCGAGTAAAGGTGCCAGTTTGCCCGACACTTCCATGCTGGTGCGATGGAGCGCCTCGACCTGACCGGGTTCGAGCACCTCCGAATGTTCGATCATGCTTTGTCGGTTGCCCTCGATTACCGCCTGAACCCTTTGTGCACCCCCTCGGCACGGCCCGACAGCCGCATTTTTATGGAAGGCTGCGATCGCATCGGCGAGGTCGCGCAGCAGTTCGGATCGCAATTCGCCGCGCTTCGCCACCTTAGTAAGGAGCGCATCCGGGGGAAACCGTCGCATGACAAGCACCCATTCGACCGGAACACCAACGTCGAACCCCAGTCGCCCGTCCGCATCGCGCCGGATCGCACGAACCTCGCAATAAAGCTCTGGCGCGGTGCGCTTATTCAGGCGAAGCTCGTCTTTGCAAACCGCTTTGCGGCGTTCTGCCGTTGAAAAATCAAGGTAGGGAAACTTTACCGCGCGTTTCAGTTTGAAGGCGCGGTTTCCTGCAAGGAATATGATGGCAGCATGGGTATCGATCCGTTCGATCGGTCGGGACAGGCCGTGACTCTCCGGTTTCAAGAGGAACTTTATTACCTCGTCCTGCGCGTTCCGATCGGTTGTCTGCACTTTTCGTCACCTGTCCAGTAAGGTCGCGAGAATGACATTAGCACAACGTCGCGCTCGATGAAGTAGATGCAAAGACACGGCGCGATCGCTGTTTCGCTTGCTCTGATGACCGTTGCACCGATCTGCTCGCGCCCAGCCATGAGGAGAATGCGCGGTTCGCCGCACGGCCTGATAGGAAGCGTATTACGCGTATCTGCGTAATTACTCCCGCGACCCGCTGCCTGATGCTCGTTGCTCGTGCCGCCGCATAAAGGAGAGCATTCATGACCGAGCTTATGAAGGCCGCGATTTTCATCGAACCGGGCAAAATCGTCCTTGGCGAGAAGCCCCTCCCCGATGTCGGGCCGCTCGACGCTCTGATGAAGATAACGACCACCACGATCTGTGGGACCGATGTGCACATCCTCAAGGGAGAATATCCGGTCGAGAAGGGGCTGACGATCGGTCACGAACCGGTTGGCATTATCGAGAAGCTGGGCTCGGCCGTTATCGGGTACGAGGAAGGCCAACGCGTTATCGCGGGCGCGATAACGCCTTCTGGCACATCCTACGCCTCGATGAGTGGGTGCCACGCGCAATGTGGTGGGCAGAACAAGCATGGCTTCGAAGCAATCGGCGGCTGGCGCTTCGGTAATACGATCGATGGCGCGCAGGCGGAATACCTGCTGGTCCCGGACGCGATGGCCAATCTCGCGCCTGTGCCCGACGGCCTGAGCGACGAACAGGTGCTGATGTGCCCTGACATCATGTCGACGGGGTTCAGCGGGGCCGAAACCGGTCGGATCAAGATCGGTGATATGGTCGCAGTGTTTGCCCAGGGGCCAATCGGCCTGTGTGCGACGGCGGGCGCTCACATAATGGGCGCGACCACGATCATCGCCGTCGAGACCGTGCCCGAGCGTCAGGAAATGGCCCGCCAGATTGGCGCGACCCATATCGTCGATTTCGCAAAGGTCGATCCGGTCGACGAGATCATGACAATCACCGATGGTCGCGGGGTCGATGTGGCGATCGAAGCTCTTGGTCTCGGCGAGACCTTCGAAGCCGCCTTGCGCGTCATTCGACCGGGTGGGACGCTTTCTTCGCTGGGGGTCTATTCTGACGATCTGACGCTCCCACTCGACGCGATAGCAGCCGGATTGGGCGACCACACGATCCGAACCACCTTGTGCCCGGGCGGGAAAGAACGCATGCGGCGTTTGATGGAAGTCGTTGCGTCGGGTCGGATCGATGCAGGCCAGCTCGTTACCCATCGCTATCCGCTCGATTCAATCGAGGACGCATATGAGCTGTTCGCGCATCAGCGGGACGGCGTATTGAAGATCGCGATCAGGCCGTAGTCGCAGTGTTACGTTCCAGCCTGATCGTCATGAGAGCGCTCGCGCTATCGGTGTTACGTCCGGGTTTAGCCCACCAGGTTCAGGAAGCGCAGGCGATGCAGCGGGTGGCGATCGGACGGGCCTCAAGTCGCTCCTCGCCAATCTTCCTACCGCATTTCGCGCAGGTGCCGTAGGTTCCGTTCTCGATCCGTGCCAGCGCGAATCCGATCTGCTTCATCTCGGCCCTTAGCGCATCATCGACACCTTCCAGCGCCTCGTCATCGGCAAGATCGACGGCTTGTTCACTGAAGTCGGCATCGAGTGGGTGACGCAGATCGTCCTCGATGATCTTTGCACGATCTAAAAGGTCCCTGAAACGCGCCATGAGCGCCTTCACGATTTCGGCATTATTGGTCATGTTCACAGTCCCGAATAGCACTCGTGAAAAACAGGGATAGCACCTTGCTAAGGCGCGCCTTGCCACTTTGGCTTTACGGCAGGTTACGTAGTTCGCGCCTGGCCATCGGCGCTATTTTATCGCCCCTTCAGCCGTGAATGATGGAAGCCAGTAGATGCGATCAATCCTTCTGCACGTTTCCGACGACAAGTGCTTCAATGCCCGCCTCCAGGTCGCGCTCGACCTCGCCCGCCAGTACAGGGGCCGCATTACCTGCGCTCAGGCTGCACCCTACGATTTCGGGATGCCGACCGATTTTAAGGGCGCGATGTCGGCCGAGATGATGGTTGAATACGGGCAAGAGCGCGGAGACGTTTCGCGCCAACATTGAAAATGAGCTTTCAAATGAGGGCGTGACCTGGGAATGGTTTGCATCGAGCGGGTCGGCGATGGACCTGATTGGGTGCCTTGCCCCCATTCACGATCTCGCGGTCGTAGGCACTCACGATCCGCTCCGGCTTTCGGGATCGCCATCGAGGTTCGTAAGCGAGCTGCTTGAGCGTGTTCGCGCGCCTATTCTGGTGGTTCCCGAGAATACCAGATCCTTCGATATCGAACGGCCCGTCGCGATCGCATGGAATGGTGCGCCGGAAAGCGCGCATGCGCTCAGGGCTGCACTTCCAGCCTGAGCCGCGCCAGTACGGTTCACATTCTTAGCGTCGAAGAAAAGAAAACGCGCAAGCAACAGCCGGACAAGTTCGCTGTTCCGCCAATGCAGGCGTCTGAATATCTGGCGCAGCATGACGTAAAAAGCGAGATAACCGGATTGCCGCGCGAGAAGGGTTATTCAATCGCCGATACTCTCGTGAAAGCGGCGACAATTCGAAAGGCGGAATACCTTGTAATGGGGGCCTACGGTCATTCTCGCTTCCGCGAGCGAATTTTGGGCGGTGTAACACGTGACATGTTGCGCAATCCGCGTTTGCCGCTGTTCCTCGCTCACTAATGTAACCGGAAATCTGATGGGAGAATGCCAACATGTGGATAGCCAGAGCCCTTGGCACCCTGGTGCTGGGCGGCGCTGTTTACATTTGATCGACCAGTCTCGCGCGCGAGTTTAAGCGCCGACGGCGCGAGGCATCGGGCCTGCCTATGCACAAAAGCAAGGAGCTGAAAGATGAGTACCTCGCCCTTCTTCCCGAAGCCGTCCGGCGGAACATCACACCTGCCGGTTCGACAAAATGCATCGCCTTTTCTTCATGCGGACCCTCGTGAAGCGTCTTCCCCTCAGTGTTCTGAACGATTTCCAGATCAACCAGGCCAACATGAAAGTTCGGACCGCAGGAGTGGTCGATGTCGTGAATGCAAACGGCTCCGAGCTTACGCGGACCGAAGCGGTCACGATCCTCAATGACATCGCCCTTTTTCGCGCCGTCGCGGCTGGCCGATAAAGGCCTGCAATGGACCGAGCTGGACTATAGCCGGGCCAAGGTCGAGTCTACTCTGGGAGCCAACACTGTCTCAGCCGAGCTGATCTTCGATGATACTGGCGAACTCATCGACTTCATCTCAGAAGCCAGAGGAATGATGCAGAAGGACGGCTGCTTGCGGAACGTCCGCTGGTCGACGCCGCTAGGCAATTACCGCAGGTTTGATGGCTTGCGCCTGGCAAGCGAGGGCGACGCGGTCTGGCATTTGCCCGAAGGCTCGTTCACCACCGGTCATTTCAGGCTGGTCCGTTACGAGAGCCGTTACGAGCGCCGTTACGAGGGCCGTTAGATCCATGCTCGGGCGATATCTGCGGCATAATTTGCAAGAGTATCATGAGAGGCTCTGGCGGAACTCTCCTGTTCTGCAAGTGCCTAATACAATCGAGTACGGCATATGCCGATGTGGTCAT
>JGI12210J13797_10577249_pt1 | contig 38394 bp, 32 predicted proteins | sample ElkSlonscriptome_3_FD_13797 | JGI IMG/M metagenome (IMG submission 13797) | reverse complement strand
GGAAGGCGACGAGCCAATGCCACGTCTCAGGTGCCCCGCCCTTGAACTGGAGCGCCGGGGCGCGGAACCCGTCCACGCTGCTGCCGGAGGCAAGGAAGGCATGCGCCTTATAGAGCGAGTGCGCGACCAGGTGCAGCAAGGCCAGGCTGTAGAGCCCCAGACCCGCCTCGAGCAGCATGAACCCCATCTGTGCCGACGTGGACCAGGCCAGCGACACCTTGATGCTGGTCTGCGTCAGCATGACCAACGAGGCCACCGCGAGGGTCACCAGACCCACCACGGCGAGCGCGTCGAGCGCAGCGCCGGAGACGGACATCACCGGGCTCATGCGGATCACCAGGAAGGCCCCGGCGTTGACGATGCCGGCATGCAGCAGCGCGGACACGGGTGTGGGCGCCTCCATCACCTGGATCAGCCAACCGTGAAATGGGAACTGGGCGCATTTCAGAACGGCGGCAAGCGCGATCAGCCAGGCGGCGGTCTGCAGCGCTACTGGGAGCGGCCCGTCCATCGCCGCCATCGCCGCGAACAGGGTCTCGAAGTCCAGCGTGTGCACCGAAGCACCGATCAGCAACACGGCGATGAACAGGCTCGCATCGCCGATGCGGCTGAACACGAACTTCTTGTGCGCCGCCATCTGTGCCGCTCGGCGATCCGGATAAAACAGCAGCAGCCGGTGCAGGTTCAGGCTGGTGGCCATCCAGGCCAGTGCAAACATCAGGAGATTGCTGGAAACGATCAAGGTCAGGATGGCCGCCAGCGTGAGTAGCAGCCATTTGTGGAAGTGGCCCTCACCGCCATCGCCAGCCATATAGGTACGCGCATAGGTGGTGACGATGACACCGACCAGCGACACCAGGGCGAGCATGATGACGGTCACGGCATTGACGAAGACGCCGATGGCGAAGTCGCCGATACCAAATGGCAGCGCGATGGCAAAAAGATTGACGGTCTGGCTTGAGCCGAAGCCGGACCCGAGCGCGTAGGTCGCAAAGGAAATCAAGGCCAGTGCAAACGCACTCCAGGTCACCACGGTGGCGAGTCTTGCCATACCGGAGGAATGGCGGTCGGCGTTCTCACGCGGTATGGCACCGGATAACCAAAGGATCGCGGGCGCTGCCAGCGCGGTCGCGGTGGTTGTGGTCAAGGCGGCAACGGACATGGGCTTCCTCCTCGGTTGATCCCCGAGACTCCGGGGCACGAGAAGGAACATGGTCATCGCTATCGCTTCGGAAAAATCTAACTTTCCGATCTAACGCATCGTGATTTGTCTATGGGTGATGGTCGTGTGGCATTCGAGTCCAGCAACGGCGCGGATGACCGGTCCCTTACGGCACGGGAGCGCGAGCGCGATTTTCACATCGTGAAGGTCTTTGACGGTATTGGTAGGGCGCGGCGATGGCCTCTGTCTAAACGAATAGCCAATTTCTTGCTCTCTGAGCGCCTAGTAGCCGTCGTCTCCCTCGGGCGAGGGTGTGCGGTTCAAGCTGGCATGGGGCCATCGACCTCGACAATCTTTGTGCAGTCGTTCATCAAGCACAGGGTCTGGGCGGCGTCCATTGCCGAGCCGGGCCTTGCGTCCCTTGCCTACGTCCAAGGTGATGGTTTACGGCAATTTCAGAGGCTATGCGCGAACAGCACCTCAATCGCGTCGAGGTAGATGATGCCCGAGAAATTGTCGAAGTATTTGTCAGCGACCTGCTTCGCGATCGCTCGGGCGACATCATCGTTTGCGGTGATGATCTCGATTTTGATGTTCGAGAAGGTGTCCGAGACCGCGGGTTGCCCGGACGAGCGGGTATTGCGACTACCGACGCCACCGGCGGCCATCACGGTGTAGCCCGTGGCGCCCGCCGCTTGGATGATCTTGGTCACCTTGTTGAGCAAGACCTTCTCGGTGATGATGACGAGCTTCGTAGCCTTTGTTGTCATGACTTGATACCTCTTTGTGTGGATCGATGGGTCCTGGTGCGTCCTCGCAGCGGACATGCAGGCCCCAATGCTTGAGGGTGTTCGATACTGACTGACGCGTCCCTGAGGCAGCCGCGGCTTCATTCCTGTTGTCTCTCCCGACGCTGGAGCAAGGCGTCCCTGCCGTCGACGACTCGGAAAACGATGCCGCTTTGCTCAAAACAGGTTCTGCAGGCTTTCGGCCCCTGCCGGGCGCCGCGTCAGGCTCCCATGACCAGTTGCGCCAAGCCGATATAGAGCGGAATGCCGATGGCGATCGCAACCGGGGTGCCGATGCTCGTCGATGAACCGATGTAGGACGACGGGTTGGCGGTCGGTATGCCAGCACGCAGTGTCGGCGGCCCGGAGATGTCGGAGCTCGAGCCCGCGATGATGGCGAGCAGTACCACGCCGCCCGGGCTGAAACCGACCAACACATGGGCAACGTATCCAAGCCCGAACGCGATCAGGCCGTGCACAATCGGCATGACAGCGGCGTAGACGGCGAACCAGTGAGCCACGCGGCGGAGTTCGTTCAATCGGGCGTACGCCTCGATGCCCATGATCAGCATCAAGACCGAGAGCAGACCGCGGAATAGCGGCTCGTAGAAGCTGGCGAAGACCTTTTCAGGGTTCGTAAACAATCCGAGGGCGATTCCCAACAACAACGCCGAAAGAGCCGGGCCCTGCAGGCTTTCTTTGATGATCGGCCAGATCTGTACCTGTTCGCCAGAACCGCTCTTCTTTTTCAGGTAGACGCTCGCGAGCACGATGGCGAGGACCAACGCCGGGATGTCCATAAACGGGTATAGCGCGACGGCCCAGGGCTCGTAGGTCAGCCCTTCGGACTCCAACACGACCGTCCCCGCGGCGAGCGTCGACCCGCTGACGGCCCCGAACAGTCCGGCGGTGGCGATTCCGTCCTCGGTGCGAATACCGGGCAGCATGGCCAGCGTGTAGCGGCCGATCACCACAATCATGCAGCCCACGAAGACCGCGATCAGCGCAGGGAGTAGCATCGCCGCGAGGTCCGCCTCGCCAATCGCCATGCCGCCCTTCAGACCAACCTTCAAGAGCAGCATGAAGACAATAAATTTATAGATCGCATCGGGGATCGTCAGCCGGGAACCCAGCGCGGCGATCAGGATGCCACCCAACAGGAATGCCAATGTTGGCGATTGCAGCTGGTGCAAGAACCGAGCGCCGAAGTCGATGAATACTTCCACGTTCTTAACTCCTCGTTGATTGCAATACTCGCAGTGTGGCGTCGCTCTCGCGCCGGCGCGTCTGCTGCGGCGTTGAGGCGGCCCCTCGATGCGGCGGTCCTCGCCGAGGATTGGCGAAGAGGCACCATCGCAAGGGCGCGCAAGGGAATCGGTCGGCAACCCGCTTCAACGACTTGACCGGCCGCCGCTCATGACCTTCTGAGCTCCATTCGGGGCGAACTGAGAAGAGCGCTAGGTCGCCCTGCTACGGGGGATGCGGGCGTTTTCTCGCGACTACGAATCGAATTTTGAAGTGAAAGTCATAGACAAGAAGCGATGGCTTCGGGAAAAACGATAGAAAAGTGCGAGAAATCCCCACCTGGATCGGCGGCCCCGCTGCGTGTGCCCGACAGTGCGGCGCGATGGCAACGCGACACGCACAGGGCCAAGTTCGTTTTCGGTGTTGGGATTTCTCCTCGGTACGGCGTCATCTTGGCGCCGCGATCTTCGCGTGGGTATCCGTTGTTACCGGAAGATGATGCTCCTATATCTCTGGAACGTTCGCTGGTCATGGCGATAATCGCTGCCGCTGACGCCGACGGCGACGTCGGGCCTGAGGAGCATCGCATGATTTTCGATCAGGTCAGCTTGATTTACCTCGACGCCGATGAAAAAGCCTTTATCTTCGCTCGTCTCAGCGCGCCCCCGGGTCTGCAAGATATCGCCAGCCTGGCCAGCGGCCCGGAGCAGGCGGCCGAGATCTATCTTGCCTCCCGGCTGGCCATCGATCCTGACCTCCCGGCCGAGCTGGCGTACCTGGAGGCGCTGGCTAGCCGTCTTGCCCTTCCGCCCGACCTGGTCGCGCACCTGGAAACCCAAGCGGTTCAGGTAGCCTGAGCGGCCGACCAGTTTCGACGCTGTGATCGCAGCAGAAATATTTGGCCCGAGATAAGTCTACTTGACCGAAAGAACGAGATTCCGGTATTGTTACCTGTTCTGTCTGCCCCCAACCAGCGTGTCAGCACACCGCTCGGGGCTTGCAGTCGATCAGCGCCGTGCCGGGGTCATCTCGGCCAACCATCGTCGGGCTTCGCCCGCGGTTGTTTTACCTGGTCTTCGTGGCAAAGTGACGTCCACCCCAGGTTCCGCAACGGCCAATGTTGCGCCTTCGGGGCTCGATGACCGCGGACGACGACGTCGGCGATTGTGCGGGCTTGGACCGACTTCTGAGCCGTGTGCCGACCCGGGGCCCGCAACTAACCCCAGCGCAAAGCGCTGTCTGAACGGAGGAGACCGACTTTGGAGCTCAGCGGTGGCGAGATCACCATACAGGCGTTGATCGACGAGGGTGTGGAGTACGTGTTCGGATATCCGGGCGGCGCCGTACTGCACATCTACGATGCCCTGTTCAAGCGCGAAGACCAGATCAAGCACATCCTGGTGCGCCACGAGCAGGGGGCGACCCATGCCGCCGACGGCTACGCGCGCGCCACCGGCAAAGTGGGGGTTTGCCTGGTCACCTCCGGGCCGGGCGCGACCAATGCCGTCACTGGCATCGCCACCGCCCATCTGGACTCGATCCCGATGGTCGTCATCACCGGCCAGGTGCCGACGCCGGTGATCGGCAGCGATGCCTTCCAGGAGGTCGACACCGTTGGTATCACGCGCCCCTGCGTCAAGCACAACTTTCTGGTCAAGGACGTACGCGATCTTGCCACGACCATCAAGAAGGCCTTTTACATCGCCAGCTCCGGACGCCCAGGACCAGTGGTGGTGGATATCCCCAAGGATGTGACCGATCCGGGCATCAAGATCCCGTACGATTATCAGCGCCAAGTCAGCATGCGCTCGTACAATCCGGCCGTGCGCGGACATCAAGGACAGATTCGCAAGGCCGTGGACAGCATACTCAGGGCCAAGCGCCCGGTCATCTACACCGGCGGCGGCGTCGTGCTCGGGGAGGCGTCCGCGGCGCTGACCGAACTGGTCCGCACACTGGGTTATCCGATCACCAGCACATTGATGGGCCTGGGCGCCTATCCGATGACGGACAAGCAGTTTCTCGGCATGCTCGGCATGCACGGCACGTACGAGGCCAATATGGCCATGCACGAGACCGACTGCCTGGTAGCCATCGGCGCCCGTTTCGATGACCGCGTCACTGGCAAGATCGAGCACTTCTGCCCGCATGCCGAGATCATCCACGTCGACGTCGACCCCGCTTCGATCTCCAAGACCGTCAAGGTCGACGTGCCGATTGTCGGGCCGGTGGGCAGCGTCGTCACTGACATGTTGGCCTGCCTGCGTGATAGCGGCGCCAGCCCCGACTCCGATGCCTTGGCCGCGTGGTGGAAGCAGATCGAGGATTGGCGCAACATCGATTGCATGCGCTACGACCGACGCAGCGGACTCATCAAGCCGCAGTTCGCGGTGGAGACGCTCTACAAGGTCAGCGGCGGAGACCTGTACCTGACCTCCGACGTCGGCCAGCATCAGATGTTTGCGGCACAATTCTACCCATTCGACAAGCCGAGGCGCTGGATCAACTCCGGTGGGCTTGGCACCATGGGTTTCGGACTGCCGGCGGCCATGGGCGTGCAACTGGCATTTCCGGACGCGCAGGTCGCCTGCATCTCCGGCGAGGCGAGCATTCTGATGTGCATCCAGGAAATGGCCACCTGCAAGCAGTACAGCCTGCCGATTAAGGTGATCCTGCTCAACAACGGCTACATGGGCATGGTGCGTCAGTGGCAGGAGTTCTTCTACGAGAGCCGCTACGCCCACTCCTACGTCGACGCGTTGCCAGATTTCGTCAAACTGGCCGAGAGCTTTGGCCACGTCGGCATGCGCGTCGACAAGCCCGACGAACTGGAAGCGGCCATGCGTGAGGCCTTCGCGATGAAGGATCGATTTGTGTTTTTGGATGTCATCGTCGATCCCACCGAAAACGTCTACCCGATGATCGCCGCCGGCAAGGGCCAGCACGAGATGCACCTGCCACCGACCATGTCCGAGAGGGAGTTGGCCTAAGGCCGAGCAAAGACCCATGCGCCATATCATTTCCATGCTGGTCGAGAACGAATCCGGCGCGCTGTCGCGCATCGCTGGGCTGTTCTCGGCGCGCGGCTACAACATCGAGTCGCTGACCGTCGCCCCCACCGATGAACCCTCTCTGTCGCGGATGACCCTGGTCACCAGCGGCAACGAGGACATCGTCGAGCAGATCAAGAAACAGCTGAACAAACTCATCGACGTGGTCAAGCTTCAGGACCTCGCCGAGGGCGAGCACATCGAGCGCGAAATGATGCTGATCAAGCTGAAGGCGGCCGGTTCGAATCGCGAGGAGCTCAAGCGCCTGGCGGACATCTTCCGCGCCAAGATCATTGATGTGACCGATGTCAGCTACGTCGTCGAACTCACCGGCGCGTCGAAGAAACTCGACGCCTTTATCCAGGCCGTGCCGGAGGGGCTGATCACCGAGGTGGTCCGCTCAGGCCCCACCGGTATCGCCCGCGGGGACAAGGGCTTAACGCTCTGAAGAATAGTTCCGAGTTGCTAGGGACTAGTTACTAGCTACCTCATATTCATTCACTTAGGAATCCCGAATGGCCATCAACGTTTACTACGACAAAGACGTAGACCTCTCGCTGATCCAGGGCAAGAAGGTTGCGATCATCGGTTACGGCTCCCAGGGCCACGCCCACGCCAACAACCTGAAAGAATCCGGCGTCTCCGTCGTCGTCGGTCTGCGTTCAGGCTCGGCCTCCGCCGCCAAGGCCGCCAACGCCGGGCTCGAGGTCCAGGACATCGCCGAGGCCGTCGCCGGCGCTGATGTCGTCATGATCCTGGCCCCGGACGAGCATCAGGCACGGCTGTATCGTGATCAGATCGCGCCCAACATCAAGCAGGGTGCCGCCCTGGCCTTCGCTCATGGCTTCAACATTCACTTCGGCCAGATCGAGCCGCGCGAAGACCTGGACGTGATCATGGTCGCGCCCAAAGGCCCCGGCCATCTGGTGCGCTCTACCTACACCCAGGGCGGCGGTGTGCCGAGTCTGATCGCCGTCTATCAAGATGCCAGCGGTCGCGCCCGCGACATTGCCATGGCCTATGCATCGGCCAATGGTGGTGGCCGTGCCGGGATCATCGAGACCAGCTTCCGCGAGGAATGCGAAACCGACCTGTTCGGCGAACAAGTGGTCCTCTGCGGCGGCCTCACATCACTGATTCAAATGGGATTTGAAACACTGGTCGAGGCCGGCTACGAACCTGAGATGGCCTACTTCGAGTGCCTGCATGAGGTCAAGCTGATTGTCGACCTGATTTACGAGGGCGGCATCGCCAACATGCGTTACTCGATCTCCAATACTGCTGAGTACGGCGATCTCACTCGCGGCCCGCGCATCATCAACGAGAACACCCGCGTCGAGATGAAGCGCATCCTGAGCGAGATCCAGACCGGCAGCTTTGCCCGCGAATTCATCCTCGAAAACGAGGCCGGCGCGCCGCGCATGAAGGCCATGCGCCGTCTCGGCGAAGAGCACCCGATCGAGCACGTCGGCGAACGCCTGCGCGAGATGATGCCCTGGATTCGCGAAAAGAAACTGGTGGACAAGGCCAAGAACTGATCTCCGCCGGTTTGCCGCAACGCCTTCGGCATGGGCCCGCGGCGCAGGTCCAACATCAAGGCCGCGTTTCAAGCGCGGCCTTGTTCGTCTGCGGCCGTGCCGCCAGCGCGCAGCCCTGGCCTTTTGGGAGCGGGCTCGCAGCCGCGATTGGGCCGCATCGATGCGGTTTGGGCCTGTCGCTGAAGCCGCGCAATCCGCTGATGCGTGGGTGGTCATCCCACGCGAGGACAGCCGATGCGACTCCTTACCTCAGAAGGGCCGGTACGCTCCGAAGATCATTCGATCATTACCGCTTGTCGTCGCGCCAGCGTTGCGACGCGACAGAAGTGCTCGGACTGATCGAGCAGAGGAAATACGGTCTGCTTCACGTCCCGCGCCAAACCGGCGAGACCACCTGCCTGCTGTTGCTGGCGGGGACACTGCTGGGGGAGGTGCCCGAGGGTAACCGCAAATGACCAAGCCCATATCGCTCTCTACCCGTCCCAGCCTGCCCTTGCTGACGCTCGGCTTTCGGCCTTTCTTTCTTGCCGCTGGTGCCAGTGCGGTGCTGTCAATGCTGGTCTGGCTCGGCATGCTGCGGGGCCTGATACCCATCAATACCCTGTACGCGGGCAGCGCCTGGCATGCCCACGAAATGCTGTTCGGGTATGCGATGGCGGTGATCGCCGGCTTTTTGCTCACCGCGGTGCGCAACTGGACCGGGCAGGCGACCGCCGCCGGTGCCGAGTTGGCGGGTCTGTTGGCACTCTGGCTGGTCGCCCGCACGCTGCCCTGGCTGCCGCTGCCGGCCTGGGTCGGCGCGTTACTGGCGGCGGCGTTTCCGCTGCTGCTCGCGTTCTCGCTGCGCCGGCCGCTGTGGTCAGGCTCGAACCCAGTCAATCGCGTGTTTCTGCTGCTACTCGCCGGTATGGGCGTTGCGGCCTTCTGGAGCCATCTGCGCGCGCTCGGTGTGGCACCGCCCGGTTGGCTCAATGCCGATACGCTGATGCTGGACCTGATCCTGATGACGCTATTGATCGTCTCCGGCCGCGTGCTGCCTTTCTTTACCCGAGCCGCGCTGCCAGGCGCCCAGCCGAGTTCGTCGCATCGGCTGGAGACCCTGACCTTCGTTGCCGCCGGCTGCTGGGTCGCATCGGACCTGGCAAGTCCCTGGCCCTGGCTGACCGGGGCCGCCGCGCTGGCCCTGGCGCTGTTGCTCGGCCTGCGCATCGGTGGCTGGAACGACCGCCGTGCCTGGGGCGTGCCGATCCTGGCCGTGCTCTATGCCGGCGGGCTGTGGCTTATCGTCGGTCTGATTCTGAGCGCGCTTGCGTCGTTCGGCCTCGTCGCGCCTAATCCGGCCCTACATGCGCTGACCGCCGGCGCCATCGGCGTGTTCACGCTCGGGATGATGGTGCGCATCACGCTCGGCCACACCGGACGACCGATGCACTCGGCCTGGTTGCTCAACGCTGCCTTCGTTGTGGTGAACCTGGCCGCCCTGGTGCGGGTGTTTTTCCCGCTGCTCTGGCCAGGCGCCTATAGCCTTTGGATGGCGATATCCGGGCTGCTGTGGGTTGCCGCCTTCGCCGTCTTTCTGATGGTACAGGGTCCGATGCTGCTGGGTCCCCGTGCAGATGGGCGGCCGATCTAGCCGTGATCCTAGAGACGACGTTTTCTAGCCTGATTTGTTCGCCTTGGGCGATCCCTGCGCCAACCGTCTTATCCAACGCCGAGCATCCAGCCCTCGACATCGGCTGTGTCGCTTTCGGCGGGCGTCAGGGAAGGTGCGAATGATCCCAGGAGACTGCCGTCGAGGTCGGCGTGGCGCAGCCGGGCGGCGAGCGAATAGGCGTCGTGTTGCGTAGCCGGTGAATCTGGACATTTGGCTGCGATCCATGGAAAGGGATCTGGATTGGCAACGTGTTTCTGCCTCCTGAGTCGAACCGAGGTTCCGAAATCTTCCATCTCGGCGAGGCAGCTTGCCTAGAAAAAAAGCTCGTTCAGATCGCGCCCGTCGTTCATCGCCTTGATGATTTCGCGCAGCTTGACCATGGACCGTTCAGTCCCTTCGTTCGGGTCCCAGGTCTCGCTGCCCCAGCGAATCGGGTCGCGCAGTTGTGCTGCCAGCCGCTGCGGTTGCAGGAGTTCGTAAATGCGCCGCCAGTCGCCTTCGATGCGCAGCGATAGGTATGGGTTGAGCAGGTATTGACCGAGCTTCACGCGTTGAAATAGCTTGCGGTTGTACGGGGCGTCTCGGTTGACCTCGTTTTTCGACAGGATCGACGAGATGTACGGTCGCTTTTTGCGCCGGGCCGGGACGATGGACTCGGGAAAATGCTCCAGCACATCGACAAAGTCCGCCGCCGCGAGCAAGTGACGACGGCTTGCCCAGCGCTCGCCGAGGCGCTGATAGAACAGCACCATGGCGATGCAGAGCATCAGGTATTCCATCAGGCGTTGGTCGAGCTTGATCAGTCGGCCGTCCACCTGGATGTCGATGCTGGGCGGTGCCAGGCGTTCGAACAGGGCCGGCAGCTTGGTGCGGGCGAAGCGTTCGTCGGCGCAGGCACGCTCCAGCGCGATCTGAAAGGCGTTGAGACCGTTGCCGTCCACCAGACTGGTGTCGGCATCGCGGTCCAGTAGGGCCTCCGCCAGCTCGGCGTTGCCCATGCGGCTGGCGATCATCAAAGGGGTCTGGCCAAAGACGTTGCGGAAGTCGACGCCGTATTGGTCCACCAGGCGCAGCACGCCGCCGGGGTGCTTGAGGCTGTAGGGCAGGAAGTGCTTCTTCTCCAGCACCGGCATGGCCTTGTCCGGCTGCTTCGCGGTCTTGAAGCCGCCCTGCACCAGGCTGTTGAGCAGGCGCTGGTCGCGATAGACCAGGGCGTACTCCATCAGCGCAATGCTGGCCTTTTTCTCCTTCTTGGCTAGCGCCTTGTCTTCCAGGTCCGCCAGCGCGTCGCCGCGCAGCACGGTCCAGGGCACGGTGCGCTGCTTGAGGATCTGCTCGCGGATCTCGGCGGCCTGTTCCTCTTTGCCCTGCAGTTCCAGTCGGTGGGCCTCGTGGCGCCATTCCTCCAGGCTGGAGGTCTGCTCTTCGACGTCTTCGACGCCCTCGTGGATATCGGTCAGCCCGAGCAGGGCGAGCAGATGCTGTTTCGGGCGGGGTTCGATCAGGTACAGGTTCTTGACCGCACGGGTCACGGCCACATACAGGGCGTTGATGTAGAACTTATAGATCTCCAGGGACTTGTCGCCCTTGTCGCGACCGCGGGCATAGCGCAGTTCGCCCTGCAGATCGGCCGCGCCGAGTTCGCCGGCGATGTCGCGAAAGCGCTTCTCCTCGCCGGAGATGAAGCCGTAGAGCAGCACGTTGTCGTATTCCAGGCCCTTGGCCTCGTGGATCGAGAACACCAATGGGGTGCGAAAATGCTTGCGTACCTCGGCCTTTTGTTCCGGGTGCAGCACCAGGATGGCGAAGCGCGCCGAGGCGGCCGTGCGCCGATCCAGGTCGCGCTTGACCTGATCGCTATCCTGCAGCAGACCGACGCGACCCCGCGCTGGTCCGCAGCTGCGCACCAGATAGTTGCTCTCGCGGTCGACCGAGCCGAAACGGGCGTGCTTGATGTGCAACAGCCGGTTGGCGATGTCGGTGACCTGGGGCGAGTTGCGGAAGTTGGCGTTGAGGATACGGATCAGGTCGGTGCCGGCCGCCGTCGAGGCGGCGTCGGCCTGCTCGCGCCAGAACAGGGTCTTGACCTTGGACCAGGAGAAGAAATTGGGATGGACGATCTGGTTCGAGTCACCGCAGAGCAGGAATGCGCTGGTATCGCGCAACGCTCGAAGGATCAGCAGTAGCTGGACGTTGGTTAGGTCTTGAACCTCGTCGACAACGACGAAGTCGTAGCGCGGCTGCACCCGTGCCAGCCAGGCGTGGCTGATCAGATTGGTGTCGAACCAGCCCTGTTCGTCGAGGAAGCGCAGGTATTTTTCGAACAGGTCGTAGACGTCGGCGCGGGTCTCCGGCGGGAAGATGGACTGCTTCACGCCGAGGGCGAGATAGGTGTCGCGGCTCAGATAGGCGCACTCGGGATCGGTGCCGGTGATGGCGCCTTGGAACTCCTCGAACAGCTGGTGGCTGTCCTTCAGGTCTTTGGGCAGCCGCTGGCGCCCGGCCCAGCCGGCGAAGACCCGTGGCGTGATTTCCTTGCCGTCCGGCACATGGATGCTCTCCAGGTACTCGCGAAAGGACAGGAAATCGACGTCTTGGTCTTCGTTCTGCCAGCCGTTGGCGTAGTAAAGCTCGCGGGCGTTCTGCACCAGAAAGGCCGAACGCGTCACGTACAGGATATCGCCGCTCGCGTCCTTCATCTTCTCCAGCGTCAGCGCGGTCTTGCCGCTGCCGGCGGAGCCGATGATCACCAGTGGCGGCGGCTGCTGATACACCGCTTCCTGGTCGTCGTCGAACGACAGCACCTTGTCGAGCAAATGGAATCGGGGCAAGGTCGGGTTCAGATAGGGCAGCTCCGGCGCGTCGTCAGCGGCCTCCGCCGTTGCGTCCGGGATGCGGTTCTCGTCGATCGCAACCCCGCGCGCGAGGAAGCGCGATTTCTCGTAGGCATGCTGGTGGATGTATTCCAGCACCAATGCACAGCGCTCGCCCTGATGGCGGTACAGCGAAAACAGCAGGCGATTGCTGCGGCCGAGCCGCGCGCGATACAGGTTGTCGCCGATCTTTTTAACGTCCGCGGAGCGGAAATCATCGGCGCCAAGGCTGGCGGCGAACTTGTCGTAGCCGGGGATGGCGCTGGTGTCCAGGCCGCGGTAGGTGAGGATCTTCATGCGTTTCCAGGCAGTGGTGAACGGGGCGCCTCGCGTGCTGTGGCCGCGGTGGCCATGCTAAGCCAGAAAGTGGCATTCGGGCAAAGCGGGTAGCACCCCTGGGCGTGTTCTCAGGCTTGGCGACCACGACGCGGGGCGTGAAACGGATTTGCGATCCGCAGCCCGGCGGTCGGACAATGGCATCAGCTTCTCCAACCGAGTGAGTCGGCACCATGCGCTTTCCCTACGGTATCGCCAACTTTCAGGCCATCGCCGAAGAAGACTATCTCTACATCGACCGCACCGATCGCATCGGCGCCATCGAAGCGGACGGCAAGCAATTGCTGCTGCTGCGCCCGCGCCGTTTCGGCAAGTCCCTGTGGCTCTCCACGTTGGAGAACTATTACGATCTGGCCAAGGCCGAACAATTCGACCAGCTGTTCGGGCGTCTGAAGATCGGCCAAGCCCCCACCGCGCGTCATAACAGCTACTTCATCATGAAATGGAACTTCTCCCTGGTGGACCCGATGGGGGATGCGGAGGCCATCCGCGGAGCGCTGCATCGGCACATCAACGTCGAAATCCAGGCCACGGTCGCCAAGTACCGGGATCGGATCCCAGGGGAGGTCGAGGTGCAGGAAGACGCCATCGCCTCCTTCCGATCACTGTTGGCAGCCATCTCTCGCACCTCGCATCGGCTCTACCTGCTAATCGACGAATACGACAACTTCGCCAACGAGGTCTTGGTCAGCCACCAGAAGGGGGAAGGCCGCTATCGGGAACTGGTCGGTGGCGAAGGGGCCATCAAGACCCTGTTCAAATCCGTCAAGGACGCCGCCGAGGGGCGCGGCCTGGACCGGGTGTTTATCACCGGTGTCTCGCCGGTGGTGCTGGCGGACATCACCAGCGGCTACATCGTGGTCAAGGATATCTCCGGAGAGCCCGAATACGCCGATCTGTGTGGTTTCCACGAGGCAGAGATCCGCACCGTGCTCGAACAGATCATTGCCGACTGCGATCTGCCCCCGGAGCGGTCCGGCGAGGCCCTCGATCTGATGCGCACCTTCTACAACGGCTATAACTTCTCTCTGAAGCCCGAGGGTGGACAGATCTACAACCCGACCCTGGCGCTGTATTTCTTGGAGCACTTGAGCAGGCAATGCCGCTACCCCGAGGAGATGCTCGACAACAACCTGGCCATGGACCGCAACCGCATCGAGTACATCGCCCGACTGCCCCACGGCGAGGCCCTGGTTAGCGCCGCTCTGAATACTGCCCATCCAATCAGCGTCGATCGCCTGGAGCAGCGCTTCGGCGTGGAGCGCATGCTCCGCGCCCCACAGACCGAGGGTTTCCTCGCCTCCCTGCTGTACTTCTTCGGCGTGCTCACCTACAGCGGTCGCGACCCGCTCGGTAATCTGCAGCTGAGCATTCCGAACCTGGTTGTGCGCAAACTCTATGTCGAGCGCATCCAGGAGGCGCTGCTGCCGGGTTACGACCTGGACCGGGAACGGCGCGCCGTCAGCGAGCGCTTCTACGCGGCGGGCGAGTTGGAGCCCCTATGCGACTTCATCGAACAACGCTATCTGCCGGTGTTCGACAACCGGGACCTGCGCTGGTCCAACGAGCTGGTGGTCAAGACCGCGTTCTTGATCACCCTGTTCAACGATATTGCCTACATCATGGACTCGGAGACCGCCATCGCGCGCGGTTACTGCGATCTGTCGCTGATCGTGAGGCCGGACCGGCGTCAATACGCCCTATTGGACCATGTGATCGAGTTCAAGCACGTGAAGGTCGGCGATCTGCCGGGTATCGACAGCGACGCGTTGGCCTCGATGCCGCGGGAGGAACTGCGCGAGAGACCCGAGGTGGCCAGCTTGTTGGCCGAGGCGCAAATCCAACTTGCCGGCTATCGCAAGACCCTGGAGGGTATCTACGGGGACAAACTCAAGCTGCGCACCCATGCCCTGGTCTGCATCGGGTTGGTGCGGTTCGTGTGGTGAGTTGCGTCAACGCCTTGGAAGAGTGACGCGTGCACAGCTGGGAGAAAAAGATCTCGCGCAGAGACGCAAAGGCGCAGAGACGGTAAGGAGAGAGCAATGAGACAAACCAAAAAGAGGCCGCGAAGACTTGCGGAGGGCATTGCGGTGGTTAAATCGACCAATTCTCTTTCTTCCCTTTGCGTCTTTGCGTCTCTGCGCGAGCTTCCTCTTCTCTTTACTCGCGCCTGAGCATCTCTGCGCGAGCCTCTTCTTGCCGCGTCGCAACCGAGTGCAACCTCAATCTAGGTCGATAGAGCGAAGATTCGTGTAACGCAAGCGACACCATTCATTCAAGCAGCACATCTGACAGCAAGCGCATCATGTCGAGGCCCCATCCTCAGGCTCAGAACAGCCCGAAAATGCAGCGGCGCGACAACCGAGCTGATCGCCCGGTCGGTCACTCCAACGAGAGAATGAACCGCCATTGCTCCGGCGTCACCGGCATGACCGACAGCCGGTTGCCGCGGCGCACCAGCGCGAAGTCGGCGAGCCGGCCGTCGGCATGTTCCTTGAGTTGCATTAGCGCGATGGTGCGTTTCAGGTGGCGAACGTAGCGTAGATCGACCATGTACCAACGGGGGTTGTCTGGGTCGCTTTTCGGGTCGTAATACTTCGCCTCGGGGTCGAAGGCGGTGTGGTCCGGATAACCTTCCCGGGCGACTTCGGCGATACCGACCACGCCGGGCACCTTGCAGTTTGAATGATAGAACAGCACCTGGTCTCCCACCCGCATCTGGTCGCGCAGCATGTTGCGGGCCTGATAGTTGCGCACGCCGTCCCAGGGTTCCGTCTGTTTGGGGCGTGCCGCCAGATCGTCGAGGCCGAAGGCGTCGGGTTCGGATTTCATTAGCCAGTAGGCCATGCGTCTGTTGCTCTCCTCGATTGCTTGAGGGCGTCGATTGCTTGAAGGCGCCGCATGTTCACAGAAGGGTCAAGTTTTTCGTTGCACACGACAGCGACAACGAAAACGACGGCCGACAACGGTCAGTATGCCGCCTTAATAGGCGCCGACGTGCGAAATCAGTGCCCGGCGCGGTCGGCATCGGCGGCAAGGTGGTGGAAATTCGCCAGGCGCTGCGGGGCGATGTCACCGGTGTCGACGGCGGCGCGGATGGCACAGTCTGGCTCGTGCAGGTGGTTGCAGTTGGCGAAGCGACAGCGGCCAAGATAGGGCGCGAATTCGCGAAAGCCGTGCTCAAGATCGGTACGCGCGATGTCCCCAAGGCGGAAACTGCGTACGCCGGGGGAGTCGATCAGATGGCCGCGATCGCCGACGCGGTAGCAGGTGGCGGCGGACGTGGTGTGGCGGCCCAGTCCGGTGGCTTCGGACAGGCGGCCGATCTGCAACTCCTGATCCGGGAGCAGGGCGTTGATCAGCGATGATTTGCCGACGCCGGACTGCCCGAGCAGGATGGCGGTTCGGTCGGTAAGGTGCGGCAGCAATTGGTCGAGTCCCGGTGCGCCCTTGACGCTGACCGGCAGCACTGGGCAGCCGATCTTGGCGTAGTGGTCGAAAGTGATCAAGAAATCCGATTGCTCGTCGGTGCCGAGCAGGTCCATCTTGTTGACGACCATCACCGCGTCGACGCCGATCAGCTCGGCGGCCACCAGGTATTGGTCCACGAGGTAACCGCTCGGCTCCGGGCGCGCGGCGATGACGATGACCATGAGGGAGATGTTGGCCGCTAACGCCTTGCTATGCCCGCCGTAGTCGGGCCGGCTCAGCTCGGTGTCGCGGGCTTGCAGCGCAATCACGACGCCAGCGCCGGCCTCGGAAGGCTGCCAAATGACACGATCGCCGCAGACCGGCTGGCCGATGTTGCGCCGGGTTTGACAATGGTGGATCAGCCCTTGGGCATCCGCGACAGCAAGACTGGCGCCGTGACGCACGACGACGCGTCCCTCGCGGGGCTCGTCGTCGTCAAGTTGCTCCAGCACGCGCTCGGTGCGCGCCTCGAGCCGTTGGCGGCGTCGGTCCTGAATGGCTTGAATTCGCTCCAGCTGGCGCCCCGAAAGCCGTCGCCTAGGCATTGGCGCGGTCTCGTGTCAGTCTCCGAATTTGTAGTACTCCTTGTTCAGCAGCGTGGCGACACTGTCGATTTCGTCGTCGAACCACTTGAGCCCGAGATTCTGTTCGCACATACGCACCTGAGTCTCGAGCGCGTCCTTAGAGGACACCTTGCGGTCGGCGCGGGTATAGACCTCGGTGCCGTGGCATTGGGTGCAATTTTCCGTGTAGAGCTCGTGGGCGTCGGGTTCTTGGGCGTTGGCATTCAGCGATAAGCACAGCCCGGTGGCGAGGACTGTTGTCGCCACTGCCTGAGTCATCGTCTGAGCAAGCGTTCCGGTGGGGGTCTGGCGGATGGAGGAAGGCAGAATGTGACGCATAGTTTGCTCTCCAGGTTCGTCTCCAACAGGGGTTCGGCGTATCTTATCAGCGCAGCGGGTTCGACGTTCATCGCCCGGTGCGAGCCCGGAAGATACGGCCTTTGTTTCACGATGAGCGCGCGGCGAACGCGTTACCATGCGCGACATCGTGTCCAAAACGGGAGAAGCCAATGGGCAAAGAGGATAATCTGATCTGGATGGACCTGGAAATGACGGGGCTGGACCCGTTTCGTGATCAGATTCTGGAGATCGCGACCGTGATCACCGACCCGCAGCTTGAGATTCTGGCGGAGGGGCCGGTGATCGCGCTGCATCAGTCGGAGCATGTGCTCGCGGCGTTGGACGAGTGGAACCGACATCATCACGGTCAGTCCGGCCTGCTAGAACGGGTGCGCAACAGCGGCTGCGATGAGCGTCAGGCGGAACGTCAGACCCTGGACTTCCTGCAGAAGTGGTGCGTCGCCGGCAAATCGCCGTTATGCGGCAACAGCATCTGCCAAGACCGGCGTTTCCTGGCTCGCTGCATGCCGCGGCTGGAGGCATTTATGCACTACCGCAACCTCGATGTGAGCAGCCTGAAGATTCTGGCGAAGCTGTGGGCGCCCGATGTGGTTGACGGCTTCAAGAAGCAAAACAAGCATTCGGCCCTAAACGATATTCGCGAGTCCATCGACGAGCTGCGCCATTATCGAACCGAATTCTTGCGGATCTGAGTGACAGGTCGGACGCGATGTTAGGCGTTGCTGCCCGCTTGATCGGTGCTCGTTTGCTGGGCTCGTAACGCCCAACGGACGTGCTCCCGCACCAGTGGGCTCGGGTCCTCGGCTCGGGCGCGCAGGGAGGCATGCACTTGCTCGGACGCTGGCGCATTGCCAAGGGCGACGGCGATGTTTCGCAGCCAGCGTTCATGGCCGATACGGCGGATAGCGGAGCCTTCGGTTCGGCGCAGGAACTCGTCGTGGTCCCAGCCGAATAAGGACAGTAGCGTCGCGGTATCGAGGTCGTTTCGAGGCAGAAAGTCTGCCTCTGGCGTGGGTTGGGCGAAGCGATTCCACGGACACACCATCTGGCAGTCGTCGCAGCCGTAGATGCGATTGCCGATGCGGGCGCGCAACGGCTCCGGGATCGGCCCCGGATGCTCGATGGTTAAATACGAGATGCAGAGTCGAGCGTCCAGCACATACGGGGCGACGATGGCATCGGTCGGGCACACATCGATGCAGGCCTTGCAGCGACCGCAATGGTCCTCCGCGGGTTCGTCGACCGGCAACGGCAGCTCGCAGTACAGCTCCCCGAGAAAGAACCAGGAACCGGCGCGGGCATTGATCAGGTTGGTATGTTTGCCGATCCAGCCGAGGCCGGCCTTCTGCGCCAGCGGCTTCTCAAGCACCGGCGCGGAGTCGACGAAGACACGGTGGCGGAACGCCCCAATGTGCTCCTCGATCCGCTGCGCCAATCGCTTGAGTCGCTGACGCAAGACCTTATGGTAGTCGCGCCCGAGGGCGTAACGGGAGACGAAGGCGCGGCCGGGGTCGTCCAGTGCCGCTGACGTTTTGACAGCTGGCTCACTTCGGTAGTCCATGCGGACCGAGATCACCCGCAGGGTGTTCGGCAGCAACTCCGCGGGGCGACTGCGTCGGGTACCGTGGCGCGCCATATAGTCCATGTTGCCGTGCATGCCGTTCGCGAGCCAGCCCGCGAGCCGCTGTTCCGCCTGCGTCAGGTCGCAATCGGCGATGCCAACCTGCTGAAAGCCGAGTTCCTCGCCCCAGCGTTTGATGGTATGCGCAAGCGCCCGCGCCTCGTCGATCGACAAGCCGATGGGTGGTGATTCGTCCGTTGGATTTTTCACTGGATTGCTTGAGGGCGCGAACTGTTTGCAGGGACGTCAAGTTTCTCCGCGATAACGCGCTCGCAGGGCGCAGGGCCGAGCGCCACGGGCCAAGAATGCGTAGTCGCCCTGTGCGGTGGCGCTAAGCGCTTGGCCGACTCGAAGCAACCCACAGGTTGCCCGACCTCGCGTCATGCTCTGATTGGTCTGCGCCATCGTTTCGCTCGCATTGCGCTTGGCTGGCCAATCGTGCTCCGCCGCCGTATCTTGTATCGATCGTCGTCCGCGCCGAAGCCCCGGTGCGTGCCGACTCTACTCGGAGTCAAACACAGTGGCGCGTCTCATGCCGGAAAACAATCGTTTGCCCTATGCGCTCTACCGAGCGGAGCAAGTGCGCGCACTGGACCGTGGTGCGATCGACGGGTTCGGTATCCCCGGGGCCGAATTGATGGAGCGCGCGGGGCATGCCGCGTTCGTCCGGGCGTGCGCCCGCTGGCCGGGCGCGCGCCGGATGTTGGTGCTGGCAGGCGCAGGCAACAACGGGGGCGATGGCTACGTCATTGCACGACTGGCGCTGGAACAGGGCTGGTCAGTGCAACTGCTGACCCTGGGGAATCACCAACAACTGCGTGGCGAGGCAGCAGCGGCAGCGCGCGCGTTGACGATCGCGGGCGGCCGTTCGGAACCGTTCCGAGTGCTCCCGCAGGCTGTGGACGTGATTGTCGACGCGTTGCTTGGCACCGGGCTGGAGCGGCCAGTGGCGGGTGACTGGGCCGCCGCCATCGAGCAGGTCAATGCGTCGCGCGCGGCCGTGCTGGCGGTGGACATCCCGTCCGGGCTGCATGCCGACAGCGGCCGCGTGCTCGGCTGCGCGGTGCGGGCTGACCTCACTGTGAGCTTCATCGGCCTAAAGCAGGGCATGTTCACGGCGCAGGGACCGGACTGCTGCGGCGAGATCCATTTCGACGCCTTGCGGGTGCCCGCCGCGATCTATGCTGGACAGATCCTGGCCGCGCGTCGGCTGGATTGGCGCAAGGAGCAGGAGCTGGTGCCGCGTCGCCGACCCGCTGCCCACAAGGGCGACTGTGGTCATGTGCTGGTGGTCGGCGGGGCGCCCGGTCTGTCCGGTGCGCCGCGTCTGGCGGGGGAGGCCGCGCTGCGCACCGGTGCCGGGCTGGTGACCATCGCGACCCATGCATCTCACGCCCCGCTGTTAAACCTGATCCGACCAGAGTTGATGGTACAGGCGGTCGCCGATGCCGCAGCGCTCGCGGCGGTCGCTCAGCGTGCCGACGTAATCGCCATCGGACCCGGTCTGGGGCAGGATGCCTGGGCGCAAGCGCTGTTCGAGCATGTGCTGACGCTGGACAAGCCGTTGGTGGTGGACGCCGATGCCCTCAACCTGCTCGCCGCTGCACCCTGCCGGCGAGAGACCTGGGTGCTGACGCCGCATCCTGGCGAGGCCGCGCGTCTGCTTGGATGCTCCATCGCCGACGTCGAGCAGGATCGCTTCTCCGCCGTCGAGGCACTGCAGCAACGCTTCGATGGGGTTGTCGTGCTCAAGGGCGCGGGGACACTGATCCGCGGCCCTGGACATCGGCCGGTCGGACTCTGCAGCGACGGCAATCCCGGTATGGCCAGCGGCGGGATGGGCGATACCCTCACCGGTGTGATCGCGGCCCTGCTTGCACAACGCTGCCGGCTGGGGGCGGGGGCGCAGCCTGGGCCGATGACGGGGCTGCAACTCGAGCAGGCCGCCACCACCGGCGTTTGCCTGCATGCCGCCGCGGGTGACAGGGCCGCCCGAGATGGCCAGGTCGGTCTGCTGGCCGGGGATCTGATCGATGCGCTGCGGGCAACCTTGGCCTCGACAATGCCCGCGATGACTTCAACGACTGCAATCACGACAACGACAGCGCCAACGGCACATCCGCTGAATCCAGCGGAGGAGGGCGCCTGATGGAACTCTACCTGGCCTCCGAAGATGCCCAGACCGACTGCGGCCGAGCGCTCGCGGAGCGGTTCAGCGGACAGGCGGGCGTGGTCTTTTTGCGCGGCGATCTCGGTGCCGGCAAGACCACGTTGGTGCGGGGCCTGCTGCGTGGTCTTGGCCACGAGGGGCCGGTGCGCAGCCCCACTTACACGCTGATCGAACCGTACGAGGTCGCCGGGCAGCGCCTCTACCATCTCGATCTTTACCGCCTTGGTGACCCGGAGGAGCTCGAGTTCTTGGGTCTGCGTGACCTACTCGACGGCGAGGCGTTGCTGCTAGTGGAATGGCCTGAGCGCGGCATCGGGGTGCTACCTGAGCCCGAGCTGATCATCGACATCGCGCATGCCCCGCCGGGACGGCGTATCAGATTCCTGCCCGGCCCAGCCTGGGATTCAACAACACGCGGTCCATTTGCTTTTAACGACGAAACACGCGAAAAGCGCGAAAACGCTCAAGATACAGGTTAAATCTGCTTACTTTCGCGTATTTCGCGTATTTCGCGCATTTTGTGGTGATCAGCTCTCTGCAGGTTCATCAGACAGCCGCCTCCGCCATCGTGCGACCGGCCGTCCGTGACCTTGGCGGTTGGTCATCAAGCGGCCACTGAGTGGGGCGCGCGCAGAATGTCCCAATGACGCTCACTGAGCGCACCCGTCAGCGGACGGAGGTCCTGTCCGTAGCGCATCGCGGCCTCAATCTCGCCGATCCACAGCGGCGCATTGACGAAGGCAGCCGCCGCAATCCTGCCGTCGCGGTCCAGGGCCAGCTGACGAACGGCTCGGCCGCGCCCGGAGCCGACGACGATCCCTGTATACCGCTCACTTGACGGGGGCAAGGTGCCCAGCGTCACCAGATCTACAGACTTGAGCTTGCCGCGCACCGCCAGCGGTTCCGGCTGCCAACTGCGTTCCAGGCCGAGCAGGCTGTCGGACGCCGTCAATGCCTGCTGCCGAGCAGGCTCCCAAAGCCCCGTCACACGTCCGTCCAGCTCCGCGACGTCGCCAGCGGCGTAGATGTGGGGGTCGCTAGTACGCATCGACGCATCAGTACGCATCGACGCATCCACCCGTATCCCCCCGGCCACAGCTGAGTCCGGCATCCTGCGCCAGTGCACTATTCGGGCGGTTGCCGGTGCAAAAGAGCACCAGGCCGGCCGGGATCATCTCGCCGTCCGCCAGTTCGACGGCGCCGACCCGGGCTGGGTCGTCCATCGCCTTACGGAGAGCTGCCACCTGCACGCCGTGCCGAGACAAGGCCGCTGAAACGACGGCCGCTGTTGCGGGCAGCAGCTGCATCGGCATCAGATTCTTGCCGGTCTCCAGAACGTCTACCGGCACGCCGAATCGGGCCAGCGCCTCGGCGGCTTCCAGACCGAGCACACCAGCACCGATGACGACGGCGCGGCGCTTGGACATGCGCTGCAGGACGCCAGCGCCATGAAAAAGGCGCTGATAGCCGGCGCAACCAGAGCCCCCGGGCAGCCAGCTGTTTCCTTCCGCGTTGACAGGCGGCCTGGCCATGTTCAAGGGCCCTGCGCAAACACTGGCACTGCTCGACAGTCTGGTTGAAGCGACAAATGCCGATCCCCGCCTCATCGTCGCCAAGGCAGACCTGTTGGTTGAGCATCGCCAGTACGGGCGCGCGGCCGAGCTTATGGGGGAGATGATGGACCTGTACCCACGCAACCCGGGGATCATGCGCAAACTCGTCGGCGTCTTGCGGGCAGGCCAGGCAGACGAGCGCGCGCAACAGGTCCTCCGAGCATGGATCGAGCAGAACCCCGGATACCTGGTTGCGGCGGTGATGCTGGCGCGGGTTCGAGCCGAGCTGGGCAACCCGGATGCGGCGCGCGAACTGCTTGAAGGTCTCGCCGCTTCCGAGCCTGCTTTGCGCGCCAACCCGCTGATCCTCAAAAACCTGGCCTGGCTGCTTCGCAATACTGATCCAGGGCAAGCCCGCGCCTAAGCAGAACGCACATTGATTGGCGATCCGTCGTCAGCGGCGATTAAGGATACCTTGGGTAGGTCGCCGCCTTCGGTTTCTCATCGGGCACAGGTGTCGATCATCTGCCACATCTTTTCTTTCAAAGACTTAAGAACTCCCCGCAATCGACGGTATTACTTTGGAAAAGCCTGCGCGGAAGTGCTATTCTCGCAGGTGATTACTGGTCTGATTCGGAGACTCAATGCCGGGGGGAGAGTCGCGCGATGTGGAAGAAAATCGCAAGCATGTCGTCACTGTTATCGATCGCGGCGGCGCTAATGGCACTGCCGGGGTATGTCCTGGCCGCCCAGACGACCGTGCATGGTGCGCGCATCTGGAATGCACCGGACCATACCCGCATCGTTCTCGACATCGCCGCGCCCATTCGTTACAGGGTCTTCCCCCTTGACAACCCCCCTAGACTGGTCGTCGATCTGACCGACGCCCGCCTGAAAGGCAAGCTGCCCGATGCCGACTCCGGCGACTTGCTCGTGTCGGGTCTACGCAGCGGGGTACGTGATGGCGATGACCTGCGCGTGGTCATGGACCTAAAGCAGGCAGCCAGGATCAAGAGCTTTGAGCTGGGCCCGAACGAGACTTACGGCCATCGGCTGGTCATCGATCTCTCGCCGAAAGATCCTGGTGTTGCGGTGCTTGCCGCCGCGACTGCAACCGCTAGCCCGTCTATCCGCAACCAGCAAGCGTCCTTGCGACTGCCGCCAGCGGGTCTTTCGGTGCAGCCCAAGGGCGGGCGCCAGCGCGATGTCATCGTTGCCGTCGATGCTGGTCACGGCGGCGAGGACCCGGGTGCGATCGGGCGTTCCGGCACGCGCGAAAAGGACGTGACGCTCTCCATCGCCCGCAAGCTCGCCGCGCGTATCGACAAGCAAAAGGGTATGCAAGCGGTGCTGATTCGAGACGGCGACTATTTCGTCGCACTGCGTCAGCGCATCAGCAAGGCGCGCAAGCATCAGGCGGACCTGTTCGTCTCGATCCATGCCGATGCCTTCAGGGATCCGAGTGTCCGCGGCTCCTCGGTATACACGCTGTCGAACGGTGGCGCCACCAGCGAAGCCGCTAAATGGTTGGCCGCGCGTGAGAACCGTGCCGACCTGATTGGCGGCGTCAATCTGGCCGAGCGCAACGATGTGCTTGCCAGTGTGTTGCTCGACATGACTCAGAACGCCACCATCGAGCACAGCAGCATCGCCGCCACCCGGGTGCTGGCAAAGCTGCGTTCCCTCGGTCACGTCCATCAGACGCGCATTCAGCAGGCGGGTTTCGTCGTGCTCAAGTCGCCCGACATCCCATCGATGCTGGTAGAGACCGCGTTCATCTCCAATCCGGACGAGGAAAAACGCCTGCGTAACCGCAGCTATCAGAACCAACTCGCCGACTCCCTGCTCAGCGGAATTCTTGACTACTTCCGAGAATATCCCCCTCCAGGAACGCGTTTCGCCCAGGAGTCCGGCGGGTCGCCCGATGCGACATCCGGCGCGAACGGCTACTTCATCGGTCCCGGCATTAGCAGCGACTCCCAGTACTTGCTTGCGCGCGGCGATTAGTCGTCGCGATTGCAAATCGCTCCCACGAGCCGGGGGGAGCGGTTTGCAGCCGCGATGAGGTCGCGCGGACCCCTGCTGTTGTTGCCATCGCGATTGCAGATCGCTCCCACACGCGCCTTCTGACGCCCTCTTGCGACGGCCGGCCGTTTCTGGTTCCATCGCGGCGATGCCGACCATCCGCACATTGCCGCCCCAACTCATTAACCAGATCGCCGCCGGCGAGGTCGTTGAACGACCTGCGTCGGTGGTCAAGGAGTTGCTCGAGAACAGTCTCGACGCTGGCGCTCGGCGCATCGACGTGGACGTGGAGCGGGGCGGGACGAAGCTGATTCGTATTCGTGACGACGGGGTCGGCATCGGTCGCGATCAGCTGGTCCTGGCTTTATCTCGGCATGCGACCAGCAAGATCGCCAGTTTGGACGACCTGGAGGCTGTCGGCACCATGGGCTTTCGCGGGGAGGCGTTGCCGAGCATCGCGTCCGTGTCGCGGCTAGACCTGGTCTCACGCACGGCGCAGGAGGGCCACGGTTGGCGCGTATCCGCGGACGGCAGCGACCACATCGATGCGCCGCAGCCGGCGGCCCATGCGACCGGCACCACGGTGGAGATTCACGACCTCTTTTATAATGTGCCGGCGCGGCGCAAGTTCCTGCGCACCGAGAAGACCGAGTTCGGTCATGTGGAACACATGCTACGACGTATGGCACTGGCCCACGGCGAAGTCGCGCTGCGATTGCAGCACAACGGTCGCACCGTGCTGGACCTGGCGGCGGGGGAGGAGGGGTTCTCGGCACAGCGCTTACGGTCCCTGCTTGGCGACGGCTTCATGGACGCCAGCCTGATACTCGATCAGACGGCGGTCGGGCTGCGGCTGGCGGGCTGGATCGCGCAGCCCGCATTTGCCCGCAGCCAGGCCGACATGCAGTTTTTCTACGTCAACGGCCGTTTGGTGCGCGACAAACTGGTGACTCACGCGGTGCGTCAGTCCTATCAGGATGTGCTGCACCATGGCCGGCATCCCGCCTATGTCCTGTTCCTGCAGGTGCCCCCGCGGCAGGTGGACGTGAACGTGCATCCCGCCAAGCAGGAGGTGCGCTTTCGCGAGGGTCGGCAGGTGCATGACTTCATTTTCCGCACCCTGCATCGGCGGCTTGCGGGGGGTGCTCGGTCCGACGCCGATGCGCTAGATGGCGGTCGCTCGGGTGTCCCTTCTGATGCCGATGCCGATGCCGATAACAGGGTCCCGGCGCAGGCGTCGCCGATGTCCCTCTCCGACGCTCGCGAGCCGCCGGTTGCCGAGAGACCGGCCGGCACGAGCACCTATCCGATGCCCGGGCGGTTGCCTCTGCGAGCCGGCGACGGTCGGGGCGCCTACGCTGCCGCGTTCGATTTTCAGCGGCCTGGGGCGATCTCGGGGGATGTGATGGCGTCGCCAGCGATGGCTATGCCCACGGCCGACGACGACCAGGAGATCCCGCCCCTTGGCTTCGCCATCGGACAGCTCAGCGGCGTCTATGTGCTGGCCCAGGCCGAGGATGGACTGGTCATCGTCGACATGCACGCGGCCCACGAGCGGATCGGCTATGAACGCCTGAAGCAATCCGCCACCTCCGGCGCGTTGCGGCGTCAGCCGCTGCTGGTGCCGGTCGTGGTGCATGTCAGCACGGTAGAGGCCGACCTGGCGGAGCATCACGCGTCGGTGATGGAGCGGCTGGGTCTCGTGGTGGGCCGCCTGGGGGAAGGCAAGCTCGCGGTGCGCGAGATCCCGGCCCTGCTGCAGGGCTCGGACCCCGAGCGTTTGTTGCGCGACGTGCTCGCCGACCTCGGCAGCGGCGGCGTCACGGCCGAAGGCTTAACTGGCCGCCAGCCAGCAGATGGCGCCGGTGACGGAGTGGATGCGGGAATCGGTGATGGCGCCGGCGATGGCGTTGGCAGCGAGCGGGTACTCGGCGAGATCAATGCGGTACTGTCGACCATGGCCTGCCACGGCGCCGTGCGCGCCAACCGCCGCCTCACGATCGCCGAGATGAATGCGCTGCTGCGCGACATGGAGCGCACCGAGCGCGCGGACCAATGCAACCACGGCCGGCCGACCTGGATCAAACTCTCGCAGCGCCAGTTGGACGGTCTGTTCATGCGCGGGCGCTGAGTGGCCGATCCGACCACGAACCATCCGGACCTGCCGCCGGCGATCTTGCTGATGGGGCCGACGGCATCGGGCAAGACCGATCTGGCCCTCGCGCTGGCGGACAGGTTGCCCTGCGATCTCCTCAGCGTCGACTCCGCACTGGTCTATCGCGGCATGGACATCGGCACCGCGAAGCCGCCGCCGGAGGTCTTGGCGCGGGTTCCTCACCGGCTGATCGACGTCTGCGATCCGGCCGACGCCTATTCCGCGGCCCGCTTCCGCGACGACGCGTTGGCCGCCATGGCCGAGATCACCGAACGCGGGCGTATTCCACTGCTGGTGGGCGGTACCATGCTCTACTTTCGCGCGTTGCAACAGGGCCTCTCGCCGTTGCCAAAGAGCGATCCACTGCTACGCGCGGATCTGGCGGAGCGTGCGGGCCGCCTCGGTGCTGAGGCCACCCACCGCTGGCTCGCGGAGGTGGACCCGNGTGCGGCCGCGAAGATACACCCGAACGACCCGCAGCGGGTGCAGCGCGCGCTCGAGATCTTTTTGCTGGCGGGCCTGCCGATGACGGAGTTGTGGCGGATGCGCTGCGAACCGTTACCGTATCGGACACTAAAGCTGGTGCGATCGCCCCGCGACCGCGCGACCTTGCACCGACGCATCGCGGCGCGCTTCGAGGTCATGCTGGAGGCTGGCTTTGAGCACGAAGTTCGCGGGCTTTGGCAGCGCGGCGACCTGCACCCGGAGTTGCCGTCGATGCGCAGCGTCGGCTACCGGCAGATGTTGCAGTACGTGCTTGGCGTTCACAGCTACCAGGACATGTCTGAGCGAGCCGTTATCGCTACCCGCCAGCTTGCCAAGCGGCAATACACATGGCTGCGTTCCGAACCGCAATGTGTGTGGATCTGGGACGATGAACCGGTGTTGCAGCAGGCGATGGCGGCATGTCGGGGCTTGCAATGAGCGCGCTGGACCTGCGGCAACATGGGGCGGCGAGCGAGAATTGGGTCTTCCGGCAGGCGGCCTTCGACAGGCTGGAACCCGTAGCCGCGTGCCTTTGACAGGGCCGCTTTCGGGGTAAACTCTAGCCGGGATGTCAAACATACGTTTAATTCGACTCTGTGCTATTTTGTCACTTTCCGAAAATCCAACCGCGGTCGTCTGCCAGCCGCCGTTCAGGCGCCTGGGTAAGAACAACAAGGAGCTCAATCCATGTCTAAGGGCCAGAGCCTGCAAGACCCATTTTTGAATACGCTTCGCAAGGAGCGAGTACCTGTCTCGATCTTCCTGGTCAACGGAATCAAACTTCAGGGCCAGATCGAGTCCTTTGACCAGTTCGTGGTCTTGCTCAAGAACAACGTCAGTCAGATGATCTACAAGCACGCCATCTCTACCGTCGTACCCGCGCGAAACGTCAAGCTGCCGCCGAGTTCGGAAGCCGACGACGAATCGCAGGGCAACGCCTGATCTTGATGCAGCACCATCTATCGCCCCGGTTTCCGGGGCTGACGCCCTAGTCCCGCCGGCCATGTTCGAACGCCCACGCGCTGGCGAACGCGCCATCCTTGTTCAACTCGCCGTCGGCCACCCGGTGGAAGCGGATGCCACGCTCGAGTTCAGGCTACTTGCGAAAGCGGCCGGCGCGATTGAGGTCGGTTATCTGACCGGCTCCCGCGATAAGCCCGACTCGCGGCTGTTCATCGGTAGTGGAAAGGCCGAGGAACTCAAGTCGCTGGTGCAGGCAACGGAGGCGGAACTCGCCATCTTCGACCATGCCCTGAGTCCGGCGCAGGAGCGCAACCTGGAGCGCCTGCTGCAATGTCGCGTGGTGGAGCGTAGCGGCCTCATCCTGGACATTTTCGCGCAACGGGCGCGCTCGTTCGAGGGCAAGCTGCAGGTTGAGCTGGCGCAGTTGCGCCATATGTCGACGCGGTTGGTGCGCGGCTGGACGCATCTGGAACGACAAAAGGGCGGCATCGGCCTTCGTGGTCCTGGCGAAACGCAACTGGAGACCGACCGACGTTTGCTCGGCAAGCGCATCGCCCAACTCAAGAGCCGGCTGGCGCGCATTGAGACCCAGCGCGCCCAGGGTCGGCGGGCGCGTGATCGGGCAGAGGTGCCCACTGTGTCGCTGGTGGGTTATACCAACGCCGGCAAGTCGACCCTGTTTAACCGGCTCACCGAGGCTGGCGTGTTCCAGGCGGATCAGCTGTTTGCCACGCTCGATCCGACCCTGCGGCGGCTCGATCTGCCGGATGCGCCGGCCGTGGTGCTGGCCGACACCGTCGGCTTTGTCAATCAGCTGCCCCATGAATTGGTCGCGGCGTTTCGCTCTACGCTGCAGGAGACGCGTTCCGCAGACTTGCTGCTGCACCTGGTCGATGCTGGCAGCGAACAGCGTGCGCGGCGCATCGTCGATGTCGACACCGTTCTGGACGAGATCGGCGCGAAGGACATCCCGACCATTCTGGTCTTCAACAAGATCGATACCCTGACGGATTCTGCGATGGACGGCACGCCGCGAGTCGACCGCGATGCGCAAGGACAGGTCACACGGGTCTGGTTGTCGGCGCAGACCGGGGCCGGCGTGGACCTGCTGCTCGGGGCCCTCGCGGACCACTTCCGGGGCGAGTCCCTGCGTCAGCGGCTGAGGTTAGGCCCCGCGGACGGCGGGTTGCGAGCCTGGCTCTACTCTCATGCACGTGTCCTGTCCGAGGTGACGACGGACCTTGGTGGCTGGGAGATCGAGGTGGAGATCTCGCGTGCTCATCGCGATCGGTACATGCGCGACCGCGACCTCTGGAAGGATCGGCTTATCGCCGGAGAGACCCCTGGCGTTGATCAGAAAGCCGACGCGGACAGCACCGTGGCCGCGGTTGCGCCCACGGTGCTTGCCACGACCTTGGCAGCAGCCGAAGAGGGCGATGAGGGCGCAGCGGAGTGCGATCCCGACGCAATCGAACGGTCGAGGGCATTGCCCGGCTAGCGCTCGGTCCCTAGAATGCCGGGCTGACTCTGGCGGCTTGATATCGCGCCGCTTCGGCGGCACCTTGCACTTGCGCGGCGGTCCCAGTCGACGGCGAACACTGGAACCAAGCGAAACCACACAACACCTGTTGCGGAGACACTATGGCCTGGAACGAGCCGGGAGGCGGTAACAAGGATCCCTGGGGCGGAAGCTCCGGGAATCAGGGGCCACCAGACCTCGATGAGATCGTGCGCAAGCTACAGGCGCGCGTCAGCGGCCTGCTGAGCGGCGTGAAAAAGCCGGGCGGTCCCGGTGGGGGCGGCTCTGGTGGAGGCCCTGACCTGAGCATGCGCGCGATCGGTATTATCGTCGCGGTGCTGTTTATCGGTTGGCTATTCACGGGCATCTACATCGTCGATCCCGCCGAGCGCGGCGTGATCACGCGTTTTGGCGCCTACACCAAGATGACGGAGCCGGGCCCACATTGGCACATTCCGTGGCCGATCGAAACGGTTCAGATCGTCAATGTCGACGAGATCTCGTCGTTCAGCCACAAGGCGCTGATGTTGACCAAGGACGAAAACATTGTCGACGTGGAATTGACGGTTCAATCGCGCATCCAGGACGCCGCAAACTACCTGTTCCAAGACCAGTCCCCTGACAAGACGCTCCGCGATGCGACCGAGACCGTCGTGCGCAAGACGATCGGTGGCAGCAATCTCGACTTTATCCTCACTGAGGGCCGTAGCGCCGTCGCTGCAACGATTCGCGAGCGTGTGCAAAGTCTGATGGATGTCTACAAAACCGGTCTTCAGGTGACTTCGGTCAACATGCAGCCCGCGAAGCCACCCGATCAAGTCAAGGAAGCCTTCGACGACGCCATCAAGGCGCGCGAGGACAAAGAGCGATTGGAGAACAAGGCCGAGGCCTATGCGAACGAGATCTTGCCGCAAGCACGCGGTGAAGCCGCCAGGGCAACCGCCGAGGCCAAGGCCTATCGTGATCGCGTCATCGCTGAGGCCCAAGGTCAGGCGTCCCGCTTCACAGCAGTGCTTGGCGAGTATACTCAGGCGCCAGACGTGACCCGCGAGCGACTGTATCTGGAAACGATGGAACAGGTCCTCGGCGAGAGCAACATGGTACTGCTCGACGTGCCGAACGGTAACAGCCTGATGTATTTGCCGCTGGACCAGCTCATGAAACAAACGTCACCGCAGCCGCGCACCTCAATGGTGGACATGACCGACGGCACTGCCAGCAGTGGCTCGGCCACGGCCTCGACACGCGTGCGTAACACGTCCCGAGAGCGGAGGAGTCGCTGATGGATGACATCAAGAAAGTCCTGATTCCGATAGCGATTGCGCTCCTCGCGCTACTGGTCTACGCGTCGACCTTCATCGTGCAGCAGTACGAGACGGCCATCAAGCTGCGGCTCGGCGAGATCGTCGGTGGCGACTATAAGCCCGGCCTCCACTTCAAAGTGCCGTTGCTGAATAACATCCTGACGTTCGATGCCCGCATCCAAACGTTGGACTCGCGTCCCGAGCGCTTTCTGACCATCGAGAAGAAGGACGTGATCGTCGACTCCTATGCCAAGTGGCGAATCAACAACGCCGCGCAATTTTTCCGCTCCACCGGCGGCGACAGTGCTCGAACCGCGCGGCTCTTATCGGAGCGGATCAACACCAGCCTGCGGGATGAATTCGGCAAGCGCACCATCAAAGAGGTCGTTTCGGAGGACCGCCTGGAGCTGATGCAGGTGCTGACCAAGCTGGTCGACACCCAAGCTGCGGAACTTGGCGTCGAGGTATTGGACGTGCGAGTCAAGAAGATCGACCTGCCTCCAGAGGTCAGTGAGTCGGTCTATAACCGCATGCGTGCCGAGCGTGAGCGTGTTGCCCGCGATCTGCGTGCGAAGGGATCGGAGGCGGCGGAACGGATCCGCGCGGACGCCGACAGGCAGCGTACCGTGATTGTGGCCGATGCCTATAAAGAAGCGGAAGAGACGCGCGGTAAGGGCGATGCCAAGGCCGCTGAGGTGTACGCCAATGCGTTCGAGGCGGACCCGGAGTTCTACTCGTTCTACCGAAGCCTCGACGCCTATCGCAAATCGATCGCGGATGCTGGCAGCACGCTGGTGATCGCGCCCGATTCGGACTTCTTTAAATTCTTCAATCAGCAGTATGCAAAACCTGCCCAAGCTGCTGCGCCAGAGCAACTCGGCCTGCAACCCGACCCACAGCCCAGGCTGCGCATTGCGCCTCCGCCAGGGCTCGGTTCTCGCATTCAGTAGGCATTAACCGCGACGGCCCCGCATTGAGCGGGGCCTTTCTTTGCGTGGTGATCGCCTTCATCGCGCTGATTTTGAACCACAAAGGCCAATTCGCCCCCCGCGTTTCCGTGGTCGCGGCGATCCGTTCTAGCGGCGATCCCCGTTTCCCTTCTTGTCGGGCCGTCTGTGCCCGCACGTTGCCGCGGCCTGTGCGAGATACGCAGCGCTCGACTGGCCTGCATCAATAGACAATCCCACCGCCTTCTGTAATGATTCGGCGCTTTGTGGCTGTCGCAACCATTCTTGGCGGGCAGCGCTCAGGTGAAGCTCGTCTATGTGGCATGATTTGTTGGTCGCGTTGTCGCTGTTGCTGGTAATCGAGGGCGTAATGCCATTTCTGGCCCCCGAGGCCCTGCGGCGCATGCTGTTGGACGTCTCTCGTCAGGACAACCGCAGCCTGCGCATTGCCGGTCTCCTCAGTATGGTTGGCGGTGTTGCCCTACTGTACGTGATCAATTGAAGGTGCCTATGAACGACGAACGCTGGTTGCTGCCGGCCGGGATCGAAGAGGTCCTGCCGCCCGAGGCCGCCGAGATGGAGCGGCTGCGGCGGGGGTTGCTTGACCTGTACGCGGGCTGGGGCTACGAACTGGTGATCCCCCCGTTCATCGACTATCTCGAAAGCCTGCTGACCGGCACCGGCCATGACCTAGACCTACGGACGTTCAAGCTGACCGATCAGCTCAGCGGCCGTCTACTCGGGGTGCGGGCAGACATGACGCCGCAGGTGGCTCGCATCGACGCCCATCAACTGCGTCGCGATGTCCCGACCCGGTTGTGCTATCTCGGCACCGTGCTACAGACGCGCACCGACGGCTTCGCCGGTACCCGTAGCCCGATGCAGATCGGCGCTGAGATCTACGGTCACGATGGTGCTGAGAGTGACGTCGAGATCCTGCGGCTAATGGTGGCGACCCTGGAGACCGCCGGCATTGGTTCCGCGTCTCTCGATCTCGGTCATGTTGGCATCTATCGCGGACTCGCTCAGCAAGCCGAATTGGACCATGCGCAAGAAATGGCGCTGTTCGATGCGCTGCAGCGCAAGGCAGTCGATGAGGTCTCCGCGCTGATCGATCAATGCGGGCTGAATCGACGCGTCGGCGCCATGTTGCTATCTCTGGCCGAACTCAACGGCGCCGATGCATTGGTCCGCGCCGAGCGCGCGCTGGCGGAGGCCGACGAGCCGGTCAAGAGGGCGTTGGTGCGCCTACGTCAGGTTGCCGAGGAGACCAGGCGGTGGCTGCCGGATTTGCCGATCCATTTCGATCTGGCTGAGCTGCGCGGCTATACCTACAAGACCGGCGTCGTGTTCGCGGCCTTCGTGCCCGGCTGGGGTTTGGAGATCGCGCGCGGCGGGCGCTACGACGACATTGGCCGCGTCTTCGGCCGGGCTCGACCGGCGGTCGGGTTCAGCAGCGATCTGAAGGGCCTGATCGCGCTGGCGCGCAAGCCCGCCGAAAGCGATGTGCCGAGCACCGGGCTGGAGGATGCGATCCTCGTGCCTTGGGATGCGGACCCCGCATTACAAGTGGAGGTGCAGCGGCTGCGCGCCGCCGGCCGCCGTGTGGTGCAGCGTTTGCCCGGGCAACCGACTGCTCCTGTAGCGATGGGCTGTTCGCAGGTGCTGGAATGGATCGATGGCTCTTGGCGGCTGCAGCCTGTATCCGGCTCGAACCATGCCCGATGAACGGCCAATGCAGGTTCGGCCGAACAATGACCAGTGAAGTGCGAGGACAAGATGGGTAAGAACGTAGTCGTGATCGGCGCCCAATGGGGCGACGAGGGTAAGGGTAAGGTCGTCGACCTGCTGACCGAGCAGGCCGCGGCGGTGGTCCGCTTTCAGGGTGGACACAATGCCGGACATACGCTGGTCATCGACGGTGAGCAGACAATCCTGCACCTGATCCCGTCAGGTATCCTGCACGATGGCGTGCGCTGCATGATCGGTAACGGCGTCGTGTTGTCGCCGCAGGCGCTGTTGTCCGAGGTTGAGACGCTGGAGGCGCGCGGTGTTCCGGTGCGCGAGCGGTTGCGAATCAGCCCTGCGTGCGCGCTGATCTTGCCCTATCACATCGCACTGGACCAGGCTCGGGAACGGGCGCGCGGCAGCAACGCCATCGGTACCACGGGCCGCGGGATCGGGCCCGCGTACGAGGACAAGATCGCCCGGCGTGGGATTCGCGTCGGCGAGCTGCTGGACCCGGCGCGCTTCGAGCAGCGGCTGCGCGAGGTGATGGAGTATCACAACTTCGCGCTGCAGCATTATTTCAAGACCGACCCGGTAGACGTCTCCGCGACACTGGATGAGGCATTACAGCAGGCTGAGCAGATCAGGCCCATGGTGGCGGATGTCGTGGCTCTATTGCATGCCCTGCGTGAAGATGGCGCCAATATCCTGTTCGAGGGCGCCCAAGGCGCGCTACTCGATATCGACCACGGCACCTATCCCTTCGTGACCTCGTCCACCACCACGGCTGGCGGCGCGGCAAGCGGCAGCGGGGTCGGCCCCTGCGACCTCGATTACATCCTCGGCATCGTCAAGGCCTACACCACCCGCGTTGGTAGCGGTCCTTTCCCGACCGAGTTGTTCGATGCGGATGGCGACCGCCTAGGCGAGCAGGGCCACGAATTCGGTGCCACCACGGGCCGCAAACGCCGTTGCGGCTGGCTCGATATGGTGGCGCTGCGGCGTTCGTTCGTGATCAACAGCATCTCCGGGTTGTGCATTACCAAGCTCGACGTGCTCGACGGCATGGATACACTGCGCATCTGCACCGCCTACGAGCTCGATGGCGAGGTGTTATCCGCGCCGCCGGTCGATGCCGGCGCACTGGCTCGTTGCAAGCCGAGGTTCGTCGAGTTGCCCGGCTGGAGCGAGTCCACCGTCGGTGCCGGGTCTCTGGATGTGCTGCCGCAACAGGCTCGCGACTATCTGAACACGATCGAAGAACTTGGCGGTGTGCCGATCGACGTGGTCTCGACCGGTCCGGATCGTAGTCAGACACTGACTCTGCGCCACCCCTTCTCAGACTGAACGCCAGTCCGCCGTGGTCCTCTCGTCGCGGCGCCAGGATCGCTAGGGCGCGGGGCTGCCCGCGATTGCTAACCCGATCGTGCGAATGCTGGACGGCAAGCAAGCAAGAGCAGAACAACCAACAAGGAGCAGAGCGACATGAACGAGAGCGACCTGATGATGGAAAGCCTGCGCCTCATGGGCATCGGCATGGGGATTGTGTTCAGCTTCCTGATGCTCCTGGTCGGTATTCTGCGACTCATGTCCTGGCTCGCGCTGAAGATCGCGCCCGCCGATACACTCCCAATGGCGGTGCCCGCTGCGAGCCAAGCTGCGGCAACGCAGGAAGCGGACGACCTGATCGCTGTGATCTCCGCCGCCATCGCGCGCTACCGCAGCGGTCGCTGAGACCCCTGGTCCGCGCCACACTGGCGTGTTCGACCTCACCGCAACCACCGCCCTGACCACGCAACGTTCCAGAGACGTGCCCATGAATCACAACACTCCCCTCGGCATCACCGACGTCGTCCTGCGCGACGCCCATCAATCCTTGCTCGCGACGCGCATGCGCATCGACGACATGCTTCCTATCGCCGAGAAGCTCGATCAGGTCGGCTATTGGTCTCTGGAGACCTGGGGCGGCGCCACGTTCGACGCCTGCATCCGCTATCTGGGCGAAGATCCGTGGGAGCGTCTGCGGCGATTGAAGGCTGCCATGCCAAAGACGCCGCAGCAGATGCTGCTGCGAGGACAGAACCTGCTTGGCTACCGGCATTACGCGGACGACGTGGTGGATAAATTTGTCGAGCGCGCCGCGGCCAACGGCATTGGCGTCTTTCGCATCTTTGACGCCATGAACGACCTGCGCAACCTGGAGCAATCGGTCCGCGCGACCTTGGCGACTGATGCGCACGCCCAAGGCACCATGTCCTACACCGTCAGTCCGGTGCACAACATGGATTACTGGCTGGACATGGGACGGCGGCTCGAGGATCTCGGCTGCCATTCGCTTTTCATCAAGGACATGGCCGGATTGCTGCGTCCCTACGTGGCCGAAGAACTGGTGACGCGCCTGAAGGAGAGCTGCGCTATCCCGATCGCAATGCAGTGCCATGCCACCACCGGCCTGAGCACGGCGACCATCGTCAAGGCGGCGGAAGCGGGCATTGATATGGTCGACACCGCGATCTCCTCGATGAGCATGACTTACGGCCATTCGCCGACCGAGTCGGTGGTCGCGATCCTGGAGGGTACGCCACGGGATACCGGTCTAGACCTACAGCTGTTGGAAGAGATTGCGGCCTATTTTCGCGAGGTGCGCAAGAAATACGCGCGCTTTGAAGGATCGTTGAAGGGCATCGACTCGCGCATTCTGGTCGCGCAGGTGCCCGGTGGCATGCTGACCAACATGGAAAACCAGTTGCGTGAGCAGGGCGCCGAGGAGCGGCTCGACGAGGTGTTGGAAGAGATTCCAAAGGTGCGGGAAGACCTCGGGTTCATCGCGCTGGTGACGCCCACTTCGCAGATCGTCGGCAGCCAGTCGGTGCTGAATGTGCTCATGGGCGAGCGCTACAAGAGCATCACCAACGAGACTGCCGGAGTGCTTAAGGGCGCGTATGGCTTGACGCCTGCGCCGGTCAACAAGGAACTTCAGGCGCGCGTGCTCGCCGACGGCGAGGAGCAGATCACCTGCCGCCCGGCGGACAACCTGAGTCCAGAGATCGATCGGTTGACCGAGGAGCTGGAAGGCATTGCTGGTGAGCGCAAGCTCGCTCTGGCCGAGGACATCGTCGATGACGTGCTGACCTACGCGATGTTCCCGCAGGTGGGTCTCAAGTTCCTTGAAAACCGCAACAATCCGTCCGCGTTCGAGCCTCCGCCTTGGAAGATCAAGGACAAGCCGGCGGCGTCCGCCGCCGCTCAGAGCGTCGCGGCTGAGCCCGTCCCTGCCTCGGGTTCGGAGTCCTATCGGGTGGAGGTCAACGGCAAGAGCTACGATGTGCGTGTCTCGCCCCAGGGGGCGGTCGAGGCCGCTTCGGCCGCCGCGCCCACTGCCATATTGGCCCCGGCATCTGCCCCGGTGCCGGCCGCGGAGACACGCGTGATCGAATCACCACTCGCGGGTAACATCGTCAAGATCAACGTTGGGCCAGGCCAAAGCGTTGCCAGCGGCGATGTCGTGGTCGTGCTCGAGGCCATGAAGATGGAGACCGAGGTGCGCTCGCCATCGTCCGGCCGCGTGACCGATGTTCGCGTCAAAGAGGGCGATGCGGTCGGCCTTGGTGCCGCCTTGCTGGTCTTGGGCTGATCGGGGCCCAGCAGATGGAAGAGATCCTCAAACTCTGGCAATCCATGGGGATCGCCAACGTGGAGTGGGGCCAGATCTTGATGATGGCCGTCGGTGGCGGTTTGATCTATCTGGCTATCGCGAAGAAGTTCGAACCCTTGCTGCTGGTACCGATCGGTTTCGGTGCCGTGCTCAGCAACATCCCGGTGGCTGGAATCGGCGGTCACGACGGCATGATCGGCATGATTTACGAGGTTGGTGTCGAGACGGGCATCTTCCCTCTGCTGATCTTCATGGGCGTCGGGGCGTTGACGGACTTCGGCGCACTAATCGCGCGGCCGTCGACACTGCTGCTTGGTGCCGCGGCCCAGTTCGGTATCTTTGCCACGCTGATCGGCGCCGTTGCGCTCAACTTCGTCCCTGGCTTTGAATTCACGCTTCAGGATGCCTCCGCCATCGCGATCATCGGCGGGGCGGACGGACCGACTGCGATCTTCCTGGCGTCGCGACTGGCCCCAGATTTGCTTGGCGCGATCGCCGTCGCCGCCTACTCCTACATGGCGTTGGTGCCAATCATCCAGCCGCCGATCATGCGTGCGCTGACGACAAAAAAAGAGCGGGCCGTGGTGATGCAGCAATTACGACCCGTGTCGCAATTGGAGCGCATCCTGTTTCCGATCGTCGTGCTGTTTCTGTGCGCGGCGCTGCTGCCATCGGCCGCGCCACTGATTGGCATGTTGACCTTTGGCAACCTGCTGCGCGAATCTGGCGTCGTTGAGCGGCTGAGCCGGGCGGCGCAGAACGAGATCATCAACATCGTCACCATCATGCTCGGCCTGGCGGTTGGCTCCAAGCTTTCCGCCGACAAGTTCCTGGCCGTGGAGACCCTGGGCATCCTGGTGCTCGGTGCGGTTGCGTTCTGTATCGGGACCGCGACCGGCGTGATCATGGGCAAAATCATGTACCGAGTCACCGGCGGCAAGGTGAACCCGTTGATCGGAGCTGCCGGGGTGTCGGCGGTACCGATGGCGGCGCGCGTGGTGAACAAGGTCGGACTCGAAGCGGATCATCACAACTTTCTGCTTATGCATGCCATGGGGCCGAACGTCGCTGGCGTGATCGGGTCCGCGGTGGCAGCGGGTGTGTTGCTGGCGCTGACAGGTAATCCCTGACCCGGAGGAGCCAGAACCAAGAAGGTGCTCGACGATGTTGGTCGTTGTCGTTGTCGTTGTCTTTGTCGAGTATCTGTGCGACGACGATTACGACAACG
>JGI12210J13797_10112332_pt1 | contig 38520 bp, 39 predicted proteins | sample ElkSlonscriptome_3_FD_13797 | JGI IMG/M metagenome (IMG submission 13797) | reverse complement strand
ACCCGACTCCCCGTCCCATTCGAGGGAATAGCCGGGCGGCAGATCGATTGCGTTCACCAATGGCTGAACGCGGGCCTGCAAATCGCCTGCGATAACGCCGGGGGCAGGGTCAGCCTGCGCCTTGATCGACCACAGATTGTCGGTCCGCCGCAATCGGCTGTCGCGCCAGATTGTCTTGATCCCGTCAGTGACCTGTTCAATCGGCACTGCTGCGCCGGTAGGGCCGATAATCTGGATCGTGCCGATGTCGCTTACATCCAGCCGTTCATCGGCGGGTGCGCGTGACATGATCGGGATGAGGTCGTCGTTTTCCCGATAGACGCCAACTTGCTGCCCGGAGTAATTCCTTGCCAGAGCTGCTCCGACATCAGAGCGGCTCACCCCTGCGCGGCGGCCTTTGACCTCTGAATAGACCGGTTCAATCGCGGGAACGCGCTGGCGCCAATTGTCCTTGATTGCAATCGCGCCGCCATCTTCGCGGTAGATCGCCTGAGCCTGCTGGGCGAGGTCGCGCAGAACGTCAGGCTCAGGCCCCGAGAATTTCGCTTCGATTTTTGAGCCTCCGCCCGGCCCCAGAACGAACCGCCAGACCTTGCCCTGCGCCTGCGGATAATTGTCGTCGATATGCTTCTGCACTTCAGGGATCAGGGTGTCGAGTCGCTCATAATCATTGAGCTTGACCAGCAATTGACCATAGGCCGAGTTGCTGCTTTCAAACTGATACACCAGCATATATCGCAGCGTGCCGCGACCAACCAATGTGTGGACGTGCTCAACCCCCTCAAGGCCTGCGACGTATTCCGTCAAGTCTCGCATATCGGCATCTGTCTGCTCAATATCGGACCCTTCAGGCAGCCAGTAATCGACCACCAGTTGCGGCGTTGTCGAGGCGGGAAAAAATCCGGGCGTGACCAGACCAAAGCCCGCCACAGACACCGCAAAGATCGCCACTGCGCCAGCAATAGTTGCAATCCGGTGCCCCACCAGAAACGCGACCAACCGCTTGTACCGGTCCATCAGCGCGCCCGGCTTGCCTTCCTCCACCGGAGTTCCGCCCGATCCTTCGTGACACTGGTCCTCGATCTGCTTGAACAGGATAGAGCACAGAAACGGGGTGATGGTGATGGCAAAGATCCAGCTGTAGAGCAGCGAGATCAGGATCACCCAGAACAGGTCGCCGGTAAATTCGGCCGTGTCGCCGGGCGCAAGGCCGATCGGCGCGAAAGCGAGGATACCCACCAATGTGCCGCCGAGCAGCGGCCACACAGACCGTTTCACAACGTCGCTGGCAATATCGATGATGCGTCGCCCGCGCATGCACCCGATCAGCACTCCGTCCGCAATCACGATTGCGTTATCAACCAGCATCCCCAGTGCAATGATCAGCGCGCCCAGGGAGATGCGGTGCATCGGGATGTCACCCATATACATCGTGCCCAAAGTGGCAGAGATCGTGAGCAGCAGCCCGATCCCGATGACCAGACCGGACTTCCAGCCCATGAACACAACCAGCGCGCCGATGACGATGGCCAGCGCGATCAGGACGTTTACGAGAAAATCGGAAACCGATTCATCGACGACCTCGCCCTGATTGTAAAATTCGTGTAGTTCAACACCGGCGGGCCGCTGGCTTTCGACTTCCGCAAGCTTTGCTGTGATCCTCTCGCCGACGGCCACCACGTTAGTGCCTGAAACCGCCGCGATCCCCATGATAAGGCTGGGCTCACCGTCCCAATAGGCGACGAATTCCGGCGGATCGCGCAAGCCGCGATAGACTGTCGCGATATCGCGCAATTGCACCACGCGGCCGTCTGCAGAGGATACAAGCAGGTTTGAAATAGCCTCAACCGAGTCGATATCGCCGCTCGGCGTAATCCTCAGACGTTTACCGTCTATTTCAACATTGCCGCCGGACACGACCGTATTCTGGGTCGAGAGTTGCTGAAAAATCGCGTTGACTGTGGTGCCCAATGCAACCGCATTCTGGCGGGCAATTTCGACGTAGATCACCTCGTCGCGCTCAGCGGCGATATTGATTTTGCCAACGCCGTCCACTGTCAGCAGGTCCTGCCGCAGCTGCTTCGCATAGCGCCGCAGTTCGGGCATGGTGTAACCCTTGCCGGTCAGCACGTAATAGATGCCGAACACATCGCCGAACTCATCGAAGACCTGGCTTGGCCCGGCACCGGGCGGCAAGTCAGCGGCGGCATCGCGCACCTTGTTACGCAGCTTTGTCCAGATCAGCTGCAGGGAATCCTTGCTCGGGCTCGCGTCATATTTGATCTCGACCGATATCTCGGAGAAACCGGCAGAAGAAACCGAACGGATTTCCTTGACTTCGGCCATGTCCTGCAAGGCCTCTTCGAGAGGTGCAGAGACCTCCCGAGCGACTTCTTCAGGACTTCCGCCGGGATAGGGCGTGAAAATCTGCGCCTGCCTGATCGTGAACTCCGGGTCTTCAAAGCGCGGCATGTTTTCATAGGCAAACCAGCCAGCCAGCAAAGACAGGACAACGATGATCCACATGATCAAGCGATTGCGGATGCTGAACGCAGCAATATCCATAAAAGGTGTTTCTGCCGCCCTGTTCAATCAGACCACGGGCGCACGCGGTCGCCGGCCTGAAGGTAATTGCCGCCCGCCGCGACAATCGTTTCACCGACTTTCAGCCCCTTGGTGACGGTCATCACCTCGCCCACGCCTTCGGCCAGCGTCACTTCTCTTCGTTCCAAAACCTTGTCCGGACCCTTGACCGCCCAGACAAAGCGCTTGTCCTGCTCAGCCATGATTGCAGCCAGTGGCACACTGACGCCGTCCGGAACATCGCCTGCATTGATGGTTTCGGATTCGTAGGTAAGCGTGGCCGTCATGCCGGTCAAAACGACGAGGTCGGCAGGGGGCGTAAAACTGAAATGGGCCTCGAATGTCTGAGTGGAGCTGTCCGCCTGCCCGCGAGCCTCCCGGAACTGGGCGGCGAATTGCTGGCCCGGCGCAGCGTCCAGCTCGACGAACACATCGTAAAAACGCACCTGATTGGAATTCAGAACAAAACTGGCTGGAACATTTACGATCGCCTCGACCGATCGGCTTTGCAGCACCAGCACGGATTGTTGCGGGGCGACATTCTGAAATTGTTCGACACGGGTCAGGCCAACTGCCCCGCTGAACGGGGCGCGCAGAACAGTGTCGGAAAGGTTCTTTTTCGCGGTATCCAAAGCTGCTTTGGCAATCTGGCGCTGGGCCTGCCGGCTTTCGACAACGCTTTTTGAAATTGCATCCTCTGCGATCAACCGCTGCGCGCGCTCATATTCGCTGTTCGCGTTCAGATATTGCGCTTCGGCTTGTTCAAGCGCCGCCTGAAAACTGCGTGCATCCAGCCGGGCAATGACATCGCCGCGCTTGAACTGCGCGCCGTCGATAGCGTTCCATTCGGTGATCTGGCCGCCCACCTGAAACGCCAGATCTGTGCTGCGTACGGCGCGCACCACCGCTGGAAAGCTGCCGGTCTGCTCGCCAGTCACACTCGCCAGTGTCAGCAATTTTGCAGGACGAGCAGGGTCAGGCGCGGTTTCGGCAACCGACTCCCCGCAGGCAGACAAGGCGAGAAGAATTGCTAGCGCCCCTCCGCGCATCGACAGCATTTGCTTCATCGTCACCCCTTCAGTCTCGTTCCATCTGGCGCGTGCCCTGGAAACCCGGCGAAATATTTCTTGAACGGCCCCGTATATTTATTAGTCCTGAGTTACAAGCCTACACGAAAAATCGGGCACTGATGCACGATTTGCACGTTGAGCGGATAACATACACCATTACGAAGAAAACAGGACGGGCCAATGATCAATCGCTTTGGGGACGCGCTAAAGGACTTTCTCAAACAGGAAAGCGCAGGTGGCATCGTCCTGATCGCCTCTGCCTTACTGGCTCTGATCATCGCGAACAGCCCCGCGGCGCCAGCCTATTTTGGCACTCTGGAATCGAAGTTGAACCTCTCCTACGGCGCATTCGAGATCAACAAGCCCTTGCTGTTGTGGATTAACGACGGTCTTATGGCAGTGTTTTTCTTCCTCATCGGGCTGGAAGTGAAGCGCGAGATTATCGACGGGCAATTGTCCAGTTGGGACAAGGCCTCGCTTCCGTTGATGGCGGCGATTGGCGGCATGGCAGTGCCGGCTCTGGTCTTTGTCGCTTTCAACCTCAATGAACCGGCCAATATCAGTGGCTGGGCGATCCCCGCCGCGACAGACATCGCGTTTGCGCTCGGCATTCTGTCGCTGCTTGGTCCGCGCGTTCCGGTCGCGATGAAGGCGCTTTTGCTGGCCATCGCCGTGATTGACGACATTGGCGCCATTACTGTGATCGCCCTGTTTTACTCGGGCGAGATTGACACCAACATGCTGATCGGTGCGGCAGTGTGCCTCGCCGCCCTGATCGCGATCAACCGGATGCGTGTGGCATCGGGGATGCCTTATGTCGTGATCACCGTCATCATGTGGGTCTTTGTGCTGAAGTCAGGCGTCCACGCCACCCTCGCCGGCGTCGCAGCGGGCATGACTATCCCTGTTGTCGCGCGGGATGGCACGCATTTGCTGCACGAGATGGAGCACACGCTGCACAAATGGGTTGCGTTCCTGATCATACCAATCTTCGGTTTCGCGAATGCGGGTGTGACCCTAATCGGGCTCTCACCCGCTGACCTGCTGGCGCCGCTGCCGCTGGGCATCGCGCTGGGACTGCTGATCGGCAAGCAGATCGGCATTGTCGGCATGGCGTGGATCGGCGTGAAGGCAGGCATTGCGACGTTGCCCGAAGGGATCGGGTGGCGTAAAATCCACGGGCTTTCCCTGCTGGCCGCGATCGGATTCACGATGAGCCTGTTCATCGGCAACCTTGCCTTTGCGGACCCGGCGCAAGTCGATGCTGTTAAACTGGGCGTGCTGGCCGGATCGCTGGTCGCCGCGCTCGCCGGCTTCTTCCTTTTGAAATCGGCATTGCCGGAAAAGGCGCCCGCCGAGGAGGTCGCAGAAAATCGAGAAACACTGCCAGAGCTGGGCTGAACATAATGCAGCCCATATCGCGAACTGTCGGGGTTAACGGCATCCGTCTGTCCTATTGGGAATGGCGCGCTGATCCCGGCAATCAGGAACCCCCGATTGTCTTTGCGCATGCAACCGGTTTTCACGCCCGTGTTTTCGATGCTGTGATCGAACACTTTCCGGGCAGGCGCGTGATAAGCGTCGACTTGCGCGGCCATGGCCGATCCGAAGGCGGCCCGGTGGATCATTGGCACACCATCATCGGCGATGTCGCCGCGCTCCTAAACCAATTGCGCATCCGACGTGCTGTGGGTGTCGGCCATTCGATGGGCGCGCACGTGCTTGCTCAATGCGGCGCGGACATGCCGGAGGCCTTTAGCCAACTCGTCCTGTTTGATCCGGTGATCCTTGCGCCTGAATTTTACGACGCAAAAGCAGAGTTGTTCACATCAGACGCGCCGCATCCGGCAATCCGTCGAAAGCGCGATTTCGACAGCCCCGAAGCGATGATGGAGCGCTTTCGCAACCGCGATCCCTACAACCTTTTTGACGCCCGAGTGTTCGAGGATTACTGCCGCTATGGCCTTTTGCCGAAAGCAGGGGGCGACGGATATGAGCTTGCTTGTACGCCCGAAATGGAAGCCAGCATCTACGGCTCCAGCCGCAGCAATTCCGGAATTCACGAAGCGATGAAGCGGATTGAAGCGCCCACTATGGTGGTAAGGGCTAAGCAGACCAGCCTCAACGATTTCAAAAGCTCGCCGACATGGCCGATGCTCGCAACATTGATCCCGAAAGGCGAGGATATGCCGCGTCCAGACCGGACCCATTTCCACCCCTTCGAGGACCCGGCCGACGCAGCCGCAATCATCGCCGCAGCGATGGCGCGGTAGAGAGCTATTGGGCCGCTCTCAGCAAGTCTTCAAAGTCTTCGCGAGCGCTCTTAATTTCAGCAAACCGGGCGCGGCGCAAATTGCGGGCGATCACCTCTGACTGGCCGCCATAAAACTGCTTCAACGCCGTTCGCATCGGATTGTCAGGCGCAACAAAACGCGCAAGGTAAACCGCAATACGCTGAGCGCGCGACAGCGCCTGTCGCGGAACCGTATCAGGCGACCGGTCCAGCTCGATCAGGGCCAAGCCCAGCGCATCAACCACCTCTTCAAGGCATATCCGCGTAAGGTCGGCATTGGCCGAGGCTTCGATCCGGGCGTCCAGATCCACCCGGCGATAGACGGCTGCAGGGTTTTGGGAGGTATTAAGCATCAGGAGTTATCCGAAATCTCGAACTGCTGGCGGATGAAACTCAGCGTGGACTGCGATGTGGCAATCTGGCTTTCGGCTGACGAGAGGCTGCGGGTGAGCCTTTCCAGCAAATTGGACTGCTGTTGAGCGATGCGCTCCAGCCGCTCCTCATTGCGCTCGATCTGCGCTTCGTAACGAGTGACCGAGCCGCCGAGTGAAGCGGGATCGCCAATCGCAGAATTGTCCCGTGCAAGACCGTCGATAGTCGCAAACACGCCTTGCGGGCTGATTGTGAACATCGCTGCGGCGCCGTCGGGCCTTTCAGCCAAAGTGCGCGCCAGCAGGTCTGTATCGAGCCGGAACGTGCCGTCCCGGTTAAGCGAAAGGCCAAGATCGCCCAAAGTGTCCGGCGCGCCAACATCAGCATCGGAAATCACAGTCTCGCTTGTCAGGCGGGCCAGGTCGCGGCGCAATTCACGTGCACCCTGATCGTTTAACAATGATTTGTCCGTGCCATCTTCGCCGCCATTCAAGAGCGCGACGATATCATTCAGCGCGGCGGTAAAATCGGTCATCACCTGCGTGATCGCGCTGGTATCCTGACTGAAGGACAAGTCTGTCGGCTCGCCGATATTGGTCGCCGTCAGATCAAGCGCTATCCCTTCGGGCAGACCCGTTACCCGATTGCTGGCGCTGCTGAGCGCGACTGTGTCGAGCTCGAACAGCGCATCCTGAGCGGTTTCGCGCAATTGGCCGCTATCTGTCGCAGGCGACCAGCCGAGATAGGTCAAATCGCCGGGCGTGTTGGTGGGCAGCAGGTTGCTGCTCGTGGGTTCCAGCACGAAGCCGTTAACGCCGCCATCGCGGCCCTTGATCACCAACTGCGCGCCGCCCGTGCCGTCGGCGACATAGGCTTCAAGCGCGCCGTCGCTTTCACTGGAAATCCGGACGGCGAGATCAGCCAGCGTATCTGTGGCGCTGACCGAGATGGAAAGCGCGTTCTGGTCCAAGTCTTCGGTGAATGTCGCCCCCGCTACCGTCCCAAACCGGATATTGAGATCGCCCTCACCCACCAGATCATCACGGCTTGCGAAGCTGGGCGAGACAAGCGTCTGCGCCTCGGCCAGCTGAGCCACTTCCAAAGAATAGCTGCCGCTGGGCGAGTTTCCCGGCGTGGTGGAAACGCGCGCAATTGCGGGATTGCCGATGCGCGCCTGCGGTGACAAATCACCGTTGCGGATGCGATCACCCAGCGCGCCTGAAAGGCTGGTTAGACTGCCGCGCAATACCGAGGCTGCTGAAATGCGCGCCTCCAAGGCGGAATTGCGAGATTCCAGAGTTTCGCGCTGGAACGAGAACGAGGCCTCTGACAGTTCGCTCGCAAGCCGTCCAAAGTCGATGCCGCTGCCCGCGCCGAGCGCGGAGATAATTGAGGAGCCGGGATTTTCCATATCAGAAAGGACGGCCTTGCGGCCCGAAGTTTAACTGCGAAAAATCAAATGTGCGAAGCGCCCGCATCTGGCCTGCCGTCACCGTCAAAGCGCAGCTCTTCAGGCACGTCCACTTTGGGCTGTTGCGGACGCTCCCCACGCTTCAGAGACAGCACGAAAGCAACGAGCGCCGCGATGGCGACATACAATTCCTCACGCACCATCTGGTTTGCCTGCGTGGTGAAATACACAGAGCGAGCGAGCGCGGGATATTCGAGCACCGGCAGACCTTCTTCGCCTGCAATATCACGCATCGCGAGGGCGGTTTCGCCGCGCCCCTTTGCCAGCACAACGGGCGCGGGAGCCAGGTTCGGATCATAGGTCAGCGCGACGGAGTAGTGCATTGGATTGACGATCACGAACTGCGCCTCTTTCATCGCCTTCGCGACGCCCCCACGGGCAAGATCACGCTGGCGCTGGCGCCGGGCACCCTTCATCTCGGGCGAGCCTTCGGATTGCTTGGTCTCATCGCGCAAATCCTGAAGGCTCATTTTCAGGCGTTTGTCCCGCTGGAACTTTTGTAACGGGTAATCGATCACAGCGATAATCGCGAGACCGATTACAAGCAGCGCAATCAGGCCCATCGCGGCATCCCAAGCATAGGCCAGCTGCACCTTCAATGTGCCGCGCCCGAGCCCCAGAACCGTTGTGAGGTTCTGCGAAAGCCACCACCATGCAAGGCTGGCCATCAGCACCAGTTTGACTACGCTTTTGCCCAGTTCAATCAGACCCTGCGTACCGAAAATGCGCTTCATCCCGCTCAGCGGATTGATTTTGGACCCCTTGAACCCGATCGCTCCGGGGTTGAACCAAGTCCCCTCGCCCAGCAGCACTTGCGACACCAGAGTGATCGCAATAACCGCGCAGCCGATAATGAATACGGGCGGCATGACAGTATCCGCCGCGCGGCGGAAGGCAGCTCCCGGATCGGCAGATTCCAGCGCGGTTGCATCAAACGCGAAGGATGCGACCGCCACACTTTCCAGTCCGCCAAACAGCCACGGCCCGACAAAGCTTAGCGTGGCCATTCCGACCGCAACTCCGGAGGCGGTGCCCAATTCCTTGGACCGCAGAACATCACCCTTTTTGGCGGCGTCCTGTTTCTTCTTCTCGGTAGGGTCAAAGTTCTTTTCGCCGCTGTTCTCACTCATGTTGTCGCGCCCCGCATTTCAACGACAAAGGCGGCCTGGCTCAGGGTCGCCTCCAGCAGGCTGACAAATTGCTCCATCAGGATCGGCAGGCCAATGATCAGCGCGGTGATCCCCGCCAGCGTGCCAGCAGGCAGGCCAAGCGCGAACAGGTTAAGCGCAGGGGCTGAACGCGAGATGACGCCGGTGATGATCTGAACCAGCAAAAGCACCAGCACCACAGGCAGGGCAATCGCCGCCGCCGTTGCGAGGCCATATCCCATGAACAGCACCATCGCCTCGGCAGTGTCCGGCCCCATACTGAAGGAGCCGGCAGGCAGGATGCGGTAGCTTACGATCAACAGTTCAAACCACAGCAGATGCCCACCAATGGCGTAAAACAACAGTGTCAGCAAAAGCCCGAAATAGGCACCCAGCGCTCCGGACTGCGATCCGCTGGCCGGATCTATAGACGTGGCAATGGCCAGCCCCATCGTGCCTGAAATCTGCTCGGCGGCAATCAGCGGGACGGCAAAGGCGATTTGCAGCACAAAGCCTAAGGCTGCGCCGATCACTACCTCCTGCACCAAAGCAAGGATGGCGGCAAAGCTCATCATTTCCGGCGTTTGCACCGGAGGCACCCAGATCGCGATGAACACCGCAAAGGTCAGCGCCAGCAAGGCGCGCACAGTCGGCGGCACCGACATGACGCCAACCATTGGCGCTGCCAATAATGCCGCGCCCACCCGAACCGAAAGGAACAATATTTGCCACAATTGCTGGTCCAGCGGGCCAAAACCGGGATCGAGGAAGTTCATGACAGGATTGGCCCGATGCCGATCACATCGAAATCGCGGCGACCTGAGAGAAAATCTCTCGCAAGAAGTCGCCCAACAGCGCCATCATGGTGCCGCCCAGGATCACGAAAACCAGAGCAACAATTCCAAGCTTTGGCACGAAGGTCAGCGTCTGCTCATTAACAGAGGTTGCGGCCTGTATGATGCCGACCACCAGCCCGACAAGCAGCGCCGAGATCAGGACCGGAGCCACGATCAAAGCGGTCACCCACAAGGTCTGGTCGGCAAGCGCGAGCAGTGCGGCATCTTCCTGCATGGAGCCGGGCACACTCATGAGAAACTCATCGCCAGACTGCCCATCATCAGCGCCCAGCCATCAACCAGCACGAACAGGAGCAGCTTGAACGGCAGCGAGATAATCGTGGGCGAAAGCATCATCATGCCAAGGCTCATCAAAACGCTGGCAACGACAAGGTCGATCACCAGAAAAGGCAGGAAGATCATGAAGCCGATCTGAAAAGCGGTTTCCAGTTCGCTGGTCACAAAGGCGGGCAGCAGGATGGAGAAGGGAATATCCGCCTCATCCGCAAACGGCCCGGCCCCTGCAACATCGGAGAACATGAGTAGATTGGCCTCGCGCGTTTGGCGGATCATGAAAGCATGAAACGCTTCGCCCGCTTGCGCGATAGCGGCATCCGCCCCCAAAGCTCCGCTGGCATAAGGCTCAATCGCGGTCGCATTCACTGCATCAATGGTCGGGGCCATGACGAACAGCGACAGGAACAGCGCCAAACCTACCAGCACCTGTGTGGGCGGGGAACCCTGGAGCCCGATCGCCTGACGCAAAATTGAAAGCACCACCAGAATGCGCAGGAAACTCGTCATCATCAGGACCAGCGCGGGCAGGATCGTGAGCAAGCCCATCACGATCAGAAGCTGGATCGAGGTGCTCAAAGGCGCGGTGTCACCGGCCTCTTCTGCTCCGCCAAGCGCGCGCTCTATCGCAGATCCAATCCCGGCGGGATCTGGCTGAACCGGAGCAGCATGGGCCGCTTGCGAAGCTGCAAACATGGTTAACGCCGCAGCACACACCAATGCAATAAGTCGCAGGGAGCGCGCCATTATGCGTTTTCTTCGCTGATTATGGGGGTGGAGGCCCGCGCCTCAGCTTCTCCCAGGCGGATCATCCCGCCCTTCGAACACCCAAGCAAAATCTCGCGATCATGAAACCGCACGACTGCGAGTTTCATACCGGGGCCAAGAAGGCTGGTTTCAACCAGTTCAATATGCCGCGCCGTACCGCCACTCATCCCCGACATGCGCGTTTGCAGAAAGCGCGTGAGTTTAAGGCTACCCCAGATCAACAGCGCAAGCAGAGGCAACAGCAAGGCCAGCCGGGCAAAATACTCAAGCATCATGGCCGTTGGCCTTCAGGCGCTTCATCACCGGGCGAAGCGGGCTCTGCTGCGGTTTGCGGCGGCGCTGTAAAGGCAGGTTCAGGCGCGTTTGCGGGCGCCATGCCGGTTCCACCCGGAGCTGTTTCTGCAGCGTCACCTTCGCTTCCCGCAAGGCTCACGATCCGCAACGCAAACCGCCCCTCCTGCGCCACCACCTCGCCGCGCGCAATCACCTTGCCATTAGCAGTCACGTCGAGCAGTTCATCTGTCAGGCGATTGAGCGAAACAACGCTGCCCTCACTCAGCGAGAGCACATCACGCAAAGGCATATCGGTGCGACCAAGCTCCACCGACAAACGAACAGAAACGTCACCGAACCGGTGCAGAGCGGGACTGAAGGCGGTCATACCGTCGCTCCCTGCGGGCTAAAGGGTGGGCTAAAAGCATCGCTTGCCAAAGCACCCGGCGAAATCGAATTGAGGCGCAGCGCCATACAGTCTTCCAATGTCCCAAGGCTGCCGCGAGCGACCACCTGCTCTCCGATCCGCAAAGGGATTTCACGGCCGATGGCCAACGGGATCTGATCACCGGGAGACAGACATTCCAGCCGACCAAGCGATAGCTCGAATTCAGCCAGAACCGCTTCGAGAGGAAGTGGTATCGAACCGAACACGGCGCGCGAGGTGTCGCTCTGCAGGGATGCAGATCCCGCCAAGACAGCGCCTGTCTCCATACCGGGCAACAGCGCATCCAGATGATCGGCAGGCATGGCGACCTTCGCGCTCCAGCGCATGCCGTCAGCAGCGCCAAAATCCAGGATGAGCAAGACGCAATCGGTTTCAGGACCAAACGGCTTGAGCCGCGTGGCGCTTTCGCTGCGGACAATAACATCGCCTGCCGCCTCACCGTCAGCCCTGCCTCCCGCGCTGACGCGGGTGATGGCTTGCGCAATGAGGCGCGATGCCTGTTCAATCAGTAGGCCGGCGGATCGGGGCAAGCTGGTGATGGCATCCGGCAAAGGCTCGCCCGAACCGCCAAAGCTGCGGTCCGTCAACGCGATCGCAGTCTCAATCTCGAAACTCAAAAGCATCGTCGTGTCAGCGCCGCCGCATCGCAGCAGGCTGTTGGCCGCAATCGCGCCGATCCGCTCAAACACAGCTTCACCCGTCATCATTTCAGGCTCGGCAAGAGTTGCATCCAGCTTTGCACCCGACAGGAGGTCCGCCATGTCCAGTGCCACTTCACGAGCAACATCACGCCGCCACGCTGTCAGATGCTGGGCGCGTTCTTCGGGCCGCGGGCCGCGCTGCGTCAATTCCGTGCAATGCTGGGCAATTGCGCGTGCGGGGGTAAAGGTCTGTGCGAGGTTCATTGGACCAGAAACCCTTTGAAATGGACGGATTCGATCCCGCCAAAACCCTCATTCTTCTCAAGCACGGCGTTGATCGCCTTGGTCAGACGCTTGTTGAGCCGCTCGCGACCTTCGAGGTCGAAGACGTCGGCTTCGGGTGTCGTAGATAGCTGCACGAGGATCGCGGACCGGATCGCCAGTTCATGATTTTTGACCCAGCCCAAAACCCTGCCGTCTCGCTGTGTGGACACGGCGATCTCGACCTGAATGAGAGCGGCTGAATCCGACAGGTTCGAGGTGAAACTGTCCGCGAAGCTGTAATAGGCCGTGCGGTATTCACTGCCGCCTTCGCCATAGATGGCGGCGCCATCATCCTTGTCCTTGATCGGCAAGGCGTAGGGATCGCTTTCGCCCTTACGCACCAATTTCGGCACGTCAGGCCCGCTTTCTTCAGAGCCGCCAATCAGGCCCGCCGCAAAGGCGCCATAGGCCCCGCCAGCGCCAACCGCGAGCAGCAGAACAGCGACAAGCAGCAGCTTAACCATGCCACCCTTTGACCCACCGTGTGACTTTGTGTCTTCGGACTCTTTGGCATCTTTGGCCATGCGGTTTCAGCTCCTGCTAGCGTCGGTCAAAGCGTTGCTGGATCAGGCAAACAATGCCCCGCCCTGCGCATCGTGCGACAGGGCATCGGGCTCATCATCCTGATCCGCAGCAGTCCGGTTTGAACTGCCATCCCCCTCCTCGCCCAAGTATGGTTGCGCTATTCCTTGCGATGACCCTGTGGAAGACCCGTAGCGCGGGTCTCCGCCAGAGAATGTCCCCGCAAAACCGCTCTGGGAATTTTGCTGGGATGACTGCGATCCGCCCTGAGAATTGGGCGAATTATGCGAGCCGGAATCGCTGCCTCGTTGCTGGGACTGGTTCTGCGCCAGCGAACTCTCAGAGGATGCGGCAATTGCGCGTTCGGCCAGAGCAGCCTGCACCGCGGGCACAAAGCCCGGATCACGCGCAAACAAAGTGGCCCGCCAGTCTGCCGGAGCCGCCGCCGCGTCGATCCGCATCGCAACCGTCCCGAATTCACCGTGGCGAATGGTCATCTCGGGCCTGATGGCGCGGCCTGCCTCACGCAGATCCGCGACATGGTCGATAGTCTGCTCAAGCGAAGGGGTGGCAGCAGGCGCTGGCTGAACGGGCGCGTGGGTTGGTGCGGGTGCTTGCTGGGGCGCAGCAATAGAGGTGGTTGTTGGCACCAGGTTGGCGGGAGCCGCAGCCGATGGTGTTAAAGCAGCTTCGGACACGGCAAGCGTTGCAGGCTGGGTGACTGCCTTTTCTCTAAGAGCAGAGCCAGCTTCCTCGATATCTGCCGAAATGGGCCGAGGCAGTGCAACTGTCAAAGCGGGAACTTCTGATATCGCAGCTCGTACGGTCGGCTTGGTGGCGATGTGCTTATTGACGGCGGGCGAGACACGAGGGGGCAAGGCTTCACCGGTCTGCGGCAAGCCTTTGCCGGTGAACTGGGCTGACGGCTGAGCGTGACCGAGCGATGGTTCGAGCATAGCTTCAAGCGCGCCGGGAGGGGATATCATTGTCACGGACTGGCTGGAGCTGACGTCTTGCTCCGCCTCTGCGTCAAATGGCAGGTCACCTGAATTGAAGGGTTTTGGCAGCGACGTGCGTCCGACCGGGTCCTGCCCTTTCGAAACAAGCTCCCCCGGTATCACGACCGCCTGCTCCAAATCGGCCAGAACAGATGAAAACGGTTCCTTATCAGCGCCTTGATTGGAGCCTCCCGCTGAGGAAGAATGATTTTTCGGCCCTGACTGCAATGTTACGTCGGCAACCGCCGTTTTTTGCAAAACACTCATCGGATCCGCTACAGCGGTATCGGAGGCCGGCAAGGGGTTGGAGCCATTGGCCAAGCCAGAACTCATCGCAAAGGACGCCGCCCCAGGCTTGGCGCTGGCTACGGGATTTAGCTGAGCATTGGGCTGGGTCGAGATCATCTGAGTTTCCTTGTGTTTCCCGGAGCGCCGGATGCGATGCTGTCGCTTTCACAGCTATGCAGAATGCGTGCCAATCCGGCGCTCTGCGTTCGGGGCGATTGCCGGGTCCAGATCACGCCTCGCCTTAATTGCCTCCAGATCGGCGCGCGCTTTGGTCAGCCTTTCTGCATGGCGATTGGCCTTGACCTGCGCCTTGCCCAACGCGTCTGCCTGCCATTGAGCCTGCTGTGCTGCATCGGCGCGCGACTGCTCGGCATCGCTTGCCAAGCCAGCGAGTGCGGCGGTGAAGGCTCCCGTCTGCGCGAGCGTCTCTGCCGGCATCTGGGCATCGCCCGACCGGTCTGCCGCGCTATAACGGCGCACAAGATCGCGACTGCGGGCGGCCAGACTTTCGCTTCGGCCTTCCTCGGAAACCGCATCAGCGAGCGCGCGCATGGCCGTGCGCTGACTGACCTGCGCCAACAAGGCTTGTCTTTGCGCCAGTTTCAGCCGCCGCTTTTCCCTGTTCACAGCAAGTCACGCAATTGTGTGACGCTGTCTGTCAGGCTTACCCCGTCGCCGCGCTTTTGCTGAAGAAACGCATCAAGCTTGCCCGATTTTTCAAGGGCTGTGTCGAGCACTTGATCCGACCCTGCGCGATAGGCGCCCATCATCACCAGATCGCGGTTTTCCTCGCGCGAGGAAATCAGCGCCCGCACGCGGCGCGCCTGATCCAGCGTTTCAGGGCTGACCAAGTCGTCCATCACACGGCTGAGCGATGCAGGTACATCAATCGCGGGATAATGGCCTCGCTGAGCCAGCTCTCTTGAAAGCAGGATGTGCCCGTCCAGAATGGCGCGCGCGGTATCAACCACCGGATCATTTGCGTCGTCACCATCGGCAAGCACAGTGTAAAGACCTGTGACCGCACCGCCCGAACGCGCCGAGTTTCCGGCCCGCTCAACCAGTTTCGTCACCGCCGCCAGAGCGCTGGGGGGATAGCCGCGTGCTGCTCCGGGTTCGCCAAGGACCAGAGCCAACTCACGCGCCGCATGGGCGACGCGAGTCAGACTGTCCAGGATCAGCATTACCCGCTTGCCCTGATCGCGAAAATACTCGGCAACGGCGGTTGCGTACTGGGCAGCGCGGAGCCTCAGATTGGGGGCGTGGTCGGCCGGAACAGCCACCACAACCATGCGACCGCGCTGTGAACCTTGCATATGGCGCGCGACAAAATCGGACACTTCACGGGCCCGCTCTCCGATCAGCGCGACGACCGTTACATCCGCGCTGGAATGCTGCGTCATCGTGTCGATCAGAACGGATTTGCCGACGCCCGATCCCGCGATCACGCCCAGTCGCTGGCCCACGCCCATTGTCGCAAGCGCGTTGATGGCCCGCACCCCGCAGTCAAACGGCTCGCGCACGGGGGATCGCTCAAGCGCACTCTCGCGCCGTCCCGAAAGCGGCCAGCTGCACGTCAGGCCCAAAGACGGCCCGCCATCAATTGGCGCGCCCAGGCCGTCTACCGCGCGGCCCAGCAAAGCTTCGCCGACGCGCACATCGCCCGGCTTTCCGCAGGAGCGCACGCAGGCATCGGGTCGCAAAAGAACAGTGTCACCAAGCAACATCATGAGCGAGTGGCCGGTGCGAAAGCCGATGACTTCGGCAAGGCTCTCGCCGCCATCCTCGCGTTCAATCGCTCCCAGCGAACCGATTGGTAAGGGCAGTCCGGCAACCTCGACAAGGCCGCCATCGCATGCGACTACACGCCCCGTCTGCACCGGACCGGTTTCGATGCGAGCCGCACGCATGCGCGCGAGATCAAGCTGCAATTCGGCAAGCATGTCGTGCCCGTCCCCTAGCTTTGCAGAGCTTCTGCAATGGCGCGCGCCCAGTCATCAGGGCCATCGCGCACAGCTCCATCGGCGCTGGTCAATCGCAATGCCCCCGGTGCCAGGGTCGCATCCTCCAGTACCGTCCAACTCGCCAAAGCCGCTTCATCCAGCGCCGCGCGCGTTTCGGGATTGAGGTGCAGGTTGAGATCAGCAGGACCAGCGCCCAGCTTTCTTGCGGCAGCATTGCACCGGGTTATAAGCGCCTCTCTATTGAGCGCATAGTCACCCAAAACCTGGGCACACAGAGCATGAACGGTCGCTTCCAGATCGCTCGCCAGAGCTTCGCGCGCGCTTGCATCCAGTTGCTGAAAACCGAGCCGCAGCCGTCTGAATTGGTCCTGATTTTCTGACAGAGCAGCTTTGGCCACACATTCTGCTTCGGCGTAACCCTGTGCGAACCCTTCCGAGCGGGCCTGTGCCAGGGCATCGTCGCGAGGATTGAGCGTATGATCAGGGCCACTTTGCGCCAGATCGCCAAGCGGCAGAGCGGCATGCTTTTCAAATGGGGAGCCTGCGCGAAAGCCCCCGGCTCCGTTCCTATCAAGCGCCAACGCCGCGATCCATCCGGGCTTTGCGGCAGGCGTTGCGCCTGCCTGCGCCATCCAATCAGACGAATTCGCCATCATCAGCCCCCATTACCAGTTCGCCCTGTTCGGAGAGGTTGCGGGCAACGTCGACAATCTTGCGCTGGGCGGCCTGAACCTCGCTCTTTGCCAAGCGTCCGCGCAGTTCGATCTCGTCGCGGATACCATCGGCAGCCCGGCTCGACATAGCTGCGAAAAACGGTGCGCGCTGCGCATCGGGCAGACCCTTGAGCGCATCGATCAGCGCTTCGTTATCCAAATCGCGCAGCAGGCGACCCATGTTCTGCGCATCCAGATCAAGCAGCATTTCGAAGGTGAACAGTTCCTCTTCGATAGCCTCGGCCAGCGGGCCGTCCGTCTGGGCAATCGAAGGCAGTACCGTGTTGCGCAGATCGCCTTCTGCCATATTGATGAGGTTGGCGGCATCGCGCGGCCCGCCCATGGTCAGCGCGCTGGCACCAAAGTTCGCGCCAATTCGCTGGGACAGGAGATTGTCGATCATGCCCATGGCCTGCGTCGACACAGCGCCCATCTTTGCCACACGGGCGACAACCGCCGACTGGACGTTTTCCGGCAGCGCAGACAGGACTTCGGCTGCAGGCTCCGGCTCCAGCATTAACAGCAGAGCTGCGACGACCTGTGGATGTTCATCCTCGATCAGTTTGAGCACCACGGACGGGGCGAGCCAGCGCGCCATTTCAATACTGCGCGGGCGTGCGTTTGGCTCAATCCGCATCATCATGCTGGCGGCCTTTGTCTCGCCCAACGACTGCTCCAGCAGGTTGCGCACCCGCGATGACCGGTCGCGCGCGGTCAGGATTCCGCGATCCGCCTCGGTCACAAAGTCAGAGAGCGCCTCAGCAATATGGGATTGCTCGATATCGCCAAGCTCGCACATCGCCGCGCCCAGTTTTTCAAGCTCGGATGGCTCCATCCGACCGAGCAGCAAAGCGGCTTCGTCATCGGTCAGCAAAGACAGGAATACAGCTGCCCGCTCGATTCGGCTCATCAACGGTTCCGAGGCCGACCGGCTATCGGGCTCAAGAGTTAGTGCTACCGGCATCAGGTGGTCGCCTGTTCTGGGTCGATTGAGGGGGGTTCAAGCATTCTCTGGAGCGCTTCGAGCGCTCTTTCGGGCTGCTGTGTGGCGAGAGTGCGAGCCAGTTGCACCTGTTCCGGCAAATCGGCGAACGGCTTTTCTTGCCCGTGCCCGGCTTCAGGCGATCTGCGCCCTGCCGCGCCATTGGCGTTACCGGCATCGGCGTCGGTTGCTGCTTCGTTTGCCAAAGCAGCCGCCGAACCTTTTTGCTTCGCCGTTCTTGTGCCCGAAATCAGTGGCCTTACAGCCAGCAGCAGAACCAGAAGAACCGCGATCAGAGCCGTGCCATAGCGCAGCACCTGACCAAACCACGCCTGCTCGTAGAATGCCGGCATCGCGATCTCTTGCGTCTCGAACGCGCTCACGACAACTTCGACATTGTCCCCGCGATCGGTGTCGGCACCAACTGCGGCGCTGACGAGGGACTGCAATTGCTCGGCTGTCAGAGGCGAGGCGGCAACCATCGCTTCCTGACTCACTGCAACCGCAACAGAAAGCTTGTTCAGCCCGCCCGCGCGTTTTGCAGTGACCGCAACCTCCCGGTCCAGTTCAAAATTGCGCTGAATGGCTTTCTCGCTTTCAGACGGCGTCGCAGGGCCTCCATTTGGACCTGGCTGAGCGTTATCCTGGGCGTTACCCTGCGCATTGGCCTGGGGCGGTCCATCGACCAGATCGGCATCGGGCGGCGGAGTGTTCGCCGGAACGCCGGGGACACCACCGGGCGCGCGCGAGGCCAAGCGCGTTGCGCTGCGCTCGCTTTCTGAGCGAACGGCGCCGTCCTTGTCATAGGTCTCGCGGGCGCTTGTCACCTCGCTTTGATCGAGTTCGACCTGCACCTGGCTTGAGAAATTGCCTTCACCCAGCAGCGGTGTAAGCAAAGAGGCCAGTTGCGCTTGTAGCTTGGATTCAAACTCGCGTTGCAGGACCAACCCGTCCATCTGCACATCACGGGCAGAGCTGAGCAGACGCCCGTTCTGATCGACTACACGGACTGCATCCGCGGTCATTCCGGGCACGGAACCGGACACCAGATTGACAATGGCCTCTACTTGCCGCTGGCCAAGCGAGCGACCGGATACCAGCCGCAACATGACCGAAGCGCTGGGTGGATTGCTGGTGCGCACGAACACAGAGCGCTCTGGCGTGGCGAGATGCACGCGGACCGCTTCGATCCCGTCAATCTCGCGAATGGTCAGCATCAATTCACGCTCACGGGCAAGGCGCAGGCGCTCGCCTTCCAGCGTGCGACTGGACCCCAGCGGGATCGCATCAAGCATCTCGCTCGCCCCCTGCGGTGCAGCGAGGCCAGCATCGGCGGCCACCAGCATACGGGCGCGATAGACATCGTCGTCAGCAACCGTGATCGCGCCAGTGCCATTGTCGATGGAATAGGCGATCCCGCCAGTTTCCAGCGCCTGCACCACTTCGGCGCGCTGGCCATCGGTCAGGCTGGAATACAGGATGCGCTGCGGTGATCCGGCTATCGCGAGATATAGCATCGCAAGAACCGCGACCGCGCCCACGCCAATGATCGCAGGCAGAGCCCGTCGAAATGCAGGTTCGCCCGCCAGCGACTGTACGCGCGCTCGCCAATCGCTTGACGCGTTCGGATCGGTTTGGACCAGTGTCGGCCCTGCGGACACTGGCAGACTAACTTCAGCCACCTATCAGGCCCCCATTCGCATGATTTCCTGATATGCATTCAGCAGCTTGTTGCGCACTTGCAAGGTCGCTTCAAAAGCCACTCCTGCCTCCTGACGCGCCAGCATGACTTGAGCAATATCAGTGACTTCGCCGCGCTCGTAATCCACTTGCATATCGGCGGAGCGTTTTTGTACGGCGCTGACTTTCTGAAGTGCACCGTTCAGGGTCTCGGCGAAATTGACCGAGGGCGTGCCGGTTGCACCAGAGCCAGTACTGGCGCCCGGCAAAGCAATTGCGTGCCCCTCGCTTGTCGCGCGCACATCGCGCAAGGCCTGACTGCGCGCGAGCAGATCCTGCCGCAAGGCGAGCACTTCAGTGATGCCGCTCATGCCTCACCTCCCGCCACGGCGCGCGATCTGTCTGACTGGCCATCCAACAGGCCGGATTCACGCATCGTTGCCATGCGATATCGCAACGTCCGTTCGGAGACACCCAAAGCCGCAGCGGTTCGCGCGCGGTGTCCGCCATTGGCATCAAGCGCGACAAGAATGGCCTGCGCCTCTGACTGGAAAGCAATATCGGAAAGCGAAGACGCGCCGCAATGCCCTGGCCCGGATTGGGCCACAGATGTGATGCTTTCAGAGATCGGGCATTCAGAAACTGGCCGAACCGGCTGATCGAACACAATGTGTTCGGAGCCGATGCGCGGTTCGTCACCGGCCAGCAGGATCGCGCGGCGGATCACGTTTTCAAGCTCGCGCACATTGCCCGGCCACGGATGTGTCGCCAGCAAAGCGAGCGCTTGCCCTGAAATCCAGCTGGGTTGCGAGAGCACGCCCGCTTTGCCCTGATCACCACGGCATGCATGCCGCAGCAGCATGCCAAAGGCGAGCGGGGCGATATCGCCGGGTCGATCACGCAGTGCGGCAATGTGCAAAGGAAACACGTTAAGGCGATAAAGCAGGTCTTCGCGAAACCGGCCCGCTTCGACTTCGGAGGCCAGATGGCGATTGGTCGCCGCGATCACACGGACGTCTACTTTGATCGGAGTTGTCGCGCCTAGCGGAAGCACTTCGCCTTCCTGAAGCGCGCGCAACAGTTTCGCCTGAAGCGGCAAAGGCAGCTCGCCGATCTCGTCGAGCAGCAGCGTCCCGCCATCAGCCGCGCGAAACAGACCCTCGCGCGCTTCACCCGCACCGGTAAAGGCCCCCTTGCGGTGTCCGAACAAAAGACCTTCCAGCATCGCTTCGGGCATGGCCGCGCAATTGACTGCAACAAATGGACCGTCAGCGCGGGACGAAAGGCGATGGACAAAATTCGCCAGCACTTCCTTGCCTGTGCCGGTCGGACCTTCAAGCAGGACCGGAATCTCTGCTCCCGCGATCCGCTCTGCCAGGGTTAGCAGCGCAAGGCTCTTCTCATCCCGAGCAATCGGCCAGGCGCCGTTCGATCCGCCGCCCTTTGATGCGCCACCATGCGCCGTGATCGCGGTAAGTGCAGCGCGTGCAGGTTCCAGAGTTTCATCACTATAGGTCACCGCGATACGGGCCTCGCCCAGTCGGGCGATGGACGCGGTCTTGCCTTGGCGCAGGTCCAGCTCAAGCCGGTCTTGCGGACGACAGCCGGGCGGGTCTTCGAAAACACCGAATTCGCCGATAGACAACCGCCTGCGCAGCCATTGCGTGCCCAACAGCGGCAAAACCGGATCAAGCAACGCACCATGACGGCGCGCGGCAGTGTGAGCACCGGCGCGGGGTTTGGTGACTCCGGTTTTGGCCCTGCCGGTTGTGTGGCCGGATCTATGAAGTACGGGTTCGGCGCAATCGGGCTGACGCAGTGTCTGGGCTGGATTTGGGATAGGCATAAGGCGCTTTCTTCAGATCACCATTTCTGGCGTAACGTCATGATTTGCTGATCGCTCGCTGGGGACGTGCAGCTCGGCTACGGCCAACAATTGCCGTGTGGCCGTGTAAAATGTGGCAAAGTTAAGCCCCCGTATTTGCCCGCAGGTAAGAACCCGTATCCGGACCGTTGTGCGAAGCGAGAGAGGCGAGGCCCCAAGCCCAGACCGGCAGAAAAACGCCGGTTGTGCAGCCGGATTTTTCGCCTCCCCCATTATAAGGCCGGCCATCTGCACCTTTTCACCTGCGCAAACTTTTTCCCTTAAAGATCACGGCGGGCGGTCGCTCTAAGCCTCAGCAGCAGCACATCCGAAACGCTCTGTCATGACCATCACGGGAGTAAGACCCCAACCACATCGGGAGTATGACCAATGTCCGTTATCAACACCAATATCTCTGCACTACGCGCTCAAAACGCCAGCACTCAGGCCAACCAAATGCTTGGCGACGCCATGGAGCGCCTGTCGACCGGTCGTCGGATCAACAGCGCCTCTGATGATGCCGCTGGTCTCTCAATCGCCACCGGCTTCACCAGCGACATACGCGCCATCAACCAGGGCGTCCGTAACGCCAATGACGGCATTGCGCTGGCCCAGACGGCTGAAGGTGCGCTCGACGAAGTGTCGAACATGCTCCAGCGTGTCCGCGAACTCGCCGTCCAGTCGCAGAACGGTACGCTGGATAACACAGCCCGTGGCTTCCTTGACCGCGAAGTCACCGAGCTTGCCAACCAGATCGGCGACATTCTGTCGAACACCGAATTCAACGGCGTCCAGCTGTTTGGAAGCGGCGCTGACGTGACCGTCAACATCCAGATCGATGCGACGCGCAGTGTGGACATTGTCAGCACACAGATCGACACGACCAACCTTGACGCAGCCGGTCTGGACGTCAGCTCTGCCGCGAACGCGGCAACGGCTATCACCAATGTCGATGCCGGCCTTCAAGCTGTAAACACCGCGCGGTCCTCGCTTGGTGCAGGACAGAACCGACTGGACTCGGCGATCAACAACCTGACCACAACGTCGACCAACCTGGCCGATGCGCGGTCACGGATTGAAGATGCGGACTTCTCGGCTGAATCAACCGCGCTCGCCAAGGCTCAGATCCTCGGTCAGGCATCCACCGCGATGCTCGCTCAGGCGAATCAGTCGCAGCAGAACGTTCTCTCGCTGCTGCGTTAAGCGCCAGAGACACACAAAGCTCCCGCTGGGGCGGTTGGAAAACCCGGGGTCGAAAGGCTCCGGGTTTTTCGTTTGGGAGGAAACGAAATGTGCCGCCACTCGGGCACGGGTGGCGGCACATCGAGAAAGAGCGAAACGGGCGGGCGTTTGGGGGATCGCTGGTGCTTTCTACACCTTAACTCCGTCGATCATTGTCGCGGTCCTGCCAGTCGATCACTTCGAGGTAATTGCGCAGGCGGTTCTCCTCCAGACGCGCAATCAGCGGGTTGCCGTGATAGGGCAAAAGAAACTCTGCAAGAGCGCGGGACCAATCCGCACTTGCATCAAAGATAATGCCAAGGCCAAGCACAGCGGGCACATGGACATAATAAAGCGGGCGTTCTTCGGTATCGGCCTGCGCCAGAAAATCCTCGACCGCGCTCAAGACGCCGTTGCGCTCACCGCCGGAATGCAGTGCCACAGCAAAGTGTCCCATCCCGCGCAGGCCACGTCCGGGGACTGCCTTATCCGTATCAAGTCTGACGCCAGCTTCATAACTGTGCGGGTGACGCCATTCCTGCGGAATGCGATCAGGCGCATAGTAGAAGTCCCGCCGCGCACATGGCCAGGAAACATCGTGCAGAAAGGCTAACAACGGCCTGTCAGCCTGCTTTTGAAGCGCGTCTATCGATGTCAGTTCATGCAGCACAGTGTAGTAATTGTGATCGCCGTCGACGAACCATGCATCCGCCGCCGTGCAATGCTGTAAAGCCTCCAGACTCGGCATCGCGCGGTGTTCGACATGGGATAGCGCCCCGGCCCACCCGGCGAAGCCTTCGGCGGGTTCGGGATCAATGCAGGTGAGTGTGCCACCATTCGCTTCGCAATGATCCGCAAGAGTGCGCGACATACCGCCAAATTCGCTGCCGATTTCGGAAATCGATGCGACTTTCGCCTCATCGAGGCAGGGCATGATCAGGCTTGAAAATTCCGACATGGAATGGATCAACAGGTCAGTCATGCTACCGCCTGCGTCTGCGCCGTGCGCGCGTCAGGTATCATATCGGACGCGTCGCCTTGCCTCGCTTCGCTCCTGCTCAGGATCGGTCGGAACGCAATCTCCACCATCTGGGTACCGGGCAGATCATTCTCCAACGCCTCTGGCACGACCATAATCAGAGCGTTTTCCGACAGGCATTCATAAACGCCGGGCGCGTGTTCATGCAGACCATCGAATTCGACTGTTCTGCAAGGCGAGACACCCTCGTCATCCAGCTTCCCTTGAAGGGAGACGAGCCGGGCCCGAGTGATACCGGCCACTTCGACCCATTTGCATACGGCGCCGATCTGCAAGGCCACAGCACCGACGCCAGAGCTTAAGGGGATCCGCGCGACATAGTATCCATCGTGGGTCGGGCGGGCCTCGATCGTCGTGGCCGCGCTTTGCGCCGCGCCGACATGAAACGCAGGCACTTCGATTATGCGCGTGGTGTAATCCGTGTAAGTCAGCCCAAGGCCAAAGCGCTTTTGCGTCAGCAAGGCGAGCCGGGTGCTCATATCCTCGCGCGCCAGATCGGCAGGCAGGAACATGCGCGATGATCCTTTCATGTAGAACAGGCCGCGACGCTTCATCGCGTCGCAAGCGTCTTCTTGATCAAACAGGGCGACCATGCGTTCACTACCCAGATTGACATCGTGCTCGAAGCTTTTGAGCACTTCGAGCTCTTTGGTATCCGGCAGGAACAGAAAGCGGGTCAGAACTTGCGCAGCGCAGTCGCGCCAGCCGCGTGCCTCATGAACATTTGCGGTGCGGATAGCGGGATTGCGGCGGGCAGCGTGGACAAATTGAACGACCGCATCCTGAACCTCGTCGCGCACGGTGCTTTGCGCGCCTTTGACCTGGCTTTGCTTACGGATAGGCGAGCCATCGTCACCATAGCCGATGACCGAACCCAGCTCGCATGTGGCAAGCTGCTCAATCACGGCGACGGCGCTGCACATCGCTTCCAGAAGGCCAGGGTCAAAGTGGCGGGTATCGATCAGGCCGCTCTTGTCGAGGCCGGTGGCGCTGAGCTCACGGCATATCAGATACCGACCCGCAACATGCACATCCAAAGCCTCGCTGAGCACCGCATCAATCGCATTTTGCGCTGACCCGTTATAGCCCAGATCAACCAGCATCAGTGTATCGCCTGGCTGCGGATTCACGGCTGCGCGCACATGCTGGATCATGCCGTTTGCCATGGCGCGCGCTCGGCGAGAGGTGATTTTCTGGCGTTGTCCGCGCCGCAATTCGGTGAGCAGCCGTTCGCTAGCCTCGGCTCGTTCAATCTCGCTTTGCGGGTCGCGGACAATCCGGGTGATTTCTTCATCATCCATCAGCATCTGCCGCGCCAGCGTTGCCGGGTTCAACCCATGCTCAAGTGCGAGATGCCGATGATACGCCTCACGCGTGATGAGCGAAGCGGCGGTTGCGACAAAGCGGCTTATCTCGACGCGTCCCTTGCTGGCTGGGCCTGCGCTTGCTGCCGGGGTTCCCGCGCTATGCACCAGATCCGGGAGATGCCCGTCGCGCAGCATAAACAGCCAGTGAACTTTGCCGCCATGCACGTTCTGGAGCGCCTCAGCCTCGCCTTGCAGCCATCGGTCATAGGCGTAAAACACCGGCCCAAGGACGCTGTAACCCAGCGCGGCTGCATCATTCGCCAATTGCGGTTCGCCCAACGCCAGCAAAGCGCGATGCGGTTGCAGGCCGATCATACGCGGCTCTGCCTGACCCTGCTCGCCCGGCGCCATCCGATGGCAGGTTCGCTCCAACCGCAGGCGCTGATCGGTCGATTTTTCGAATTGTTGAAGGTGCAGCGCAGGAATTCCCAGAGCGCGCGCACTTTCGAAATCAGCCTTGGGATTGTCGCCGATATGCAGCACTTCGTGCGGGCGCGCTTTCATCGCCTTGATTGCCTTGCCCAGCAGGCCTTCACCTTTGGATATGCCTGCATCGCTGGATGCGAAGACCCGGTCGATAAGGCCTGCGACCTCCTCCCCAGCGCTTTCCGCAATCAAGTCGCGCAATTGCGCAGCACTCAGATAAGTGTCGGAGACGATGATGACCGTCATTCCGCGCGCTTTGGCCGCCCGCATCAGATCAGCCGTCGGCTCAAATGCGAAACAGGCCTGCGCCTCGGCTTCAAGTTCGGCAGCAATCGCCGCCGTGCGCATCGCCGCATCGGCATTTGGCATCACCTGCGCGTAAATATCGCCCAGCGTCACTTCGTTACGGCGCTTGAGGGTGCTCATGGCTTTGCGCGCATTGGCTTCGCCCCTTGCCCGCTGCCCTGGCAACAGCCCGGGCAATGCAGCGAAAACGTCAGCTGGTGCATGGCAGTCCCGCCACAAGAGCGTATCAAAACAGTCGAGCGACAACAGGTTTACGCCGGGAGGCGCATGATCAAGCGCGCGGGGCAATTCGTGCGGGCAAATGGTCTGGAGCATTCGGCGGATCCAATCGGGTCATTAACAATCGAAGACACCGCCAATCGCTAAGCCGACATGGTTACCAGCCTTCGGCCCTTAACCCGAGGGAAGCTCCTTAGGGTTTATACCAAGTGACGCCAGCGATCACGAATCCGCGTCCACTTTCTGCGCCACTCGTCTGGGTTGCTTGCGGACCTTTGCACCGTCCGCTTCCAGCAGCAACAAGGAGATACGCCGGTTGCGCGGATCAGCAGGGTCGGCGGCGATCAACGGCTCTCGATCCGCCACACCTTCGATCCGGGCAAAGCGTTCCTGGGGAATTCCGTTTGTGATCAGCGCCTGTCGTGTCGCTTCGGCGCGGCCGGCAGAAAGCGACCAGTTGTTGGCTACAATACCCGATCGCCATGGCAGCGAATCTGTATGTCCGCGCAGGATCAGCGGCGTGGGGCCATCGGAAAGTGTCTCACCCATCACCTGAAGCAACTGGTTCGCCTCCGATGTGAGCACAGTAGTCCCCAGTGCAAACATCGAGAAATCGGCATCATCAACCAGATCGATGCGGATCCCTTCGGGTGCTCGCATTACGCGAACTTGCCTGGCGAGCCGAGCGAGTCCTTTCCTTTTGGTGAGCTTGTCCTCAATCGATTTGCGAATTTCCTTGATTTTGGCTTCGATATGCTCGGCCTCACCGCGCCCGCCGCCTTCCATCGGGCCACCCGCCGCGCCGCGCGGCACCGTGATCGACATCGTTCCGGTCTGGCCTTGTGAATTGGGATAATTGTCTGCGTCGGTAAGCGAACTGCCCCCGAGCATCCCGTCCGCACCGGCGCCTTGCTGACGCATTTTGACGAGCGTCGGAGTGAAGTAGTCGGCAATGCCCTTGCGTTGGGTTTCCTCCGTCGCGCCAAGCAGCCAGAGCAGCAGGAAAAACGCCATCATCGCCGTCACAAAATCGGCATAGGCGACTTTCCACGCCCCGCCGTGATGTCCGTCACCACTGGCAATCGTAACCTTCTTGACGATTATGGGGGCCAGAGGCTCCGCCGCTGCATTTTCTGTCATGCCCTATCGCCCTCGCATGGAGTCGAGCAGGTCGGTGAGTTTCGGCCGGTGCGCAGGGGGAAGTCCCGAGCGCGCCGCTTCAAGCACCATCGGCTGAGGATAGCCGTGGAGGCTGGCAATGATCACTTGCTTGATTGAATGGAAAATCTGCTTGTCGTGCGTGTTGATCTGTTTCAGCCGACTGGCCAGCGGTCCGGCGAAACCATAGGCCAGCAAAACGCCGAGAAACGTGCCCACCAACGCACCGCCAATCATCTTTCCCAGAATCTCAGGGGGCTCATTGATCGAACCCATAGTCTTGATTACACCCAGAACAGCGGCCACAATTCCGAGCGCCGGGAAGGCATCGGCAAGCGACTGGATCGTGTGCTCGGGCTCTTCCATTTCGTGCAGCTGGGTCTTGATCGCATTGTCGATAATATCCTCAACCGCATGGGTATCCAGCGTGCCCGAAGAAACCACCATCAAGGTCAAGGGATCGCAGATCAGATTAACGACCGCCGGATCGGATTGGAGCCGCGGATATTCGCTGAATATCGCCGAATTGCCCGGATCAGTGACGTGACTTTCCAGCGCGATGGCGCCTTCAGAGCGTAGCAATTTCATGAGCTTGCTGGTAAGGGCGATGACATCAATGTGATCATCGTCGGTGAATTTGGGCCCTTTGAAAACCTTGCCAACACCGCCGCCCAACAGCTTTATCTCATGCATCGAATTGCCGATCAGCACAGCACCCAAGGCAGCCCCGCCGATGATCATGAATTCAAGCGGCAGCGCAGCGATAATCGGTCCTAGGGAACCGCCCGCCAAGGTAAAGCCGCCAAACACCATGACGATCAGGACAACGATGCCGATTACGGCAAACATGGCACAAGTACTCCGTTAGGTTCGCGCTCTAATTTCAAGAATCAAAGTGCGTTGAAGAGGGTAAGATTGCTGACGCGGGTAAAGCTGGACTGGCTCGCCTCAAGTGCGGTCAATGTCTGCTGAAGGCGGGCAATCGCCTCACCAAGATCGGTATCGCCAAGATCGGATTGCTGCTCTGCAATAGTCAGCGCGCGGTCAGCTTGATTGTCCTGGATCACCTCAACCCAGGCAAGGCGCGTGCCCAGTACAGTCTGGTTGCGGGTGGTGGTATCAATCGCCGCATCCAGCCCCTCAATAGCCGCTTTGGCTGCGGCAACGGGATCAGGTGAGCCCCCTGACAGAGCGGCGCTCAAGCCTGCGAGTACGGCGAAGGCATTGGTGGGCGTTCCATTCAGATCGAATTCGAACACCTGCGCGCCTGTCACCCCGCGCTCCAATTCGGTGCCTGCGGCCACGGGCACGCTCGCAATGTCGGAATTGCCATTGTAACTGACCGTCCCGTCCGCTGCTCGTACAAAAGCCGGGCCAGCGGCAGTGCCTGCGAACAACGGTTCTCCGGTCAGCGTCTGGGCGTTCGCGCGGTCAAACAGTTCAAGCTCCAACTGCGCCAGTTCCTCGGCGATGGCAGCACGACCATTTTCGCCCGTGGTGTCATTGGCAGCGCGAATGGCGAGTTCACGGGCGCGCGACAACAGATTCGCCGCGCCTGCTATCTCATCGCCCGCCTCAGTCAGATCACGCGCCAGCTTGTCGGCATTGTCAGCCTGCACTTCTGACAGGCGCTGCGTCCGGGCGAGCGTGCGCAGCCGCGATGCGGCGGCGGGATCTTCGGATCCGCGCGTCAGGCGTTGCCCGGTCGAAATCTGCGTCTGGAGCCGTTCGAGTGACCCGCGCAAGCTCCCCATTTGGGCTAGCGAGCGCTCATAAAAGGCGCCTGTGGAGTTGCTAATAAAGCTCATTGTACCATTCTCCTTCAGCGCAGGCCCAGGATCGTATCGAACATGTCAGAGGCGACCTGAAGGACGCGGCTGTTCGCTTCGAATGCCTGTTGCAACCTCACCAGATTTGCCGCCTCGGTATCCAGATCGACGCCCGTCTCACTCAGCAAGGTGGCTTGAGCATTCTGCGCGATCGCAGAGAGGCCGCTGCGGGTGACATCCTGTGCAGATAGCCTGCTCGACAAGCCCAATAGCAACGCATCGGTGCGCCCGACCGGCCCGTCATCTGTGCCCAATGAGGCAACGAGGCTCGCCAGATTTGTGGTGTTGGCACTCCCCGCAGGTGATCCTGCCGGGGCTGTTGCCAGCTGCATCCCGGATGCCAGCGCGAGTTCCATGTCGCCTGCATTTGTGCCGGAAAAGAACGGCTGGCCCGCCGCACCATTGGCATCCGCGCCGGAAGCCTGCGCAGCATTGGTGCGGGCGATCACATCAGCGGCAATCGCGTCAAGCTGGATCTGGTAATCGGCTTGCGCTTCAAGCGCGGCGGCCTGTCCAGCCAGCGCACCGCCGTTCAGCGACACTGGAGCCCCGCCCACGGCGAAATCAAGCGTCCCATCTACTGATGCTATTGAGCTTATTGCAAAGGTCGACGCTCCATCCACCAATGTCGGACCGGGCGATCCGGCGCTCGGCCCGGCAAGCCTGACATTGGCCGCGCCAGTGTCCGCGAAGGTTACCTCAATCCCGACTTCCGCGGCCAGATCACGCAAGGCAGCATCGCGCGCATCGAACAAAGCGGCCTGCCCGGCTGTTCCGTCACGCGCGTTAACAAGGTTGCGATTGATGCGGCTCAGTTCGGATGTCTGGCGGTTCACTTCATCAAGACTGACAGAGGCAAAATCCTGCACTTGTCGTCTTGCATTGCCCAAGGTCGTGTTCGCAAACTGGAAAGTCGAGGCAAGCTGGCGCCCGGTTTCAAGCGCATTGGTCCGCAGTGCAGGCTCCAGCGGATTGCCTTCCAGCTGAGTTAGCACCGCTTCAAATTCGACTAGCCCTTCAAACAACCGTGATTGCTCCAGAGCCAGTTCGGTATCGCGCAGGCCAACCAGTTCCGCATCCGCCCGCGCCAGAGCGCTGGCGCTGGAACGAGCCTGTTGCTGAACCAAAGTGCTGTCGTTGCGGCTGATACCCTCAATGCTCACGCCATTCAGTGTACCGTTGGAGGTCAGCGAAACACCCACCAGTTCGCGCGTGTTCAGCGATCGACGGGCGTAATCGGGGTTCGCTGAATTGGCGATATTCTGCGCGGTCAGCTCAATGCTGGCGCGGGCGGCGGCGGCACCTGATCGGCCGATCTGAAAGATTGCTCCTGGCATGATTTACCCCTTCTGCACCGAGAGGTGTTGGGAAAGCTGTTCCTCGATACTGCGGGCAAACCCGAAGGCGCCGCTTTCCGAAGCGATATCAGCGAAGTGTTCATCACGCATCTGGGTGAACTGTTGCATGCCACCACCAGTCAGCGGGGTGTCTTCGGCAAAACTGGATGCGCGCGCGCTTTCCAGCATTTTGCGCACCATGATCGCTTCAAAGCCTTCAGCAGCCTTGCGCAGTTCAAGGCGTTCGGGGGACAGCGCGGGGGAGCTGGAAAGAGGGGCGAGAGGCGTCATCACAGCACCACCATTTCCGCTTGCAATGCGCCTGCCTGTTTCAGACTCTCAAGGATCACGACAAGATCCGCCGCGCCAACACCCAAAAGATTGAGCGCATCGACGATCTCGGAAAGGTTCGCAGCGCCCGGCATCAGCGCAACCCGGTCAGAGCGTTCGAATATACTGATCTCGCTTGCTTCCTCGACCGCGGTGACACCGTTGCCGAACGGTTCTGGCTGGACGACGCGCGGAGATTCATCGATCCGGATCACCAGCTTGCCATGGCTGATTGCAGCGGGGCTGAGGCGCACGGCCTGATTGATTACAACTGTGCCGGTCCGGCTGTTCACGATCACTCGCGCGGCCACAGGGGCAGGCGTGACTGGCAGCATTTCGATCTCAGCCAGCCGCGCCGAGCGTTCATCATTGCCAAAAGGAAGGGTCAGCTCGATACTCACACCATCAGCCACGCGGGCCATGCCCGGATGACGGGCATTGACGGCATCGCGCACGCGTTGAGCCGTCAGAAAATCGGCCTGATGCAGGTTGAAACGCAGAGATGATTGTTTGTCGAAGCCGGTCGCGACCGCGCGCTCCACGCTGGCACCATCGGCGATCCGTCCCACGGTTGCGACATTGACAGTCAATTGCGACCCGTCACGGCCCGAAACCCCCAATCCGCCCACCGCAACATTGCCCTGAGCCATCGCGTAAATCTGCCCGTCTGCTCCGTAGAGAGGCGCAAGGACCAGCGCCCCTCCACGAAGACTCCGCGCCTGTCCAAGCGTTGAGACGGTGATGTCGATCCGCTGGCCAGGTTTGGCAAAGGCGGGCAGTTCTGCGGTGATGATCACGGCTGCGGCATTGCGCAGGTTCGGGTTCACACCGGGCGGCAATTGCAATCCGAGCCTGCCGGATATGCCGCGCATGGCTTCGGTAACATATTGCAAATTGTCATCGCCGGTGCCTTGCAGGCCCACAACGACGCCATAGCCGGTCAGCTGGTTGGTTCGCAGCCCTTCAAACTGGCCGAGATCGCGGATGCGCTCGGCTGCCGCCCCGACAGGGGCAATCAGGGCAAGCAGCACGAGCACAAGGGGGAGAAGGCGTTTGAGTTGCATGATAATACCTTCAATCAAAACGGCGAAATCGCAGTGAAAAAGCGCGAGAGCCAGCCGGGGCGGCTCGCCTGCTGGACCGCGCCTTTGCCCGCATAGATGATGCGCGCATTGGCCACCTGAGAGGACGGCAGGCGGTTTTCGACATCGATATCAACGAGGCGAATACGACCGGCGAACTGCACCCATTCATCCCCTTGACTCAAATTCATCTGCTTCTCTCCGACAACTTCGGCGGTCCCGTTGGGGTAAAGCGCTGCGATGGTGACAGCGATTGTGCCGCTGAGCTGGCTTTGCTGCGCGGCAGTGCCCCCTCCATTGAACGACCCGTCGCCGCTGGCATTAAGGGCATTGGGGTTGAGAAAGCTGAGCGGACCGGATGTTGGAGGGGTCAGTGAGAAGCTGCCGGAACGGTCCGTCTGCCCAGTTGTCGATTTGGATGTGCTGGTGGTTTCAGTCAGGATGATCGTGACCATATCGCCCAGTTGCCGCGCCCGGTTTCCGGTCGCTAGGTTGGCATAGCCATTGCCCGACTGGAAGATCGAACCGGCAGTGTTCTGAGGCCTGACGGGGGCGCTAAAGGGCTGGGTATGCGATTGAGCGCCCACCGATTGCACCGGACCGGGTGGCGGCGGCGCCGAAAAGCCTGGCGCACGCGTTCCTGCTCCCATACACGCAGAAAGCGACACAGCGACCGAGACGGCACAAGCGAGACGAAGGGTCTTCACAGTCAACCTCACAGCGTCTGGTTCGCGTTGCGGAGCATTTCGTCCACCGCGCTCACCATCTTGGAATTGATTTCGTAGGCGCGCTGCGCCTCGATCATTTCCACCAGTTCCTCGACCACATTCACGTTCGATCCCTCCAGCATGCCCTGGCGGATCTGCCCGCGTCCGAATTGACCGGCGATACCCAACTCGACCGGGCCGCTGGCAGCGGTTTCGACGAGGAAGTTGTCACCGATGGCGCGCAGGCCAGCGGGATTAACAAAATTGGCGACCTGCAATTGGCCCAGTTGAACCGGCGCGGCCTGACCGGGCTGGATCGCGCTGACGGTACCATCGGGGGAGATGGAGACGCTTTGTGAACCTTGCGGGATTTGGATCGGCGGGGTTACGGCAAAGCCCTGACCAGTGATCAGATTGCCCTGAGGCGACAAAGTGAAATTGCCCGCGCGGGTGAAGGCGATCTGCCCGCCGGGCGGCAGCTCCACCTGAAAGTATCCGTCCCCGTCCAGCGCGAGGTCAAATGTGTTGCCTGTCTGGTTAAGCGTGCCCTGTGTCTCGATCCGGCTGGTGCCTGTCACCTGCACTCCGGTCCCCAGATTGAGGCCCACGGCATAGGCGGTCTGGTTGGTCGATTGCTGCCCGGCCACACGCTGCTCCTGATAGGCCAGCGTGGCAAAATCGACGCGGTCACGTTTGAAACCCGTGGTCCCGATATTGGCGAGATTGTTGGCAATGACGCGCATCCGCGCATCCTGCGCCTCAAGCCCGGTTCGGGCGACGTGTAGAGCTGAATTGGGCATGGAATAGTTGTCCTGTCAGGATTAACGCATCGACATCAGGCGACTGGATGCTTCATCCAGATCGCGAGCGGTTTTGATGATGCGCGCACGCTGTTCAAAGGCGCGCTGGGCATCGATCATATCAACAAGGGTTTTGGCGGTTTCGACATTCGATCCTTCCAGCGCGCCGCTTGTGACGCGGGCTGTCGGATCAGGGGGCAACACTCCGCCACCGGGTACTTTGAGAAAGCTGTCTATGCCCTTGGCAAGCATTGTGCCTTCGGGAGAAACCAGCTTGAGCTGGTCGACAGCTTCGGCGGGTACATTAGGCGCGGCAGGATCAGTGGCTAGCACGGAACCGTCCTCACCGATGGAAATGCGAAAGCCCTGCGGGACCGTGATCGGGCCGCCGCCGACGCCCAGCACCGCCAGACCCTCGCCATTTTCCAGCACGCCCGTTGCGGTGACGCGCAGGTCGCCACGGCGCGAGTAAAACTCCCCGCCTTCCGGGCTTTGATAGGCAAGCAACGCATCGCCCTGAACCGCCAGATCAAGTGGCTGGCCTGTCGTGTTGATGCGCGCCGTCGTCATGTCGGCGCCGCGCACGTTACCCTTGGCCAAAGCGCGCGCTTCGATGCTGCCATCCTTCAGCGTGGCGGACGTGACCGCAAATATCTCGCCGCGAAAACCCGGAGTTGACGCATTGGCGAGATTGTTCGCCACCGCGCGTTGGCGGTTCATCGCAGCATTCATGCTGGTGAGCGCTGTGTAAATCAGGCGGTCCATCGAGTGTCAGCCAGTCTTACGAACGCAGGTTCAGGACGGTCTGCGAAATCTGCGTCGCGGTATCGATCGCACGCGCATTCGCCTGGAAATTGCGCTGCGCCGTCAGCAACGAAACCATCTCTTCAGCCAGATCGACATTTGATCTCTCTAGCGCGCCGCTGAAGATCGAGCCAAACTGGCCAACGCCCGGATTGCCATAATCGGCGTTGCCGCTCGCACCGGTTACTACCCACTTGGTCTGGCCGATGGGGCGCAGGCCATCATTCGCGGCGAACGTTGCGAGCGCGAGCATCGCGACCGGCTCCACAGAACCATCCGCATAGGACGCGTTTACAACGCCGCGATTGCTGATCGAAACACTCGACAATGCCGCGCCGCCTGCATTCGTGGTCGGTACGTTGATATTGCCGGGTGTTGTGGAAGTCGGATTGCCCGATGAATCGACAGCGAACCCTTGCACATTGTCGCCGATCGAGTCCTGCAACTCACCGGTTGAGACAATGCGCAGCGAACCGTTGCGGGTAAAGCTGACATCACCAGAGACCGGATTGGTCGTCGCGAAAAAACCATCGCCGTTGATCGCAAGGTCAAGTCCGCGACCGGTCGTCTCGAACGTGCCAAGCGCGAAATCCTGCGTGATGCCCGTGAGTGCAGACCCAATGCCGGGGGTCAGACGCGGATCTGTGCCGGCCCCACTGGCAACGAGATCGAAGAAGCTCGCATTGCTTTTCTTGAAGCCGACACTCTCTGCGTTGGCGATGTTTTGCGAGACGACGCCAAGGTCAGTCTGGGCGTTGCGCATTCCGGAAAGGGAGGTGAAAAATGACATGGGTTTTCCTTTGCGTGGTCAGAAGTTGGGAGTGTTGTTGGGATCAGGGAAGCTGCGGCATGACGGCATTTTCGGCTGCATCAGCAGCGCGCGCAGCAGCCTCTGCGGCGAACTGGGCCGCGGCAACTGCGGCCTCCTGGGCCGTCGTCAACGCATCGAGCTTTTCGGAGATTTCGGTCAAAGTGCTGCTGGAATCCGTGGCGGCCTCCAGCGAGGAGAATTGCGCCAGCTGAGCGAGCATTTCCTCGTTGTCGGTCGGCTCGAGCGGGTCCTGATTGGCAAGCTGTGTGGTCAGAAGGCGCAGAAAATCCGCTTGGCCCAGCGATCCGATCCCGCCTTCGCCGGACAGCACCGAAGGCGTGTTAAGCCGGTCGAGGGTCTGCTCGATATTGCCGTTATTCGTGGTCGTATTGGTTGCGGTGGGGGTACCGATAGGGGTGGTCATGCTTACTTGCTCCTCAATGTTTCGAGCATCAATTGCTTGGCTGTCTGAAGCGCCTGCACCATGTTCTGGTACTGGCGCGCGCTCTCCATGATCTCGACCATTTCGGCGCTTTCATCGACGGGGGCTTCCCACACATGGCCATCTGCATCAGCCAGCGGGTGACCGGGATCATAGCGTTTGGTCGGGGCCGTTTCGGATCGCATGAGGCCATCGCTGCGGACGCTGGCAAGGCCGCTTGCCCGGTCAAGTTCGGTGGTAAAAACCGCGCGGATCGGGCGATAGGCCTCGGCCTCGCTGGAGGCGACGGACCCGGCATTGGCGAGGTTGGAGGTCGCCGCGTTCATCCGCACCATCTGCGCAGACATGGCCTTTTGCGTCAGGCTGAACATGGTCATGGGGCGCGCTTCAGGCATCGTCATTCTCCCTGAAGCGCGCGGGTGAGAGTGTTCACCTTGCCCTGCACAAAGCTGAGCGTAGCACTGTAAGCGAGGGCGTTTTCTGCAAAGGCGAGCTGCTCGCGGTTCAGTTCAACCGTGTTGCCATCAAGGGTCGGCATGGTGGGCGCGCGATAGAGGGTATGAGCATCTGCGCCGCTGAACATGTCGACGGTTGCACCATCGCCACCGCGCGTCAGACGATCATCCAACGCAGCGGCAAAATCGATGTCGCGCGCCTTGTATCCGGGGGTTGCCGCATTCGCGATGTTGGATGCGAGGACGCCCATACGCTGCGATCGCACTTCGAGCGCTGCGCCGTGAATGCCAAAGATGGCTTCGCTCATGATTGCAGTATCCTCGTTCTTGGTCCGTGTGAATTCCGGGTTCGCTTTGATTATGCAGAAGCCGTGCCAAACGGGGCTGAGAAGGACACAACAGGGCCATTTGCGAGGTTGTCGGGGCGCAAGGGGCGCAGTCCGGCAAACACTTGCCGCCACAAGTGGCAAAGGCCTGCCTTAACCCTCAAAGAAGCCTGATCCGCGTGAACACTTAATCCGGACGGTTCGCATCCGTTCTTTCATTCATGTCCCTTGACCTGGCCTCCATGTTCGATCCCAGCGCACTTTCCATCGTCATGGCCGGTACCGCCTTGGCCACCCTTGCCAGAGTTGGTTGGAGCAATTGCCTGCATGCGCTGCGATCCGCGATCAGGCTTATGGGTAAAGGTTTCGATGAAAACGCGAACCGCACCGCCCTTGCCCGCATGGCCCGCGCCATTCAGAAACGCGGCGTGTTGGGCGCGGGGGAACCGCTTCCCCCTGATCCTGCGCTGGCGAAGGCGGTTGTCGAACTGGTTCGGACGGGCTCAGTGACGGCGATGGAAGACAGTCTGTCACAGCACAGTGCGAATGGTGCGCATCGTTCCGGGCGGGCCGCCATCGTCTTCGAACAGGCAGGGGAACTTGCTCCGGTCTTCGGGCTGGTCGGCACTTTGTTTGCGATGACCCAAATTGCACCGGGAGCAGGTGCCGACGCTACCACGGCGACCTTTGGCGCGATTGCCACTGCGGTTCTTTCATCGCTTTATGGTGTGCTGAGCGCGCATCTGATCTTTTTGCCGGTGGCGGGCGCCGTTTCCCGGCGCGCGCGGGACGAGGCGGCCACGCGCCTCGCTTTGCTCGAATGGCTCTCGCACGAGATCGCCGAATTTGTGCCCTCTTCAAAAACTACCCTGAAACCCGCAGCCTGATCCGAGCATTCCATGACCAGAAACCCCTCAAGCTGGCAGCTTATCCTTGCCGACCTTGCGTTGATCCTGTTCCTTGTGACCGCCGCCGCGTTGACGGCGGGCAGCCCGCCCGATGAAGCGGCAAAGGTGGAGGGGCGGGCAGATGCCGCACCACAGGCGCAACCACTAGCCCCCTCGCAAGCGCTCTTCAGGGCTGGTCCGGGCTTGCCAACCCTGGCGCAATGGCTTGCGCTGCAACCGCGTGATCCGCGCGCGGCGCTGACTATCATTGCGCAATATGCCCCTGGTGAGGAAGCACAGGTCTGGGACGACGCGCGCCAAATGGCTGCAACCGCCGCCGCGCAGAATGTCAGGGCAAGAGTGGTGATTCGGCCCGCACAGCGAAACGACCTTTACGCCAGTCTCGCTTTCGATCAGCCGCAGATTATAGCGGAAAACTAGGCGAGCGGCTCAAACGGCGAGAATGCGGTTCCGGCCAGCTTTTTTCGCCTGATAAAGCGCAGCATCAGCCCGGGCGAGCGCGCTACGCGGATCGTCCTGTTCGGTTACCTCGGCGACGCCGCCAGAAAAGGTCACTTTACCAAAAGGCCGCCCCGTCTCGCGGTTCATCAATTGTTTGACCGCAATAGCGCGGCGCACGCCGTCCAGCTTGGCCAAAGCCGCATCCTTGGCGAGCCCGTAGAACAGCAGCACGAATTCCTCGCCGCCGTGCCGCGCAACAAAACAATCGTCGCTCGCGATATTGTTCAGTGTGCTGGCAACGGCGCATAAAATCCGGTCCCCTGCATCATGACCATGCGTATCATTCACCTGTTTGAAGTGATCGATATCGCAAAACGCCACGCAGAGCGGCTCGCCATTTTGCCGGGCCTGCATGTTGGCTGAGGCAAGGCGGCGCTCAAATGCGCGGCGGTTGTGCAGGCGCGTGAGGTGATCGACATCCGCCTCCATCCGGGCCTTGGCGAGGTTTTCGCGCAAGGCAACGGTTTCCGCCTGACTCCGCTCCATCGCGTCTTCGATCTGGGTGATACGTTCCAGCATGGTGCGAGACAGATCAATCACCCGATCCACTTCGACGCGGCCGCCGCTTTGACTGCCGACCTGGTCCAGTCTGTTTATCTGGGCATCGAGCGCGCCGCGATGGTCGCTTGTCTCGTCTGCGGCGGACTTGGCTGTCTGGGCAAACCTGACCAGTGAATATTCCATCTGGTCCATCAGCTTTTCCAGCTCAGCCATACGATCATTGGTTTCCGGGTCCAGTCGCACAATCGTATCAAGCCAGCGCTGGTCGATGGGATCTCCGCCGATCTCACGGGAGGCAAAGGCTTGCGCGAGTTGAGCGTTAGAACCTGACAGCGCGCTGCAGATCGCGCCAAGATTGACGCTGTTGACCTCAAGTCCGTGCTTGAGTGCAAAGCGCGCAATCCGGTCCAGCAAGTCCT
>JGI12210J13797_10252016_pt1 | contig 38521 bp, 33 predicted proteins | sample ElkSlonscriptome_3_FD_13797 | JGI IMG/M metagenome (IMG submission 13797) | reverse complement strand
CGTCAGAATATTCTTGGCTGGTGGGAGCCGTCGAAACAGATGCGCAACCAGGGCCATCTCTGGACCGCTATCTGGATCTATCTGATGCGACCCGTTATTCGTCGTGTCCTCGAGCGTAAGACCAAACGGGGCGGATGGCGCCATCGCTATGATCAGGCCATGAACCGGCTCAGGACGGTCAATCGCTTCGATGATCTTGGCTTTTAGAGGTGTTCAAGGTGCGTGGAGAGGCAGCAGGGGATTTCCTGGAAAGGGTACTTGTCAGGCGCTGTTGTTCTCTTGGCGCTTTATCTGTTGTTGACTGAGCCGGTCACAGGAGTCTGCGGCGCACCCCTCCTTGCAGTAGAAACCAAACCCTGACTCCCAGGTCATTCCTCCTCTGGGACAGAGTTCCACATACTCGGCATATTTGACTAACCGCTCAACGATCCTTCCGGGTACGGAATGTTCCATCCGGCAGGCGGCATCTTCCGCCTCCCTGCCTTCAACGCCAAGAACGTCTGTGAGAAATTTTTTCAAGGCATTGTGCTTGCCGACAATACCCCTGGCCGCCTGCTCACCCTTTTCTGTCAAAGTAATCAAATCATAGGGGGCGTAGTTGATGAGCCCCAAGTTGGCCAGAGTACGCAAGGCGCTGGTGACCGATGAGGCCCGCACGCCGACGAAAGAAGCGATATCCTTGGCCCGTGCCGCCCTTTTTTCACGTGAAATCTGATAGATGGCCTCGAGATAATCTTCCTGACTGGCAGTGAGTTTTTTTGTTTTAGACATAGCGGTCTTTTTTAGGATTACAATAATTTCCCTAAAAAAATACGGAAATCAAAAAAATGTCAAGACTTTTGGTTAAGCATCGATATTTTCGTAGCTGAGTACCAATGACATTGAGCTACGCGCATGAGTACCGGATTGCTCGTCTCACGAGGCGCCGTAACCCCGTCCATGCCGGACACGCTAGCCGTCCAGGATGCAGACACCCGCGAAATGAATCCCCCAGACCCCTTGCAAGAGGCCAGGCTACGTTTACTGCATAATCAGTTTTTCGTATGCCCTACCGGGTCAACCAGCGTTTTCTTCGACACCACTGGAGATGCCGCCACAGAGGAAAGCGCCCAAAAGTAAGCCAAAGCTATATTTAATAGACCGACGCCATTTTTTTAGACATGGCAAACATTTTTATTGACACCTAATCTTCTCCCCTGTACCATTGCCACACTGAAGCCAATAGCGGATACGCATATTTATATATCCATTACGAGAAACAACCTTCTCACATTTTTTTATAATCAAACAGATACGAGAGAAACCCATGAGCACGAGTATTACCCTCCCCAACATGTTGATAAGCAAGCTATATAACGTTGCGGGCTTCACCAACGAAGCTTCCGACTATTCGAGAAAATTGCACAAAATGGGATTCACGCCAGGAACAGAGGTAACTCTGGCACCCGTGAAAATGAGCGATCCGCTGATTGTCCAGATACGGGGCGGCAGAGTGGCTCTTCGGAAAAAGGAAGCGCAGCAGGTTCTGGTAAAGGAGATATGAGAGATGCATACACTAGAGAGAATAGCCATAGCCGGAGTGCCGAATTCGGGAAAAACAACCCTGTTCAACAGGCTCACCGGTGCTCGACAGAAGGTGGGCAACTGGCCCGGCGTAACGGTAGAGAAAAAGGAAGGTTTTTTTGCTCTCCGAGACAGTCAGGTCGAGCTCGTCGATCTCCCTGGCACCTACGACCTCAGCCCCGACACCGAGGACCAGAAAGTGGCCGAACGCGTTATCAGCAGCGGCGAGTATGACCTTATTCTCAATGTGGTCGACGCCACCAACCTGTCGAGGAACCTCTACCTCACCATGGACCTGAAGGAACGGACCAACCAGATCATTGTTCTCCTTAACATGCTTGATGTCGCCGAGGCGGAAGGAATTGACATCAAGGCCGAACAATTAAGCGAAGACCTCGGGCTTCCTGTTGTCCCCATAGTCGCCGTAGACAAGAAATCTGTAAAAAAAGCCATCACGCGCATAGAGCTGCTCGCCCTCGATCTGCCGCCGCACGACTCCCATGCCACCAAGGCCGAGGTACTGGATACCGTACAGAAATACGCTTACATAGACCAACTCTATAAGCGCACGGTTTCGGAGAGAAAAAATCGCAACCTGAACTGGACCAACAGAGTGGATAATATCGTCATGAACAAATTCCTGGCAATCCCCTTCTTCCTGGTCTCGATGTTTGTCACCTTCTGGTTCGCCATCGGTCTGGGTTCGGTGTTCATCGACTTTTTTGATATCATCGGCGGACTTCTCTTTGTTGATATACCTGGGGCTATGCTTAACGCCATCGGTGCCCCGGAGTGGTTGAAGGTAATGATTGCAGGCGGCATAGGCGCCGGCGCCCAGACAGTGGCCACCTTCGTGCCGGTGGTGTTCTTCATGTTTCTCGCTCTCGCCACCCTCGAGGATTTGGGATATATGGCCCGTGTCGGTGTGGTCGCAGATCGTTTCATGCGTAAGATAGGCTTGCCCGGCTCGGCTTTCATCCCGATGATTGTTGGCTTCGGCTGCACCGTACCGGCGGTGATGGCCGCACGCACGCTGAAGACCCGAAGAGACAGATTCATGACCATCTTCATGGCGCCCTTCATGTCCTGCGGCGCGCGCCTCCCTGTGTATGCACTCTTTTGCGCCGCCCTGTTCGGTGCCTATTCGGGTCTTGCCGTCTTCCTGATCTACCTCACCGGTCTATTCATGGCCATCTTCACCGGCTACATACTGAAGAATACCTTGTTCAAGGGGACACCCTCGCACTTTGTCATGGACCTGCCCCTTTACCACCGACCGCAGATCGGAGCCGTTTTCAAAAGTGCCTGGTTCCGCATGAAGAATTTTGTCCGTAAGGCTGGAGTCATCGTCGTCGCCGCCGTCTTTGTTCTCAGTGTGCTCAATTCGGTTGGCGTTGAAAACGGCAAGGTCAGCTTCGGCAACGAAGACTCGCAATCCTCCATACTCGCCTATGCCGGCAAGAAAATCGCCCCAGTGTTCAAGCCCATGGGTATCAGTGAGGAGAACTGGCCCGCCTCCGTGGCCCTTTTCACAGGCCTGTTCGCCAAGGAGGCTATTGTCGGCACCGTCAACTCACTTTACGCCACCATGGACATGACGAAACAGGAGACGCCTGTCACCGCCGGAGAAGGAGCAGGCGGCGTCGATGTGGAAGGCGCCATCACCGAGGCCTTCGCTTCAGTTGGCGAGGGTCTTGCCGGAATTGTCGGCTCCTTTGATGTTCTTGGTCTGGGGCTGATCGCTGAAGACCAGGCAATCATCTCCGAAGAAATAGGTGCCGAAACCGCGGTTTTGCAACATATCGCCGCACACTTCACCATCTTTTCGGCCTTTGCCTATCTGCTCTTTGTCCTCATGTATTTCCCCTGCCTGGCGGTCATAGGTGCGGCACGACAAGAAATGGGCGGCTACTATGCCGGTGTAATGGCTGTATACAGTACACTTCTGGCATGGTCGGTGGCCACTCTCTTCTATCAAATCGTCGAGGGACACAGCCTCTTCTATACACTTCTTTCTTTCACCGTTCTGGGCATGATTTACGGTGGATTGCATTATATCAGCAAAAAAGAAAGGAAAGAAATCGCACCGGTTTTTGCTCCGCCGATTCGCACCAGCTGCTGCGAATAACAAAGAACCACCACCGCTTCCTCCCCCGGATTTACGGCCGATTGCATGTTTGCTCCTGACACGTCCTTGATACTATTCGGGGGCGTGTTCTTCTACTCGGGACAGTACCGGAAGAACCATACGCACTACAGGTAAGAACCTAAGCATGGCCGGCTCGCCACGTCAAAAAATCTCACCGTCAGGTACGACCTGCTTTACAGATGAACTCTCATTTCTCTGGCCTGTTTTCGCCCAGAACACACTCCATTGAAAGGAGTATTGAAACAGAAGAGGAGGCTTGAAAATAATCCGCGAGCATGGCGGCGGGGAAGAGACAGGGGGGGTTCCAAAATCGGCTACTTTACCCCGAGAGTGCGCAGCACCTTGGTCTTGATGCCGCCCAGCAAAAAAGGGGTGAACCGCTTCTTCTCCTTGAGGATCTTGACAAAGAGATCCTTTTTGTTCTTCGGGGTGGGCGGACGCTCAACTGCCCTGAGTGAGAGGGAATCGGTCTTGCACGCGGAAATGCAGGCGCCGCAGCCGAGGCACACCTCTTCATCTATGAGGAGACGGCGCCTTTCGCCCTTGAGCTGCGGAGTCCGCCCCAGCGCCTCGACGTTGCAGGTTGTGGCGCAGAGACCACAGCCCTTGCAGGTTTCTTCGTCCACATGGAGGGTAAAACCCGCCTTGGCGATACCATCGGAGTAGCCCTGAAGGACGCCGCCGAGAAGTTCACAGCAGCAGGAGCAGCAGTTGCAGATAAACGAAGGTTTGTGGCGGATATTGTCGGTAATATGGGTGAGATTGTGTCTGCGCGCCGTATCAAGCACCGCCAGCAGTTCCTCCTTGCTTTTTTGCTCGGCAAATCCGCGCCTGGACATGAACCTGGCGGCAGTACCGAGCGAGATGCAGATCTCCTGCACCGGTGCCTTTTTGTCGCAACTCTTTTCCAGATGCTCCTTCTTATGCCGGCAGTAACACTGGCCCACGGCGCCAAAACTTGACTGTTTGATGATTTCCCTGGCGCTTTCGTAGGTGGTCACCTGCGAGGAGACCGGAATGTATTCCTCGTAGGGGAGTGACCTGGTCAGCTGGGTTTTACTGCCGAAAAACTCACGCGCCTGGCCGCGTTCCGGGTCGTCATAGAGGTATTCGGTCATCAGCCGGGCCAGTTCCTTCACCGGCAGGTCCTGGCGCTGCTTCATGAAAGTGAACTCGAAAAAACCGATCAAACCAGGCATCAACAGGTAGTAGGTGATACCGCCATAACTCAGATCCATGACCAGTCCCTTGTCAGCCATGGTTTCGAGGATGGGCAAAAGGTCATTCTCCTTCATCTTCGTCGCCCGGCGCAGCTCGCCTAGTGTCGATTCCTGCAGAGGGAAGCGCGAGGCCACGTAGGCCTCCTTTTCACTGAAGAGATGGGCGAGTATCTGCCGCAGCTTCTCGTTGTCGAACAGGCCGATAGGATAGCGGTTGAGCCTGTCGATAAGCGGAACGAGATTTTCCTTGGCGCCGTGGTGTCCCATGGTCTGCTCCTTTCCCCCCTCAGGGATTCATGTGGTAGCTGTCCTGCAGGACCAGTACCTGCTTTTCGAAAACACGGCGAAAGCAATGGCCATCACGTACCGGCTTTTTCATCATTTCCCGAAACAGAGCATCCTGTTCCTCACTGTTATCATAGTCAAGCACCATCTTCAATGCAGCCTTGGCGAAATCGGCAACGAGAAAGGCGAAAATCTGTTCGAGCAGATCGTCGTCCACCTGGTAGTCATCTTTTTTCTCGAGGATGAGCTGGGCGTAGACGATCAGGGTGAACAGTGCACCGGCCGCCAGCATATAGTCGATATTACCGCTTTGCTCCTTGGAGGGAGGCGCAGTAATCAGCAGCGACCGGAACAGTTCGACCTGCTCTTTGAAAAGATCGATATTGGGCGAGCTTTTGCCCTCGTAGGCACGCCTGTAGTCGGGAAAACGTATCTTCGCCAGTCCGCCGGTATACTGGCGAAAGAGGTAGTCGTCGTCGCCGGCCTCCTTGAGGGTTTCTATCGCGGCATAGTCGACGGGCTCGAAGAAGTAGTTCCGGACGAACTTGATGATCAGGGCCATATTGACGTGTTCGGTACCTTCGAGCTTGGGCAGCATGCCGATATCACGAATAGCCATTTCGAAGTAGGTATCCTGCTCATAACCCTTGGCGGCGATGATTTCATGCAGCATGGCCACCACTTTCTCGCCCTGGCCGGTCACCTTCATCTTGACCACCGGGTTATAAAGCAGATAGCGCCGGTCCTTATCGGAGGCGGCACGAAGATAGTCGCCTGCACGATGGGCCACGAGTTTCATGGCCGCCAGTCTGGCATAGGCTTCGGTGAACAGTGTGCGCACATGGGGAAAGTCAATCACCGCCCGTCCATAGAGATTGCGACCTGCAGCATGATTGATGGCTTCATAGAAGCAATGGGTGGCGATACCGATGGAGGCGCAGCCCAGTTCGTATTTGCCGACATTGACGGTGTTGAGCGACGAGTTCCAGGCCAGATCGCCACGGGAGAGAATATCTTCGTCGGTTATGGGGTAATCGTGGAGCGAATATTCAGCGACATAGGCCTGACGCACGCCGGAGGTGTCGATTTTTTTCACGCACTCGTAGCAGGGATGATCGGTGCGCACGGTGAAAAATACATACTCGTCGCTTCCATCAATTGTGCCGAAGGTCGAAACCAGCGCAGCACAGTTGCCGTTGCCGATATAATATTTCGAGCCTCTGGCCACATAGCTCCCGTCCTCCTGCGGGTAGAGTTTCATCTCGCTTGAGTAGAGGTCGGCGCCATGCTCTTTTTCCGAAAGTCCGAAGGCGAAGACTCCGCCCTGGCGCAGCAATTCGGCGGTGTGGTATTTCATCGCTTCATTGTCGCCCATCCAGATGGGGCCCAGGCCGAGTATGGTGACCTGCCAGGCATACCAGTAACAGAGACCGTAAAATGCCAGGACCTCGTTGTATTCACTGAGACGCCACATGTCCCATCTGGTGCTGCCGTCGCCGTACTTGTCCGGCGTCAGCAGGGTGGCAAAGATTTTTTCATCGGCGATGAACTGGAGGAAATCCTCGTACCACACCATATTCTGGTCATCTTCCTTTATTTCCTGGAGCCCTTTGTCCTCGAAGAAGCGGATGGTTTTTTCCACCAGTTGACGGGAGTGTTCGTCGGCATGGTAGCGCTCGTATTTGTGTGGATTAAACAATAACATACTCTTCCTCTTTTCTTTTATGGGCGCCGTTCCCGGCCTGAGGTACTGATATACTTCACGCTGTAGCGTATCTTCGTCAACTCTTGAGGCCCGCCCGAATTTTTATGAAATGTCTGGGCTAGAGTTTCGTCCGAACCTGATCCCAGCGCTTGATCTGCCAGGTGGTGGTCACCACCGCCACGGTGTTGCCATCGGCATCACGTACCACACTCTCCAGACTGATCGTGGCAGCACCTTGGCTCTCCAGCGGCAGTAGAATTTCAGTGCTGAGGCGTTCTGCCTCCAAGCTCGCTTCGGCGATAATGTCTTTTTTGGCCTGATAGAAGTATTCAGCCTGCAGTCGGGCCATGATAAGACGGTAGCGAGATGGTTCGAGGTTGATGAGCAGCAGCAAGCCTGCGGAAAATTCAGCCGCGGTGGCTATGGCACAGGCATGTATTCCTTTAATATGGTTCCAGTTTCTTCTTTTATAGGGAGCATGAACACGGATTTTATCGGTATTGATGGTCGTGATGCGAAATCCATGCGGAGCATTGAAAGGGATAGTTCGCGCCAGCACCCGATTGAGAATGGCACGCCAGAACGGTGATGTTCCGGCCCTGTGGACGACAAAGAGAAGCAGCTTCGCTCTTTTCATGAGATCCCCATCCCCGCTCGATAGCCCTGGTGAGCGGCCTCGAGAACCGTCGCCGGCTTTCTGGCATCACCTGCAACCTTGCAGAGTATCTGGAGCTTGGCAGCTGCTTTCTCCAGAGGATTGTGGGGCAGCGTACCCACAGCCAGGACAACGGAGTCTGCAGGGATAAGCTCTTCCGCACCGTCGTCGTCAACAACCACGCCTCCTTCTTCTATCCGGCACACCCTGAGCCCGGTCCGGGTATCTATGCCGCAGCTCCTGACATCCTGAAGCATTGTCCATTTGGTGCTCCTGCCGAAATTGGCGCCAATCTTCTCGCCCATCTCCACAACAGATACCTCTTTGCTGCCCTGTATTGCCAGTCTCCTTAGCTCCTCGATAGACTCGGCACCGCTGGTGAGTAGAAACTTCAACTCCTCGCCGGAAAGCGTCCCCATTGCCGCCACCATCAGCGCCGTTTCGACACCGACCGCTCCACCGCCGATGATCACCACTCTCGTGCCCATCAGGGGCCTGCCGGCAAGGACATCCCAGGCCTGGAGCACATGATCCTGCTCCGCCCCCTCTATGTCAGGAACCGCCGGTCTGCCGCCGGTGGCGGCGATAACTGCGTAGGGGGCCTCCTCCTGCAGCAGCGGACCGTCGATTTCCCTGTTGAGAATGACGCTGACGCCCGAAACCTCGAGCCTTCTCTGCAGGTCCTCGGCAAGGCCCAGAAACTCGCGCCTTCCAGGTGAGGCTCCCGCCAGGCGCAGCTGGCCTCCAAGGCGCATCGATTTTTCATAAAGAGTCACCGCATGGCCCTTGCTCCGGGCTGCCAGGGCGGCATACATGCCTGCCGGACCACCGCCTGCTACCAGAATTTTCTGAGGCCGCTGCGTTTTCTGCAAACGGTATTGTCTTTCCCGACCGGCCACCGGATTGCAGAGGCATTCAACCGCTTTCATCCTGACAAGGTTGTCGAAGCAGCCCTGGCCGCAGGCGACACAGTGCACAGTCTCGTCCTCTCTGCCCGTCCGGGCCTTGTTGGGCAGTTCAGGGTCGGCGATCAGGGCTCTGCCCATGGCGACCATATCGCAAAATCCATGAGCGATCAGGTTCCTGCCGACCAGGGCATCGTTGATACGGTGGCTGGCAATGACCGGAACTCCGGTCACATCACGCACCCGCCGGGCCTGATAGGCGAATCCCCCGCGCGGCACCTTGCCGACGATCTGGGGTATCCTGGCTTCGTGCCAGCCGACGTTGACGCTGAGCCCGTCGACTCCGGCTTCGGTCAAAGCCTCGGCAAAACGCAGCAGTTCCTCACTGCCGCAGCCGCCCTCCATGAAATCGTTGCCGTTTACCCGCACCAGAAGAGGAAAGGACCCTATCTGGGAGCGCACCGAACGCACCACTTCGAGACCGAAGCGCATCCTGTTTTCCAGGCAGCCGCCGTACTGGTCAGTGCGGTTATTGGTCAGCGGCGAGAGGAATTCACTGATGAGATAGCCAGTACCGGCTAAAACCTCCACCATGTCAAAACCGGCATGGACCACTCTCTGCGCCGCCTCGGCAAAGGCCTGCTGCACCGCGGCAATATCCTCTTCCTCCATCTTTCTGGGGGTCTCGCGCGTCAGTTTCGAGGCGACGCTGCTGGGAGCGATAGGTTTCCGGCCACCGAGAAAAAAGGAATGATTGTAGCGGCCGGCATGATTCAGCTGCACCGCCGCCCTGGCTCCGCCCTCTTTGATGGCGGCGGCAAGACGGGCGAGACCGGGCAGGAAGCGATCATCGTGGGCACCTATATTGCACGTATTGCCGGACAGCGTGTCCACGGTGGCATAGCCGACGCTTACCAGGCCCGCCCCACCGGCGACTCGTGGCCGATAGAAGTCGATGAGCCTGTCTGTCACCTTGTAGTCCTCGCACATATTCAGGTGCATGGGCGGCATGACGATGCGGTTTTTCATCTCCAGCGAACCTATAGCGACGGGTTGGAACAGAGGATCGATCATCTTCTCAACTCCCCACAGGACACCGCTTTGGTGAAACTCTCTTCAAGTCTTGCGAAAAGTCCTACCTGCTCAAGTGAGCGCTGCAGCAGCTGCGGTTGTCTGAGAAAATCCTGCATGAAGACTATTTCGGAGGCCTTGAGGTAGACATGGAAGGGTTCCGTCAGGCTGCCGCCGAATAATCGCTCGATGACTTCGGCGACATTGGTGTTGTCGGCATGCTCACCAAGCTGACGGGCTCTGCCCAGCATCTTGGTGACATAAAAGACTATGGTCTCGTCTATGCTGTCCACCTTCTCCCTATGGGAAGGACATATGCATCTGCCACGCAGACTGGCCAGTTTGACCAGCGTGCTGCAGTAGGCCTTGTAATTGGCGAATCTCTCGCCCGTTTCCAGGTCGGTATCGAGCAGGGGCGACTGGAAGACGCCCCGCAGCAGCGTGTCGCCGGTGACCGCCCAGTCATCGGTATAATAGACGATATCGCTCTGCGAATGCCCCGGGCAGGCGAGAAAGGGTATGTCCAGATGCCCGGGCATGTCATCTTCGACGATGCCGAACTTTTGAGGAAAGGGAGGAAAAATCCTGTTATCCGCCAGGGACCTGTGCAGGCCGTCGAGGTAGCTGCCGCCAAAGCCCAATGACTCGAGCAGGCCGTACATATCCTGGAGGCGATCAGCATGAGAAAGTATTTTGAGACCGTCGCGATAGGGCAAAAATAGTCTGGCGTCGGTATTTTCTTCAAGCCATCGGGCCAGACCGTAATGATCTATATGGCAGTGGGTGATAAATATATAGCGCAGTCGTCGCAGATCGAGGTTTTTCTGCAGATATTTTTTGGCGCTCTTCGTCGGCGGTCCGGTGTCAAAAAGGACAAGCTCGCCGCCGACATCGGTGGAATAGCAATGTACAGGGCCGACCATATAGGGGGTGTTGAGCGTGTGTTGAACAATTGTCATGATGTTCTCACATGCAGACAAAAAGACAGCACCGTCTGCAAATAGGGCGAAGCGACTTGTGCCCGGCGGCAGCAGACGGTGCCGGGTGTGCCGGTGCCCCCTTTTTACGGGGACGCCGGCACGGTGGTTAACAAGGATTCATATCCTCAACAGGACCCTCCTCAGAAGAGATACTTCTCCTCCTCGCAGGCGGCTTCTGCCAACAGCCTCTTGGCCTGCAGCAAGCCCTTGGCATCATATTTGGTGAAGCGGCGAACGCCGGAGAGAATCATGGTCAGGGTGTCGCCCTCCTCGATGTAGAAGGCGCCCTTTCTCGCTGCCGATCCTGCTATTTCAGAGGCCTCGAAGGCAAAGGTCTTGACGACGGCAAGGTAGAGCTCCTTCTTGCGGTCGGAGGCCGCCTCATAGTTCTTCTCGGCCCGCAGCACAGCGCTTTCCAGGGCAAAGATCTGAATGGAGAGATCGGCCGCCGCCATCAGAATCTCCTGCTCATTGGCCAGCTTGTCCATGAACTTCTGGACACCGGCACCAGCGAGAATCAGGAACAGGGTTTTCATGTTTTTCAAAAGAGCTTTCTCGGCAGCGAAGGGCTTGTCCTCTATCTCCTCGAAGCTTGGCGTCATCAGCGATTCAAAGGCCTTCATGGACTCGGCCTGCAGGGGCAGTTCACCCTTCATGGCCTTGCGCAGGATCATGCCGGGGATGAGCAGGCGATTGATCTCATTGGTCCCCTCAAAGATTCTGTTGATGCGCTCGTCGCGGTAATATCGCTCGGCCGGATACTCGCTGACGTAACCGTAGCCGCCGTGAATCTGCACCACCTCGTCGACGGTTCTCGCCAGCACTTCCGAACAGAAGACCTTGGAGATACCGCATTCCGGTGCATATTCCTCGATACCCTTGAGGTATTCCTCGTAGTAATTGTCTATGGACTTGTCGATGGTTTCCAGCTTGGCATCGAGAAGCCCGGCCAGTCGGTACACCAGCGATTCGGAGGCGAATATGCCGGCGGTGAGATCGGCGATTTTTTCCTTGATGGCGCCAAACTGGCTGATGGGCGTATTGAACTGCTTTCGCTCATTGGCATACTTGATGCCTTCGACCAGGGCCATCTTGGCGGCACCGGTGACACCGGCACCAAGCTTGAAGCGGCCAATATTGAGGACGTTGAAGGCAATCTTGTGCCCCTTGCCCACTTCGCCGAGGACGTTTTCCACCGGCACCTTGCAGTTATCGAGAATGATCTGGGTGGTTGACGAACCCTTGATGCCCAGCTTTTTCTCCTCGGCTCCCACCACCAGACCCTCGAAATTCCTCTCCACCAGAAAGGCGGTGAAGTGCTCCTTGTCGATCTTGGCGAAAACTGTGTACAGCTCGGCAAAACCGCCGTTGGTGATAAACTGTTTGGTGCCGTTAAGAACATAATGGCTGCCGTCTTCTGAGAGCACCGCACTGGCCTGGGCGCCGAGGGCGTCGCTGCCGGAACCGGGCTCGGTGAGACAATAGGCCGCACACCACTCGCCGGAGGTAATCTTCTCCAGATACTTCTCCTTCTGCGCCGGCGTGCCGTAATAGATAAGGGGCAGGGTACCGATGCCCGAATGGGCGGCAAAGGCCACCGAGAAGGAACCGCCCATGGCGATTTTTTCACCCACCAGCATAGTGGTGGCCTTGTCGAGGTCAAGCCCCCCATACTCCTCGGGGGACTCCATCATCAGCAGTCCCAGCTCTCCACATTTCTGCATACCCTGGACCACCAGATCGAAGTTCTGCTTGTCGATCTCTTCGATATTGGGGATGATTTCATTGACAATAAACTGCTCCGTGGTTTCACCGATCTGCTTCTGTTCGTCGGTAAACTCCTCGGGGGTAAAAACATCTTCGCAGGCAACATCGACAATAAGATATTCGCCGCCTTTCAAGTTGGTTTCAGCCATTTTTCTCACCTTTCTCCCGTTTAGAGCTTTTCATATATGCCGGCGGCACCCATGCCACCACCGATGCACATGGTAACAATTCCATATTTGGCCTTGCGCCTGCCCATCTCGTGCAGAAGCGTGGCCGTGAGTTTGGCGCCGGTACAGCCCAGCGGATGACCAAGGGCTATGGCGCCGCCGTTGACGTTGAGTATGTCTTTGTCAAGACCGAGTGTATTGACAATGGCCAGCGCCTGGGAGGCGAAGGCCTCGTTGAGCTCGATCAGGCCGATGTCGCCCAACTTGAGATCGGCCATCTTCAGTACCGCCGGTATGGCCTCGATGGGACCGATCCCCATCACCTCCGGAGCCACTCCCTTGACCGTGTAAGCGACGAACCGGGCAAAGGGATCTTTGCTGATCTCCTTGAGAAAATCCTCGGAGACCACCATGGAGACGGCGGCACCGTCGGTGGTCTGCGACGAGTTGCCGGCAGTGACCGAGCCGTCGGCCTTGAATACCGGGCGCAGTTTGGCCAGTATCTGGGCGGTGGTTCCTTCACGGACGCCGTCATCAATGGTGACCAGTTCTTTTTCCCGCTTGAGCTTGCCGTCTACCATGGAGGTTTTCTCCACCTCCACCGGGATAATTTCATCCTCGAAGCGGCCTTCCCTGATGGCTGCTGCCGCCCGCCTATGACTTTCGGCGGCGAATTCATCCATGGCCTTGCGGGGAATGTCGTATCTCTGGGCCACCAGTTCGGCGGTAGTTCCCATGGAAGAAAAGGATTCCGGCCAGTTCTCCACCAGCTCCGGGTTGGCGCTGTATTTATTGCCGCCCAGCGGCACGCAGGACATCGACTCGGCGCCACCGGCGATGATGCAGTCGGCATAACCGAGCTGTACCCTTTCCGCGGCCATGGAAATAGTCTGGATTCCCGAACAGCAGAAGCGGTTGATGGTCATGCCCGGTACGGCAATCGGCAGGCCTGCCTTCATGGCGGCAATACGGCCCATGTTCATGCCCTGTTCCGCTTCGGGAAAGGAACAGCCGAGATAGACGTCTTCTATTTTCGCCGGATCGACCCCGGTGCGCTCGAGCAACCCCTTGATCGCCGTGGCGGCAAGATCGTCAGGACGCACATCTTTTAATTTTCCCTTGTTGGCTCGGCAACCCGGTGTGCGGTAGCTTGCCAGTAAGTAGGCTTGTCTCATATTGAATCCTCCCAGATGGGTACGTAGTATCTCTTAGTTGCGTAACGGCTTGCCTTTCTTGAGCATATGCTGAATGCGCTCGGAGGTTTTCTTCTTGCCGCATAGTTTAAGGAAGGCCTCGCGCTCGAGCTGGAGCAGATACTCTTCCGTTATCAGGGTCCCGCCGTTGACATCGCCACCGCAGAGGACATCGGCTATGACGCCGCCGAGTTCCGCTTCGTATTCGGTGACGAAATTGCCCATCTTCATATTCCACAGCTGGCTTTTTATCGAGGCGGCGACGGATCGGCCCGGCGCCGAGACATCAACGGCCGGCGTTCTCGGCCGATAATTGCCGGCCAGGGCTATGACCTTCTTCTTGGCATCACCAATGAGGCGGTCGATATCCATGGTTATGGCATCTCCGTGGCGCATATAGTTCATGCCGAAGAGTTCGGCCGCTCCCATGGAGACCTTGGCCATGCCGATCTGCTCGAAGTGCTTGAAAACAAAAGGAGTGACATCTGTTTTGTACATCTGCCCAAGCTCCACAGCCCGCAGACACATCTCCTTGGTGCCACCGCCGGCAGGCAGCAGACCGACACCGATTTCCACCAGACCCATATAGGTTTCGGCATGGGCTGTGACGGCATCGGCATGAAGACTGAACTCGCAGCCGCCGCCCAGGGCCATGGCGAAGGGCGCCGCTACCACCGGCACCTTGGCATATTTCACTGCCATGGTAGCCTTCTGGAAGGAGCGGATGGTCATATCGATATCCTCAAAGGCGCCTTCGGCCATGGCCACTGCCAGCATCATCAGATTGGCACCCACCGAGTAATTGACGCCCTGGTTGCCAATGACCAGACCGATGCCTTCTTGCTCGGCCCGCTTGACCGCCTTGTGGGTCATGGAAAGAATATCGCCGCTGATGGCATTCATCTTTGAATGGAACTCGAAGCCGAAGACGCCATCACCGAGATCAAGGATCGAACAGTTGGCATTTTTCTCGACCACTGTACCGGACTTTTTCTTGAGGATTTCCAGTTTAACCTGATCTTCACCCAGGGGAACCGGCTTGTAGGCCTCGTCGACGATATCGTAGTATTCCTTGGTGCCGTCCTCGCTGAAGCGATAGAACGACTCGACCTTTTTTAAGGCCTCGGGAACAGCGACGCCGTCTTTTTCCGCCCGCTTGACAAAGTTTTTTACGCCGATGCCGTCGAGCATCTTGAAGGGACCGATCTCCCAGTTGAAGCCCCATTCCATGGCGTGATCGATATTGACGACATCGTCGGCAATCTCGGGAATGCGGTTGACGGTGTAGATAAGGGTATCGCGCAGCGAGCGCCAGGCAAATTCTGCACCCTTGTCGGAGCCGGTAAGCACCATCTTGACCTTCTGGGCAGGATCATCCACCTGCTTGACAGCGACGACGGAGGGGAATTTCGGTTTTTCCAGCGGCTTATACTCGCCATCCTGGTAGTCATAATAGTAGATCACCTTCTTTCCGTCGACCATGTCCTTGGTGTAGAAGCCCTTACCGGTCTTGTTGCCGTGCTGTCCCTCCTTGATCATCGCCTCCATGAATGGCGGAACCTTGAAGACTTCACGCTCCTCATCGTCGGGCAGCAGTTCGTAGGTGTTTTCGGCAATGTGCCCCAGGGTATCGAGTCCCACCAGGTCGACGGTACGGAAGGCTGCCGACTTGGGCCTGGCCGTGGCCGGCCCGGCGACGCTGTCCACTTCCTCGACGGTCATGTCCAGCTCCTTCATATGCTCTATGCCTTTATAGATGGCATAGACACCGATACGGTTGGCGATGAAGTTGGGAGTGTCCTTGGCATAGACGATGCCCTTGCCCAGACGCCGGTTGATGAATTCGGCCATGGCTGCGACCACTGCCGGATCGGCGTCCCTGCAGCCAACGATCTCCATCAGGCGCATATAGCGGGGGGGATTGAAGAAATGGGTGACCAGAAAATTTTTGCGTACCTCGGCAGGCAAAGCCTCGGCCATTTCATTGACGGAAAGGCCGCTGGTATTGGTTGAAAGAATAGCTCCGGGAGCGAGATTGGGAACCAGTTTTTTCAAAAGATCGAGCTTTATGGGCATATATTCGACCACAACCTCGATTACCCAGTCGCAGTCCGCCACTTTTCCCAGATCGTCCTCGAAATTGCCAACGTCGATGCGGCTGGCATACTCCTTGAGATAAAAAGGAGCCGGCTTCATCTTCAGCAGGCCCTGCAGTCCTTCACGGGCTATGCGGTTGCGGACCGCCGGACTTTCAAGGGTCAACCCCTTGGCCTCTTCCTGCTCCGTCAGTTCCCGGGGGACAATGTCCAGTATGAGAACGTCCAGTCCTGCGTTGGCTAGATGGGCGGCGATGGTCGCCCCCATTACGCCGGCGCCGAGTACTGCAACTCGATTGATCTGCCTCATTTTAATCCTCCATGTGTAGATTCAGGCTTGGCGTTGGAGCCATTACCGATATTTCCATACATTTCTTCTATTCTGTCCCAGTATGCTTTACAGATTTCTTTGCGTTTGAGCTTGAGGGTTGGGGTCAGCTCGTTGTTGTCAATGGTGAATTCCCGGGGCAGGACGACAAACTTCTTAATGGTCTCATAGGAAGGCAGGTTGGCATTGAAATCGGCCATGCGCTGGTTGTAGAGTTCCACCACCTTGGAGTGGGTAACCAGTTCCTCGATGTCGATGTAGTCTATCCTCTCATCCCGGGCGAAATCGATCAGGCGCTCAATATTCGGGGTAAGCAGGGCCACCAGATAAGGCTTTTCATCACCATAGACGAAAGCCTGGGAAATGTATTTGTCGAGTTTGAGCTCGTTTTCCAGCGGCTGCGGCGCTATATTTTTGCCGCCGGCGGTGACGATTATCTCCTTTTTCCGATCGACGATGTAGACAAAGCCATGCTCGTCAATTCTGGCGATATCGCCTGTACTGAGCCAGCCGTCGATGATGGTTTCCTCGGTGGCCTTTTTATTGCGATAATAGCCGCTCATTACCTGCGGCCCCTTGACCAGGAGTTCGCCATCTTTCGCCAGCTTTACCTCGGTGTGGGCCAGGGTCTTGCCGACAGAGTCGAAACGGACATCGTTTATATTGGTGAGCGTCAGGGCCGGGCTGGTTTCCGTAAGGCCGTAACCTGTAAAAACGGGAATACCTATGGTCCACATGAACTCGTTGATGGTCTTGTCCAGGGGTGCGCCGCCACAGATAAAAAAGCGGAGCTTGCCGCCGAGACGGTCACGCAGCTTTTTGAAAACCAGTCTGTCGAAGAACCGGTATTTCAAGCCGAGAAAACCGGTCGCCTTTTTCTCGACATACTTGAGGTGAACATACTTTCTGCCGACCTCGATGGCATAATGGAACAAAGCCTGTTGCATTTTCGACATCTGATGGACATTCTCGTAAACTCGTGAATGAATCTTCTCAAAAAGCCGGGGAACGCTGACCATGGCCGTGGGCTTGATCTCAATGACGTTTTCCATGACCTTCTGCACATTCTCGGCAAAAGCAATGTGGCTGCCGCTGTAGATGGCGGCATAATAGCCGCCGGTGCGCTCAAGCACGTGGGAAAGGGGCAGGAAACTGAGAAAGGTTTCGCGCTTGGCCATGGGACCCAGTTGTTTGAGACCGTAGATGGTATCAAAAAGCACATTCTCCTGAGTGAGCATGACCCCTTTGGGCACGCCGGTAGTGCCTGAAGTGTAGATGATGGTAATAAGATCTTTACGTGTCAGGGCGTCTATCTGGGCCTCGATGACCTGCTTTTCCTCCTCGGACAACGGGTGCGAAACCTCCGAGAGCTGATACTGGGTGAACACGGGAAAGGTGCGGTCACCGAGAAACCGTTCATAGGATATTATCAACTCAACGCCTGGAATCTGATCTCGCACCGAGAGCAGCTTCTCATATTGACTCTTCGTGGAAACGAAGATGACTTTGGCCCCGGAATGGTTGATGACGTAGGCAGCCTGTTCGCCGGTATTGGTGGCATAGATGGGGACGGTTATGGCCTGGGCCGCCTGGATGCCGAAATCGGAAATGGCCCAGCCGAGACGATTCTCCGAAAAGATCGCCACTCTGTCGCCGGGCTCTACTCCGGCTTTACGTAACCCTCGCGCCAACATCAGCACCCTCTCATAGAACTGACCGTACGTAAGGGAGAGGTAGGTATCTCTCTTTTTATAGCTGATCGCTGTTCTGTCATTGTAACGTACTGCATTTTCTTTTAAAACCGCAGGAATTGATTGAAACAGCAGCTCACTCATAGCCTCTCCTCTCCCTTACGTTAGTTCCTTATCTCCCCAATAGTCAAACGCTCACGTAAAATAAAAGCGCGCATAATATTTTTTGTATACCTTACCTTTACGTTTAAGTCAACCTCAATGTTCCTTCCACTGTCGATCTGTTTATGTGTAAGGCGAGAAGGATGCCTCCTCTATTTCATCGATCTGCTGATTTCTTTTTCAGGGAACACCACCCAAAAGATTTTGCGGATTCCGCCTGAAAATGAGATTCACCAGTTTCAGAAAGCACCCTGCCTCAGAATGAGTTGATGAACATCAGGGGGAATCAGGGGGAATCAGAAAAAATCTTTTCACCCTTGGGGCATCTGTTGAGTCCATTTTCTTCGGTATCAAAGGTGGGGGGCAATCATTCCGGTAACTTCCGCGATATCTGGACTATGAGATTGTCGGATACCTAAAGAATTCAGGCAGGTCCTGCGGCAGACCAGTACCCCCACTCACGGAAGCGACGAAAGAATACCTGGTTGTATAAAGGTATGAAAGAATCGGGCAGACATCGGCAAAGCCAGGGTGGTCTCCGCCCTTCACCCCTTGAGAATGGAGCGCGGGACAGCGGTATGAAAAACCGACTGGAGCGGCTCAGGCTATCATAAAAACGGCCCCGTTTACCAGCGCCCAGAAAAGAACGGCGGCGGTGATGACAATGCAGGCAGTACCCAGAGTTTTATCGGCCATCCGCTCCGGGGAACGCTCACGGTAACCAAGGACCAGAGCCACCACCGCACCGGTAAGCATACCGCCGGCATGGCCGAAATTATTAATCCCGGGCACCAGAAATCCGAAGACGAAAATTGCAATGGCCCAGCCGCCAATCTGGCTGAAAACTGCCTGGCCGTAATCGCCTCCCCTCTTTTTGCCGTAATAGAGCGCCGCACCTATCAGACCGCAAACCGCGGCCGAGGCACCAATGGTGAAACGGACACCGAAGAGTGACGAGATGAGATAGCCGCCTATACCGCTCATGGTGTAGATCACCACCATCCGCGAGGCTCCAAATTCGCGAATGATCAAAGGCCCAAGCTGGTAAAAGGCTATCATGTTGAAAAGAATATGCATCAGGCTGCCATGAAGAAAGCTTGCCGAAATCAGAGTCCACCAGCGACCCAGCTGAAAAAGCGGAATCGTTCCGGTTGATCCGAGCACCAGCAGGCTGTTGCTGCTCGGCGACAGGAAACCGAAGGGACTGGCGGACATAACTAAGGAGCGCGGGTCGATGGCCAGTGAAACGACGAAAAAAACAATATTGGCGCCTATAATGAGGCGAAGAATTCCCTCCCTATCCCCGACCGTGCGTGTAAATACATTATCCTTCCAGAAAGAACCGGGATTTTTCAACCCGCAGGAGGGGCATTGAGGCGCCGAACGGCTGACCAGCCTGCGGCAGTTGGGACAGAGAAGCGAGGATCGTTTTGGGGGTGATTTGCTCATGAGAATAACTGTAGAAAATGATTTGCGAACCTGACGCTATCAGGCCGAAAGAGTATAAAAATTAACCTGATTACCCCTGAAACTCAGCCTAGCCGGCTATAGGGAGCCAGGGGTGCTCTTTTCACGGACGTATGCAGCCTGGACTGCTGCTGGGCACCCGAGAAAGACCTATCCAGCCCCTTCCTGAGAAGTTCAAGCTGATGTGAACGATATGTGTATTTCTGGTAGTCATCACATTTGACCCGGCACCACCGGGGGGGAGTACGCTGACTCCGTATGAAACTCAGTGTGCTGTTCATGCACTGGAGGTGCGGATATCATGCTTTTCGTGCATTCTTCTCGTAGAACATCAAGGCATTAAGCACCAGACCGTGACGTATTTCTCCAGTATGTATAAGCTTTTCGATCGCGCCCCGGGGTCTGCGTAGTACCTCGATATCTTCCATATCCTCCATATCCTGGGATGATACTTTTTCTGCCCCTTCGACCAGCAGGGTGTAGCAGCGATTTCCCTGGATAGCAGGATTGGGGCGAACATAGCCTATTATGCGACTGTTTTTGCCGGCATAGCCGGTTTCTTCCAACAGCTCCCGCTCTCCGGCGGCAAGGGGCGATTCTCCCTGTTCCACGGCTCCACCGGGAATTTCAAGTTCAATGCCTCCGGAGCCGAATCGGTACTGCCTGATAAAGACAATCTCATCGTCCTTCGTCACAGCCACGATATTAACCCAGTCGGGAAAATTCAACCTGTAAAACTCGCTCTCGCCGCCGGTACGAGGGTTAACAATCCGGGCAGAGACAACTTCGGCCACCTTGATGGAAAACAGCGCCCGCTCGTCGGAGACAACCGGTTTCACAAGCTCTTTTTTACTCACTGGCACACCTTTCCGCTTCGACATGGCAGATGTTATGGTCGGTCTGCAGTTTATTGAGGCCGTTAAGGGCAGCGACCTTGTAAGCTTCGGCCAGCGTCGGATAGTTGAAAACCGTATCGCGAAAGTAGTTTACGGTGCCGCCCAGACTGAGAACCACCTGACCGATGTGAATCAGTTCAGCCGCCTGTTCGCCGATGATATGCACCCCAAGAAGTTTGAGGGTTTGCGGATCGAAGAGAATTTTGACAAAACCGAATTTGGCCCCGAGGATCTGGCCCTTGGCAAGTTCATCATAGCGGGCTGTTCCAAATTCATAAGGGATCTTGTTTTTGGTGAGCTCCTGCTCGGTCCTGCCCACCATGGAAATTTCAGGAATGGTATAAATGCCGTAGGGCAGCAGTTCATGGGAACTCTTTGCAGGCATGCAGAACATATTGCAGCTGGCCAGGCGTCCCTGTTCCATGGAGGTTGCCGCAAGAGCGGGAAAACCTATGACATCGCCTGCTGCGTAGATATGTGGCAGAGCGGTTTGAAAACTCTCATTGACGCTGATACGTCCGCGTTCATCGGTTTCCAGGCCGATCGCCCCGAGATTGAGGGAATCGGCATTGGTCTGACGACCCACCGCATAGAGAAAGGTATCGCCGCGCACCACCTTGCCGCTTTCCAGCATCACCCTGATCATGCCGTTGTCCTCTTTGCTCACGCTCTCCACCGTCTCTCCCAGTCGGAAGACGGTGTTTTTCTCCATCAGCGAGAACTTCAACCGGTCAATGATTTCATGATCAACAAAGTCGAGCAGCGTCATACGCTGGTCGATAAGCACCACATCGATACCCATGGCCGCATACATAGAGGCATATTCAAGGCCGATAACACCGGCGCCGACAACGATGAGCCTGCGGGGAAGCTCTTTGAGATCGAGGATCTGGTCGACATCGATTATTGTGTAGTCGTCAAAGGGAATATTGGGATGCCGTGCCGGATGCGTGCCGCAGGCGATAAGAAAATTATCGGCCGTCAAGGTGTGCTCCTCATCCTCATTAATGACGGATAGGGTCCTTTCGTCAACAAAGCGCCCCGTACCGAAAAACATCTGGATGCGGTTGCGCTTCAGCTGGTCTCTGATAACGCTCATTTCGCGCTCCTCCACCATCCGTACCCGCATTACCAGATCTTCATGGTTGATTTCCTCCTTGACCGTGTAATCGTGGCCGTAAAAGGCTCTCTGGCGGAGACCGAAGAGAAAGAGTATCGCCTCGCGCAGGGTCTTGCTGGGAATGGTGCCGCCGTGCAGAGAAACGCCGCCATACATTGTCACTTTATCCACGATTGCAACGCTCTGGCCCAGTTTCGCCGCGGCTATGGCCCCTTTCTGACCGGCGGGTCCGGAGCCTATAACTATGAGATTGAAATGCATGGCATCACTCCCTTGCAGAAGATCTCCTGCGAGGATCTTCGCTATTGTTGTATTGAATATCCTCATTCTGCCGTCCGGAGCAGCCGGTGGCAAAGGTGTATCCAGCCTCACTAAAATTTCCAGCCGCTTCAGTAGCATAGGTACGCTCGTGGAATCGGCACTGGCCGTCGTCATCGATAGTGAGAACGGCCGAAGAACGAGTGCCGTATCCCTCGCTGCGGATAAATATGGGAGCGAGAATTTTCTCCCACTCCAGCCCGATTCCGGTTTGAGGCAGCTCATGTAGAGGAGGCTGCCGGCGGTCGGCGAGCATGGCGAACACATCTTCGGTCGCAACCATTTTCCTGTATAGCAGTTTCCGAAAAAGACACTTCCCCCGCTCGACTTTCGGCCAGGAGGTATCGAGTAGATGGTTGCTAAGAGCATGCACCCCCGCGCCAAGCCTCTGCGGCGCTCCGGCACGGTTCGAGCAGTAATACAAGGAGTGGTGGTCGCCAACCACAAGATTAAACCCCCGGTAGCGATCACTTTCCCTGTGGAGGTGCTCGACAAAGGCTGCGGCGCTCATATCCGAGTCCAGATACCTGATAAGTATCTCGCCCCGCGAACGCCTGTCGGCCTCTGTCTCCTGAACCTCCCGGTAGTTGGTCAGTCCACCGAATCTGCCCGTCACGGTTGCTCCCAGCCAGGTTCCCCCGGCCTGCAGGTCTCTACCGGAAATGATACGTCCTTCCCTCCCCCAGCGCTGCAGGGGGGCCGTCTTTCTGGCGTAAAACTCGTCGCGGTTGGCCGCCAGAATCAGGCGATACCCGGGGGTGGCTCGATGCGAGAAAAGAATGAGGCACATCAGCTCGTTTCCTTGTCTTCAGACACGGCGGCCAGGGAATTGAGATGGTTCTCCACCAGGTTTTCCACCACCGCCGCCGTCAATCCCCAGATGATATCCGGCTGCCGCCTGTAGACAACTACGCGCTGCAACCACTCGCTCCTCCTTTTCTTATAGCGCGGCGGCAGGCCAAGCTCATCGACGGGCAGAAATACGTGTTTTTTACCTTCATTGTCGACGTAGGAGGACTGCAGCTCAACCCTGCTGTGGTATATTTCCGGAGGATGGCACTGGAACCAGGAAACCGGGACGGTGAAGGCTGCCGCCACTTCCCGGGGATCGAGCACTAACTCGCTTGTAGAAAGATCGACCACCGCCAGAAAACATTCGACAATTATACCGCGCGGCGAGACAAGCGTCTCGAGCTGTCCCAGAACATCAATGCAGTCTCTTTTCAGCCCCAGCTCCTCCTCGGTTTCCCGCAGGGCCGTATCCAGTGGAACATTATCCAATTCCCGGTCGAGATAGCCGCCTGGAAAACAGATCTCGCTGCCCTGAGGAATATCGGCGGCCCGCTTTTCAAACAGCAGGTGCAGACCGTCTTCCATGGCTACCAGGGGCACCAGTACCGCCGTCCTGTGATAGTGGGCTCTGCCCAAAATACCCGGAGGCCGTGCCAGCAGCCTGCGAAGCTGGATTAAGTCTGGTGTATTTGTATCAATCGTATCCTTTGCCACCATCTTCCTCTCGTGCCTAGTATACAGACTAGGGTAATCATTGCTGCCACGAAAACCATTATCCATGACAGCCCGCCGGCTCCAGCAGGGCACAATCCGGGGCCGCTGGACTCATGGACAACGAGGTCCTGCGGCTTCCATCTGAAAAATTGTAATGCCGATGCTGCGTCACACTCCCTTTTGTCTTATACTACAGGACGAGATGATTTCAAATTTTCAATCTTTTTTCAGGAGCAGAGATCATGGACTACGAAGGCAATGTTTTCAGACCGCCCAGCGAGGCGGCCAGTATCCTCCTCCAGGTTACCACCGGATGCTCCCATAATAAATGCACGTTCTGCGGTATGTACAAGCAGCAGAAGTTCAGGATTAAAACCGACGAGGAAATATACGCCGATATTGTCTTTGCCGAAAAAAACTGCCGAAACCAGCGGCGGCTTTTCCTTTGCGACGGCGACACCCTGTCCATCCCTCATAAGCGCCTGGTCGCCACTCTCGAGCAGGTCCGCCGTCATCTTCCCTGGATCACCCGGGTAGGCACCTATGCCAATACCAAATCCATCTATCACAAAAGCCCGGAGCAACTCGCCGAACTGCGTCATCTCGGTCTGCAGATCGCCTACATGGGGCTGGAGAGTGGCGACGACACGACCCTGAAGGAAATCCGCAAAGGGGCTGATTCGCAGCGGATGATTGCCATGGGCCGCAAGATCAGAGAGGCCGGCATAAAGCTCTCAGTCACCGTTTTGCTGGGTATCGCCGGCAAAGAACGCTCCCCCATCCATGCCCGGGAAACCGGACGGGTGCTGTCAGCAATCGATCCCGAATACGTCGGCGCCCTCTCCTTGATGCTGGTCCCCAACACGCCCCTCTACGAACAACACCAGAAAAAGGCCTTTACCCTGCCCGACCCCATGGAGATGCTCGAGGAAATCGGCATCATGCTCAGGCACACCACCCTAACAGACGGTCTTTTTCACGCTAATCACGCCTCCAACTACCTCCCCATTAAGGCAAAACTGCCCGAAGACAAAGAGGCAACACTGGCTCGTATCGAAGATGCGCTCAAGGGCAAGATCGGTCTCCGCCCTGAATATCTGCGAGCACTCTGAACGTAAAGGCTGCGGCGACAGCTCACAACAGGGAAAATTCCGCCATGCGGATATGACTCTGCCGGCATTGCGGACAGCGACCGGGCCTGTCGAATTTGCTTCGCTTTTTGAAGACATAGCCGCAGGAGAGACAGGCGTAGGGGCTGGCTATGATACTGCCTGCCAAGTGACTGTTGCTGAGGGTTTTTTTTACATGTTCGAGATGATCGAAGACATCCCGTTCGGAAATATGCAGTTGGGCCGAGAGTTCAAGAGACGTCCAGCGCCCCTGCTTGAGGAGTTCGATAATCTGCTGGCGTTTGGTTGTCATGACTCCTGGTCCGTTTGCGCTGGTTTCAGCCGGGACGGTATCCCCTGTCCGGCTGCAGGTCCTGGCCGCGGGCGGCCTGCTGAACCAGGGTGTCGCAGCGCTCGTTCTGCGGATTACCGGCATGACCTCTCACCCAGCAAAAACGAACATCCAGTTTCTCCGTCAATTCCAGCAGTTCCTGCCACAGATCCCGGTTGACAGCCGGATCGCCGTTGGATTTGAGCCAGCCACGCCGCCGCCAGCCCCTGGCCCAGCCCTTGGTGATGCCATTGACCACATAGGATGAGTCCGAATAGAGTGTAATGCTCTCTTTGCAATCGCCCAGCTGCCGAAGAGCAACGATGCAGGCGGTGAGTTCCATCCGATTGTTGGTAGTCCGAAGAAATCCGCCGTTATACTCTCTGAGCGCATCGGTGCGTATTATGACTACACCGTATCCTCCCGGTCCCGGATTGCCCAGAGCGCCGCCGTCGGTGTAGACAATGATCTCGCCGGGCTCGGGCTGGACCCTGGTCTCTTCTGCGCTCCGGCTCCTTGCAGCCCCTGCTGGCTTTTTCTCCTCTGTACCGTCGAGCCAGCTCCTGGCCTCGGCCTCCGTGGCAAATCCCCTGTAGCGCGCACCGGCAAAACCCTTAACCTGGGATTGGGTTTCCGGCCAGGAATAATAGATGCCCGGCCGGTGGCCTTTTTTTACTGCGTATACCTTTTTCTTTGCCATCGTTCTTTATGTAGAATAGCTCAGAGGCAGCCGTCTTTCCGACTCAAAGTGAAACGATATCATGGAGTATCGGTACGGTTGCCCGCTGTTTTTCTGCAGTATGCAATTTCTCCTGGAAATCTAGGGCAGATTCTCCCCTGCAGCGAGCCAGTCAGACGTGCACAAGAGAATGCTCCGGAAAGGTGGGATAATTTTCTCTGGAACAAAAAAAGCGATACGACCACCTTGGCCGTATCACTTGCATACATATCCTTCTGCCAAAACTCAGCAGCCTTTTATCCCTCAGGAACCTTTTTTAGCCTCCGGCGCCGTTTCAGCCTTGACGGCACTGCCGCCGATGGCATCCCTGGACACCTTGACGCGGAGATCCTTGGCAATTTCCATGGTGACGACGGTATCGGTCAAGCCGGTGATGGTTCCGTGAATACCGCCACGGGTGACGACTTTGTCACCGCTTTTGAGGTCGGTAAGAAACTGCTGGTGCTTTTTCGCCTGTTTCTGCTGGGGTCTGATAAGCAGAAAATAGAAAACCACAAAAATAAGAATAAGTGGTATGAATGATGCGAATCCTCCTGCCGCTCCTCCGCCCGCCGGAGCGGCCGCGTAGGCAATACCTGTCATAACTCTTCCTCCAAGGAAATTGTTTTGCCGGCGTCAGGCCTGGCCGAGGCCGGTGTAATAGGCGTAACGCCTCATTTTTTCTATCGTAATAGTGCTCAAGAATAATCATTCGCTCTCAAGCCTGCCATAAAAATCTTTGCGAAAGCGACCGAAACTGTCGTTTTCGACGGCGGTTCGTATCTCCTCCATAAGCGCCAAATAAAAATGAAGATTATGAATAGTGTTGAGATGATAGCTCAGTATCTCCCGACTGACGAAAAGGTGGCGCAGATAGGCACGCGAATAATTTCTGCAGGTATAGCAGCTGCACCTCTCATCCACCGGTTTCTCATCCTCACGGTATCTTGAATTTTTTATGACCACTTTTCCCGTAGACGTGAACAGGGTACCATTACGGGCGTTTCTGGTGGGCATGACGCAGTCGAACATATCCACTCCCCGCCAGACGCCCTCGACCAGATCTTCGGGGGTGCCCACGCCCATGAGATAAACGGCATGATCCTTGGGCAGATACGGCACCGTAGCCTCGATCATGTCGTGCATCTGCTCCTTGGACTCACCGACGCTGAGTCCGCCGATGGCGTAGCCGTCAAACCCGGTTGCCACCATCTCTTCGGCCGATTTGCGGCGCAGATCTTCGTACATGCCGCCCTGAACAATACCGAAAAGCAGCTGCTCCCTGTTGCTGTGCGCCGCCCTGCATCTCTTCGCCCATCTCCCGGTGAGAGCTGTAGAGTCTTCGGTGGTCTTGCGATCGGCCGGAGAGGGTATGCAGGTGTCCAGACACATCATGACATCCGAGCCCAGTACCTGCTGCACTTCGATGGCATCTTCCGGGGCGAGAAAGAGTTTGGAACCGTCGAGATGGGATCTGAAAGAGGCTCCCTCTTCGGTAATTTTGGCCAGTTCCTGCAGGCTGAAAATCTGAAAACCGCCGCTGTCGGTAAGAATGGGGCGGTCCCAGTGCATAAAGTTATGAAGACCGCCGAATTTTTCTATCAACCTGTGCCCTGGGCGGATATAGAGATGGTAGGTATTGCCGAGAATTATCTGGGCCCCCATCTCCTTGAGGTTTTCAGGGGTCACTGCCTTTACCGTGGCCTGCGTCCCCACCGGCATGAATATAGGCGTCTGTACCGTGCCATGCCTGGTCTGCAGCTCTCCCCTCCTGGCCCCGCTTTCAGAAGAGCTACAGTGAAGGGTATAGGGAGATTCGCTCATTCTTGCTCTCTTTTTCATTGTTCATTATCTTTTTCTCTCAACTACCAATTTCGTGAGGTTTTGTATGTGTGTGCCACGTAATTATTACCCTTGAGTTTCAGCCAATCTCATACTGGCGTACAGGAGGTGCGTTTCATAGGTAATCAGATTATCTTGTAGCCACCGACTCTTCAATGGCCTGTTTCTGTTCCTCAATACTTGTCGCCAGCCTGAACTGCACCACCGCCTTGCGAAGATTGTCGTCGGCCTTCGTCACCTTGAAGTAGCGGTTGCCCTGGAGGTAGTCAGTGAGAAAACGCACTCCCAGTTCAAAGGTTATCAGCAACAGTGCGGAATGCAGACTGCGCCGTTCGAAGGGTGACAGGGGCCGCCGGTCGAGATACCCTTCCATCACCGCCGCCACCATCGCCGGATCACAGGCGACTCTCCGGCCTAGGTCATCCTCGCGGACGGAAGAGCAGCAGGAACGGAGGCAATCGCCAATATCCTGAAGCACAAGGCCGGCACCGACGGTATCAAGATCAATCATGGCCGCAGCCGCACCGCTGTCTGCATCGAAGAGGATATTCGATACCTTGGGATCGCCATGGACAGTGTGCTGTAGGACATCGCGCCGGCGTTGCGCCGCAACAAAAAAACAGGCCTGCTGCCGCCATCTGGCGATACTCTCCCTGCAGAATTCAAGGCTTTCAGCAGCAGAGCTCGCCGCGACAGGGGCTGTGCCCGCAACCCGGTCATAGGCCTGCAGATAGGCGGGAAGATCATGAAAACCGGGGAGAACGACATGCAAGCTAGAGGGTTTGAGGTCGTCTACGGCCTCATGGAAAGCGGCGAGGCAGCCACCGATCTCCCTGGCCTGATTGCTGTCCTTTACCCTCTGCACGACCCGGCTGTTGGCTATGTAGCGCTGAGCCCGCCAGACTTCACCGCTCTCATCTCTATACCAACACCTGTCTTTTTCACTGGTAAACACCTCGGCGACGAGCATGGCTTTGCCTTCTGCTTTGGCGGCGATATGAGCGGCAACCCGGGCCGAATTCATGGCAACCTTGACGGGATCGGCAAAAACAGCCGCATTGATACGTTGGAGGACGAAGCGCACATCGCCGCCGGCAACGAGAAAGGTATCGTTTATATTGCCTTCGCCCAGAGCAGTGAAGCGGCAGTTCCGTCCACCGCCGAAGGCACCGGCCGCTTCCTCGAGGGAGGAGCAGTATTTCGGCAGAACATCTCTTGAGGAGCGCATCGGGTATCGATCACCTTCCGTCGGCAGCAGCACCCTTCCTGGAGTAGCGTCCCAGCCCCAGTCTGGCGGCGGCATAATAGAGGGCTCCGTAGAGATGGGCATCTTCTTTTTTGATGACAAAGACCGGAATCGCCGCCAGCAATTCGGCCATCTTCTCATTGCGTCCGAAGGCCACCACAAAGGGCTCGAGTGACACCGCCGCCAGAAGATGAAGGATTACACCGCCACCTATGTATACACCGCCGCGGGCATAAAGCTTCAGGGCCAGATTGGCCGCCTCCGATCCGAGCATGGCCAGATATCTGTTAATGACCTTCATGCACACCGGACAGGGATTGGCCGACGACGCCCCCTCGACGATGAGGGGGGCGAGATCTTCGCTCTCGGAAGCCCTTTGCCGTACCCACTCCGCAGGCTCCAGCCCCTCATTTTCGGTAAAGAATCGGTACAGCAGGGTGATGCCGGGCCCTGCACACACCCGCTCGGCGCTGGCGGCCCCTGACCGTTCGATAACCCAGGCGGCAAAACGCAGTTCCTCATCATTTTTCGGTGAAAAGCCGGCATGCCCCCCTTCCGAACCTCGGGCCAGAAAATTTCGGCCCTGCGCGAAAAGAAACCCCTGGCCCAGGCCGGTTCCCGGCGCAATGATGGCCACTGCCTCATCTTTCTCCACCTCGCCCTTCTTCAAGACAACCACCTCATCGTCATCCAGCTGAGAAACAGCCGCAGCCAGGGCGGTAAGATCGTTAATGAAGAGTACTTCTTCAAAAAAAAAGCGCTGTTGCAGACTGGTCATGTCGATCCGCCAGTCGAGATTTGTCAGAGTGGCAGTGTCGCCTTCGACCACGCCGGCGAGGGCGATGCAGAGATGTTTAGCCCGACGGGGGCTTTGTTGGTGAAAGGCTTCGATAATTTCGGCGATGCCGGTGAATTCCTTATTGCGGTAAACCCGCTGGAAGACGCAGTCTTCCCCGTCATTCTGTATTTCAAAAAGACCAACCCTGCTTTTGGTACCTCCCAAATCGACGATCAACACCGATGTCATTATACCTCTCTTTCCAGCTGTTCCGCTGTATCGCTCTCACTGTAGACATGCACATCCCTCTGCGGATAGGGGATGGAAATGCCCTCTGCATCAAAGCGCAGCTTGATTTTCTCCAGCAGGTCGCAGTGTACCGCCCACCAGTGCTCTTTTTTGACCCAGGGACGGCAGACGATATTGACCGCCGAATCGCCCAGAGAGGAAACCATTATAGCCGGTGCCGGTTCCGCGAGTATCCTGTCGTCTTCCTTGACTATCTTCTCAAGAATATCCTTGGCCCTGCGCAGATCGTCGTCATAGCCGATGCCGATTGTCAGATCGACTCTGCGCATCGGATTGGCCGTTATGTTGGTGATGACCGAGTTGGATATGTTTCCGTTGGGGATGATTTTTTTCTGATTATCCGGAGTATTGAGAATGGTGTTAAAAATGGTGATCTCCTCGACGGTTCCCGCTTCGCCGCCGGCTATGACGTAGTCTCCGATCCGGAAAGGCCGGAATAGTATGAGCATGGCCCCAGCCGAAAAATTTGCCAGCGAGTCTTTCAGGGCCAGACCAATGGCCAGCGAAGCGGCACCGATGATGGTGAGAAAAGAGGCCGTGTTGATGCCCAGCTCTCCGGCGGCGGCCACGAGTACGGCAACAAGGAGCATGTAATAGACGATATTTCTGAGGAACTTGACAAGAGTGACATCCACTTGCCGTTTTTCCAAAATTTTTGCCAGGATATCTGCACACTTGCCTGCCAGCCACTTTCCCACCAGCAACAGAAGAATGGCGACGACAATCTTGGCGCCATAGACAACGGCCAGTTCCTGTATGGTTTCAATGCTGAAATTCATATCTCTTCTCCCAATAGGTTGTCACATCCCTTCTCAAAACTACTGCACGGCAAGGGTTCTGTACGTCGAGTATATTGGAGAACCACACTTTTCCCCTCTGAGCAAGAGCCTCTTCAAAAAACTCTGGGCTAGCGGATAACAGTGTTCTGTTCCTCCTCCAGCAGGGTAATGTCCCAGGCCTCGGTTCTGCCGTCGTTGCCTTCGGTTTCACCTATGGTGAATTCAAAAATATTGGCGGATTCGAGGAAAACTGAATCGCCAGCCACATCCGACTTGGAGCAGTGAAAAAATACCGAATGCGGGTGCAGCCCCTCTCTGTCCAGGGTGAAATAGCGCATAAATCCGAAGCCGCGGTCGGAATTGTAGTTGACGACCATACCCCGTTGACGGTTGACGCCGCTCGAGGCATGAATAGGGAGCAGCCCCGGCACGAGAAAGCCGGAGAGATAGCTGTCAGCGACTTCCTTGAGATCTTTGCTGGCATACTTGAAGGCGATGACGTCGACACGACAGCCCATGTTCTGCAGGGCCAGCACCAGCCTGATGAAATCGCCATCGCCGGTGAGCAGCACTATCCGGTCGAGATTTCTCGCCTGCAGCAGTGCGTCTATGGCCAGGTCCATATCGGCATTGGCCTTGGTGGTAAGAATGCCCTCATCATCGACGAAATGCTGCACAAACTTCTTGATCACCTTGAAACCGCACTGGCGGAGCACATCATGGTATCGGTACAGCTTGAGCCTGTATTCAGAATCCTCCTTGGTGCGCGTACGGTCCTCGGCGACATAAGAGTTGGCTCTGAGCAAAACCGAATTGCCGGCATTGGCGAAATCGACAAGAATGTCATAGCGCATACCATAGCCGCCGCAGAGGCGGATATTTTCAGCGTCGACATAAATTCCTGTTTTCAGCATGAATATCTCCAACTTAGGTCAAGACTACCTCTGAGCGCAGACACGAACGAGCCTCTCTGTCATGGCTACTCCCATTCTATGGTCGCAGGCGGCTTGGAGGATATATCGTAGACCACACGGTTGACCCCCCGGACTTCGTTGATGATCCGGGCGGAGATAACCTGGAGAAGATCGTAGGGCAGCCGGGACCAGTCAGCCGTCATCGCATCCCGGGAATCGACGGCACGCAGTGCTATGACATTTTCATAGGTTCGAAAGTCACCCATGACGCCGACGGTCTGGATGGGCAGCAGAACGGCGAAGGACTGCCACACCTTGCGATAATACCCGCTCTTTTTCATCTCTTCGAGAACGATGACATCGGCCTGGCGCAGGATCCGCAGGCGCTCTCCGGTAACCTCGCCCATGATACGGATGCCCAGTCCCGGCCCGGGGAAGGGCTGGCGGTAAATGGCCTCTTCCGGCAAACCCAGTTCCAGTCCCAATTTGCGCACTTCATCCTTGAACAACTCCCGCAGGGGTTCAATGAGATCAAGCTTCATCACCTCCGGCAAACCGCCGACATTATGGTGTGATTTTATAGGGGCATCACCACGGAAGGAAACCGATTCGATCACGTCCGGATAGAGCGTTCCCTGGGCCAAATAATCGACCTCGCCCAGTTTGGCCGCCTCATCTTCGAATATCTTTATGAATCCCAGACCTATTTTCTTGCGTTTGATCTCGGGATCGATCACACCTTCAAGTTCCTTGAGGAAGAACTCTTCGGCATCGACATCGATGACATTGAGCTTGCTCTTTTCCCGGAAAAAACGAAGGATCGACTCCGATTCGCCGGTGCGCATCAGACCGTTGTTGACATAGATGCAGGTGAGCTGGTCGCCGATGGCCCGATGGACTATGGCGGCGGTAACCGAAGAATCAACTCCGCCGGAAAGGGCGCAGATGACCTTGGCGCCACCCACCTTGTCACGGATCGCCTCGATGCTGGATTCGATAAAGGAATGCATTGTCCAGTTTGGGCTGCAGCCGCAGATGCCGAAGATAAAATTTCTCAGGACATCGTTGCCTATCAGCGTATGGGCCACTTCAGGGTGGAACTGGACGCCGGTAAAGGGCTTTTCGCTGTGCCTGAAGGCGGCAAGGGGTGAGTTGTCGCTGACGGCGGTGGCGGCGAAACCCTGGGGCATGACTTCGACCCTGTCACCATGGCTCATCCACACCTGGTGCTTGCCAAGGCCTGTCTCCAGGCCGGCAAAAAGGCCGTCGGTGGCCACCACGGTGAGATCGGCTTTGCCGAATTCACGTTTATGGGCTTTCTCAACTTTCCCCCCCATCTGCTGGATCATAAGCTGGGCGCCATAACAGATGCCCAGGATCGGAATACCGAGCTCAAGTATACCTGACTCCGAGACCGGGGCGTCATCATCGTAAACCGATGCCGGTCCACCGGAGAGCACGATTCCCTTCGGCGCCATCTCCCTGATCCGCTCCAGTTCGATGGTGAAAGGATGTATTTCACAGTAGACTTTCTGCTCCCGTATTCTTCTGGCGATAAGCTGCGTAGTCTGGGAGCCGAAGTCGATGATCAGAATCAGTTCGTCATGAATATTCATAGCGTTTCTTTTCTATGCTCATGGTTTAATAGAGGCCCTGTTTCAGGCGGTTCTGTAGTTGGGCGCCTCTTTGGTAATGATGACGTCATGGACATGGGATTCCCGCAGTCCGGCGGTGGAAATGCGCACGAATCGGGCCTTATTCCGCAACTCCTCGATACTGGCGGCACCGACGTAACCCATGCCGGAGCGCAGCCCTCCAAGCAGCTGATACATCACTGCCACCAGCGGACCGCGATAGGGTACCTTGCCCTCAATGCCTTCGGGCACCATCTTCGACTGGCTGGAAACATCGGATTGGAAGTATCTGTCCGAAGAACCGGCTCCCATGGCCCCCAGGGAACCCATTCCCCGGTAGCCTTTATAGGTCCTGCCCTGATAGAGAAAGGTCTCGCCCGGCGTTTCGTCGGTACCGGCAAAGAGACTGCCGATCATTATGGCGTGGGCGCCGGCGCCGATGGCCTTGGCCAGATCTCCGGAATGCTGGATGCCGCCGTCGGCTATGATGGGAATCCCGTATTTTTCGCCGACCCGGACGCAGTTTCGCAGTGCCGTCATCTGCGGCACACCGACGCCGGCGACGATTCTGGTGGTACAGATGGAGCCCGGACCAACGCCGACTTTGATAGCGTTGGCACCGGCCTTGATCAGATCCTCCGCCCCCTCGGAGGTGGCGACGTTACCGGCGATGACCTGCAGGCCGGGAAAGGCGTCTTTGACCTTGGCCACAGCATCAACCACGCCCCTGGAGTGGCCGTGAGCCGAGTCGATAACGGCCACGTCAATGCCCGCCTTGACCAGCCTCTCGGTAGTGTCGAGCAGGTCTTCGCCCACCCCAAGAGCCGCACCGACGATAAGACGGCCATAGCTATCCTTGGCGGCGTACGGATATTTTTTGATTTTCTCAAGATCTTTGATGGTGATCAGTCCCTTGAGGTTGCCCTCATCATCGACGACGAGCAGCTTCTCGATTCTATGCTCATGAAGCAGGGCCTTGGAGTGCTCGAGATCGATACCCACCTTGGCTGTCACCAGGTTCTTGCTGGTCATGACATCGGCGACCCGCAGTCCGCTGTCGGAGACGAAGCGCAAATCACGGTTGGTAACGATGCCCACGAGCTTGCCCTTATGGAGGACTGGAAGTCCTGATATCTTATAATTACTCATGATATCCTGGACTTCACGTACAGAATGATATTTGTCGACGGTAATCGGATCAATGATCATGCCGGATTCCGATTTCTTGACCTTTTCCACTTCCAGGACCTGCCGGTCAATGCTCATATTTTTATGGATGATGCCGATACCGCCCTCTCTGGCCATGGCAATGGCAGCACGGTGCTCGGTAACGGTATCCATCGCCGCACTGATCAACGGGGCATTGAGTGAAATAGAATCAGTCAATCTGGTGGCCAAAGAAACCTGGTTGGGGAGAACTTCCGAAGCAGAGGGGACCAGAAGCAGATCGTCAAAGGTGAGGGCAAGTTCTATATTCTCCGGTAGCATGCAGGGCTCCTTTTCCTGTAGTTGTCTGTTGCAAAAGCGAGACACAATACCCGCCATGCGACTGCGCTCGGCCGGCCGGGCATCGGCGCTCCGTACGTATAATACCGCATTTTATCTTGTTGCAGCAATCGAGATAACGTATTATTTTCCGTTGTTCCAGTCCGAAAGCCGGAAACACACATTTTCAAGACCCAACGACATCTTATCATTAGATCATACTATCAACCGGGGAGGTCAAAAGGTATCCCATGCTTATCGCCATCAATCCGGACAACCCGCAGCAGCGCCTGATAGATCAGGTGGTGCGGGAGCTCCGTTCCGGCGCCACCATATGCTACCCCACCGATACCGGCTATGGCATCGGCTGCGACATGTTCAACCAGAAGGCCATAAAGAAAATCATCCTACTCAAGCAGCGGCCAAAGGACAAACCCTTCACTTTCATGTGCCAGGATCTTAAGAACATCAGCGAGTACGCTCATGTCTCCAACACCGCCTACCGGTTGCTGAAGAAAAATCTGCCCGGCCCCTACACCTTCGTTTTGCCCGGCACCAAACTGGTGCCCAGGCTCATGTCGTCGAAACAGAAAACGGTAGGTATACGCGTCCCTGAATCCAACATCTGCCTGCATCTGCTCAAAACCCTGGAGAACCCCATCATCAACACCAGTGTTCCCTACGAAAACGACCCTCCTCCCATCGAAGCGTACGAGATTGATATGCTCATCGGAAACAGGGTCGATATAATAGTCGATGGAGGACCGGCATACCCCGATCCTTCCACCGTTATTGATTTGACAGGCGATACTCCCGAAATCCTTCGAGAGGGCAAGGGAGACCTTACTCCGTTTTACTGATAAGCGACTCCTTGAGCGATTTGCTCATGGTGAAATGCAGTGTTTTCCGCTCCGGAATATCCATGACGACACCGGTCCTCGGGTTCTTGGTGCTCCGAGCCTTTCTTTTCCTGGTCGAGAAACTGCCGAAACCGCGAAGCTCCACTCTTCTCTCTTCCGCCAGCGCCTCACCCATGGTATCGAGGATTATATCAAGAGCCATACCAACATCCTGCTTCTGCAGAGACAGCTCATCGCTTACCCTATTTATCAGATCTTTTTTCAACATATTTGCTCATCCATCCACGCTTATTTGGCATCTTCGCCGTACTCACCATAAAAAAAAGTTGTTTTGCCGGAGATGTCGCTCCGGCAAAACAACCCTAATGAACGCGCAGCGCTCTATCTGTCGCCGCTCCTTATTCTTCGTCGGTCTGGTTTCCTTCCGCTGCCGCCTTGAGCAAATCGCCAAAGGTCGACGGTGAAGAGTCGGCCGCACTTTCTTCCCTCTTTTTCAGTTTTTCCACCGCCTGCTCTTCACCCTCGTCCTCCAGGGTTTTGATGGAGAGGCCGATCTTTCTATCCTTGGCGGAAACATTGATAACGATGGCCTTGAGGGTATCGCCCACCTGATACATGCCGACAGGCGTCTTGACCTTGTCCTTGCTTATTTCCGAAACATGGACCAGCCCTTCGATTCCCTCTTCGAGTTTGACGAAGACGCCGAAGTCGGTGACGTTGGTGATTTCACCTTCCACCACCGTACCCGAGGGATAATTATTGTACGCCTCCTGCCATGGATCAGGGACAAGCTGCTTGACGCCAAGGGAGAAACGCTCGTTCTCTTTGTCGATCTTGAGCACCACTGCCTGTATGGTCTCGCCCTTGGTATATTTTTCTGAAGGATGCTTAATGCGCTCGGTCCAGGAAAGGTCGGAAACATGGATTAAACCATCAATTCCTTCCTCAATGCCGATGAATACACCAAAATCGGTGATGTTCTTGATCTTGCCTTCGATGATGGAGCCAACCGGATAGTTTTCGGTTACCAGATCCCAGGGATTCTGCTGCAACTGCTTCATGCCCAGGGAAATGCGTTTGGTTTCCGGCTCGATATTGAGCACCATGACCTCGAGTTCGTCGCCGACAGAGACCATCTTGGAAGGATGGCGCGGTTTTTTGGACCAGGTCATCTCAGAGACATGGATGAGTCCCTCGACGCCTTCCTCCAGTTCGAGGAAAACACCGTAATCGGTAATGGAGACCACTTTACCGACGGTCTTCTCGCCAACTGGGTAGCGCTCGGTGACGGTCTCCCAGGGATCTTCGCGAAGCTGTTTGACGCCGAGGGAGACCCTGTCGTTTTCTCGATCGTACTTGAGAACCTTGACCTCAAGCTCCTGGCCGACCTTATACAGCTTGGCCGGATGGGAAACACGGCCCCAGGACAGGTCGGTAATATGGCAAAGCCCGTCCATGCCGCCCATGTCGATAAAAAGACCATAATCGGTGATATTAGTGATAGCGCCCTTGATAATCTGGCCCTCCTCGAGCTTGGAACGCATTTTTTCGCGCAGCTCCTTTCTCTCCTCCTCAAGGATTGCCCGACGGGAGATCACCACGTTGTTACGCTTGCGGTTGAACTTGAGGATCTTGAAATCAAAGGTTTCGCCGATGAGGGCATCGAGATCCTTGACAGGGCGTAAATCAATCTGCGAGTACGGTAGAAAGGCCGGTACGCCGATATCCACCGACATGCCACCCTTGACCCGGCTTTCGATCCGGCCCTCGATGGTTCCGTCTTCTTCCTGGATCTTGGCGATTTCTTCCCAGACTTTTATGGCAATGGCCTTCTCCCGGGAGAGCAGCAGCCCACCTTCTTCCTTGCGTCGCTCAACAAACACTTCGAAGGTGTTACCTACTCCTACTTCTGCATCGTCTTCCAGGCGGAACTCTGACTTTGGTATGTAGCTTTCTGCCTTGTCACCGACATCGACAAGGAAATAATCCTCCACTTCGCCGATGATGGTTCCCGTGGCTACGTCGCCCACTGCTACTACCGTATTGTTTTCTTCCATTTCGAAGAGCTCTGCAAAGCTTAACTCTTCTCCGCCTGTTCCCTGGGTTGATTGGTTTAATTCATCTGTCATGGATTTCGCTCTTTTTAGACCAGTGGCCAAGTTAGGTTGAGGTTCGTCTTCCCCCGACAGTCCGGGGAGTTGAATAAAAGAAAGGCCGCAACCGGCAAGGAATGCAACCTTTTAAACTATAAGAAAGCAACATATAGCAAATTAACGGCGGATTTTCAAGTTTTTCTTCGCAGTATTACGCAAAAACCAGCAGGTGCAACCATACCGTAATGGTATTTACCAAGCTGCAGACACTGCTGCATGAAGAGGTTTTCACCTATGGGTCATTGTTCAATTGTATTTGGATACATAATATTACAGAATCATCTCCATGCAAGGACGGGGAGAAGCGCCCCCGAGTTTTTCAAACCACATATCAAGGAGGAAACATGACCCTGCAAGGAAAGAAAGTTGCCCTTCTCGTTGAAGAAATGTTCAATCTCTATGAATTCTGGTATCCCTATTATCGTCTCAAGGAAGAAGGGGCCGAAGTGATCGTCGTCGGCTCTGGGGAGTCTGAGAAATTTACCGGCAAACCAGGTACGGTGGCCACCGCCGATGTCGCCGCAAATGATATCAGCGCCGGCGACATCGATGCAGTTATCATCCCCGGCGGCTACGCCCCCGACAGAATGCGGCGCTTTCCGGCCATGGTCAAACTGGTCAAGGATATGGATGGTGCCGGCAAGGTAGTGGCGGCTATCTGTCATGCCGGCTGGATGCTGGTCTCAGCTGACATTCTCAGGGGCAGGAAAGCCACCTCTTTTGTCGCCATCAAAGACGATATGACAAATGCCGGCGCCCAATGGGTCGACGAACCGCTGGTTGTCGACGGCACGCTGATCACCAGTAGAAAACCCGATGATATGATTTTTTTTCTGCCGGCCATCATCAAAGCCCTGCAATAGGCACGGTACGGGAGGCCAAAGATCATTTTTCGTCGGGCAGGCATAGACCTCGGACAATGCGACCCTGGCTATGGCGGCATTGGCCCATATCACGGTCATCACTCCCTCTGCCTGGACAAACAGAGCGGTTGCACTGAGAAGTCTTTCGTATCAGATTCTCACTCATGTTCAGCAGCGTATCCCGAGAAAAGGAGGAATCGGAATTTTTACGGCAGCGCCTCTTAAAGGATACCTTGAATAATAGGGATTTTCGCTC